>Ga0209172_10002651_pt1 | contig 30617 bp, 25 predicted proteins | sample LarsenN4metaG_FD_184113 | JGI IMG/M metagenome (GOLD analysis project Ga0209172, IMG submission 184113) | Hot spring sediment bacterial and archeal communities from British Columbia, Canada, to study Microbial Dark Matter (Phase II) - Larsen... ... | reverse complement strand
TGTATTTGAGAATCATGGAGAATGAATATTTAGTCATGCTTAAACTCCTTTTTTTTTATCTGCGGCTCTCATTATAACATAATTGTGGCTATTTTTACCACTTTTTTATTGACATTCAACACTTCTGATGGAAACGCTGTCACCAAGTCTAGGAGGAAATAATGATGGCTGACCAGCTCTGGGAAGAACTGATGCTACCTGAAAAACCGGAGATTGTTTTAGTTGTAGATGACAACAACACTAACATTAAAGTGCTGTTTGAATTTTTGAGACAATTTGGCTATAAGATTTTAGTAGCTAAAAATGGGGAAGATGCCTTGATTAAAGCTGAACAAGGGCAACCCGACATAATTCTACTTGATGTAATGATGCCCGGAATTGATGGATTCCAAACCTGTGAAAGGCTGAAGTCAATTCCCGAATTAAAAGAAATCCCAGTCATTTTTATGACGGCGCTGGCTGAGCCAGTAAACAAAGTTAAAGGGCTAAAATTAGGGGCGGTAGATTACATCACGAAACCTTTTCAGCACGAAGAGGTTTTAGCTCGGATACAATTACATTTAAAAATCAGTAAAATTACCAAAATTTTGGCAAAACAGAATGAAATTTTAGAGCAAAAAGTGACAGAAATAACGGTAGAGCTTTCTCAATCTTTGGCATCTTTGCAGCAAGCACAAGTCCAGTTAGTGCAAAGTGAGAAAATGTCCACCTTGGGTCAACTTTCGGCTGGTATTGCTCACGAAATTAATAACCCGATCGGATTTTTAGCCGGAAATCTAGATTTTTTAACCAAATTCATCAACAACCTGATTGAACATCTGCAATTATACCAAGAAGCCTTGCCGTCACCAGGGGAAAAAATCCTGCGTCACGCCGAAGAAATAGAATTAGAGTATCTACTCGAAGACGCTTACCAAATGCTCGACTCGATGCGGGAGGGAACCGATCGCCTGCGCCAGATTAGCCTCTCCATGAGAACCCTGTCTCGCTCCGATACCGCCAACAAGGTCCCCTGTAACATCCATGAAGGCATTGATAGCACCTTAATGATCTTGAAACACCGCCTCAAAGCCAACGAAAACCGCCCCGAAATTCAAATTATCAAAAAATATGGCAATTTGCCAGTCATTAATTGCTACGCCGGACAGCTATACCAAGTATTTATGAACCTCCTGGCAAATGCCATTGACGCTCTCGAAGAAGCAACCCCGCCGCATCCCACCAACCCCAACACCTTCTCCCCCCGAAAAATTATTATTGCTACGAGTTTTCATCGCGAGAGTCAAACCATTGCTATTTCCTTCCTAGACAATGGCATCGGGATTCCGGAAAACTTACAAACCAAGCTATTTGACCCTAATTTTACCACCAAACCACCTGGACAAGGCACTGGTTTGGGGTTATCTATCTCCCGCCAAATTGTGCAAAAACATGGCGGGAAATTGTCTTGTATTTCCACTTTCGGAAAAGGAGCAGAATTCCGCATCGAACTGCCCATTGAATAAATATGATAAAATCTGGAAATAAGTAAATCCACATAATTAAACCTTAAATAAAATCAGGTGATGTAGGGTGGACAGTAGGGGCGATTCGCGAATCGCCCCTACTACTGGTGATGAAGAGAATTTTCGGTGAGGCAATGCCCACCCTACTACTACGGCTCGGCTCTAGCTGGCGTTTTTTTGGGTTGACCTACTTATCGGTCAATTAAGATTTGACTGATTGGTGTCTGTTCCTAGACCAAAGAAGAAAAATTGAGCGTTTCAATTATTTTGGCTAAATAATCATTAATTGGCTCATTGTCTGCCGAATAGCGAGTGATATCACAATCAATTGAGTAAATTTGCACTGGTTCACTTTTTCCTTTGGTTTGGCGATCGCCCAGATACACGAAATCCCATTTATGATGGGCGCTATTTTTCACGGCTGCGGAAAAAATCAGGGCATATGGTAAATTTCGCGTTGCTCCTTCTAACCGGGAAGCCAAGTTAACCGCATCACCTAAAATGGTATAATCTTTTTTCACCGCTGAGCCGATATTGCCTTCAATCACCGGTCCTTTAGCCAAACCAATTCCCGTATGCAAAACCCTTAAAATGCTCCCATCAAGGGCAGTATTCCGCAAATTTTGAATTTCGGTTAAAATGTCTAAGCTGGCTTGAATCGCATCATCGGCTTGGTCGCTATCAAAGTAAGCCATCACGGAATCACCGATAAATTTAGTCACTTCGCCGCCTCTTTCGCTGATGATATTGGTGCAAATAGTCAAATAATGGTTAACCAAGAAAACTACTTGCTCTACTGGCAGCTTATCGGCAATAGTGGAAAAAGACATAATATCACAAAACATGATAATTTTTTCGACTTTACGCGGGCGGACTTCTAAGGGATTAACACCATTTTTGATTAACTTAAATATAGTAGGCTGAGTGTATTTTTCTAAAATTCGGTGCGATTCAGTGACATTATGCAGTAAAGTTTTGATCGGCTTCACCAGCATATCCGTATTTTCATCTAGGTTGATGGTGCGCATTGACCATTCGGGAAACAACCGCTCGGTGATGTCACTTTCTAATTTTAAACACAGGATTTCTGTATGGCGATCGTCCCGCAGAATCTTCTCATATACCACATCAATTTTTGTCTCCTCCCCTTCGAGAATTTGAAAAAATATTTCCCCCAAACACAACAGAACCCCAGTTATATTATTAAGTCGATTCTTGGCACTAGACACAGAACCGATATTTTCAATATCCTGGGGGGAAAGGTGACGGGAAAATTTGCTGATGTAAGTGAGCCTTTTCATACGCTGATTGCCTGTGGTAGCTGAGATGACGGGAAAATGCCCTCCCCTCACTGTGTCCTCTATGACTCTGTACTGGCTCAAACCACTACAGACACAGAGGGCGCAGATAGGGAAAATATCTGCTTTAATCTTATTCTGGAAAGAAAACAGGAAATCGGTGCAAATTGATGAAAGAAATTACGGGCAAGACGAGAATCCTCGGCATCATTGGGGACCCGGTAGAGCATTCCCTCTCCCCAGTGATGCACAATGCCGCCATTGCCCACCTAAATTTAGATTACATCTATGTGCCATTCCCCGTAAAACCCAAGGACTTAACAACTGCCCTGGCTGGGTTTGAAGCCGTGGGCGTCCAAGGTTTCAACGCCACCATCCCCCATAAACAAGCCATTATCCCCCTCCTCACGGAAGTATCCCCCCTGGCTCGATCGGTAGGCGCCGTGAACACCATTTGGCGAACTCCCGAAGGTTGGGCAGGCACAAACACCGATGTGGAAGGCTTTCTCGCCCCCCTACTCAGTATCCCCCGCCAATGGCATCAAATCAAAGCCGTAGTTTTAGGCACTGGCGGTGCTGCGCGAGCTGTGGTGGCGGGTTGCGCCCAACTGGGTTGCCAAGAAATCATCATGGTGGGCCGCAACCAGGAAAAACTCGCCGCTTTTGTCGCTAGTTGGGCTCACCAAGCCCCCCCAGTCCCCATGACACCTGTCACCTGGGAGGAATTACCCCAAATTCTCCCCCAAGCGGGTTTGCTGGTGAACTGCACTCCGGTGGGGATGTACCCCCATATTGACGCTGCCCCGGTGAGCGCCACTTCTATGCAGTACCTACCCCCAGGGGCGATCGTCTATGATTTAATCTACACCCCCTGTCCTACCCAATTTCTCCAACTAGCTCAAGATGTGGGCGCCACTACTATTGATGGCCTAGAAATGCTCGTTTGTCAGGGAGCCGCCGGATTAAAAATTTGGCTCGGGCGAGACACCGTACCAGTTACCGTCATGCGTGATGCCCTCATCCAGCGCTTGATGCGGTAAGCTGATCCCAGCACCATTTTTCTATCCATCCCATGCTCAAATTGCGCCAGCCCACATTAGTCGCCGTTGCCCTTTCCTTGCTGATGGCAGCCGTCTCCTGGTTGTACGCCCCCAGCGCCTTGGCTCTCACAGAAATCAAACTATTTGACCTTGCTTATAACAACTGTCCCGCAGAGCTAGCCGAAGGGGCAGTCACTAGCGGCGGCAACTCTTTGGCTGCTAACTGCTTTATGATCACCGGCAAAGCCGAAAATCCTTCTAATAAAACCGTCTATGATGCTGATATTTTCGGTCGGATCTATGACGCCAACAACAACAATATTCTGCCCAATCGCACTCGTTTGGGTAACATCGAAGTCGTACCCCCTGGTGTCAGCAATTTTGAGATGAGAATTTCCGTAGCCGCCAATCTTCCCACCCCCCTGAGCTTAAAAAACTTTAAAGCCCGGGGGTTTGAAGGTCGCGTTACCCCCTTATTCCCAGAATAAACCATGAGAGACGCTATTTCTTAGCGTCTCTCACATTCCTGCTGCTCACCAATGTGGCCCCGAAGGAGCGCTCACAAGGCAATTCTAGAACAGCCCCATCGCCACTTGAATCAGCAGCAGTGCTAATAGCGAGGAAAAGTCAATTCCTCCTAATGGCGGAATAAAAGAGCGAAAAATATTCAGATAGGGGTCAGTCAGTTGGCTGAGGATGGAGAATGGGGGGTCAAACCAGTTGACCTGGGGAAACCAACTCAGCAAAATCCGAACTATCAGCAAGACGAAATAGATTTGGAGAAATGTCGCTAGGGTACTGGTAAGTAATTCTATGGCGGGATTGGCTGGATTCATGGTTGGGTTTCTTTGTGAGTATCTATAAAACTTCTACGTCTGGCGATTCATCTTTCAGTTTAATCCATTCCTGCCCGTGCGGTATTTAGCACGGGTTCGGGATTAGGGCTCTTCGGCTATTGCCTCGGAGCCTTCGTCTTCTAGGTAGGTGCCGTTAACGCTACTGAGCTGGTAGCGCAATTCATCGAGCGCCTCATTCATTTGGGCAATTTTATCCTCTAGGGAACGGCGCGCCATTTCCCCGGTTTCCTTGCCTAGGCGCTTTTTTTTCTTCGCAGCTTTTATCTCTGGTGGACTATCACTGTCTGTTTCTTCCGTTTCTGGAGCCAGCCGAGAACTGAGGAACACGCCTAGTGCCCCTCCGAGTAAGCCGCCGACGATCGCCCCAGCCAGAAAGCCGGGGGCAAAATTATCTTTATTACTCATTTCTCTCTCATGAGCGATTAATATTGGCTACAAGATGTTTTGTTTCGTGTCCCTTTAGATTAGCAGGTTCTGGGCTAGATTTCAGGTGCCAAAAGCCCGATCGCCCGCATCCCCCAAACCGGGCACGATAAAGCCCTTTTCATTTACTTTCTCATCTATGGTAGCGGTGTAAATGTTTAAACTGGGATACGCGGCGCTCAGTTGCTGCAACGCTGGTGGCGCCGCTACGACTGAGATAATGCGCACCAGTTCCGGTTCTATCCCCCGCTTTGTCAGCTCCGCCATCGTCGCCATGATGGTTCCCCCCGTTGCCAGCATGGGCTCCGTCACCACCACTCGGGTTTGGGGCGCGAACCGATCGGGAAACTTGTTCAAATAACATCTGGCTTCCAGAGTGGCTTCATCCCGCACCATCCCTATATGATAGACCGACGCCAGGGGTAACACCCCCTGGGCTCCATCCAACAGCGCCAACCCTGCCCGCAGGACCGGCACCACCACCACCGGCACTTCTGGGTTAACGATCGTGCCGGGGCAAGCCGCCAAGGGAGTTTCCACCATCACATCTACTGTGGGTAGCCACTCTCTGGTGGCTTCGTAAGTCAGCCACCGTCCCAACTCTGTCATCGCCGTGCGAAATAATGCCACCGGGGTGGCAGCATCCCGGGCAACTGCCAGCCAATGTTTGATTAACGGATGGGGAGGGACGTAAACTCGCAGTTGCAGGGTCATAAACCTTGGTTGTTTAGGGCTTTCCGTGAATCATCATATCAGTCTCATCCCCTGATTATTTTTGTTTGGGTAATTAGTTGCGGTTTTGATACCCCCCCAATCCTTCTTTATTTTATCTATTATTGGCAATCTGTAATTTATTAGAAAAAATAATTGAAAAAAATTATCAAAATTTCTCAAAAAACAGTTGACAAAGATTTTCAATAAGTTTATATTGGATGGAAAGTGTTCTCCTCTCAAAGGATCGGCAGGCGGGATTGGTCAGCAGTAGCGGGCTAGTCCCGTATTTCTTTGGCGATCGTAGGGCCAGGGCCTCATCAACCGGGATCTGTGACCACAAATATTAATGACGCCCTGCCCAGATGCCCTGAGTGCTTTAAACGATTGGGTTCATGGTATGATAGCCATGTCCAAAGGGGCGGCTGTGCATACAGTCAGCTCCGGGATGGAAAAGAGAGCGATTTAGCACCACCAATCATGGCCCTTTCATACGATGTTATCGTCATCGGCTCCGGCATCGGCGGCCTCGTCACTGCCACCCAACTAGCCGCCAAAGGATCCCAAGTCCTAGTTTTAGAAAGCTACATCATCCCCGGCGGCAGTGCTGGATACTTCGAGTCCAATGGCTACCGGTTCGATGTAGGGGCCTCGATGATTTTTGGCTTTGGCGACCAAGGCACCACCAACCTCCTCACCAGAGCCCTTGCCGCTGTCAACGTCAGCCTGGAAACCATCCCCGACCCGGTGCAGATTCACTATCGCTTGCCCGGGGGCCTAGAGGTGCAAGTCCATCGGGATTATGATAAATTTTTGCAAGAACTCACGGCCAAATTTCCCCACGAGCGGGAAGGCATTGCCCAATTCTACGGCGAATGCTGGCAAGTCTTTAACTGCCTCAACGCGATGGAACTGCTCTCCCTAGAAGAGTTTGGCTACCTGATGCGGGTATTTTTCCAGCATCCGTTAGCCTGCCTGGGACTGGTAAAATACTTGCCCCAAAACGCCGGAGACATTGCCCGCAAGTATATTAAAGACCCAGCTTTATTGAAATTTATTGATATAGAGTGTTACTGCTGGTCAGTCGTACCCGCCGATATGACCCCCGCCATCAATGCGGGAATGGTCTTTAGCGATCGGCACTACGGCGGCATCAACTACCCCAAAGGCGGCGTGGGTCAAATCGCCCAAAAACTGGTAGAAGGACTAGAAAAAGCAGGCAGCGAGATTAAATATAAATCCAAAGTCAGCAAAATCATCATCGAAAATAACCGCGCCGTGGGAGTGGAACTAGCCACCGGCGAAATTTACCGCGCTAAACGCATCGTGTCCAACGCCACCCGCTGGGATACCTTCGATAAACTCCTCGGGGACGTTCCCCTGCCCCCCAAAGAACAAAAGTGGCGGCAGAACTATCGCAAATCACCCAGTTTCCTCAGCCTCCACTTAGGCGTTGGCGCCTCGGTGATCCCCCCAAATACCGCCTGTCACCAGATCATCCTAGAAGACTGGCAGCAAATGGAAGACCCAGAAGGCACTCTGTTCGTCTCCATTCCCACCCTCCTGGACCCGGACTTAGCACCTAGTGGCTTCCATATCGTCCACGCCTTCACTCCCCATTGGGTAGATGATTGGCGGGGACTGGCTCCCAAGGAATATGAACAGCGGAAAGAAGAGGCAGCGGGTCGCATCATCCAACGCCTAGAAAAGATATTCCCTGGTTTAGATGCCCAGTTGGATTTCATGGAAGTAGGCACCCCTAGGTCTCACCGGCGATTTTTAAATCGGGTGGATGGCAGCTATGGACCGATTCCCCAGCGACGCCTGTGGGGTCTGTTGCCCATGCCTTTTAACCGCACCTCCATCCCCGGTTTGTACTGTGTCGGCGATAGCACCTTCCCCGGACAGGGGTTAAACGCCGTGGCCTTTTCCGGCTTCGCCTGTGCCCACAGAATTGCTGTAGATTTGGGATTTTAGGATTGTGGAGAGGCGGCTAAGCGTTGCCTTAAAGCGACGATACGCAGCCGAGCTTTGGTGTGGTTGGGGATGATTTTCAGGGCTTCATCGTAAGAATCGATCGCCTCGGCGTAACGTTCCAGTTGTTCTAGGGCGACACCCCGGTTATACCAGGCATTGGCTGGACCAGTGAGGGAGCCCCACTGTCCCTGACTGGCGATCGCCCGCTCGTATGATGCCACCGCTTCCACGTAGTTGCCCTCCTGGAGCAGAGCAGTAGCGCGGTTATACCAAGCCAGGGCGAATTCGGGATTAATTTCGATCGCCTTGTCAAAAGCTGCGATCGCCTCCGAGCGCTTCTCCAACCACCACAATACCGAACCCCGGTTCAGCCAAGCATCCGCCAGTCCGGCGCTGTTGCCCCAAGCGCCATTTCCCTGGAGAGCGCGATCGAACGCCGCCAGAGCTTCTTCATAGCGCTCCGACAGCTTCAACACCATCCCCTTCTGAAACCACGCCTGGGAATGTTCTGGGGAGATCGTCAAAGCCCGGTCTAACGCCCTGACAGCCGTATCATACTTTTGCGTCTCTTGTAGCACCATCGCGCAGCCCAACCAACCAGGCAGCTCACCACCATTGAGGTCGATCGCCCGACTGTAAGCCATCAGCGCCTCTTGATAGCGTTTTAAGCGGAGCAAGTTATCCCCTTGACTCAGCCAGGACTGGAAGTTATCTGGCTCTTTAACTTTCACTTCCACAGTATTGCCCACTGAGGAGGGAGCGCAAATAGCCTCCGATGCAGCCTCGGCGGGAGTCCCTGGGGTAGGGGACGCCTCCGGTGAACTTGGCGCCAGTTGCTTGGGAGTAGGTTGCCCGCCACTAGCAGCCTCCGCAGTGCGGGCATCAACCACCAAAACCGCCGCCCAACCGAGGGTAACGAAGGCCATAATGCCAATTGATTTTAGGCAGCGCCGGAGCAGGGCAGTATTTGACAACATCATACTTTAATCAGAGACTTTAGATAATGACAGCTAGCACCACAAACATACCTGATTGGTATGGGTTTACCATGAGCGTGTTTCACGGCCTAGAAAAAATCCCATCGCCGATTAATTTTAACAATTTTTGCGGCTGAGTTGAACCGCAGATAATAGCTGAGGCCACGGCTGCACCGACAGTCCAAGCGAAGCATCGCCGTTCGGCGCCGTCTCAACTGGCGGTTTTTACTGGCAGCGTAATGGTGACAGCGGTGCCCACCCCCACGGTACTGGCCACGGCAATTTTACCCCCGTGTAATTCAGCGCACTTTTTCGCGATCGCCAAACCCAATCCCGTCCCCGGAATATTGCCGATATTATGACCCCGGTAAAACGGATTGAAAATTTCCAAAAGCTCTTGCGGGGCAATCCCAATCCCCCGGTCTTCGACCCGAAACATTACCAGTTTATGCTCCGCCAAACCCCCGGCTCCCCCCAGATCCATCCCCTCCTCATTTGATATCTGGGGCAAGTCCTGACACCGCACATCCAGAGAAACCTCACTATCTGAGCCAGAATATTTAACGGCATTTTCCAAAACATTTCCCAAGATTTGCCGCAGCAGATTGCCATCAAGTACAACCGCCGCCAATGCTTCTGGAAACTGCACTTTAATTCGGCTCTGCTGCCCACCGGCACCCATCCCCCCAGCTTTCTCAGCCAAATCCGCTACCAGTTGCAAACACAAAGCCTTTAAATCCACTGCGGCTGGTTGAAATTGCAATTCTCCCGCCTCAAATTGAGAAATCGACACCACATCACTCACCAAGTGAGTCATATGTTTAGCCGCACTTTGAATCCGCTTCAAGTGCTGGTGACGCTTTTCGGCAGTCCATCTTTCTCCATAATGTTCCAGCAATTCCGCCGAAGATAAAATCGTCGTCAGAGGGGTGCGGTACTCGTGAGACACCATCGTGACAATCCGGGAGCGCAAATCATTGAGTTCCCGTTCTCGTCGCAGAGCTTTGAGTATTTCTGTTTCCGCTTCCTGTTCCTGGAGCAACCGCCGCACCCGATAACGCAGGACCGCCCAGTGAATCGGCTTGGTGATGTAATCCCGGGAGCCAGCACTGAAGGCACGCTCCACGGATTCTTCATCTTCCAATCCCGTAATCATCAGCACTGGGGTAGAGCTACCGCCGGGGAGGGTTTGCAATTTGCTACAACACTCAAACCCATCCATCACCGGCATTTTCGCATCCAGCAGCACCATACTTGGCATCAAATGGCTGTATGAGTCCAAACATTGGATCCCATTATTAGCCTCTGCCACCCGATATCCTTCTGATTCCATAGCACGACGCAGCATCATCCTGGTTGTGCGGTCATCATCCACCACAAGGATGATAGGAGCATTTTTCTCTTGAGAGGTGGTGTTCATGTTTGCCTGATTGCAGTGTCTTGACGAACAAATTAAGTTCTGTTTTAGGTATTTAGGACCAGCCCTGTCAAGGTGGCAAATTTTGTCACGGTAAACCGTCGTTTCTGACGTTCATCCAACCAGATTTAGTCCACCGATCCTGGCGCGGACCCCAGAATTGTCAGAGTTACGAGAGCTGAAAACCAGCCACCTCGTTAACCACCTTGACAGGGCTGGGTATTTAGGACCTATGAGAGTACCCCCGATCGTCAACTAGGGCCTTGGGGGCTGGGGTAATGGGTGACGAACTTTAGATGTATTCTCCCTTGAATCGGCAAGAATTGACTACTGGCGCTGTACAGTCCCAAAATCAGGGGGGGACTGCCTCTGTGGAAAGAATTGCCCTCACCGCCAGCTCTCTCGTGCTGGCTTCCCCATCAGCGAATCGCTTTCGTGACTTCTGGGTTGAGTTTTTCCATCTAAAATCTAAAATATAAAGATGGATGGATGAAACTGCCTGTTGGGAATCCCGGCAGATATTGGCCATAACGGCATCACTCCGTCAGCCCACCGCCCCGGGGGCACGGAAGCGCTGTCAGAGCCGATCGCGATCGACTAATTCTCCCCAGCCAACCCAGACCAATGCCCATACGCTCACACTTACCCAGCCGTATGGGATCTTCCCAGGTCCAGCACTGGGCTCGTTCTTGTTGACAATAAGTTGACGAACGAAACCCAAAAGTTGATAATTTGGATGGTCAGTTACCAAGAGGCTGACTTTATTGATATAGAATAGTGTGCGGGGCGGGTGAAACTTTACCAAAGCCCTTCCAGGGATTGAAATATGGCCAACGCCAAGATTCTTGTAGTTGATGACGAACCAGCCATCCGCAATCTCATCCATCGGTTTTTGCTCAAGCAAAACTATCAGATGGAGTCCGCAGAAGATGGCAAGACTGCTTTACAGGCGTTTGAGCGCTTCAAACCCGATTTGGTGATTTTGGATGTCAATTTGCCAGACACTACTGGTTATCAGCTCTGTCAGCAAATGCAAACCCGCACTGACGTGTTCGTGCTGATGCTCACCAGTCGCTCCGACGAAGCCGACAAAATTAAGGGGTTTTCCCTCGGTGCAGATGACTATATCACCAAACCTTTCAGTTTAGTAGAACTCGGCGCTAGAGTCGGTGCCCTTTTAAAGCGGCAGCGGATGGTTCACACTACGGACCAACACTCTCTATGTTTCGGCAACCTCACTATCGATCCCGTGCGGCGTGAGGTGACATTAGACGGCGAGACAGTGTCGTTAACTGCCCTGGAATTTGATTTACTCTATTTTCTCGCCAGCCACCCCAGTCGAGTTTGGCGTCGCTCCGAGTTGTTACAGGAAGTCTGGAACTATGACTATGTAGGCGACCAGCGCGTGGTAGATGTCCATATCGGCCAAATTCGACGCAAAATCGAAGGCGATGGCACCCAGCCTACCCGGATTCAAACCGTCCGGGGGGTGGGTTACAAGTTTGAGCCCAACCCACTCTCCGACACAGTTAGCTAAATTTTGCGAGATCAGGGACTACGCGACCAGGGGTGCAGGGGTGCAGGGGACTGGGAGAGTCCGAGCCTGGGGGACCAGGGGACTGGGGGCAGGAGACCGTCACCCCGTCACCCCGTCACCCACTCCTAAACTCGGTGTTGAAACAGGGTCTCTAGGTAAACTCTCGCCGCGCTGTGGTAACAGCGCGAACCTTCTGGCGTGTTCCTATGGTCATTTTGGAGCAAAAACAGCGATAGGGCCGCTGACAGCACTCGGTCTTGATCCCAGTCAGGATGTGTTTCCAAATAGCTTTTGAGTGATTCGTGCAGTTCTTCGGGAATTTCTGCCAGGATGCTGATATACGGTCTCATAATTGCCACCTCCAAATCTATAGCGGTTTGTCACCTACGCGCCCGCACTGGCAGTCAACATATATAGCGGGCCAGTCCGCCCATAATCTATCTGGTATTTGATAACTGCATTTTTTGACGCGCCTATTTTCACCAGGCCGATTCATTGTGCTATATCCGGGGGTGGTTTTGTCAACAATACAAAATGTTACAACCAGCCGCTCAAGGGTCCAATCTGCACGCAAACAATAGCTTTTTCGCCCTTCTTTGTTACCTTTCTTCACGAAAATGTCCCACGGAAAATCTGGTAGAGAAACGCCCAGGGAAATCCCCAATTCCTCCTGATTTCCCCTGCTTACCGTTGTCCGCCTGTGGAAAAATTTGTTGGATTTGTGGAAAATTAGGTGGCGCTTGGGGAAATGAATGTGGAATTTTTGGGGAAAACCTAGCCTAAAGATAAGAATTACAAAATCTGATGAGAATTTCCTATTGACAGGTGCAAAGTTAATTGTTGATGGGCAACCAGTAATTATGCAAACGGTCCGTTAAATCTCCGGCTTCCCGTTGGTGATGGTATTAATTACCCACTCTTGATGTGCAGTCACTTAGATGCGGCGAAAGTGCTAATTTATTTCTCACTTGAATCACATCACTAATTATCCCTATATTGAGGGATAGTTTTTTTGAATACATAATAGACCTCTTGGATAAATCCAAAAGGCCAAGTGGCATTTTTCAGGGGGGTTGGGGGCAGCAATTTTTATTGATTAGAGAGGTCTAATAAACCGCTGGATTGACGCTCAAATACTTATCCCCCGGATAACCGATCGTCAATAAATTTCAACTGGTGATATAACATGGAAATCAGGGGTAAATCGGCGCCTAAGCTGGTAGCCATCCGCAAAGGATAGCCGAAAATTGCCTCGACTTCTAGGGGATGGGCGCGATCGAAGTCTAATTTCATACTCGTGAGATAGGGTTTCATCTTCTCCGTATGCTCCAGCATTTTTTGGATGAAACTATCAGAGACCACCCGACCGCAAGCCGCCGCCCCCGCTGCCACTTCCTGCATCAAACTGGCCGCTAACTGGCGAGTATGAGGTGAAGCCATAATCTCATCAGTCCTAGCATCCAGCACTACGGACAGGCCATTATAAGGGATATTCCACACCAATTTTTTCCATCGCGCTAGGAGCAAATCTTCTTCTAGAAAAATCGGGATTTTGGCTGCCTCAAAATCACTTTTAATCGCCTCCATCGTGGCAGTGATGCCCGCTGATTGATAATCTGGCGCATATTCTCCTAGGGTAATGGCGCCATAGTCGATATGGCGGATATGTCCGGGGCCAATTTTGTTACTACAGATAAAAGATAAACCGCCCATCACGGTTTGGGCATCAAATATTTTCCCGGCTTCGGGCTCAGCACCTAAACCATTTTGCAACAGTAAAATAACCCCATTCGGCTTGACTACTGGGGGCAGTAGTTCTGGTAGCAGATGATTTTGGGTGGTTTTCAGAGCGACAATTACCACATCACAAGGAGGCATATCGTGGGTATGTCTCCAAGCGTTGACCTCCGGTAAAGTAAAATTGCCTTCGCAAGATTCCACAACTAAACCATGTTCGCGCACTTGTGGCCAATCTCGGTTCAGCAAGAAATGCACTTCTATTCCCGCTCTTTGCAGTCTGGCACCGTAGAAACCTCCTACAGCCCCGGTGCCAATAATGGCATAAGTTCGTCCTTTGTCCTTGGTCATTTGTTACTTGTCATTTCTCATTGTACAGGTTGGTAGTTGGGCTTTAGCCCCCCAGAATTTTTGGGCTGAAGCCAAAACCATAATCCCCTATCTCGCCATTTGACGTTACTTAACGATTGTCCTTTCAATCACTGTAGCCATAGGGGGCGCAAGCCTGAAAAGGGGAGCCGTTCCGGGGTGATGGGTGCGGGTAAGTCCTTGACTGGAGTACCGGGAGACAGAGGAATGAGCCAGAGGCGACTATTTGTTACTACGGCTCCGGAGGCGGTACGTGGTCCTATGGCTGCGGCAGAATTTCCTGGTTTACTGGTGGTGACAACTTGATCGAATAAGAGGGCTAAACCATCTGGGGAGAGGCTGATTTGGATATCGCGCTGTTCGGGCAAAATCACCAGGGGTTTGATGTCTTTGGTGTTGATGTCGATCGCGGCAATATAAGGCTCTTCTCGATAAGAATCTTCAGTTTCAATCAGCTTGGTCACGAGACAGTAGAGGGTGCGATTGGTGGGGTCAAACTCAGCGGCGAGAATTGACCCTCTGGTGCGAAACAGTTCTTTCTCCACTCCAGCAGTAGTGACTAAAAACAGAGAGCGGCGGGGATTGTTGGGGTCACGGTTGAATTTTACCATCGCAGCGGCGGAGCCATCTGGGGCGAACCCGAGGACTTGTTCAAACTGGGGCAGAAATTGCACCGTATCTCCCTGTTTTTCCAAGGATAGGATGGCCACACCCTGTCCTTGCAGGAGTGCCAGGGAGTTACCGTCGGGGGCAATCTCGAAATCTCCCCCTGGTTGTGTTGGCAGGCGTTGGGGTTTTTCTCCCGGCTGGAGCGTCCATAAGCCAAAATCTAGGGGATTTTTCAGGTTTTGGCGAGCTACTATGCCCAATTTGCCATTGGGAGAAAGGTCAAATCTCAGGTTGCGGTATTCCTGATTGTCCAAAACCAGTTCTGGTTTTCCGGGCGGTTCCCAGGTGGTGATACCTTTATCTCGATCGGGGCGCTTAATGCCGGTACTGACGGTGTAGAGTTTGGGGAGGTTGACCTCTTTGCCTGTGGCTTCACGGGGAACGGCAGCAAACAAGATTTTGGAGCCATCGGGATAGGGTTCATAGTCTTGGACGACCAAATCTTTTGGTGTCAAGACTAGCTGACGTGGGGGATTGGCGCTGAGGTTATATAAAATCAGTTGCCCTTGTTCTTCGGGATTGACGCCGAGATAAACTAGGACTCGATCGCGGCTGCGAAATTTCCCCACAAAAGGCTCGCTCAGAGTGCGGATATCATTGGATGATGAAAATGTATCCCGCGCCCCCTGGATCTGGACTTGAAACTGCACGCCGTAAGGCACCGGTGCGGTGAGGGTGTAAGCCATGCGTCTGCCTGCCCAGCTAATTTTACCCGGTAGCGGCGGGTCAATGCGCAGGTTTTCGGCGACGCTTTTTTGGTTCATGGGGCGGCTGAAAGTGAGGATAAATGCCCGATCGGGCGCGCTCAGCTCTCGGTCTTGCCAGGTAAAAGACCGCACCCGGGGCGCCGCCGCTTCCCCACTGAGGAGCAAAACCCCGATCGCCACAATCAGACCCAAAACCAAGGCTAGAGCCACCTTATCTAGGGGTTGGGGAAAATTTTTCGCCGGTCCATTTGGATTTAACATCTGCCATTAACTGCCCGATTTAACCTGCAAGTGAAGCTCTCCGGGGTGACACAGGAGGGATTGCCCCTGCAACTTTTCCCCAGCCTCCTGTTCTTGGAGTTGAAATTATATCAATTATGAACCGGTTCGCATCATCCCACCTCGTCCTAATTGTCACTGGACTTTGATATATCTTAACTTTAGCCTATTGACTGGTGCCCCAAAATATGTTAATCACTTAACTACCTTTAACCGGGAGGCTTCCCAGCAGAGCGCCCTGGAGTGAGAAAAGAGGTTGGAACCAGGAGGCAAACTTCCCCTCCCGTGGTACGGGGGTCCCCGCCCGTGACATCATCGCTCCTCCCAGCAATCCATCTGCGCGGGTATCTATCCGTACCGAGAGCTAAATTGATGGCGAACCATAGCGGCACAAATGTGCCAATAGCTAGAATAGTAACAAGGGATAAACATTGCGGATCAACACTCTCGATGAGAAACTGGTTCGTTCCAGGCCAAAACCAGGGTGAAACCAGCCAACGCTCCCAAGTAAACCGATTTTTGCCTGCGGGGAAACAGCAGATTTTCAGCACCCCGGTTTCTCCAGTAGGGACAAGGCAAAAAGAATCCCTATTGGTTGTTACCGATAAATCAGATAGATGGTAGTTAGAGGGAATAGAGGGAATTTTCAGGAATTCAGCCCAGGGTCACATTTTCAATATTTGGAGCAGATTAACCCATGATTTTTGCGATGAGAAAAGTAATCGAAACTAGGTTACAGGAGAGATATTTTCGCTTATTTTTAGCCCCCATATCCGCCGGTTTTGGCGCTCAAGATAACAGACTGCCACAGCCATTAGTCTGGGGTGTATTAGCAGCGTGCCTTTTACCTCTGCTCCTCAATCCAATGGGTTTTGATTTTAGTTCACATCACCCACCCCTTGACTGGGAAACTGCAGTACACCTAGTGGCGGGAGCAAAACCTGATCCCTTATACCACAGTTTAGCAGGAGATTTCACCCACACGATTTTAGAGTGGAGTGCCTTTTGCACCGCCATTTTTACTGTTATTCTGGCATTTGCCCACTTCAGTATCGATCGCAACCCCACCACCCCGGTTATTGGTGTGACCCTCCTGTGCGCGGGAGTTATGGATGCCTTCCACACTTTAGCAGCCGATCGATTAATTGACGCAGTAGCCGACAACCAAAACCTCATTCCCTTCACCTGGGCAATTTGCCGTCTGGCTAACGCTCTACTCGCCGCCACAGGCATCAGCATTTTAATGGCATCAAATACCAAAAAGTGGCAACATAATATTCATTTTGTTTTTATAATGACCAGTGGATTTGTCCTGATGGCATATGGCATAATTCACTTCTGCGCCACCAGCCAAATCCTCCCAGAAACCATATTCCCCGACGCCATAATTGCTCGTCCTTGGGACGTGGCCCCATTGCTAATTTTTATCATGTCTGGTATTTTTCTTTATCCCAAATTTTACCAGGAAAATCCCAGTATTTTTTCCCATGCTTTAGTGATTAGCACTATTCCCAACACGGCCACGCAATTATACATGGTATTTGGTTCAGATGAGCTTTTCGATAATAATTTTAATGTGGCTCATCTGCTGAAAATCATTGCTTATCTTGTTCCCTTAATGGGATTAATTTTTGACTATAGTTTCACCCATAAAGCCTTACATAAGAGTCATCAATCTTTAAAAGAGGAGATGAAACGCAGAAAAAAAATCATGGTAGAGCTAGAGAAATCAGAAGCGAGGGCAATAGAAAAAAATCGCGACTTAGAACAAGCATTAAGGCAGCTTCAGCATACGCAATCTCAACTCATTCAAGCCGAAAAAATGTCATCTTTGGGGACGATGGTGGCGGGAATTGCCCACGAAATCAACAATCCCATTAATTTTATCTACGGCAACACCGAACACGCTAATAACTATATTCAAGAATTACTAGAATTGCTCGATACTTACCGGGAAGAAGCGGTGAATATATCTCCGGCAATTCAAGCGAAAGAAGAAGAAATCGAGCTAGAATTCATTCGCCAAGATTTATCCCACATTTTGGCTTCTATCAAAAATGGTACGAATCGAATTCGCCAGATTGTTCTATCATTGCGCAACTTTTCTCGCCTAGATGAAGCCACGATTAAGTCAGTCAATATCCACGAAGGGATCGACAGCACCTTGGTGATTCTCAACCACAAGCTGAAACAGGAGATAAAGATTCATCAGGAATACGGAAATTTACCTCTAGTAGAGTGCTATCCTGCCCTCCTAAACCAGGTGTGGTTGAATATTCTTACCAATGCCATTGATGTCCTGGAAATTCGCAAACATGGGCTGGAAGGTGGGAGTCACTACCAACCAGAGATTTACATTCACACGGAAATTGTTACCGGCGATGGCGAACCGGGGCGGGTGCGGGTGCGCATCGGCGATAATGGTCCGGGCATGACTGCGGACATCAAAAATCAGATATTTGACCCATTTTTTACCACTAAGCCAGTAGGTTTTGGCACTGGCTTAGGGTTGTCTATTTGCTTCTCGATCGTCCAAAAGCACAGCGGCAAAATCGACTGTATCTCCCAACCCGGAGAAGGCACGGAATTTGTGATTGATATCCCCATCAGAAGGCCAAAAATGCCCCCGAATCCCTTAGAGGCAAAAATCGCTTAATTTGCAGCCATTTCTTGGGGTTAGGAGCATCTGATCGTAGTTTGTATTGTGCCCTTACCCCCAGAATTAGGGGCAAATTGTTCATAAATTCGGCAAAATTGCCGCTGCTAGCGCGACGCCAGCGCAGTGAGCAGGATTACTTCCCCAAAATCTCGCATCTACTTTACCCACCCCCGCTCCTAGGACTGACATTAATCCCATTTTGTTTTATAATTGTCACAAATATGACAGCTTAGGAGCTTTTCTTGGGAGCAAAAATTTTTTAATTTTCTCCTGGATATCTGGTTTATCACTAAATTAAAAATGAGCGATTATTCCGGCAATTGTGCTGATAATTATCAGCAAAAAGCGGGTGCTACAGCCTGCCCGTTTAATTTTTTTTATGGGGATTTTTTACATAGACACCGGTCGCGGCTACAAAAACAGGGACGCATGAGTTTTATCCTGAAAAATTTAGACCGGATGTCCGAGTCAGAGTTACAGGAAATTCGCAGTTTGGCGAGGGACTGGCATGGTGATGGGGAGTAGGGGTTTGTAGTTGGGCTTTAGCCCAAATATGGATCAAATGGGCTAAAGCCCAACTACAAACCAGCAAAGCGTTACCCCACCGGGGCGGTGGTAGATATCATTGCTTTTATTAGTTGGGCGGGGGTGACTTCAAAGGGTAAGTGGTGGATGTCGGAATTGGGCTGGCAAGCAATTTCGGCGGCTGTTTGGAAATCTTGGCTGCTGATTTCGCCGAGGTTTAAATCGTAGATGGTTTGGGGTAGTCCGATATCGGTGTAAAACTTGAGGAGTTGCTGTCTGGCGGTGGCGGCGAGTTGGTTGCCTTGTACCATTTCCTCGAGACGTAATTGCACGAGAATGCCGTAGGCGACTTTTTCGCCGTGGATGGTGTGGTGGTGGGGGTCGATGTGGGTTAAACCGTTGTGGACGGCATGAGCGGCGACGGTCCGGCATTGGGCGCCTCCGAGTCCGCCGATGACGCCTGCGAGTAGGACGGTGGCATCTACTACTTCTCGCCAAATTTGGCTTCCTGGCTGGGCCAGGGCGGCGGCGGATTTTTGTAATAGTATGTCTCGTAGGACTCGGGCTTGTTGTACGGCGGCAATGATGAGGGGGTCTTGGGAATGACCGCTGCTAACGGAGGCTTCGTACCATTTGGCGATCGCATCCCCAATCCCTGCCACTAGGGTGCGTTGGGGCGCCGTGGCAATGATATCGTAATCTAGGATGAGCAAATCGGGACATCTATCTAAGGGCACATCATAGAGAAATGCTCCCTGGTCGGAATAAACGTTAGATAGGGCGGTCCAAGCGGCACAAGTAGCGCCGGAAGTGGGGATAGTGACCACAGGGAGACCGCAGCGATACGCCAAAAGTTTAGCGGCATCGAGAGCTTTGCCGCCGCCAGTGCCAATAATCATATCTCCTTGGTGCGCGGTGACAGCTTCGGTAAGTTGAGCGAGACTGTTGTCGCTGCAGTCGGGGAGATATGAGGAGCTAGCCGCGATGAGGTGATGTTGTTGCAATACTGGTTCCAGGCGGGGGAGGGTGACGGCGAGGGAGTGAGTACCCCCGACGATGACCGGACGGCTCCCTAAATGGGCGATCGCTTTGCCGACCTGTCGGTTCGCCTCCCCAGCATCACTCAATATCCTGGCTCCCCGCATTACCCGTGATGGGGAAACTTGCAGGGTTGGAAGGGTGTAGGGTTGTAGGGTGGCAATGGACTCTGTAGCAGTTTGATGTTGCATTTCCGTCGCTCAGTTTCAATCCCCGAAAGGGATTCGGGTAGATTTCCGGGCAAGGTGACATATGCCCTAGCCTTACCCTCATTGTAAGCGTTTCAATCCCTGAAAGGGATTCGGGTAAATTTCGGGGAGGGGCGTTGGCCTCTCTCTTCGTGGAACGAGAACCTGTTTCAATCCCTGAAAGGGATTCGGGTAAATTTCGGGCTCCCTGGAAATCAAGCGGGCGAGTCCGGGCACCGGGTTTCAATCCCTGAAAGGGATTCGGGTAAATTTCGGGTCCCAAAGCATCCGAAATACTGAAAGTAGCCGCCCTGCGCAGTTTCAATCCCTGAAAGGGATTCGGGTAAATTTCGGGACTGCCACATCGGGTGACATCAGCTATTCTCTGTGTTTCAATCCCTGAAAGGGATTCGGGTAAATTTCGGGTCTTGGTTAAAAAGTGAGATTTGTCGATTTTGGGAGTTTCAATCCCTGAAAGGGATTCGGGTAAATTTCGGGAGGAAGTAAGTAAGCAGGTAAGTCACGAGTCCGAGGGTGTTTCAATCCCTGAAAGGGATTCGGGTAAATTTCGGGGGCACACACCAGCACCAACTGGTACACACCAGCACCAACTGTTTCAATCCCTGAAAGGGATTCGGGTAAATTTCGGGTCGCCAAAGAGCGGAATTTGAAAATCTTTGATTTGTTTCAATCCCTGAAAGGGATTCGGGTAAATTTCGGGTTCTTTCTGCCAAAATTCGCATGACTGACCCTGTTGTTGTTTCAATCCCTGAAAGGGATTCGGGTAAATTTCGGGACGTGAATGCGGCTCTTGCCCAGATGGCGGAGATGTTTCAATCCCTGAAAGGGATTCGGGTAAATTTCGGGTCTTCCATCCCGCCAGTGGCAAAAACCGCATCCAGGCTAGTTTCAATCCCTGAAAGGGATTCGGGTAAATTTCGGGTCTCGCAAACCCGCCAAATGGTGGGATTTAATCAAGTTTCAATCCCTGAAAGGGATTCGGGTAAATTTCGGGAGGATGAGGGATACAATCCAGAATTCCCCTCCCCAGATCCGTTTCAATCCCTGAAAGGGATTCGGGTAAATTTCGGGCTACAGCAGATGTCGAGGCAGAAATGGTAAGGGATTGGAAGTTTCAATCCCTGAAAGGGATTCGGGTAAATTTCGGGTCCCGGCCTGATTCGAGCAACAGGCGATAAGCCGTTTCAATCCCTGAAAGGGATTCGGGTAAATTTCGGGACTATCGGAATAATCAGCGCCAGTGCCTCACTTGTTTCAATCCCTGAAAGGGATTCGGGTAAATTTCGGGCTCCAAAGAGCAGCTCCCACCAACAAGCTGCTCGATAACAAGTTTCAATCCCTGAAAGGGATTCGGGTAAATTTCGGGCTTATGGAGAATGGGATTGTAAAGACAAGTATAGGCGTTTCAATCCCTGAAAGGGATTCGGGTAAATTTCGGGCCGGAAGTGGTGGGGGTTGATAAGCTCTCCATCATTAGTTTCAATCCCTGAAAGGGATTCGGGTAAATTTCGGGTTTGCTCAGCCATAGCCATTCCAAGAAATCCTCCGAGTTTCAATCCCTGAAAGGGATTCGGGTAAATTTCGGGGCTTATTAGAAATGCGCGCGATTGCACGTCGCCAGAGTTTCAATCCCTGAAAGGGATTCGGGTAAATTTCGGGGTCAACCCTCAGAACGCGCAAATATTTGCCGTAACGGTAGTTTCAATCCCTGAAAGGGATTCGGGTAAATTTCGGGGCTACTGAGTACCACTATGCAGCATCCAAGGACCTGTTTCAATCCCTGAAAGGGATTCGGGTAAATTTCGGGATATATCAGGCTGGAGCCAATGTGGTTTCCAGCCTGTTTCAATCCCTGAAAGGGATTCGGGTAAATTTCGGGCCGTCTTCTGGGATACTCACCGGCTCACATTTTTGTTTCAATCCCTGAAAGGGATTCGGGTAAATTTCGGGTCCACCATCTTGATGCCATTTCTCAATGGCATCAAACGTTTCAATCCCTGAAAGGGATTCGGGTAAATTTCGGGTCGTAAAAGGGGCGGCGGACACCGCCCCGATAAACGTTTCAATCCCTGAAAGGGATTCGGGTAAATTTCGGGGGGGAGCCAAGGGAATTGGCCAGCGCCGAGATAATCTTGTTTCAATCCCTGAAAGGGATTCGGGTAAATTTCGGGCCCAAAAACAATTGAATCAGGGGCAACAGAATATTTCACTGTTTCAATCCCTGAAAGGGATTCGGGTAAATTTCGGGGTAGCACTTGTCCCTGTATTGCCTGTAATATTCCGTTTCAATCCCTGAAAGGGATTCGGGTAAATTTCGGGAAAAATATCAAAACTTTACAGCAATGTGAAGAAATTGGTTTCAATCCCTGAAAGGGATTCGGGTAAATTTCGGGGAGATGAGTTGCGGCAAGATTGCAACTTATAATAGTTTGTTTCAATCCCTGAAAGGGATTCGGGTAAATTTCGGGATTCTGAGAACGATATACCAGCTTGACTAACCGCACTTGTTTCAATCCCTGAAAGGGATTCGGGTAAATTTCGGGATCTGGTTGGCGGTTATCCTGCCGTTTTGGCGGTTGTTTCAATCCCTGAAAGGGATTCGGGTAAATTTCGGGAATGAATTTTGGTCATGGTATGACCGAGAGATACTGGTTTCAATCCCTGAAAGGGATTCGGGTAAATTTCGGGCAGCACTCCACAAAATCCGCTAAATCCCAAACTGGTTTCAATCCCTGAAAGGGATTCGGGTAAATTTCGGGCATTGGATGAGTCAAATGCTGCAAATGCTGCACACGTTTCAATCCCTGAAAGGGATTCGGGTAAATTTCGGGTCTTGAGGAAAAGCTAGGCTATCCTCGTTCCACAAACGTTTCAATCCCTGAAAGGGATTCGGGTAAATTTCGGGTTGTAGGTTGTACTGTTTTGTAGGTTGTACTTAGGTTTCAATCCCTGAAAGGGATTCGGGTAAATTTCGGGTGCCCCTCTTTTGGCTGGTTAGACACTTAAAAATCTATGTTTCAATCCCTGAAAGGGATTCGGGTAAATTTCGGGAACGTGGGGAATAGCTGTACCTATCGTAGTGATACTAGGGTTTCAATCCCTGAAAGGGATTCGGGTAAATTTCGGGAGCGGCCTCCTGGAACCCTTGGAATATGCGGTTTTCAAGGTGCAGTTGCGCGAATCGATCCAAAAATAGCATTTCAGCGCCTGGGTTGTCAAGAGGGTTGAAAAAAAATTTCGCTGTAATGCTTGTGTCATAAAGGTTTCAGGATTTGCGCGGATCGATTTTTTCTGGGACAGGGCTCGAAACCTTGCCCGTCAAGGGTTGTAGGCGAAATTTTGCCAGAGCGTTTTTCAACACCTACCCATCCGCGCAGGGGAGCAGGGGAGCAGGGGGGACGGGGAGATGGGGAGACGGGGTAATTCCGTAGGGGCGACAGCATCCGCGCCCAAACCTGTCGGTGAAACGAAAAACACTCTCTCGCGGATGCTTCGCCCTGACGGGGGAATCGGGGGACCAGGGGAATACTCCCGGTCTCCCGGTCTCCCCATCTCCCCTCCTCCCCATCTTCCCACCTGGGATATGGGGGTGGTTAATTCATCAGTTATAGTTAATTATACTAGGAAAATTGAATTTTGATGAGAAAATTTTTATGAAAAAGCAAATTGCCGGTTTTTGCAGTTGCTTTTTAGGATTTCTGCTGTTGTGGCCAGCTCCTGCTCGGTCTCAATCTTCTGATTTTTGGCGGGAATTATATGATGCGGATGTGGTATATTTAGGGGAAATTCACGATAGTGAGGCGGACGCTGCGGCTAAACTGGAAATTTTGCAGAAACTGCATCAGGAAAATCCCCGCTTGGCTATAGGTTTGGAAATGTTCCAGCGTCCGTATCAAAAGTTTATTGATGATTATTTGGCGGGGAACATCACGGAAGCGGAAATGGTGGCTTTGACGGAGTATGATAAGCGGTGGGGTTTTCCCTGGGAATATTATGCGCCACTGTTGCGGTTTGCTAAGGCAAATGGACTGCGGGTTATTGCCTTAAATGCTCCGAGTGAAGCTATCCGCCAAGTGGCTAGGGGTGGCTGGGATAGTTTGACAACGGAGCAACGGGAATGGTTGCCGCCTTTGGCAGATATCCGCACGGATAATGATGATTACCGCCAGATGATTTACCAGGTTTATGATGAGATGCACCAAGGACATGGTAATAGTGATAGTTTTGAGCGGTTTTTTCTGGTGCAAGTGTTATGGGATGAGACGATGGCGGCGAGTATTGCTGATTTTATCGCTACTAATCCTAATTATCAAGTGGTGGTGGTGGCGGGGCAAGGCCATGTTATGTATGGTTACGGGATTCCTAGTCGGGTGGCTCGGAGGCGGGATGGTTTGGTGCAGCGATCGCTCTTGTTGAGTCCCGCTAATATGCCGGAAAGGGACGGGAATAACCAACCTATTGCCGATTTTTTCTGGGATGAAGATTTGGTAAAAATTAACAATTGATAATTGATAATTATCAATTATCAATTGTTAATTATCAATTATCAATTATCAATTATCAATTATCAATTTATCCTTTGTGCAATTCCTGTAAGAATGGCCCAAAAATGGGGACAAGTTCGTTGCGGGCAACTACCAGGGTGGGGAAGGAGCGATCGCTATAATCCAAACCTGGTTTCAGAGGAAAAATTGATGCTGACTCCAAAGGCACCCACACACCCCCCGCTGCTTGGACAATGGGATAAACCCCAGCAATATCCCAAATTTTCGGGGTGGCTTCTACACCGCCGAGGGTTAAACCGGCAGCCACGGTGAGAAAATTATAGCTAGCCACCCCTAGCATCCTAATTTTACAGGGGAAAGGATGTCTAATCACCTGAATGCTGCGAGAGCAGAAGCTGAAAAAGTGATTCATGGTGGGTTGATCCGGGCTGGTTTGGAGGGGGCGGTTATTCACAAAGGCTCCCTCTGGACCGGTGAGCCCAGTTTTACCAAACCAAAAGCCGTGAAAAGATTGATTGAGGGGGGGTATATAAACGTAGCCAAAAACGGGAGTACCTCGGTAGAGCAACCCTAGGGAGATGCCCCAAATGGGGATACCTCGGGAGAAGTTGGTTGTACCATCGAGGGGGTCCACCACCCAGCACCATTCTACATCTGGGAGAATCTGATCGCTCTCTTCCGTGAGGATACCGTGAGTGGGGAAATTCGAGGCGATCGCGTTGCGCAACTCCTCATCAGCCCATTTATCCGATTGTGTGACCAAAGTCCCATCAGGTTTTTCCTTTGGTTGCACCTGCCCGAAATCTGCCAGCAATTCACTACCCACTTTATTGGCTGTAGTTTTGGCAAAATGCAGCACTGATTCCCAAAAATCCTTCATTTTATTATTCTTCATTTGGTTTTGCAGTTTCCCTTAATCATATAAAATCGTTAATTGTTGATTATCCCTTTCAGGAGAACCGACAATTAACGCACAATAATCAATCTAATTCACCTTCTATAACTGCCATAATCGCTCGCTTGGCATTGTCGCGGAATTCCTGAACACTAACCTGGTTCAGGAGCCAAATTGACAGTATCATACCTACCGCCTGAGTGGCAAATACTGCACCATAAGCCAGAACCGGAAGGTCAAACAAGTTGCGCCCCAAATCCAAGACCGCCCCACCAGCGACGGTAGCCAAGCCTCTGGCCATAGCCTGGGCTAATCCCCAAGCCCCCACAAATGTACCGGCTGTTTCCGCTGCTGTCAAATCTAGCATCAGGCCGATCGCCCCTGCAGTCAGCACCCCAGACACCATCCCGAACAGCAATAAACTGCCCATCAACATTCCCGGTTTGCCCACAAACCCAGACGCAATCAGCAATCCCATACAAACGGCGACGCCGATACAGCCGTAAAGAGCGGTTTTTTGTTTCCCCAACCGGGGCACAATTAAAAAACCGGTGGAGCCGATACCCACAAGCGTCCCCATGCCGAAAAAGGCATTAAGCCGAGTAGTTTCAGCGATTTTCATCCCGAACACCTCCCCGCCATAAGGTTCGAGTACGGCATCCTGCATAAATAAACTGATACTCATCACCAATAAAAAGAAGAAAAATATACCGGTTTGACGGCTAGCCGTCAAGATGCGCAGAGCCTTCCCCAGAGTAATGCTGTCTTCGCGGTCCGTGATGGTAGAGCGGCTGCCATAGCGGGAATACTTCTTTTCTACACCCACAGTGGCGATGAACACCAGGACCAAAACCATCGCCGGAACGATGACAAACAGGCGATCGACCTGCCCGCGCAACTGCTCTAGGGGAGCATCCAACTCAATTTGTTTGAGCAAACCGCTGCTGATAATCGCCCCAATAATAATCCCCACCATCAACATTGACCAGACGATGCTCACCAATTTAGAGCGGTTATCCTCGTCCGATACATCCACGAGCATGGCGGTGAAAGGAGTAGAACTGGCACTGAGAGCCAAACCGTAAACGGCAAAAACTAAAGCCAGCATCAACGCCCACAAGTAGCTCATCGTTCCCCACTCGCCGCTAGGTGACAGTGCGGCGTTGAGCTGCCATACTGTTTGCAGGGCAACAAATGAGGTAATGGTAAATAGGATCGCTCCCACCCAAACGTAGGGGGTACGGTGCATCCCCCAGATGGGTTTGGCATCGGACATCTGACCAAACCAGATGCGAGCTGGGGCAACAAACTGGTGCATGGCGATCGCCCCCGAAGCAATTAAAGCCGGGATTTTCAGCTCATCAATCATTACCCGGTTAATCACCCCTAAAGTCAGCAAGGACATAATCCCCAGCCCCATTTGGAATATCCCCAGCCGAAACATCGTCAGCAGATTTAACCGTGGGATAGACGCCTCACCAAGCAAGGCATCCAGCGCATCGGAAGTTTTATTCGTTTCCATAGTAGATTTAATTTCAATCCATAAAAGGGATGAAGGTCAATTGTCAATCCCTATTTCGTTTCAATCCCTGCGTGGGATTTGGGTATATTTCCGTAGCCCGGTTTTCGTTCCAAAGTATAATAGCCAAATTTACCCCCCATGTCCAACCCATTTCTGTCCCTACCCTACGAACCCGCCCTCGAGTCCCTGGGGGACGACTGGGGCGATCGGGTCGCCGCCGCCGAATTTCCCACCCACATCCTGCGGTTTCGCAACGATGACCTCCTCCCCCGCCTCGGACTCCAACCCCAACAAGTCACCGATGACGACTACATCGAAGCCTTTGGCTACTTCCTCGGCGTCCGTCCTTTCCTCGCTTTGCGCTACCACGGCTACCAGTTCGGCGAATACAACCCCGCATTAGGCGACGGACGCGGCTTTCTCTACGGTCAAGTGCGCAGTCCTGACGGCAACCTCTACGACCTAGGCACCAAAGGCAGTGGTACAACCCCCTATTCCCGCCACGCCGATGGTCGCCTCACCCTCAAAGGCGGCGTCCGGGAAGTCCTCGCCGCCGAAGCCTTGCACCGCTTAGGGGTCAACACCTCCCGCTGTTTCAGTTTAATCGAAACCGGAGAAAAACTCTGGCGGGGTGACGAACCCTCCCCCACCCGATCGTCCGTCATGGTGCGTTTCAGCAAATCTCATATCCGCTTTGGCACCTTTGAAAGACTACATTATTTAGGGCGCCCAGACTTAACCGCCCAACTCCTCAACCACGTCATCGAACAATATTATCCCGCCATTTCCCCCCACCAACCCCCAGAGGAAAAATATGCTCAATTTTATGCGGAATTAGTCCAGCGCATCGCCACATTGGTTGCCCAATGGATGGCAGCCGGTTTTTGTCACGGCGTATTAAATACTGATAATATGTCCATCACCGGGGAAAGTTTCGACTATGGTCCCTATGCCTTCATCCCCACCTACAATCCCCGGTTTACCGCCGCCTATTTTGACTATTTTGGCCGCTACAGCTACGGTAATCAACCAGCAGTTTGTCTGTGGAATTTACAGATGTTACAAGTAGCCATCAAATCCGTCATCGATAACAGCGCAATGGATACGGCTTTAACCAAATATGAGCAACATTACTATCAAGCCTACCAGAATTTAATCCTGCAAAAACTGGGTTTAGACATCTCTCCTGTCACCGTCTCTGACCCCACCGCCACGGGGGAGATAGTGAAACTGACCCTCCAGCTACTGGTAGATACCCAAGTCGGTTATCAAGACTTTTTCTGGCAACTCACCAGTCAGTTTAAACCCTCATGGCGGGAAGATGCGAGCCAGATTTTTGCTGATGGCGAATCCAATGCTGAGGCATTTGGCCCCTGGCGGCAATTATACCATCATTTCTTGCAATTTGTGTCTGATGATGATATGGTGGCGATATCCCAGAATTTGCGCCAGCGCAATCCTCAAACTGCCCTGTTGCGGCCAGAGATTGAAGCGATTTGGGAGCCGATTGTAGTTGAGGATAATTGGCAGCCGTTTTATGATTTGTTAAATCGCATTAAGTTGTAAAAAATTAGGTTTGTAGTTGGGCTTTAGCCCTCTTGGTTCGTAGTTGGGCTTTAGCCCAATGCCATACACCATTGACGGAGTAGTTTATAAAGATGTGTTAAATTAGAGGATAAAGATGACAAATAGTGACAAGATAGAGGAAAATTCAGCCCAGCGGGAATTATCCGGTTTGGGGCGGAGCCGGGAAGCGATCGTCATTGGTGGCGGTCCTACCGGCTTGGCCACAGCATTAATGCTCGCTAAGAGCGGTGGGACAAATATCACGGTTCTGGAAAAAAGGCCATCTGCTGATTTCTACGAACCCGATAAGTCCTTTCTCTATCTCATTGATGGTAGGGGTCAAAAATTCACCGATTTGCTGGGCATTACCGCCGAACTATCAAAAATGGGGGTGCCCAATCCCGAAGTTACCTTTACGGTAGTTCAGGCTAATGGCAGCCGGAAAACATCAAAGATGCCAATCATAGACCCAACCCGGAAAACGGCATATTGGCTAACGCGGCGCGCCTTTGTCCTGTTACTATACCAAGAAATAGAAAGAAATTGGCAGCATTGCATCAAGGTGTTGTTTGATACAGATTGTGTAGAGATTAATCAGATAACTGCAGATGATGCCAAGTCGAAAAAACTGCAAATTGTTGCCCGCCAACTGAATGGGAGTGTTTTTACGTTTGAGCCGCATTTGCTGGTAGGTGCTGATGGCATTAACTCGATCGTGCGGCAAACTCTGTTAAACTGGGATGAGACGGTGGGAGCGAATCGGTTTGAAATGAAACAGTTCCCCTCACCTAGCGCGGGTTTGCGGTATAAAGTGCTAACTCTACCACCAAAGCTGCCGCTCGATCGCACCGGCTCAGAATATACCATCAGCAAAATGGCTTATGCAATTCGCGGCGCCTTCCGAGGTCGCCAGCGTTCCGTCTCCCTTGGTTTGCTCCCCATCCAAAACCCAGACGAACCCCGGACGGCGAATATCATCACCTGGCCCGACCACGATATCTGGGGATTAAACGACGGAGAACAGATGTCAGATTTTTTAGCAAAAGCCTTCCCCCAATTGCCCATATCTGAAATCCTTTCTCCCGAAGAAGTGGCGCGGTTTGCAGAAAGTAAGGGCGGACGGTTTCCTAATCCTCAATATTGTGAGGGATTGTATTTCCTATCACCAGGAGATGTTCCCCGTGGGGTGGTTCTGTTGGGGGATGCCATCCATTGTTTTCCTCCCGACACCGGACAAGGGGTGAACTCCGCATTAGAGGATGTATGTGTTCTCTATGAGGCACTTTCTCAGAGCGATAATGATATTTCCCGCGCTTTACCCCTGTATGAATCTTGGCGTTTTCCCGATGTAAAAGCCTTAGTACGTATCGCCCAAATTGCTTATCCTTGGCAGTATAACCAAGCTCCTCTGCGCAAGCGTTTGTGGAGTGTTAATGCAATTTTGCGCGTGCTGCTGAGTAAGTTATTACCTCAAATATTCAGTCCCCCAGCTATTTTTATGATTTCCAATCACCAACTGAGCTACCGGGATATTCTGAGCAAGGCGGATTCCACAACGAGAATTATTTATATAATCTTGGGTTTGGCGTTGGTGCTGGGATTGCTGGGTTTTGGCCTCCCATTCTGAGTCATTGGGAACAGAAACCGGGTTTCTGCAGAGAATCTTCGTTTAGATACGAGACCCTGCATAGAAACCCGGTTGCTCTAGGGATGGTCATTTGTCAAAATACAAATGACCTGATCAATTTTTTAATGATTCATATCAAGTCCGGGGGCAACGCCGGAAGTGAATATTTGCAGTAGGGGCGAAAAAATTTTCGCCCCTACCCCAGATTGATTTGATGTGTTTACCCTGATGTGCCCCCCACCGGACACATTAGCGATGCTGTTGCAACCAGGCCACTACATCGGCAATATCGGTGAAATCAAACAGAGATTCTCCCAAAGATTCCAACTGCTCAATCGATAACCCCTGAATCTGCTTGATGATTTCTGGGTCAACCTCCCCAAACCGCCGTGCCATCAGGCGTTGGACTAACCCTAGTTCTCCTTGGATGCGACCTTCGGTGCGACCTTCGGTGCGACCTTTGGCGATTCCTTGGGCGAGGATATCTTGATAAATCACGGATTCTTTCATCATGTCCTCCCGAAATAATTCACGAATCAGGTCTTTGTCATAGCGCAACCCGGCCAGA
>Ga0209172_10002650_pt1 | contig 30624 bp, 33 predicted proteins | sample LarsenN4metaG_FD_184113 | JGI IMG/M metagenome (GOLD analysis project Ga0209172, IMG submission 184113) | Hot spring sediment bacterial and archeal communities from British Columbia, Canada, to study Microbial Dark Matter (Phase II) - Larsen... ... | reverse complement strand
CAGAGTCTGACGTCCTACCACTAGACGATCCCCCAACCAAAACCGGAGCCTAATATATCACCTGCGCTCAGTCAAGCGTACCGGGACCTCAATTCGTGCCGTTCGCGCACCTGAGATCCCTCTCGTTTCAGAGGTGCGGGAGCGACCGAACCCTGTGACACTCCCCCTCGGTTCTTGAGTTTTGCCCGACCCCGTTGTACCCTGAATTCACTGGTTTCCCGCCAAGACGAGATCCTCAGCGGAGCTCTTGACCCATGCCCCTCAGTGATCGGTTTATTGAGATCCGGCCCAGGGTTCGGGTGTGGACCCGGTGGCAAATCCTGCTCGTCGTCGGCCTCTCCGCCGCCACTCTGATCAGTGGTGGCGCGGTGGGGGCGGTGTGGTACATCTCCCAGGACCTGCCGTCGCTGGATCTGTTGCAGGGGCACCAACCGAGCCAGACCACGCGGGTCTACGCCGACGACCGCCGGCTCATTGGCCAGTTCTATGTCGAGCGGCGGACCCTGATCCCGATTGCGGACGTACCGCAGGTGCTGATCCACGCGGTGATTGCCGTGGAAGACGCCCGGTTCTTCGAGCATCCGGGTCTCGACGTGATCGGCATCGTGCGCGCCATGTGGACCAACCTGCGTCGCGGAGGCAAGGTCGAAGGCGCGAGCACCATCACGCAGCAGCTCGCCCGGTCGTTGTTCCTCTCGCCGGAGCGCACCTACTCCCGCAAGTTCAAGGAACTGATCCTGGCCTACAAGATGGAGCTGGTGCTCAGCAAGGAACAGATCCTTGAGATGTACCTGAACCAGATTTATTTCGGCCAGGGCGCCTATGGCGTCGCGGCGGCGGCGCAGACCTACTTCGGCAAGCAGATCGGCGAGCTGACGCTCGCGGAAGCAGGCTTCCTCGCCGGCCTGCCGAAGTCCCCGAACAATTATTCGCCGTATCGGTACCCCGACCGAGCCAAGAAGCGGCAGGAACACGTGCTGGACCGGATGAAAGAAGCCGGGTTCATCACGGAAGAGGAGTGGGATGCGGCGGTGGCCGAACAATTGACGTTCCGTAAGTCCGCCGGCGAGCAGCTCGCGCCGTATTACGTCGAGCACGTGCGCCAGCAGTTGATGGCCAAATACGGGGAGACGCTGGTGTACAAAGGCGGGCTGGAGGTTTTCACCACGCTGAATATCGAGATGCAGAAGGCCGCGGAAGCCGCACTGCTCCACGGCCTTCGGGTGCTCGACAAACGGCAGGGCTGGCGGGGCCCGCTGGAGCACAAGGAGACAGCCGCCCTCGCGGATGCAACGCCCGCCGGGCCGGCCAAGCCGCCGCGCGAGGGCGACATCCTGAAAGGGGTGGTGACGAAGATCGGCCGCGACCATGTGGTCGTGCTTGCCGCAGGACTCGAAGGCAAGCTGGCCTTCGATGACATGGCTTGGGCCAAGCGACGCCTCCGCGGGCGGGACCCCATGAAGGATTTCACGGTCGTGCCAAACGTGAAGGCGCTGCTCAAGCCCGGAGACGTGATCGAGGTCGGCGTGAAGAAGCTCGACGGCCAGACCGCGCAGTTCGTCCTCGAGCAGACACCGGTGGTGGAAGGCGCGCTGGTGGCCATCGACCCGCGGAACGGCGCGATCCGCGCCATGGTCGGCGGGTATGATTTCGCCCGCAGCGAGTACAACCGGGCCGTGCTGGCGCACCGGCAGCCGGGGTCCGCGTTCAAGCCGATGATTTATGCGACTGCCTTGAACACGGGCCTCAGCCCGGCGACGCCCGTGCTCGATGCGCCGGTCGTCTACGAAGACGAAGAACAGGAGAAGATCTGGAAGCCGGAGAATTATGAGAAGCGATTCCACGGCGTCACCAATCTCCGTGACGCGCTGATTCACTCGCGCAACCTCGCGACGGTCCGCTTGCTGGACCGGATCGGCATCCGCAACGTCGTAGAGTTCGCGCGTACGGTGGGGATTGCCAGCCCGTTGAATCAGGACCTGTCGTTGGCACTCGGCTCCTCCAGCCTGTCGCTCCTGGAGCTGGTGTCCGCCTACGGCGTGTTCGCCAATCAGGGCATGCGCATCGAGCCCTATGCGGTCGCGGCCGTGCAGGACGCGGCCGGGAGCCTGTTGGAGCACAACCTGTTCGAACCGCGGCAGGTCATCTCCAAGGAAACCGCCTACATGATCACCAACATGCTGGAGGATGTCATCCAGCAGGGGACGGGAATTCAGGCACGCGTGATCGAGCGGCCCGTGGCGGGCAAGACCGGCACGACCAACGACTTCACGGACGCCTGGTTCATCGGTTATACGCCGAATCTCGTGGCCGGCGTCTGGGTGGGATTCGACGACCTGCGCACGCTGGGCGAAACCGAGTCCGGCGCGCACGCTGCCCTGCCGATCTGGATTGACTTCATGCAGCAGGCGCTCCAGTCGCTGCCGGTCGAGCCGTTCGAGATTCCCGAGGGCGTGACGTACGTGAAAGTGGATCCGGCGACGGGCTTGCTCGCCGCGGAGCAGGAGGAACAGGGCACGGTGGAGATTTTTGCCAAGGGGACCGAGCCCAAGGACACACCCTCCCCGCAGATTGCGCCGGGCGATTTCTACAAGCTCGATGAGATCCCCGAGGTGCCCCCGCCGGCGCCTGCGCCCACGCCGCCCAGCGCGAGCGGAGCCGGCGCGCAGCCGGCCCCGGTCCCGGCTCCCCCACCGGCTTTCGCGCCCCTACCGTCGAGTCCGTGAACGGGCACAACCGGCTCAACGGACTGACCAGAGCACACTCACCAGACAAGACCAGCTCAACGGGCCGAACGAGGGGCCCGTAGCCGAATGCGGAAGGAGGTCGATGAAGGGAGCAACCGTCGGTAGGAGGTCCCGAGCCGATCAGGAGTGTGCCTCTCTGTATTCTTCCAGCCAGGCCATCTGAATGGCCTCCAAAATCTTCTCGTTTGATTTCTTCGGATCGTCTCTGAACTCCGGCAAGGCCGTAATCCACGCGTGCATGTCGGTGAACCGCACGGTCAGCGGATCGGTCTCCGGATGCTCCGCATGGAGCCGGAGGGCGATCTCTTCGGTATCCTTCCACGCCAGGTCCATACTAGCTCCTTAGCCGGTAGCGAATAGCAAATAGCCAATAGCCTAGAACTCAGAGCTGTTCGCTACTCGCTATTCGCTGTTCGCTGTTATGGGAGTTCGGACAGCTTCTTATGCTGCAGCGCCTCCTTGAGCGAGCTGTCCATCAACACTTCGGCGAGATGGTGCGTCACCTGCTCGACCTCTGTGATCTTGGCGCGGATCGCCCGGTGATCTTCGCCGGCCTTGGCCCGTTGCAGGGCCGCAAGGGCCGCGTGGATGCGCGCGGTCTCCTCAGCACCGATCAGGTGTCCGCCGAACCGCAAAGCCTTTTCGGTTGCATGCAGAATCGCGTCGGCTTCCGTCCGGGCCTCGATGAGCTGTCGCGCCTTCAGGTCCTCCGCCGCGAACTTGAACGACTCTCTGATCATCCGCTCGACTTCCTCATCGCTCAGGCCATAGGAGGGCTTGACCGCCACGGTCTGGCTCAGCCCGGTGCGGACGTCGTGCGCCGTGACGTTCAGGATTCCGTTGGCGTCAAGGAGGAACGTCACCTCGATCCGCGGGACGCCCGCCGGCAGCGGCGGGAGTTTCAACTGGAATCGCGCCAGGCTCCGATTGTCCTTCGCCAGCTCGCGCTCGCCTTGCAGCACATGAATGTCCACAGAGGTCTGGCCGTCCACGTAGGTCGTGAACATTTCTTTGGCGCTGGCGGGAATCGTGGTGTTCCGGCGGATCACCGGGCTCATCACGCCGCCCATGGTCTCGATGCCTAAGGACAGCGGCGTCACGTCGAGCAGTAGCAGGTCCTTGGTGCTCCCGCTCAGGATATCGGCCTGGACAGCCGCGCCCAGCGCCACCACCTCGTCAGGATTCAGCTCACTGTGCGGTACCTTTCCGAACAGCTCCTGCACGCGCTGCCGGACCAGGGGCATGCGGGTGGCGCCGCCGACGAGCACCACTTCATCGATCTCGGCGGGATCGAGCCCCGCGTCCTTGAGCGCAAGGCGGCAGGGCCCGAGCGTGTCCTCGACGAGGTCCCCGGTCCATGATTCCAACTGGTCGCGCGTCACCTCGACGCGGTGCGCTCCCTTGCCGTCTGGCAGCTCGATCACGGCCGTGGTCTTGAGTTCGTCCGACAAGCGGATCTTCACGCGTTCCGCCTCCAGCCGAACAGCCTGTAGCGAATCGGGGGACCCGGTCAGGTCCACGCCGCGCCGGCTCCGGATCTCTGTCAGAACCTGGTCGGCGACCCGGCGGTCGAAATCGTCACCCCCGAGATGGGTGTTGCCGTTGGTGGCGAGCACCTCGAAGATGCCGTCCTTCAGCTTCAGGATCGAGATGTCGAACGTGCCTCCGCCGAGATCGTAGACGGCGATGATGCCCTGCGTCCGCTTCTCCAGCCCGTACGCCAGCGAGGCGGCGGTCGGCTCGTTGATGATCCGCAGGACGTCGAGGCCCGCGATCATGCCGGCGTCTTTCGTCGCCTGTCGCTGACTGTCGTTAAAGTAGGCGGGGACGGTGATCACGACCCGGCGGATCTCCTCGCCGAGATGCGCTTCGGCCCGCAGCTTCAGCTCCTTGAGGATCATGGCCGAGATCTGGGGCGGGGAATACGATTTCTCGCCGATCTGCATCCGGATCACCCCACCCTGCTCATGCAGCCGGTACGGGAAATACTTCAGTTCCTCGGCCACGTCCTCCAGGCTCTTGCCCATGAACCGCTTGACGGAATAGATCGTGCGCGCGGGATCGCGCACGAGGTACTCCTTGGCGGGATCCCCCACGATCAGCCCGTTGTCGGTCATCGCGACGACGGACGGGACCAACGTGCGCCCCCCGCGCCCTGGGATGACGCGCGGGGCGCCGTGGTCCATATAGGCGATCAGGGAGTTGGTCGTGCCGAGATCAATGCCGACGATGCGACTCATGCGTCTCGTGGCCCTTTCCCGCCTCCAGGGTAGTCACCAGATCGTCCAAGATGTTCCGGAGGTAGGTCCGGTGGGAGAGCAGGTCCCGCATGTCCTTGAGCACGGCCTGCTTGCTGGGGGTGAGAGCTTTAGTGGCGTCCGCGCGTGCTTGCAGGATGTCCCACCGCAGGAACAGCTCGTTCAGGTTCCCGTCCATTGCCTGCTGGCGCCGCTCCAGGTTCTCCCGCTCGGCCTCAAGCCGAGCCCGGAGCCGAGCATGCTTGTCCGGCTCCGCGTCCGGCGAGAGCGAGCGGAATTCCTCCAGGTTTTCCTGCAACTCGAGAATCTCCTCGAACAGGTCGGCCGGCGGAGCGGTGCGGATGTCCTTGGCTGAGCCGGCTTCCAAGTGGAGCAGGTACTCGGCCCGCTGGATCGGATCGCGAAGCGTGTGGTACGCCGTGTTCAAGAGCGCGGCGTTCCCGAGGCTGATACTCTGCTCGCTTTCGCTCGTGTTCTGATAAAAATCGGGATGGAAGGCCCGGCTGAGCTCGTAGAACTTGGCTTCCAGCGCCAGCAGATCGATCTTCAGGTGCCGCGGCAGGCCAAAGCAGGTGAAGTAGTCGAGCTCCTTCGACAAGGGCTGGACCTTCACACACTTCTCGCAGAAGTACTCTCCATTGATCTCCGACTGGCAGTGCCAGCACATGCTCCGGGCCATCTGGAGCTCGGTGCGTCCGGCGGATGTCTTGCCGGTCTGGTCCATATCGATTCGATCCTCAGGAAGAAGTCCTAAACAGGCGAATACCGAGTAGCTCACAGTAAACAGCAGATCCCTGTCGCTTCCAGCTACTCGCTGTTCGCTGTTGGCTCGTAGCGATGTATCAAGCCGAGAACGATTCCCCGCAGCCGCAGGTTTTCTGCGCGTTGGGATTCACGAACTTGAATCCTCCGCCGGTGAGGTCCTTGTGAAAGTCGAGCTGGGTGCCCTGCAGGTAGATGGCGCTCTTGGCATCGATGATCACCTTGACGCCCTCCACCTCGTGTACCGTATCGTACTGGCTGATCTTGTCATCGAAATTCAGGGTGTAGGTCAGCCCCGAGCAGCCGCCGCCCTTCACGCCGAGGCGCAGGCCGCCCTCAGTCAGCCCCTGCACGTTCATCAGACGTTTCACTTCCTTGATCGCCGCCTCGGTCAACGTGATGGCCGGCGCTGCGTTCGTCTCCGTCGTGTCCATGATGCCTCCCTCTTCGCGTGACCGGGCCCTCGCCCCGGCTATTCGCCCTTCCCGGCTTTCTTCCTGTAATCAGCCAGTGCGGCCTTGATCGCATCCTCCGCCAGCACCGAGCAGTGAATCTTCACCGGCGGCAGGTTCAGCTCCTGGACGATGTCCGTGTTCTTGATTTTCTGGGCTTCCTGTAACGTCTTGCCCTTGAGCCACTCCGTGGCCAGGCTTGAGCTGGCGATCGCAGAGCCGCAGCCGAAGGTCTTGAACTTGGCGTCCACGATCGTCTCATCTTTGACCTTGATCTGGAGCTTCATCACGTCACCGCACTCAGGCGCGCCCACCATGCCGGTGCCGACGTCCGGGTCCTCCTTTGGAAGACTCCCGATGTTGCGCGGGTTATTGTAGTGATCCACGACCTTGTCGCTGTATGCCATGATGCCCTCCCTGTTCCGTCAGGTGCCGCGTGTCGTTAATGGACGGTCCATTGTACGGTTTTCAGATCCACCCCCTCTTTCGCCATCTCGTATAAGGGGGACATCTCGCGCAGGCGCGTAACCGTGTCGATGATCCGCTTGATGGTGAACTCCACTTCCTCCGGCGTGTTGAACCGCCCAAGGCCGAACCGGATCGAGGAATGGGCCAGGTCCGAGCCCACGCCCAATGCCCGGAGGACGTAGGACGGCTCCAGGGTCGCCGAGGTACACGCCGATCCCGACGACAGCGCGATCTCCTTCACGCCCATCAGCAGACTCTCGCCTTCGACATAGGCGAAGGACACGTTCAGATTGTGCGGCAGCCGCTGCGTCGGGTGCCCGTTGAGATAGACCTCATCGAGCCCCTTCATGATGCCCTCCTGCAGCCGATCCCGCAGCGCCGCCAAGCGGGCGGCTTCGGGCGCCATCTCCTGCTCACACAGCTCGCAGGCCTTGCCGAAGCCGACGATCAACGGCACGGGCAGCGTGCCGGACCGCATGCCGCGCTCGTGGCCGCCCCCGTCCATCTGCGCAACGAGCCGAACACGAGGCGCCTTCTTCCGCACGTACAGCGCGCCAACCCCCTTCGGGCCGTAAATCTTGTGCGCGGTGAAGGACATCAGGTCGATGCCCATCTCCTGCACGTTCACCGGAACCTTGCCGACCCCCTGCGTGGCGTCGCAATGGAAGAGCACGCCCTTCTCCTTGGCGATCTTTCCGATCTCCTTGACCGGGTTGATCGTCCCGATCTCGTTGTTCGCGAACATGATCGAGATCAGGATCGTCTTGTCCGTGATCGCCTTCCGAACATCCTCGGGGTTGACCATTCCGTGCTTGTCCACCGGGAGGTACGTCACGCGGAGCAGCTTCTTGGCCTCCAGGGCCTTCGCGGTGTCCAGGACCGCCCGGTGCTCGGTGACGGAGGTGATGAGATGATCGCCTTTCTCGCGGTACATCTCCATCACGCCCTTGATCGCCAGATTGTCCGCTTCGGTCGCGCCGCTGGTGAACACGATCTCCTTGGGATCGGCGTGGATCAGCCGGGCAATCTGTTTGCGCGCCTGCTCGACCGCTTCCTCCGCCTCCCAGCCGAAGGCGTGATTGCGGCTGGCCGCGTTCCCGAACTTCTCCGTGAAATAGGGCAGCATCGCTTCCAGGACCCTCGGGTCCATGGGAGTCGTCGCGTGATTATCCAAATAGATGGGCAATTTCATCGCTCCACTCCTTGCGCGGTTGTCAACGACTGGACGGTGATCAGCGGCGTCCCGCCCCTCATGTCTTCGACGGTCATGCTGTTCAACAACTGGTAAATACTGTGCTGGACTTTCAAGAGCGGGGTGCGGATATTACAGTGCTCGAGCTGGGAGCAGGTCGAGCTAGTCCCCTCGTGATAACATTCGGTGATGCCGAGCGGTCCTTCGATCGCTTCCAGCACTTGCGCGATCGTGATCTGGTTGGCGTTCCGGGCCAGCAGGTAGCCCCCTTTCGGTCCATTCTGGCTCTCGACGATCCCGTGTTTGGCGAGCGTCTGCAGCACCTTGGCAAGGAGCTCGGCCGGGATGCGATATTCCTCTGCGATCTCTTTGGTGTTGGTGAGCCGTTCACGCGCGGTCGTGCCCAGCTTCGTGGCAGCCATATATTGCACGGCCATGAGGGCATAATCCGCTTTCTTCGAGAGCTTTAGCACCTGATCCTCCGACTACCTCAATCGGGGACTATTCTGATCGCCGATCATTTCAGTCGGACTTAAGCTACCATTCGAGTTCCATCTGTGTCAACAATAAACTGACCTTTGTTTTACAATAAGTTACGAGGTAAAATAATTGGTGCACTCCCGAAAGCCCGTATGGTACTGTCTGGGTGACCAGGGCGTTAGAAGGAAGAGGGTCTAATGGGGGGGACGAATCCATATATTGAGAAGGCCGCAGTCGAGCTACCGACCAAGACCTACACGGTCACCTTCATCATGCCGGACCAGAGCGTGAAGAAGGTCGAGGTCGATCCACAGAACATTCCGTATGGAGAGACCGGCCTGCCGGGCAGCATCCTGGACATTGCGCTTGGGAACGGCGTCGAACTAGACCATGCCTGCGGCGGGGTCTGCGCCTGCTCGACCTGTCATGTGATCGTGAAGCAGGGGCTGCCATCCTGTAATGAAGAGACGGACGACGAGGGCGACCAGCTCGAAGAAGCGCCCGGCCTCACGCTCCAGTCACGGCTGGGCTGCCAGTGCGTGCCGAACGGGACCATGGATCTGGTCGTCGAGATCCCGGCGCTCAACAAAAACATCGTCAAGGAAGGACACTGAGTCAGTCGTACGTCTCCACTCGCACCGCCCGCCGAGGGAAGCCGCGCGCCGTGAAATACTCCCGCAGCGGGCGCACGAAGGATCTGATCCCACAGATCATCGGCACGACATCCGGCCCCTCGCCGCCCAGTGCAGCCAGCGCCTCAATCACCTGCTCACGGTTGACCACCGATCCGGCCTCGTCACGCTCCACCAGCGATACATACCGAAACGTCGCGTGCGCGGCGGCGAGCGCGGTGAACTCCTCATGATAGAGTTGCTCGATGGCGCTCGGCGCTGAGGCGAGCAGGATGATCATGCGCGCCGGCGGGCGGGCCAGCAGGGCGCGGATCATGCAGTGGAACGGCACGAGCCCCGTATAGCGACCGACAAGCAGGAGATCCTTTGTCAGCGGTTCGGGGGGGATGAATGTTCCGTAGGGCCCGGCGAGCTCGAGGACGTCGCCGGTCTTCAGCGTGTACAGGTACTGTGAGCCGCGCCCGTGAGGGACCCGGTCGAACACCAGGACCAGCTCGCCCGCGAGGGATTCCGGCTCGGACATGGTGTACGCGCGGGTGAGCGGCGGCCGTTCACCGATCGGGAGCCTGAGGGACACCCACTGCCCCGGTGCGAAGGACACCTTCCGCTGCTGTGGACCGAGGACGAGTTCCCGCACGGATGGCGTCAGGTCCCGAAAGCGGAGCACGGTGGCGCGCTGCGTCGGTTCCGGCATGCAAACCTCGTCGGCCTCCTACGAGTCTCAGGCTTGCTGCCTCCTCATATATCAGAAGGCCGCCGCACCGGGCCAGCCAGTGGCGCCTTTACACTCGGGGAGACGCATGTTATAGAAGGGCGCGCTGTACAGGCCGGTGATGATTCTCGTCACACGTTGACCAGCACTTGCGATGAGCGAAGTTCGAGTCCGATTTGCGCCCAGCCCGACCGGGTACCTGCACATCGGTGGGGTCCGCACGGCGCTTTTCAATTGGTTGTTCGCCCGCCACGAGGGCGGCAAGTTCATCCTCCGCATCGAGGACACGGACCAGAGCCGGTCCACCGAGGAGGCCATCCGGACCATCATCGAAGGTATGCGATGGGTCGGGCTGGACTGGGACGAGGGTCCGTACCGCCAGACCGAGCGCATGGACCTGTATCGCCAGCACGCCATGAAGCTGCTCGAGCAGCACCAGGCCTATTGGTGCGTCTGCCCGGCGGAGGAGCTGGAAGCCCGGCGCAAGGATGCGCAGGCCAAAGGTCTCACGTTCAAGTATGACGGCCGCTGTCGCGACAAGGGGATCGTCCACCCGACCGGTGAGGCGGCGCTGCGCTTCAAAGCCCAGCAGGAAGGCCAGACAGTGATCGACGACCTGGTCAAGGGCCGGGTCGTGTTCGACAACAGTGTGCTGGACGACCTGATCATCCTGCGCTCGAACGGCTATCCGACCTATAACTTCTCCGTCGTGGTGGATGATGCGCTGATGGGCATTACGCACGTGGTCCGGGGTGATGACCATCTGAACAACACCCCACGGCAGATTCCATTGTTCCGGGCCCTCGGATTTCCGGTACCGACCTTCGGGCATCTGTCGATGATCATGGGCGCGGACAAGACGAAGCTCTCAAAACGTCATGGCGCGACGTCGATTCTCGCCTACCGGGAACTAGGGTATCTACCCGAGGCGATGATCAATTACCTGGTCCGGCTCGGCTGGTCATATGGGGATCAGGAAATCTTCTCGGTGCCGGAGTTGATCGAGAAGTTTACGTTCGAGCATGTGCAAAAGTCCGCGGCGGTGTTCAGTCCGGATAAGCTGCTGTGGGTGAACGCCCAGTACATCCACCATGGGGATGTGAAACGACTCGCCGAGCTGCTGCTGCCGTTCCTGGATCAGATCGGGTTGGGGGGAGCGGCACGAGCCTGTTCCCCGGAATGGCGGCAGCTGCTGGTCACGGCGCTGCAGGAGCGCTCGCGCACGCTCGTGGAAATGGCGGAGCTGGCTCGGCCGTATCTGACCGAGGCGGTCACCTTCGAGGACGCTGCGGCGCAGAAGCACCTCACCCCCGCGAGCGCGCCGATGCTGACGCAACTGACGGACCGGGTCGACGCGCTGGCGGACTTTTCACGGGCGTCGCTCGAGGCCCTGTTCCACACGATGGTCGAAGCACACGGGATGAAGATGGGTCAGCTCGCGCAGCCGGTCCGCGTGGCGCTCACAGGGCGGGCGGCCAGCCCGGGCATCTTCGAGGTGATGGAATTGCTCGGGCGCGAGCGCACGCTCGCCCGGCTGCGGCGGGGGATCGAGCGGGCGCAAGGGAGGTATTCGTAACCCGCCCTCGGCATGTCTCCCTTACTCTTGTCTCTCCGCAGGCTATCGGGTATCATGCATTCACGACGCCGGTAACTGCGGCGTCTTTTTTTGTGTCCAGGTTTCCTTTAGCAGCAAACACAGCATGAGCCAGCAGAGCACTCTTCCCTCCTCCCGCCACGATGGGCCTGCCTCAGCCGGCCGGCGGGCCGATATCCGGAACATCGCGATCATCGCGCACGTGGACCATGGGAAGACCACCCTCGTGGACGCGCTGCTGCGCCAGACGCATGTGCACCGCAAGATCGACGAGATGGGCGAGCGGATCCTGGACTCCATGGACCAGGAGCGCGAGCGCGGCATCACGATCCGCGCCAAGAACGCCAGCGTCACCCACAAGGGCGTGAAGATCAATTTGGTGGACACGCCCGGGCACGCCGATTTCGGCGGCGAAGTGGAGCGGACGCTGCGTATGGTGGACGGCGTGCTGCTGCTCGTGGACGCCAAGGAGGGCCCCATGCCGCAGACGACCTTCGTGCTGCGGAAGGCGCTCGCGCTGGGGCACAAGGCCATAGTGGTGATCAACAAGATCGACCGCCCGGATGCCGTCGTGGACGACGTCCTGAACCGCACCTTCGACCTGTTCGTCCAGCTCGGCGCGACCGACGCACAGCTCGACTTCCCGATCGTCTATACGTCGGCGATCAACGGCACGGCGACCCTGGACATGAAGACGCCGGGGACGGACATCGCCCCCCTCCTGGACACGATTCTGGAGCGGATCCCCGCGCCCACGATCAACAGCGACCGGCCGCTGCAGCTACTCGTCCTGGCGCTGGCGTACGATTCCTACAAGGGCAAGATGGGCATCGGCAAGATTCAATCCGGGTCCATCGTCCGACGCCAGCCGCTCGTCCACATCAGGCCGGATGGCTCGCATGTCGCCGGCAAGGCCACCGATTTGACCGTGTTTGCCGGTCTGGACCGACTGGTCGTGGAGCGGGCGGACGCCGGCGAAATCGTCGCGGTGGCCGGCCTGCCCGAGATCGGCATCGGCGACACCATCACCGACCCCGAGCGGCCGATGCCCCTGCCGCCCGTGCGCATCGACGAGCCGACCGTGCAGATGACGCTCGGCGTGAACATGAGCCCGTTCGCCGGGCGTGAGGGCAAGTACCTCACCTCCCGCCACCTGCGCGAACGTCTGTTCAAGGAGCTCGAAACCAACGTCTCCCTGCGGGTCCAGGAAACCGACAGCCCGGATCGGTTCCTCGTCGCCGGTCGCGGCGAGCTGCACCTCGCGGTGCTGATCGAGCAGATGCGGCGCGAGGGCTACGAGCTGCAGGTCTCCCAACCGGAGGTGATTCTGCGGAGGGACAATGGGGTGGTGCTGGAGCCCTATGAGGAGCTCACGGTCACCGTCCCGGCAGACTACCAGGGCACGGTGATCGAGGAAGTGGGCGGCCGCGCCGGCCAGCTTCGCCACATGAAGCTGATCCACAGTGAACTGGGCAGCAGCGAGATCCATCTCGAGTACCACATCCCGACGCGCGGCGTGATCGGCTTGAAAAACGCGCTGATGGCCAAGACCCGCGGGACCGTGATGCTGCACCACGTATTTGCCGCCTACGAGCCGGCCGATCCGCGCGCGCTTGAGGCCGGGCAACACGGCTCGCTCGTCGCCGTCGAGCCCGGCACCAGCACCGCCTATGCCCTCCACATGACCCAGGAACGTGGCACCTTGTTCATCGGGCCGGGGATCGAAGTGTATCGGGGCATGGTGGTCGGCGAGAACAGCCGGTCCGACGATCTCGACGTGAACGTCTGCAAGACCAAACACCTCACGAACATGCGTGCCTCCGGTGCGGACGAGGCCTTGATCCTCACGCCGCCGCGGCAGGTGACACTAGAGTTCGCGATGGAATACATCGGCCCCGACGAGTTGATCGAAGTGACGCCGACCAGCCTGCGCCTTCGCAAGCGCCTGCTCGATCCGGAGGAGCGTCGCAAGGCGAGGAAGGACCGCGCCGCGGCAGGCTGACCTTTTTTTTGAGCGGGGCTTGTAATCGGGTCGGCGAACTGGTAGAGTGCAACCTGCGGTTTCGGGCAGGGGTCCGGCGAAGCCGCAGCTGTCTTAACTCTGGACCTGAACGTGATAGAGGTAGAGAGACGCGGAAGCTTGATCGGACCGACCGTTCGGCGCGCCTGACCCATCGCACCTGCACGATTCGCCCTTCTCGTTCCCTGATTTCCTCGCCCTGTCTAAACAATCCAAGGAGGTACTGTGAGTACCAAGCTGTATGTGGGGAGCCTTCCCTATTCAACGACCGAGGCGGAGCTGACCGACCTGTTTTCACAACATGGGTCGGTCGCAGTCGCGCAGGTGATCATGGACAAGGTCACCGGCCGGTCACGCGGATTCGGGTTCGTCGAAATGGCGACCCAGGAAGACGCGCGTCGCGCCATCGAGGCGTTGAACGGCACCAAGCTGGAACAGCGCACGCTCGTGGTGGATGAGGCCCGGCCTCAGCCCAAGCGCGAGTGGGCCGCGTCCCGCTGGTAAGCGGTTCGGTCCAAGCACCGGGGTCGTCCCGCAAGGGACGACCCCGGTTCGTTTCTTCGCCCGAGCGTTCGAATAATCGTCATCTTATTCCACCACCGCCTACCCGCCCCGCATGAAGATCCGCCGCAAAGCACCCAAGGTTTCTTCGCCAGGACGCCCGGCGTACGTCATCGGCTATTCATTCGATGATCCATCCCTGACCGATCTGACGCTCTGGTTCGACCGGGAATACGGGGGACCCTTGAAGCATGTCCCCGGTCCGCCCGGCGTCTCGCCTGCACTCGTCACCCTCAGCCATGGGCCCTGGAGCGCCGGGCTCTGTCTACCGCTTCGGAGCGACGAAGCGGAGCAGTGGGCCAGGAGCCTGAACTGGAGCCATCGCGCCGCGGCGCTGGTGCTGCCGGTCATCGGCGTGCCCCAATCCAAACCTGCTCTCGTCCTCCACGCCGCGCGCCTGTCTCGCGGTCTGACGCTCCTCACGGAAGGCACCGCCTATGACATCGTGACCGGCGCGTACCTGAACCCGTCCGACTGGCAGGACCGGCCGCTGGCCGAGTTCCGCCCGCTGGATCATGTGCTCGTCGAGCATGGCGAGGCACCCGACCTGCGGCAAGAGCGGTTCTATACGAAGGGCTTGGCGAAGTTCGCGCTCGACGAGCTGGAGACCTACCGGCCGATCGGGCTCCCGGCTCCACCGGTAACCCGGACGCTCGGCGACATCGCGGAAGCGGTCCTCCTCCTGGGCCGCTGTCCGAAGGTGGGAGAGGAGATGCGGTTCCCGAGCCTGGGGCTCTCTGTGCAGGTTGTGCGTTATCGCACCGACTCGTCCACCGGCACGCCCGTCGGCTATCGCGAGATCGTCTGGGCTGAGACGCTCTGAGGCCGCGGCAAGGAAAATCCTGCACTGAATCCAATACTTGCACCTAGGTCTTCTGGCCCGTTGACAAACTTTTCAGAGCCGTGTTACCAGAGAAAACTCGGCGAATCCGCAATCGCCACATCAATCCGCTCAACCAGTGAAAGGGAGGTCGAGAATGGCAACCGATGTCGCCGCAGAGATAAAAGTCGGGGATACTGCGCCGGATTTCACGCTGAAGGACCAGGACCAGAAGGACGTCAAGCTCAGCGAGTATCGCGGCAAGAAAAACGTCGTGCTCGCGTTTTACCCGCTGGACTGGAGCCCGGTCTGCACGAACGAGAACAAGTGCCTGACGGACGATTTTCCCAGCTTCCAGTCCGCGAACGCCGAGGTGTTCGGCATCAGCACCGACAGTTTCTTCTCCCACAAAGCCTGGGCCGATGCGCTGGGCCTCAAGCACCGGCTCCTGGCGGACATGCACCGGTCAGTCTCCAAGGCTTATGGCCTGTATTTCGAGCCGCTGAACTGTGCGAAACGGGCCACCGTGATCGTAGACAAGAACGGGAAGGTCGCCTACGTCAAAGTGCAGGAGATCAAGACTGCGCGGGATGACAAGGAGATTCTGGAGGCTCTGAAGAAGCTGAGCTGAGTTACAGGACTGAGTGCCCGCCTGCGGCCAGGCTGTGGCGGGCACTCACCCCTTAGCACTGAGAAAAGCGATGGCGGGAACCGTCGAAGACGTCAGCGACGAGAATTACGCGGGATTCGTCCAGGCGCCGGCCTCCGTCGTCGCGTACGGAATCGCGTCCTGCGAGCCCTGCAACGCCTACGATCCGATCCTGGCCGAGGTGGCCGCGCGGTTCACGGACGTCCGGGTCGGCAAGGCCAAGATGCACGTCCCCGGCCGGTGCCGCGACATCAAGAAGCGGCATCAGTTCGAGACCTATCCCACCACGCACCTGTTTTCACACGGCACTCTCTTGCTCACCCGTGAGGGCAAGGTGGAGGCCGGCGAACTCGCCGCCTTGATCAATGACCATCTCTTGAGCCGACAGCCTTCTCGGTAAGTCCGGTCCCCTATATCCCCTATCCCTCTATATCCCTCGCCCGGCACTAACTGGCACGCCGCTCGCTCGGAGCCTCGACGTCATAGTAGGTATCCTGAGTCTCATAGAGGCGAATGCGCTCCAGCGTGCCGGCTGGCACCCGCTTCTCCAGCGCCTCCCAGGCGAAGTGGGCCAGCGTTTCCCCGGTCGCCGCCGTGCCTGCAAACTGGGGCAGGCGGCTCACGTCGCGCCGGTCCCATAGTCCCACGATCGTCTCCCGCACGAGCCGATCCAACGCGCCGATATCGGTGACCATCCCGGTCTCCCGACCCACCTCGCCGCACACCGTCACCTCCAGCACATAGTTGTGGCCGTGCGCTTCCGGTCCATCGCACGGACCGAACAGCAACCGGTTGTGCGCCTCGGAGAGGCGCGCGCTCCTCACGCAATGGGCCGCCGTGAACGGGTAACGCCGGGTCAGGCTGGCCTGCTTGCGGCCGGCCCGACCCGCCAGAATCAGCTCCGGGGTCACCTCTGCGTACAGATCCTCGTCCTCATACAGCCGAACCCGCTGCAACCGGCCGATCTCGGGGCGGCGCTCCAGAATGCGCCACAGGACGTGCGCGAGGTTCTCGCTCGTGGGAATGTCCTGATGAAAGTAGGGCGTATCGAGGTTGAGGTGCTTGTGGTCGAACTCTTCCAGCACCTCGAGGAGCACGCGCTTGAGGTCATACAGGTTGACCACCATCCCGTTGCGCTCGTCCACCGGCCCGGCGACCGTCACCTCGAGCACATAATTGTGACCGTGTCCGTGCTCGTTGTTGCAGGCGCCGAAGACGAGGCGATTTCTGGCCGCATCCCAGGCATCGTTATGGTAGCGGTGGGCGGCGGCAAATTCGACGCGCTTGGTGAGCTGGACTTCTCGCACCGAAGACCCTTCGGATAGACAAAGGGCCGGAACTCCCCCCGCCGTTCGACGGAGAATCCCGGCCCTGTGCATCGACCGACCGGCACCAAGGCCGGCCCGAGCGTTTAGGCGCTGAACGAGCTGCCGCACCCGCAGGTGGTCTTCGCCTGCGGATTCTTGATCGAAAACCCGGACCCCTGCAGGCTGTCCACGTAGTCCACCTCGGCCCCGTTAAGCAAGGGTGCGCTCTGCGAGTCCATGATGACTTTCACCGGACCCTTCTCGATCACCGTATCGTCGTCGGCGACCTTGTTCTCGAAGGCCATTCCGTACTGATAGCCATGACAGCCGCCGCCGCGCACGAAAATGCGGAGGCCGACCACGTCCTGTTCCTCTTTCATCAGCTCGTTGATTTTATCTTCCGCTTTCTGCGTAATCGTGATCATGCGTTTCCTCCCCCTGATAGAGCCAAGCCCGATGGCCGTGCCGGCCTCCCGGCCCTCGTACGACAACGCATCAAACTATACGGCCGCGCCGGCGGCAAGTCAATCCTTCGACGATCCCGCCCTTCGGCTCGACGACTCGGCCGAGCTCGCCGAAGCCCGGCCGGGCCCTGCTCAGGCTTGACGCCGAGCGGCACCACGATCTGGCGCCGGCCTGAGGTCGCCCCTGAAATCCTAGGGTTTTATGAGAAACCGTCCATAGACGGCCCCGGCCAGCGCTCCCCCCGCCAGCGGGCCGATCCAATAGACGAGATGATCCGCCCAGAACCCCGCGGCCAGTCCTGGTCCGAATGTCCGAGCCGGATTCATCGAGGCGCCCGTGATCGGGCCACCCATCAGAATGTCGCACAGGACTGTGAACCCGATTCCGAACCCCGCGATGGCCTTCCAGGCCCCGCGATCATCGATCGCCGTCCCGTACACGACCAGGACCAGGAAGAAGGTCAGGACCAGCTCCACGACGATCCCGGTCCCCATGCCGACCCCCGGCGCCAGCCCGGGCGTTCCAAGATGCACCGGTTGCCAGGTTGCCTCCGGATACACGAGGCGGAGCAGGGCGCCAGCGACCACGGCGCCGATGAGCTGGGAGGCAATGTACAGGCCGGCCTTCTGCCCGCCAATCTTGCCGCCGACCAGCGCGCCGATGGTCACCGCCGGGTTGAAGTGCCCACCCGAGATATGGCCCATGGCCGAGATCATCACCGCCAGCACGCAGCCATGCGCGAGCGCAATCCCCACCGGGCCCGCATTGTTGATGATCGAGCCTGCGCCGATGAAACACAACGCAAAGGTCCCAATCGCTTCCGCCACGCAAGGCTTCAACGCCTTCTCCATCGTCCCACCTCCCGCATGAAGGGTTCACTGCGGCGTTTCGTCTCCGCCTGATCCAGAAGAGCTCCGCTCAGGGAAGTTTGGGGGCGGCCATCGCTTTCAGGTCCCCGGTCAGGCTCTGCATGAACTCCACCAGATCCTTTTTCTCCTGGTCGGTCAGGTTCAGCGCGGTCATGAACGGGTCCTTGCCCGGCAACGCCTCTCCGCCCTTGTTGTAAAACTCCACGACCTCCTCCAGAGTTTTGAGGGCGCCCGTATGCATGTACGGGGCGGTCAGCGCCACGCTCCGCAAGGACGGGGTCTTGAAGGCATGCCGATCCGCGTCCCTCTTGGTCACCGCATAACGACCGAGGTCCTCCTTCAGAGGACCGGTCTGCGGCACGCCGATATGATGGAACTTGTTATCCGTAAAATTGGGCCCGTTGTGGCAGAGGACGCAGCGGGCCTTGCCCTGAAACAGGTCCAGCCCGCGCCGAGCCGATTCGGGCAGCGCAGCCTTGTCGCCCGCGGAGTACCGATCGAAGGCCGAATTGGTGGAGATCAAGGTTCGCTCAAATGCCGCGATCGCTTTCGCAACGCCTTCCGCCGAGACCTCTGCACCGAAGACCGCTCGGAACCGATCCCGGTAGCCCTTCACCTTGCCGAGCTTCTTGACCACGTTGTCCAGGGTTTCGGCCATCTCGATCGGATTCTGGATCGGTCCAAGCGCCTGCTCTTCCAAGGACCCCGCGCGCCCATCCCAGAACTGGACATGGTTAAACGCCGCGTTCAGGGCCGGGGGCGCGTTGCGGCCACCTTGCTTGCCGCCGACTCCGAGCGAGAATTGGCGCGGATCGGCAAAGCCGGCGGCCGGGACGTGACAGCTCGCGCAACTGATGCTGCCGTCTTTCGACAGGCGCGGATCGAAAAACAGGAGCTTGCCCAACTCCACCTTGGCGTCAAATTGTAGGTTGTGCGCCGGGATCGGGACATTCGGCAACTGCCCAAGAGCCAGATTCGGCTCCTCGCTCTGGCTGCTGGACGCGCCGGCCAGACACAGCAACCCGGTGGCGGCAGCCAGCAGAGGCCTTCTCGATATCCGAGGTCTCATGTGCGTTGTTCTCCTTTCCGGTCTGTGGGCCGACCCGAGGATCAGAGTCGGCAGCGCTTCAAGACCCGGTGGCGCGATTGAGCGCGCTCTCGCGTTCTCATACGCATTACTCCCAAGCCGGGCCGCGGTGTTGTGTACATCAGCGGACGAGCCCTTGTCAATCCTTCGATCCCTCGACCTGCTCGGGATCGAGCCTGAGCAGCGTCGAAGGCTCGACGACTCGGCCGAGCCCGCCCGTCGAGAGCCTCTGGGTCGAGCGATCGCGGGCTGAGCTCGCCGAAGTCCGCTCGCCACCAGGCGCCGTCGATGCGTCAAGGCAGCGGATGCCTATCTCGCGTAGGCGGGCAGTTCGCCAGCCATGTCGGCCACGCCCTTGTAGGACCGGTCTTTCTCCGAGAGCAGCGGGTGCGTGACCGGCCACTGGATACCGAGCGATGGGTCGTTCCAGATGATGCCGCGTTCATCGGACGGCGAGTAGAAGTCGGTGCACTTGTACAGCACGACCGCCGTCTCGCTCAAGACGCAGAAGCCGTGCGCGAAACCCGGCGGGATGAAGAGCTGCCGCTTGTTCTCGCCGGAGAGTTCGACCCCGACCCACTTGCCGAAGCTCGGCGAGCCGACCCGGACGTCGACCGCGACATCGAAGACCGCCCCTTCCAACGTCGCGACCAGCTTCCCCTGCGCGCGCGGCCACTGGTAGTGTAGGCCGCGCAGCGTGCCGCGGACGGACCAGGACAGGTTGTCCTGCAGGAACGGCCCGCGGATCCCGTGGGCGGCGTACTTCTGCTCGTGATACATTTCCAGAAAGAACCCGCGGGAGTCGGCGAACACATCCGGTTCGACGAGGATGACGTCCGTGAGCGCGGTAGGCATGAACTTCATCGTGTGTCCGTGCTGGTGGTGCAAGCCGGGCTTTCTTATAAAGGGCGGCCTGAAGAAAGACAAGTGGAGCCCCACCGCTTCAGGGGCCTAACCCCTCCGATATCCTCGGCGAAGCCCGCCGAAGCGGCGTTGGCTAGAAAGGCCAAGCAGCCTGGCTCTCTGCGTAGGCGGGTGGAGTTGCCGGACGGTGGGAGGACCTGCTAGGTTTCTGGCCTCGATTTGCGAGCCATCGTGGAGGGATCGCCATGTCCGACCGACTGTTCCGCGGCGCGGTCTTGGGAGCTGTGGTGCTGACCGGAGCCTTGCCATCCGCCTGCGCTGGCGGCCTGCCGCCGACGGCGCTCGATCTCACCTACGCCTTCGATCAGGAAACGGTGTATTGGCCCAAGAACAAACCCTTCCAGTGGGAGAAGACCGATTGGGGTCTGACAACCGGCGGGTACTGGTACGCGTCCGCCACCTACGCCGCATCGGAGCATGGCGGCACCCACATGGATGCGCCCATTCATTTCGGCGACCGAAAAAGCACCGTGGATCAGATTCCGGTCTCGCGGCTCATCGGTCCGGCCGTGGTCGTGGACGCCCGGCCCCAGTGCGCGGCCGACCCGGATTACGAACTGACGGTCCAGGATCTTCAGAACTGGGAGCTGCGCCATGGGCAGATCCCTGAACGCACGCTGGTCCTGATGCTTACCGGCTGGGGCCGGCATTGGCCGGACCGGACGCGCTATCTCGGCAGTGCGACGCCGGACGCCGCAGACACGCTGCACTTCCCCGGCTTCTCACGGGCCGCGGCGGAGTTCCTGGTGTTCCAGCGCGCCGTGCGCGGCGTCGGGATCGACACAGCCAGCATCGACCCCGGCCGCTCCCGCGACTTTCCGGCGCACCGAGTGGTCAACGGCGCCGACGTGTACGCGCTGGAAAACGTGGCGTCGCTCGACCGTCTGCCGCCGACGGGCGCGGTGGTCATCGCCCTGCCGATGAAAATCAGGGGCGGCACAGGCGGGCCGGTGCGCATCATCGCTCTGCTGCCCTGAGGCAGGGTGTGAGGTCCCCGATGGTCACGATCACATTGATGGGCCAACTCCAGACCGCGGAGGGTGAGCGCGATCTGGCATGCGACCTCCCCGCGCCGATGACCGTGCGTCAACTGATCCAGCGACAAGGCGCCTCACTGCGGCAGGTGTCGCAGTTGATGCGAGAAAAGAAGATCTTGATTACCGTCAACAAGCGGATCGCCAGCGAGGACACCCGTGTGCAGGACGGGGATGCCATCAAGCTCGTCGCGCATGACGGCACGGGCGGCACGGGGCTGGGGCCGTCGTTCTGAAGTGGGCCGGGCACTCGTGGCGCGCCAAGGCGCCGCTCATGTCCTGAAAACACGGGGGGCCGACGGCGTCAACGCGGGCGGCCCCTCGTCTCCTGTCACCAGACTGCGTGTCGTTCCCCCGTGCTGGACTGCGAAGTCGAACAGGACGGGAAAACTACCGGATCACCGCTTGCCCAGGATGGCGTCCTTGGCGGCCTTGGCGACCCGGAACTTCACCACGCGCTTGGCCGGAATCTTGATCGCCTCGCCCGTCTGAGGATTGCGTCCCATGCGGGCTTTCCGGTTGGCCAGCACCAGCTTGCCGATGCCCGGCACGACAAACGTGTTCTTCGCCTCCTTATAGGCCAGGGCAGCGAGGTCATCCAGAATCTGTGCCGCGCTCTTCTTGGTGATGCCGGCCTTGCCTGCGAGGTGATCAGCGATTTGCGATTTCGTCATCGTCTTGCCCATACGGACCTCCCAACCATCCATAAAAGGTGAACTGCAACCGCATGTCTCATCAACGCCGAATCAGCACAAGTACGGGGGAGTAAGGTCTGGCGGGGTTGCCGACAGCAGCCCGGAATCGGCCAAACGCTGCGGGAGTGTACCGAAAGGGGCTGACCCTGTCAACCACAAAAACGCGCCAGGGGCGCGTCGGGCAGCGGCCTGACGCGGTCGGGGGCTTGCGCGGACGCAGCGGGTCAGGATAGAGTGACGGGCGTCCGTTCACGAGCTTGAGTCGGAGCTATGGCCAAAGAACTCCCAATCCTCCCATCACCGTCGCAGCCGCCGGAGGCCGGACAGACGGAGGCTTTTACCTACTCGCGGGTCTTCTGCACGAGAGAGAACTCTCCCCCGCTCCGTCTGTTGCTCGACTACCTCAAGTCTAAAGGCCAAATCCCGCTGATTCCGAAGATGGACCCAGCCGCCCTGGACGACTGGGCCTGGGTGCGGATCTCGCTGGGTTATTCCCGCGAAAAGAAGCCGATTCAAGTCTTCTGCCTGCGGGACCGCGGCACTTACAAGGAGGACTTCGAGAAGGAGCGTGCAGAATTTCTGGACCGATTGTCGGTGTTCGACGATGAGGAGGCGCAGGTGGCCCGCGAGTTCGTCACCCGTGCGCGGTTCCTCGTCACCACCCAGCTCGCCAAGGCGGACATTACCGAGGCCGGGTACGATTTCAACGGCTGGATCTTGGAGTTCTTCCAGGACAACTGCAACGGCGTCGTCCAGGTGGACGGGCACGGCTTTTTCTCACCCAAAGGCGACTTGATTGTCCCGATGGAGGAAATCGGCTCCGATATTGATTCGATTTGATCGATTTGTTTCACAGTGAAACTCCTCCCGCTTGCTCCCCACCCGCTGTTGCTCCAGGCCGATCACTGGTTCGCCCGCGCCAAGGCCGCCCAGCTCGGCGCGCTACCGTGCCGGCGCGGCTGCAGCCGGTGCTGTATCGGGCCGTTCGCGATCACCATTCTGGACGCGGCTGAACTGCAGCGCGGGCTGGCGGCGCTCGACGCCCCCAATCGCCAGGCAATCCAGGACCGGGCTCGCGCCCAGACGGCCGCGATCGAGGCCGCCCATCCGACGCTGCGTCACTCGCCTTACCTCGATACTTGGGAAGATCGGGATCTGGACGCGCTGGGGGAGCAATTCGCCTCGCTCCCCTGTCCCGCGCTCGCCGCCGACGGAAGTTGCTCGGTCTACCCGTTTCGTCCCATGACTTGTCGCCTGATGGGCATCCCGACGGAAACAGCCGGGACGGTCGAGGGCGCCTGCGAGGTCCAGACTGCCGTCCCGATTGTCCGGCTTCCCCGGGCGCTCCGTGACGCAGAAACCGAATTGGTCAGAAAGGAGGCGGAGGAACTGGCGGCGCGGGCGCGCGCACGTGCCCGGGAGGGAGAAGAAATGTGGCTGCCGTACGGATTCCTCCCCGATCGTCTCTCGGCTCCCGCGACGCCGGAGCCCGAGACAATCGCCACTCAAGCCGGGCTAGCCGGGACACCTGCCGGCCCGCGCCTTGACCTGGACAGGCCTTGAATCGCTGTGGTAAGTTGCGCTGATTTTTTGGGTTGCGCGCGCCTGTAGCTCAGTGGATAGAGCACTAGCCTCCGGAGCTAGGGGCCACAGGTTCAAATCCTGTCAGGCGCGCCAGCCTTCGCTAAAGCTTCGGCCTTCGCCGGCCGTAGTCGGTTTCGTCCGACGAAGGTCGGCTGGCAGGCCACCATCTCTAAAGCTTCGGCCTTCGCCAGCCGTAGTCGGCTTCGTCCGACGAAGGTCGCCTGGCAAGCCAGGAGCCGGAGCGAAGGCGGGCGCATTTCACGTCTTCAGATCGGTGGGCCGTTAGCTCAGCTGGTAGAGCAGCTGACTCTTAATCAGCGGGCCGCAGGTTCGATCCCTGCACGGCCCACCATTCGACCGCGTCGAGGAAGCTCTCGGCCGAGAGAGCTTCCCCGACTTGCTCATGGCGGGCCATCCTTCTCGCTTCCCTGCCTCTCCTTCCAGTTAGACCCCTGTCCACGCTGGCAACACGGCTGTCAACAGCGTGGATAGATTCACGCTGTCAACAGTGATTGCCTGCCACTGCGCCGTACCTCCGATGATAAAAACTACTCTTGTAGTCCAATGAGTTAGAGTGTTTTTCTCGATTCGAACGCACGTACCTCACAATTGGCATCCTGATTGCTTTATCGATGGAGCGAGAACATGAACCGCAACACATGGAGGGTACCATGTTAGTCCTGGAAGGAATCCTGATTTACTCGCTGACGACGGCAGCTACCGTGTTCGTGATCTGGCGCGTCTGGCACTGAAGGCCGGCTCGAAACAGCGGAACCGGTTCGACGGCAAGGGAAAAACCCTTGAGGCCTCGGTCAGGAAGGAGAAACAACCATGGAACCCTATGGAATTTTCGCTGCGGCGATCGCGTTGGTCGGCATGCTGGGCGTTTGGATCGCGGCTGCCATCATGGACGGTGGATATTTCACCGCGGCATCCTCCGATGATTTCGACGAGACTAGCGCCGGGGCATCGGAACTCAAGAAGGCGGCCTGAGACAGAGATGCCGGCTATGCTCTGGGGCATGAGAATGGGACAGGCACCGCGCGGGGACTGCCCCCCGTTCCTGGCGCGGAGCCAGTCCCATTTTCTTCACAGGTAGGTGACCGCCGGCGACTCACCGGCAAGCAGGGATCAGAGCCTCGCGCGGCGGCGCGGATGGGCCCTGAACTTCCCGAGGACGGTCGCGGCAACCTCGACTGCCGGGACAGGATCGGCAGACGCCGGTTCGCGGAGCGGCTGGGCGGCCTGCAACTCGGCATCGGTGGCGTGCACGACAATCGCCTCGTTCGTCACTTCGAACAGACTCCACGGCAGGATCGCGACTCGTTCCGACTGTGAGAGCAGGACCCCGGCATATGCGATCTGACGCGTCTTGCCGTCAATGATCAGCTTCCTGATCTGGCCCACCTCTTCGCCATCGGGCTTCTTCACGGCCCAGCTTTCCATGTTCACGCGCGCCTCCTGGGTCAGGTGTGACCGGGTTATTTTGTCATCCCCTATGTAGTAGAGCGCCGGGACGGAAGAAATAGCCCTGAAGTAGGGGGAAGCACGGCGGCGTCGGCCAATTCGCACTGCGCTTCTTTCGAAGGGGAGATGCGTCGCTTGGTTCCTCCTTGACAGACCCACCTGCGCAGTGTCTCACTTGACACGCCACGGGCATGAACTCGGACGTCCTTGTGTGAGGCCTCTGATGGAACTGACACCTTTCTGGTTCGGCGTGTACAAGCTCGTGAAATATGCCGTCTATCCGCTGACCTGGCTGTTCGTATTGCTGGTCCTGCTGACAGCGCTGCTTCTGGCGCCTTCCTCACCCGCACGGTTGCGCTGGACCCGGCTGCTGGCCATTGGCTCGTTGTGCGTGCTGTATCTCGCCGCGAATCCCCTCATCGCCAACACGCTGATGGCCCTCCTGGAATCCCGGTTCCCGGCCTTTGATCACTCGGTGACGCAGCACTACGATGCGATCGTCGTGCTCGGCGGTGGCGTCAGGTCCGCCGGATCGCTCCGGCCGGCACCCGAGTTATCTGCACAGAGCACGGAGCGGACGCTGTGCGGTGCGGACCTGTATCGCCAGGGCTTCGCGCCCCGCCTGCTTCTGTCCGGCGGAGACGCCCGAGTATTCGGGGAAGGCCCGAAGGAGGCCGAGGAAATGAAACGCCTCGCGGTGCGTCTGGGCGTACCCGACAAAGAGATCATGCTGGAAGACCGGTCGCGCACGACCTATGAGAACCTCGTCGAAACGCGACGGCTCCTGGGTCCCAAGTCGGTCCTTCTCGTCACCTCCGCGATGCACCTCCCCCGCGCGGTCGCTTTGGCTCGCAAGCAGGGGCTGGAGGCCGTCCCGTTCCCGTGCGGGTACCATGCGACCAATCTCCCCTGGGACGACTGGCGGCAGGCGAACCTGTTCGACCTTCTCCCGGACGTGTCCGCGTTGCGTCGCAGCACGGAGGCCCTGAGCGAGATGGTGGGGATTCTTGTCTACCGCCTCACGGGCAAGCTCTAAAGATCGTGATCCGTGATACGTGAACCGTGATGCGTGATGAATCATGGCTGAACTAAGTCATTACGTCTTCCACTGATCACGGTTTACGGGTCACAGGCCTCTTTCCCCTTCTCATGGGGCCACGAGCCGATGCACGGTTCCCCCGTGTCCCACCACATAGAGCTCTCCGCTTTCGTCGGTTCCGAATGACGTGATGCTCAGGCCGGTTGCGAGCAGGACTCGCTGCTCGCCGCCGTTCAGCCCGAAGATCTCGCCGCTGCAGTAATCGCCATAGACGTACGTGCCGCGCAAGTCCGGGATCCGCCGACCCCGATAGACGTACCCGCCGATGATCGTGCAGCGGCCCTGCTGATGCCCGTATTCGGCCACGGGCGGAAGAAGGCCGGTTGTGGGACAAACAAACTTCGGTGCAAAACAGTGATTGCCTTCCATGATGCGCCAGCCATAGTTGCCGCCGCGCCGGACTACATCGATCTCTTCCCACTCGTCCTGACCCACGTCGGCCACCCACAGCTCGCCGGTCTCGCGGTCGAAGGAGAACCGCCACGGGTTTCTCAACCCATACGCGAAGACCTCCACACGACCCCCGCCGTTCACGAAGGGATTGTCCGGGGGAATCCCATACGGAGTGCCGTGGTCTACATCGATGCGAAGAATTTTCCCGAGCAGCTCCCGGGTGTTCTGCGCGCGATTGCCCGGATCGCCCGCAGCTCCGCCATCGCCGCGCCCGATGTAGAGGAAACCGTCCGGGCCGAACTCCACCATGCCGCCGTTATGGTTCGCAAACGGCTGCGGCACGACCAGGAGCATCGTTTCGTCGGCCGCCGCACGATTGGGATCGGGAGACACCCGGAATGCCGAGACCACGGTCGCGCCATCGGGCTGGCGCGTGTAGCAGATGACAAACCGTCCATTGCGACGATAGTCGGGGTGAAAGGCCAGGCCAAGCAACCCGCGCTCGCCGCCGGAGAGGACGCGTGCGGACACGTCGAGGAACGGCGCATCGAGCACGCGCCCGTTCTGAACGATCCGGATGCGGCCGGCTTGCTCGACCACGAACAGGCGTCCGGACCCCTCGCCCGCGTGCGTCACGTACACGGGCAACTGAAGCCCCGACGATACGACGGGCTCCAGGCGAATCTCTCCTGCCGACGAGCCTGGCCCGGCGAGAGCGCACGGGCCCAGCAGCAACCACAGCAGGCAGAGGAGAATTGGGGCGGGGACTGTCCCCCTTCTCCACGGGGACAGTCCCCGCAGTAGACCGATCACGTGGCCGGTGAGTTTCATACTCAGGCAATGGGCGAGAGGCTATAGGCTATAGGTGACGAAGGGACCGAGGCAACAGGAGAAAATCGCCCCCTTCCCTCACCCTCCCCCCCCGGGGACCCGTTGCGCTCCAAGAATGCAACGGGTGATGGGGAGGGATGGGTGGGGGTGAGCAGATTGACCCTTTCGGCGAGCGTCGTCTATGATCACGCATTCTCCACTAGGCACGGGGCGCGAGGCCCCCTCCCCTAGCCCCTCCCCCTTGAAGGGGGAGGGAAGGGTGGGGGGAAGAAAGCCTCCCTACCCTGTATGGCGCAGGCTGTCGAGCGGCTCGAGATTTCCGTGAACACCCCGGCCGGCCAGGTGACCACGCCGGTCGAGGTCCCGGTGGGCTTCGTGCCCGTCACGGAGATCGTCCCGTTGCTGCGCCGTATGGGAGAACAGGCGCTCGCCCTCGAGCAGCGCCGCGCCGAGGCCACCGGGCAGCGGATCTCTTGCCGAATGGGCTGCGCCGCCTGTTGCCGGATGCTCGTGCCGATCTCCGCGCCCGAGGCCTTTGCGTTGCGGGATAAGATTCTGGCGCTCCCGGATGCCCAGCAGCGCACTCGGCTGGACCGCGTGTCCGCCGCTCGCGCGCGGCTCGATCAGGCCGGGCTGCTCTCGCGATTGAGAGACATCGCCGAGACGGATCGGCAGCTTTCGGACGAGGACATGGAGCAGACGAATCGCGACTACTATGCGCTGCGGCTCCCCTGCCCGTTCCTCGACAATGAGATCTGCAGCATCTACGAAGATCGGCCGGCAGCCTGTCGAGAGCTGCTGGTCACGTCGCCCGCCGAGCTGTGTCAGGACATCGCGCGGAATCCGGTACGCCCCGTGTCCGTCCCCGTCCGCATGAGTACCGTGCTCGCGATGCTCTGGGCCGACCTGACCGGCGGGCCGGTCCGGCTCATTCCGCTGCCGCTTGCGCTCGAATGGGCCGAACGACATCACACCGAGCGCGAGCGAACCTGGAAGGGCTCGATGCTCCTGGAGAAGGCGCTGGAGAAGGTGGGGCGGTTCTTGAACTACTGTAAAATGTGATACGTGAACCGTGTAACGATGAACCCGTTCGATCACTCCCTCTCACCACGGATCACGTGCAGCCAAAAAGCGACGCGCAATCGTTGATGGAGGAATGCCCGTGCATAAGCCGGTAATGGCCTGTCTAGATCTGGAAGGCGTGCTGGTGCCGGAGATCTGGATCGCGTTCTCGGAGAAGACCGGCATCAGCGAGCTGCGTCTGACGACGCGGGACGTGCCGGACTATGACCTGCTCATGAAGCGGCGGCTGGCCATCCTGGATGAGCACCGACTCAAACTACCGGACATCCAGGCCGTCATCGCGACGTTGCGCCCGCTGGAGGGCGCGCCGGAGTTCCTGGACTGGCTGCGTATGCGGTGCCAAGTGATCATTCTCTCGGACACCTTCTATCAGTTCGCCCAGCCGCTCATGAAGCAGCTCGGCTATCCGACGCTCTTCTGCAACAATCTCGAGGTCGCGGCCGACGGCCGCATCGTCAACTACCACATGCGGCTACCCGAGCAGAAACGGGAATCCGCGCTGGCGCTGAAGCGATTGAACTTTCACGTCGTGGCCGCCGGCGATTCCTACAACGATACCCCGATGCTCGCGGCCGCCGACGCCGGCATTCTGTTCCGACCGCCGGACGCGATCGCCAAGCAGTTCCCGCAGTTCCCCATCGCCCGCACGTACGACGAGCTGAAGCAGCAGTTCGCCCGAGCGGGAGGGTTGGCGCCCTAGCCAGTTCGCGAGCACCTGGCCGCTCGCGTTTTTACGGCCGGGCTGATAGACTTGCGACAGTTCGAGCACTGGGGATTCGACGGAGATGAGCGCGCACGCTGTACAGACCAGGCTATGGACGCGACAGGAGTATGAGCGGCTTGTCGCGGACACTCTTAGGACCTGCTTTGGCCCAACCCACCTCGTAAGAGTTCAGATGCCGTTAGCGCTTGGCCCCGATTCCGAGCCAGCGCCGGACATCGCAGTGGTCGTTGGGAATGCGAGAGATTATCGCGATGCTCATCCTCAGCCTGCGGTGCTGATAGTGGAAGTTTCGGACACGACCCTCACCTATGATCAGGAGCGCAAGGCCAGACTTTATGCCAGGGCGGGAATTCCTGAGTATCGGATCGTGAACCTGCTGGAGAGACGCCCGGAGGTTGATCGGGATCCGATCGCGACAGGCGCGGGTGGGCCGGCATATCGAACCCGCCTCATCCTCGGCCCTTCCGAAACGATCGCCCCACTGGCTGTTTCTTCCTCCTCGATCGCTGTCGCCGATCTCCTACCGTAGCGCCCCGCGTTAGCCCCCACCCTAGCCCTCCCCCACGAGGGGGGAGGGTACGGGAGGGGGAGGGAACGGGAGGGGGATTAGAAATTCATCCACAACTGCACCATGGCCCAGTCCTGATCGGTGTCGGTGCCGAGGTTGTTACGGATCACCCATCAGCGGCTGGGACTTGGGGACTGTCTCGTTTCTGAAGCCGCATGTATCGCTCATGTGCTATCAAGCCAAGGCAGATGACTGTTCCGAAGAAGGTTGCGACTTCCCCCAGCAGTAGAAGCGGGCTGTGGTAGCGAAAGGTGACGACATGGATCCCTTCGGGTACCACCACGGACCGTACCAGGGCATTGGCACGCAAAATAGGAATCTCATCCCCACCGTCGAGGACGGCCCGCCACCCAGTGGCAAAACTGTCTAGGAGCACCAGCACCGCGGGCTGCAGGGTGGTCACTCGCACCACCACTTCCTCCGGAGCGTATCGCTCAATCTCGGCGGATCCGTCTAGAGCGGGCTCGGCCGACCCAGCGAGCGCCGGCTTCGGCAAGTTAAAGTCGGGGGATTCGATCACGTCCACCTCACCGCTTTGGAAATCCCGGCGATCCAGCAACCTGGCGAGGTTGACAGGGGCGAAAGCCCGTTCAGGTCGCAAGGAGAGGTAGGCTCGGGGCTTCACCTGAACGGGGTTTCGGACGAGAATCAGGTTGTAGGCTTCCAGAAGAAACGCATCGGGCGACCCGGCGAATTGCGGGTTTTCGAACTGCGATTTCGATCCGATGAAATACACCACATTAAAGCGAGCGCACATTTCAGGATTCTTGCCCAAGCTGCTGAGTGTTGCCAACGCCCGGTTCAGTCCAGGCAAATATTCCCTGAGATTCTCTATATGGAACTGCGCATTATGCTCCACATCGAGTGCCTGGCGTGCGAGCAACGCATCCGCACCCCAGGGGCCGATCTGCTGCGGAATCGGGTCCGGCACGGTGATCGGCCCGGGTCCAACGGTGAGAATTCGAAATCGGCCCGGCTCGAGCGTCCCCACAGACTGCTGGAGCGCCTCGACGAGACCGGGTGTAAACCTGGCAAGCATCGCGGGCGCCGTATGGTATGCGCCCGCATTGGCGCGCATGAGGTCCACGGCGACGCCCCCGACCAAGAGCGCCAGCGCCAGTCCACTTCGCAGCCAGCCTTTGTGGTA
>Ga0209172_10002648_pt1 | contig 30631 bp, 30 predicted proteins | sample LarsenN4metaG_FD_184113 | JGI IMG/M metagenome (GOLD analysis project Ga0209172, IMG submission 184113) | Hot spring sediment bacterial and archeal communities from British Columbia, Canada, to study Microbial Dark Matter (Phase II) - Larsen... ... | reverse complement strand
TGATCGCTCCTCACAGAGAAAACCGAAAGAGACCTCCAACGCCGTGTGGCCCACCCCTTGCGGCGGACGGCCGCCGGCGCTGGAAAGTCGAACCTGCCTGCCGGCCTCTCAGGCGGCTACGGCTTGGCTGCAAAACTTCCGCCGACTGGTGAGCGGCGAGCGAGCGCCAGGTCGAGAACTTCCTTGGTTTCGTGCACCTTGGTTGTATCGTTATCTTACTCAGATGCTATTTATGAGACTGCTTCTAGATAGCTACTGTCAGATTATCAAAAGCGTGTCATCGCAATAGGTTCAACTCCGATACGCTAATGGAGAGATCCAAAATGAAGCCGTCTTCGATCATGACAATGATCGCTATTTGATAGTTTCAGTTGGCTGGCAAGACATCAAGCGAATCCATGGTATTCTTATACATATCGACATTATCAATGGCAAATTGTGGATCCAGCGAGATGGCACTGAGCACGGTATTGCTAATGAACAGATGCGACTGGGCATTTCTGACACGGACCTGCTCGACACGACTGCCCGCCGTGCAGACGAGGAGAATCTCTGCCCTGCCTGCCAGCAGGCAGGTAAGCCCGATAGAACCGGGCGACGCGGCCGAGCCGCAAATCATCTGCTCGCTGGGATTGGTCAAACCCGGAGGTAATGCATGACGGACGTGCTTGAACACATCCGCCACAAATTGGAAGCATTCAGGCAGACACAGGGGTCTGCCCCTACCGCAATGACCCTGCCTGCGCCGTGCCCCTGTCTGCGTGCGGGCGCGCTCGCGCAGGCAGGCCGCGCGGCAGGCAGGGGCATTGTTTTGCGAGGTGCTCGGATGGGGCCCCCCGCGCGGCTTGATGCAACGCAAATTGCAACTGGGTGCGCTCGCCCGCGCGCCAGGTGATTGCCGTGCCAGTGGCACAGATGAGCGGTCTGCCGGTCTACTACGTGGCATGGCCAGGGGATAAACCGCTGGGCACCACTGCCCGCCGCGCCGTGCAAAAAGCGCTTGCCCCAACAAGCGCCGAGCATCTGGTGTGCTACGTTACCGATGTAGGGGCGCAGCCGCATGCGCCCCTACTGACCTTCACCTGGGCACGGCAACGCAGCGATGGTCGTGTCGAATTGCGCACGCTGCCATACGAGATTGGTTCGCCCGCCCGCACCACCATCGAACGGCTGGCTGAGCTGGTCTTCACCCTCGATGAACTCAGAGAAGGCGAGCCGCCAATTACTCGCGTCACCGATAAGCTCAACGCGGCGTTCAGCGTCGAAGCGGTCACTAAACAGTTCTATCAGGAGATCGCCAACTGGTACTTCTGGGCATTGGAGCATGCGAGGTTTCCGAAGGATGCGCCAAGGACAGACGGCAAGGATCACGTTAGCCTCATCCGTCTTATCATCTGTCTCATCTTCTGCTGGTTTCTCAAGGAGAAGGGGCTGATCCCGTCCACGCTGTTCGATCCGAAACAACTACCGACGATTCTCAAAGGCTTCGCGCCCCTGTCGGTGCAAGACAAATCATCCGTCTTCTACAAAGCCATTTTGCAGAACCTGTTCTTCGCCACGCTGAACACGGAAATGGGCAAACGCGCCTGGGCGAAGGACGAGCAGAACTTTATGGCCCACAGTCTTTACCGGCACAAGGAACTGTTTCATGATCCGAAGACCGCTCTGGAGATGTTCAAAGACATTCCGTTCCTCAACGGCGGTCTGTTCGAGTGCCTCGACCGTATCGAAAGCACAAAAGAGCAACCTCGCTACATACGAATTGATGGCTTCTCCCGTCGCCCGGACAGTCAGCCGGTCGTGCCGGATTTTCTCTGCTTCGGCGACGAGCGCGAGGTTGATCTGAGCCAGGCATACGGCGAAGCGCGCCGCGCGTCGCGCCCGCGTGCGTGGGCTGACGATGGCGCTTGCCGCCTACAACTTCACGCTCATGGAGAACACGTCCTTCGATCAGGAAATCGCGCTTGATCCAGAGCTTTTGGGCAAGGTCTTCGAGAACCTGCTTGCTGCCTACAACCGGGAAACGCGCACCACCGCCCGCAAGGCCACCGGCTCCTACTACACGCCGCGGGAAATCGTGGACTACATGGTGGACGAAGCGCTCATTGCGGCACTTACGACCAAGCTCAAGGCGGCATTGTCGGACGCGCCCGATGTCGAGGCCCGCCTGCCGCCACCTTTTCGCCTTCAACGAAGAACCGCACCGCCTTCAGCGAACAGGAAGTCGAGGCGCTCATCAAGGCGATCGACCACCTGAAGATTCTCGACCCGGCCTGCGGCTCCGGTGCCTTCCCCGTGGGGTTCTCCACAAGCTGGTATTCGTGCTCGGCAAGCTCGACCCACGAAATGAGCGCTGGAAAGAGCGGCAAATCGCCAAAGCCAGGGAAATTCCCGATGTCACGGTGCGCGAAAAAGTGCTTGCCGACCTCAAGCAGGCATTCACCGCCAACGAACTCGACTACGGACGCAAACTCTATTTGATCGAGAACTGCATCTACGGCGTGGACATCCAGCCCATCGCCGTGCAGATTGCCAAGCTGCACTTCTTTATCTCACTGGTGGTGGATCAGCGGGTTAATCAGCAGGCAGAGAATCTCGGCATTCTGGCATTGCCAAATCTTGAAACCCGATTCGTTGCTGCCAACACGCTGATTGGTCTCGACCGACCGGCGCATACGACCTGTTCATCGTCTTTGTTGAGCAGGGCGTCAAACTCTGCGCCCCGCACGGTTATCTTTGCTTTATCACGCCAAACAAATATCTCTCCGCTAAGTACGCATCTGGTCTGCGCAGTTGGTTACTTAAGAATGCCAGCATCCGAAAGGTCGTTGACGTATCCGCAGTTCGTGTGTTCGAGGAGGTGTCGGTCTATCCTGTCATTTTCCTGGTTTGTTCCGACGATGGAGCGAGCGCTGTTGATGTTCTACTGCCACGCAGCCGATCATTGGAGCGCTTCGCTATTGGAAGCTACGCCGCGGCGTCTGTATCAGCCGACTGGCTGCGAATGCTCCCAGAAAACTTATGGGGGTTCTTGCTATCCGGGAAACTTCAACTTTTGCCTACCGTAACGAGGCATGCTCAACCACTTTCGTGCTTCGGTGAAGTCAACGCAACTTCGACTGCGGCCGAGGCTGCAGCGTTTGGACAGCTCCTTACGACGTGCCAGCCAAGTAACGGGCTTAGGGTAATCAACACCGGCACGATTGATCGGTATGTAGCGCTCTGGGGAAAGCGAGAGATGACACATGCGGGCCGTCGTTTCCTTACGCCATGGCTACCTGGCACAAGAAAGCTCATTGGAGATCGCCGGTTGTCAATATATCGCTTGCCCAAGATTGTGTTCGCGAAAATGGCCAAGACGGTCGAGGCTTTCATCGACGTTCATGGAGAGTACGCATCGATCAACACAAACTGCTTCCACAGCCCGCGAGGCGTATCCCTAAAATATGTTGGTGCGGTATGCAACTCTCGCGCATTCATGTGCCTATACGAGCTTTTTTTCGGGGCCCTGAGAATGAGCGGTGGGTACTACCAGTTCCAAGCGCCACAACTACGGGTAATACCAATCCCAGCAGCATCTAATGAGGAACAGGCTGTAATTGTCCAACTTGTGGATGCTATCCTCGCCGCTAAGCGCGCCGACCCGAACGCTGACACCTCCGCCTGGGAGCGCGAGATTGACGAGCGCGTCTATCGCCTCTACGGCCTGACGCCGGAGGAAATCAAACTGGTGGAGGGAGGCGGTGTATGAGGCGGTGGTCAAATTGGTGCGGGCGCGGCCGGAAAAGGCACGGAGCGTGTAGCAAAATATAGGAGATGTATTATGGGTACATTCCCTCTCAAAGAGATGCGAAACCGGCATGAGGTTATCTGCTACTTCGACGGCTATACGTCGGAGCGGTTCGAGGAACTTACGGAGAAGAAGCTCAGGCGACCATTGACCATTGGTAAAAAGTCAACTCTTAGAGCTTCGGGACGGACAGGAGGAAATACCATCCCTAACAAACATCCTGGCCCGGCACAGAGTGCAGGAAGAGTTGCAGCCACTGCCTCCTGATATAGAATCCATGATCAAACATGATGACAGATACCGGGTGCGTGCCTGCCTGACATCGCAAGCAGAGTTGCTGGTGACGACGGATAATCCACTGTTGGAAACACTGAAAAACTGCAACATTAGGTGTCAGGACAGAGCAAGTTTCATATCGGATTACTCCTCGACCAAAGAGCAGGCGAATTCATGATGATTAGAATGACCCAATCCATTGTCGAATCCGCCGCCCAGCGGATGAATGATGCGGAAGGGGGCCGGGGCCGGGAGAACATCATCGCCGCAGCATCCGCCTGAAGAGATATGACTATACCCAGGCGGGGGCATACTTTATCACCATCGTCACGCAGAACTGCGCCTGTTTGTTCGACAATGTGGTGGATGTGTATGTGGATGGGTTACATCTGCCGCCGCGTTTGAATGAAAACAGATTGCTATGCGAACTGAAGACCGCGAGATAGTGCTGGCCGGGAGCGATTCGTTTCGCCTGGAGGACTGCTTTTGTAAAGGACTGAACTTCGCAGTCTTTATGAGCGTCGATGACATTGAGGTATGGTGCGGGCGCGCGAGAACTATAGCTTTTAAGAAAATCAGGCGCTCGCGCGCCCTCAAAACTACTCAAAAGATAGACTTGTTTTGAGGGCGCAAGAACTTCGGGCGGTTTTGAGGGCGTTGCACGCCCGAAGTATTTGGGCCCTCAAAACCGCCCGAACTCGCCGTAATCCTTTTCTTAAGATTTATAGCTTGGTGACTCACTCAATCCGGCAATCCATCCCGCGTTCGGAGTGGTTTGCGATCGTCATGGCAGTCGTCAAAAGAGTCATTTGCTTGCGGCGCTGGCGTCCTGAAACTAATTGTGAGACCTGTGACACACGGTCCCACATTTTCTGAGGAGTCTTTCAGATGGCTTGTGCGACACCCAGAAATAACGAAAAGCCTGGGGGCAGTAGTTTCCTTGAGAGGCCCACCTTGCCAGGTAGTGCAACCTAAGGGAGTGTTTTGAAATTCACATCTCGCGCCGGAAGGCGCGCCGAGAAGGTAGAGAGGACGTGCAACATCCGGTAGGTAGTAGAGAGCGAATTGTTTTCGCGCTACGGAAAGAGCGCAAGAACTCTTCCCACGTCACGGGCGCGGGATTTACTATCTGCCAGCCTCTGGCTACCTTCTGTGGCGCCGCTTCGCGGCCGTTCGGCCATTTCAAAACACTCTCTTAGTTATCTGAGTTCGGGAATGACGGTGGATGAGACCCTAAAAGATTGGCCTGAACTGGAACGAGAAGGCATCTATCAAGCTCTGGGCTATGCGGCTTGGGCTATGGAAGAAGGGGTTGTGACTTTAGAAGAAGTGGCTGGCGTGTATGCGATGTGAGCGTTGGGGGCTTCCACCTGAGTCGGCCACCAGATCAATGGCCGGATTGTCTGGTAAGGAGATCATCGGCATCGATTCTTGCAGCTCCGTCTGATTTCCCATAAGCTTGGAAGAAAGATAATTTCCTCCCCAATTACTCAATTCACTTGCAAAACTTATGGCGCGTTTGTTAATCAGCGCTGCTGGAAGAAAGTCTTTATTTCTAATCTGCACAAAAGCTCCACCTAGCGACTGTCCCGTTGCCGACCGCTACTAAGAATTCTTTAGCGCGAACATTAGTTGGGTTAATTGCCAGCACTTTTTCATAGTAACTCATCGCCTTTCGCCGCGCTCGCTCCATCTGCATTGAGCGTGGCGATGCATCTATATATGGTTTGAAGCAGTTATATTTATAGTCGTGCCGGTCGTCTCGCAAAACCATATAAAGGTCCTTGTTGAAGTCTGCAATGATGGACAGCGTTTCTTCTACAAACGGGCCATCGGGAAATTCTTTTTCATACCTGTATGCTGCCTTGATGTTCGGCATCACACCAAAATGGTGAGCAGGCTCGATTCCAATGATTGTCGAGAACAGAGTATATTTTCTGTACTTTGATTTGGGATTCATTCGATGAGCATCAACGAGCAGTTTCCCCGAGTACATCAAGAGTCCACCCGAGTCCAAATGCACTCCTAATTTTGCGTATTTACCTTCCCAGAGTCCATCCTCATATCCACAAGGGTAATCCTCAGGTCGGCTCTTGAAGAATCGCCTGAGCTTTCTATCAAGAATAACCAGTCTTCTTATAGCAGGCTTCTTTTCGATCTCCGCATACTCGTTATATAGCTGTGAAAGAACTTGTTTGATCCGCTGTTTCCACTGGCATGGATTTGAGTCTTTGGCAGAGGTCTGTGTTTTATTAATAGAAGCTGGATTGCTGAGTCTTGGCGTTGGAGAGGGAGTGGTAAAGATTGCGAGCGCCAGAATCACAATGATGAAGTGTGGCTTAAGGTGTGACATTAAACCTCCTTTCCAAATTTATGTCTAGCGCTTTAGCCCAGCCATTGCGCCTTATGCTGCGCGATCAGAAGAAGTCTTCAATGTGAACTACAGCGATGCCGCTCAGCCTTTGCCGGTTTCCTTATCTTGATGAAAGATGTGGTACGCGACGGTGTCCCAGGCATTGTGAATGCTAACAAGGAGGAGCAGTAACGTCGCTCCACCAACGACAAACAGGGCTTGGCGCGGTTGTGCGTTACTTTGGCCGCGCAGACTTGCTTATTCATCGTTTTGAGATTTTTAAGGAAAAGATCCTCCGATTAGAGGATGTTCGACGTTCGGCGTTTTATTTTCAACGTAGAACATAGAACGTAGAACGTAATCGCTATTTTCCGCTCGCCCTTTCAGGGCTTGGAGAGTGAATCAGCATCTACCCAGGGCCGACGGTGGCCGGGCTACTTTCCTGGGCGCCTGCTTCGCCTCTCTCTACAAGGAGAATCTTTTTCTTGACCTCTATAGCTCTACGTCTCTCAACTGATCGTTTTTACCTTAATTCCTCCCGACCGGCTGGGCGCTCTTCGTCATTCAACCGCAACAAGACGACAGTTGCGCGGCCAGTTGGAGTCAGTCCTTCGATGCAAACACCTTCAAGCCGAAAAATGATCCTTCCAGTTTTGGACACGCGGACTAAACAGCGGAACAATCACACGCTCGACCAAGTCAATCGACGCCAGATCAGAACCTTTGTTGCTATCGCGGATCGCACAGGCCAGCGCCAGATCCTCGCAGATCGTCTCGCCGCCTCCATGTTTGATAGCAATTACGTGATCAACCTGATGAGATTCAGCTCCATCATCCTGACGTACCAGACAGTATTCACATCGTCCGTCTGCACGAGCAATCACATGGCGGACGGAGATGGTTTGGAATGCGAGGTCGAGGCATTGTCGGCAGATATGGAACATGAAAAGTCCCCTTCCATCGGGAAAGGAAGCAGTTAAGCCTGCCGGGCTGCATACCAGATGATTTTTTGTTGCTTAGACTATCTCGAAGAATCAGTCACCCTGCGGTTGGATATTATCTTTTATTTGCGGCTGCAAGCGCAAGCAAGCCAACTATAGACTCCAAGAAAAATTACCGCCGGTTCCGCTCGCCTGCTCGCCCTCAAAACAATTTATTTTTAGAACTGTTTTGAGGGCGCCGCAGCGCCCGAGCTGAAAAGTATTTTTCTTGAAAGCTATAGCTCCGTTGCAGTGGAGGTGAACTGCCACCTACTTTTGGTGTCCCATGAAACTTGCCTATTGTGATAGCCTTTTCTGTTCGTCTCTAGTTCATATTCTGTTAGAATATACATCGCAAACGCCACGAGACACCTGAAAGGTGGTAAGAAGTATCAACCAAGCCTATCCTACTTCAGGTGAATCAGTGGCTCACTACACGGATCAAGGAGCAGAGGGTTGGCAGGAGCCGCTTTTTACGATCTTGAAGGAACGCTTATCAGCACGAATCTCGTGCATACACTGGCTTTCTATACCAGGAACCAACAGGGAATACTCAATAGCATCAAGAAGACTACTGCGACGCTGCTGGGCATACCGCTGTTTATCACCACAGACCTGTACAGCCGAAAAGTCTTCAACGACCTTTTCTTCAAATGGTACGAAGGTGAATCTGAAGACCGGCTGCGATTCCTCGCTGATGAGCTGTTCGAGTCGGTGCTCAAGCCGGCTATCTACCCCGGCGTGTTCGATCTGATGGAGCGGTCACGCAAGCTGGGATTGCGTCAGGTTGTAGTTACAGGCGCGCTCGATATTTCAGTCAAACGATTGCTCGATTATCTCGGAGTGGACGATTACGTTACCAATCGGCTGGAATTCGTCAATAACAAAGCCACAGGTCGCCTGCTGCCTCCGGTCATGGCCAGCGCGACCAAAGCATCATGGATACGCACCTATGCTGAACGGGAAGGATTGAATCTGAGCGAATCTTATGCTTATGCCGATTCGATAAGCGATCTGCCTATGCTGTCAATAGTAGGGCATCCGGCAGCCTGCAACCCTGATGCGCGGTTGCGCGCGACAGCGCTGCACCATAATTGGCCGATACTTAATCTTAAATAGCCGCCCACGCTGCGGCGAAGTTTGCGCCTTTTGCCAAATCGCCTCAGCCCGGCAGGCAAAGATGGTTTAGCGGTTAACAGAGGTCAAATCTGTCTGCGTTAATGGATATGTGATATATGCCACTATTGACTCGTCGCAAACTGGACGAATCTATTGTCTACATTGATACCGACTCGGCGCCGCGCATTGTGCCCTGCGGCGAAGACTTTCTACTGGAAGACCTGCCCGTAGGCACTCGCGTCATCTATCCCAGACCCCCCATTCAGGGGCTGGCGAATAGAGAGGCGGCCATTCGCTATGCCATAAATCACCCTCATGGCTGCGACCCGCTCTATGCCCAGCTTGAGCCGGGGATGAAGGTTACCATCGCGCTCGATGACATCAGCCTCCCTCTGCCGCCAATGCAGACCCCCGATGTCAGGCAGACTGCGCTGGAAGTAGTGCTCGACATGCTGGCCGCGCACGGAGTTGATGATGTGCATCTGATCATCGCCAATTCGCTTCATCGCAAAATGACCGAGAGCGAAATGCGACGAATGGTGGGTGACCGCATCTTCAAAGAGTTCTATCCCGACCGCTACTACAACCACGACGCCGAATGGAGCGAAGGGATGGTGAACCTGGGCAAGACAGATCGCGGCGAAGTGATCAACATCAATCGCCGGGTGGCGGAAAGCGATCTGACCATCTACATCAATATCAATCTTGTGCCGATGGATGGGGGGCACAAATCGGTCGCCGTAGGATTGTGCGATTATGAGAGCCTCCGCGCGCATCACGAGCCGCAGACCATTCTGGATTCCGACAGCTACATGGACCCTGCCCGATCAGAACTCAACAACAAAGTTGTGCGCATCGGGCGCCTGGTCGATAAGCATCTCAATGTCTTTCATATCGAGACTGCGCTCAACAATCGGATGTACACGGGCCAGATGGACATCTTCGCCAAGAACGAAGATGAATTCACCACCTTTGATCGAATGAAATTCGAGAGCATCAAGTGGAGCCTCTCGAAGCTACCCTGGGCGGCCAAACGCAAGCTGCTGCATTCGATTCCGGCGGCCTATCAGATGATCGCCTGCCACGCTGGCAGGACCGAGCCGGTGCACGAGCGGATAATAGAAAAGTGCTTTGAGCAATATTCGGTTGAGGTCAAAGGCCAGGCCGACATTCTTGTGGTCGGCGTGCCTCACATCTCGCCGTACAATGTTAATTCAATCTTGAATCCGCTCCTCGTTCAGGTGATGGGGCTGGGCTATTTCTTCAATATGTATCGAGGGATGCCCCTGATTAAAAAAGGAGGCACACTGATTCTGGCGCATCCATGCTATGATAGCTTCGATCATGATTTTCATCCGAGCTATATTGAATTTTTCAACCGGCTTTTGCCGGAGACTCGCGACGCATTCAAATTGCGGCATAAGTACGAGCGCGAGTTTGCCGGCAATCCGAACTATATAGAGATGTATCGCCGGGGCAATGCTTATCATGGCGCTCACCCGTTCTTTATGTGGTACTGGGGGGAAAATGGTCGCCAGCATATCGGGCGCGTGATTGTAGCCGGAGCGGAGAACGCGCATGTGCCCGAAATCCTTGGCTGGGAGCGCGCCGATTCACTCTCTGAAGCGATCGCGATGGCCAGAACGTATATGGGAAGATCGGCAGAGATTACTATGTTGCATCAACCGGCAATAATAATCGCAGATATGCAATAAACGTCCGCGACCCAGAGGGTGCCCCGACGTCCGACGTCCGTGAGTTATCGGGGATGTCGAATGTCGGACGGGGCGGACGGATGTGTCCGATGCCTGATGTTAAAAAGGCGTCGGACGTAAGACGAATGATATGTCCGATGCCCGATGTTAAAAGACGTCGGACGTCGGACGTAGGACATCGGACATCTATGAACCTCTCTCCTACTGAAATCTATCAAGGCCGCAAGATCCTTTTCCTCGGCGGGACAGGCTTTCTGGGCAAAGTCTGCGTCAGTCTGCTGCTGCACCGATTTCCCAATATCGGCAAAGCCTATTTGATGGTGCGCGGCGGCTCGGCCAATGAAAGCGACGCCCGCTTCTGGAATAATGTCATCACATCGCCTGTCTTTGATCCGCTGCGCCAGCGCATGGGGGGCGCGCTCGAAGGATTTATTCGCGATAAAGTGGAGATACTGGGCGGCGATATTGCTGAGCCGAACCTCGGCTTTTCAGAACAAGAAGCGCAGCGCATTGCCGATGACATTGACATTGTTATCAATTGCACCGGCAATGTGACATTCAATCCACCGCTTGAATCGGCGCTGCGCACCAATGTTGTGGGAACGCAGAATGTAATCGCGTTTGCCAAACGGATGCGGCGACCGGCGCTGATTCACATCAGCACCTGTTTTGTTGCCGGCAATCGCAGTGGCCCCGTCTGGGAAAACACCCCTGTGGTGGGCTACTTCCCTCGCTGCGATGAGCTTGAAGCGGTTAGCTTCTCTGCCGAAGAAGAGATCAGAGACTGCGAGCGCCTGGCCCAGCGGGTGCGCGAAGAGGCTAAAGATGTGATGATGCAAGCGCGCTTTCGCACCTGGGCGCGCCAGCGGCTTTACGAAGAGGGCCGCGACCCGGATGATAAGCACGAATTGAATGTGGCTATTTTGCGCGAGCGCAAGGTGTGGACGCGCACGCGGCTTACCGATCTGGGCATCGAACGCGCTCAATGGTGGGGCTGGCCCAACATCTATACTTACACTAAGAGCATCGGCGAGCAACTGGTCGCCGCTGAAAAAGGCATTGTCCGCGCTATTGTGCGGCCATCGATTGTCGAGAGCGCGGTCGAATTTCCTTTCCCCGGCTGGAACGAAGGCTTTACCACTACGGCGCCGCTCATCTTCCTATCGCTGAAGGGCCAGGTTGCAATTCCCGCATCGGAGAAGCTTATTCTCGATCTCGTGCCCGTCGATACGGTCGCTGCCGGCGTGCTTGCAATAGCAGCTCAGGCCTGCATTGAGCAGCCCAGCCTGGTCTATCAACTGGCGACCGGCGATGTCAATCCCAATCGCATTGATCGCATTATCGGGCTGCTCGGCCTCTACAAACGCAAACACTTTCAGGAGAAGGAGACCGGATTCAAATTCATCAACGAGATCGCCGGCCGCATGGAAGTGCGCAGAGTCGATTTTGAAGAGTTCGGGCGCACGGCCACGCCGATGATCAACGAAGCGGCAAAGAAAGTCTCCGACATCCTCGACCGGGTGCGCCCGCGCTGGGGTGGGGGCCACATTACCGACGCAATTGATCGCGTCAAAAGCAAGGTTGATCGCCTGGAGCAAGTCACCAGAGAGGTGCGCGAAGGGATCGATCTATTTAAGCCTTTCATCGTTGACAACGAATACATCTTTCGCGCCGACAATATCCGCGCGCTGATGGAGCGCATACGCCCGGAAGAGCGTAGCTTGCTGCCCTGGCATGCCAGTTCTATTGATTGGTATCATTACTGGATGGACATCCACCTGCCGGGCCTGAAGAAGTGGGTCTTCCCCAGCCTGGAAGAGGATATGGCGGAGAAGCCCAGGCGGGTCTATACCTATCGCGATCTGCTGGAGCTGTTCGAGGTTGCCACCAAACGTTATTCTACGCGGGTGGCCATGCGGTACGAGCGCCGCGGCGAGCAGGAGCGTTACACCTACTCCGATCTGCGCGAGCTGGCAACACGCGCCGGAGCCTTCCTGGTAGGCCAGGGGGTGCGCCCCGGCGATCGGGTGATGCTATGTAGCGATAATTGTCCTGAATGGGGCATGAGCTATTTCGGCGTGCTCAAGGCCGGGGCCATCTGCATCCCGGTTGATGCCCAGGCGACTCTCGATGAGCTGATCAACTTCGCGCGCACTGCCTCGGCAGCAGGCATCATCCTCAGCCAGGAGATTGCCGACAAATATCCCGCTCTTCAATTTCGATTGGAAGATGCCGGATTGCAAACTCGCGTGTGGCGCTTCGAGGAGGTATTTGAGCTGGGCGATGAGGAGCGAGAGAACGAGCTTATCGCTATGCTGCCTCAACGCGCTTCGGTAGAGCGAATTGCGTCGCTCATCTTCACTTCAGGGACGACCGGCAACCCCAAGGGGGTTATGCTCTCGCATCGCAATTTCACCAGCATGGTCTCGATGCTGTCGAGCATCTTCGACCTTTCAACCAGAGATGGCACATTATCGGTGCTGCCGCTTCACCATACATTTGAGTTTTCGGCCGGCTTCCTCGTTCCCCTCAGTCGCGGCGCGCAGATTACCTATTTGCCCGAACGCACAGGCGAGAAGATCGCTCGCGCACTAAAGCAGGGGCACGTCACGGCGATGGTAGGGGTCCCTGCGCTGTGGGAGCTGCTACATCGGCGCATCCGCGCCAGTCTGGCTGAGCGCAGCGAGCGAATCTGGGAGACGGCTAGAATGTTGATGAAGTTCAATGCCTGGCTGCGCGATAAGACTTCGATCAATCTCGGCCTGCTGCTGTTCTATCCCATTCACAAGAAACTGGGCGCCCCCCTGCGTTACATCATCAGCGGCGGCTCGGCGTTGAGCGTGTCGGTGCTGAAAGATTTCCACGGCATGGGCTTCACCATGCTGGAGGGGTACGGCCTGACCGAAGCCGCGCCGGTGCTCACCGTGACCCGCCCGCGCGAGCAGATCATACCGGGGAGCGTGGGCAAGGCGCTGCCGGGGGTCGAGATAATGATAGCCGACCCGGATGAGCGAGGCATCGGCGAAGTCATTGCGCGGGGCCCCAATGTGATGCTGGGGTACTATGAGAACGAACTGGCTACGCGGGCGGCGCTGCGCGGGAAATGGCTCTACACGGGCGATCTGGGCTGGCTCGATGAAGAAGGCAATCTCTACCTGGTGGGCCGCTCGAAAGATGTCATCATCGACAGCAACGGCAAGAACGTCTATCCCGACGAGCTGGAAGAGCTGTACGGCGGATTCGACCTGATCAAAGAGCTGAGCATCGTCGGACTGCCCGACGGCCTCGGCGAGCGTGTGGCGTGCCTCGTCGTGCCTGATTATGAGCGCGACAGCAGTCTGAACCGAGAAGAGGTCAGAGCAAAAATTGAAGAGCATTTCCGCAAAGTGTCGGCCACGCTGCCGCTCTACAAGCGGGTCAAAGTGCTTCACCTGTGGGAAGGCGAGTTGCCGCGCACGGCCACGAGGAAGGTGAAGCGTCGGGAAGTAGTAGCCGAATTGCAGAAATTGCAGCGGGCGACGAAGGCGCTGGCCGCGCACATGCACGAGGTCGCGCGAGCGGGCGAAGCCGCCTGGCTGATTGAACTCATCGCCGCCGTCTGCGGGCGCGAGCGCCCGCAGATCACGCTCAAGACTAAACTAAGTGAGCTGGGCTTCGACAGCTTGATGTACGTAGAGCTTGTCTCAGCAATCGAAGCGGCGGGCGGCTCGGTCCCCTCGCCCGATGAACTGGCCAACATAAGCGATGTGCAAGAACTGTTGAGCCTGGTGCAGCGCGAGTTCCCTGGCAAAGCGGGCGCCAGGCATGATGGAGCAGATGAGAGAGCAGAAACATCTACTGATGAAAAGGATGATGAGATCCACATCCCCGATATTGTGAAGACGGTAGGCTCGCGCGCGCTGGATGCCGCTCAGCGATTCCTCTACGAAGCGGTTCTCAAGTCGGAATATCAGGGCCGCAATCACATTCCCGTGCATACCAATTTCATCGTCGCAGCCAATCATTGCTCGCATCTGGATATGGGGCTGGTAAAGATGGCGCTGGGCGAGTATGGGAAGAATCTGGTGGCGCTGGCTGCGGCGGATTACTTCTTCGACAACAAATACAAGCGCGCTTACTTCGAGAACTTCACCAACCTGGTGCCGATGGAGCGCACAGGCAATATGCGCCGCTCGCTGCGCTATGCTCGCCATTTTCTGGGGCGCGGCTACAACACGTTGATCTTTCCCGAAGGGACGCGCTCGATCTCAGGCGAGATGGCAGAGTTCAAACCGGTCGTCGGCTACCTCTCTCTGAGCGCGCGCGTAGGCATCTTGCCCGTCTACCTGTACGGCACATTCGAGGCGATGCCCAAGGGGACAAGTTACATAAAGTCGCGCGATGTGGGAGCAAAGATCGGCCCGTTCCTCCCAATAGAGTTCCTGGAACAGTTGACTGCCGGCATGCCGAAATCAGAAGCCTATCGGCTGGTGGCCGCGCTCCTTAAGCGAGTGATAGAGAACCTGCGCGATGGCGTGACGCCTCAATTTGATATTAAAGAGATTCGCCGGCGATGGACAGGGGAATCTCTGCTGCGCGATGGAGAGATAGACGAGCAACCAACGCCGCGCGTGATGATCACCAGCGGAGATTAAGCGGATTGCGGATTTACTTGGTAACGACGGACCGCAGATCGATGCAGTTGTAAATTTTTCGATCGTGGATTGAGGATTTATCTATAGCTCTTCGGGAAAAGTACTTTTCAGTTCGGGCGCCAAGCGCCCTCAAAACAATTCAAAAATAAAATTGTTTTGAGGGCGCAAGAACTTCGGGCGTGCAACGCCCTCAAAACCGCCCGAAGTATTTGGCCCTCAAAACAGTTCAAAAATAAAATTGTTTTGAGGGCGCTTGGCGCCCGAACCTACCGCAACCTTTTTCTTAAAGTCTATAGTTGCGAATCTTTCGATTGCGGATTTGAGGGAGAAATGGACGCCGGAAGAGATGAAAGCTAGAACTCGGGCTTTCGCATTGAGAATAATCAGGCTCGTGGAGAGCTTGCCTTCGACGCAACCAGCGAAGGTGCTCGGAGGTCAGTTGTTGCGTTAAAGTATGGCGAAGATTCTTGTCACAGGCGGGACCGGCTTTCTGGGGTCCCATCTGGTGCGACAGTTAATCGATGCAGGCGAGACCGACATCAGGGTAATGGCGACCTCTATACCTCCCTGGCTGGAGAAGTTGAGAGAGAAGGGCGTTGAGCCAATTGCCGGTTCGATCACCTCTCCGGAAGCGGTAGCAGCAGCAGTTGCCGATGTGAAACAGATCTATCACCTGGCCGGGCGCGTCTCGCGCAATCCAGCAGACCAGCGAGCAATGTATTCTATTCATGTCGAAGGCACCCGCATCCTGTGCGAAGCAGCGCGCGCGGCAGGGGTAAAAAAGATTGTGATGGCCTCTACCAGCGGCACTATCGCAGTTACAAGAGATGGCGCTCATATACCCGATGAAACCTACCCGACTCCGATGGAGATTATCTCCCGCTGGCCTTACTATGTGAGCAAAGTTTATCAAGAGAAGGTTGCGTTGGAATGCTGCAAGAGCAAAGTGAAGTTAATAATTATGCAGCCGAGCTTGATACTTGGCCCCGGCGATGATCGCTTAAGTTCAACTAAAGATGTGCTCGATTTTATGGCGCGAAAGACGCGGACAGCGCCGTCCGGCGGATTGAGTTTCGTGGATGTGCGCGATGTGGCTGCGGCATTCATTGCAGCGAGCCGGAAGGGCAAGCACCGCGAGCGATACTTGCTTGGGGGCCCCAACTGGACGTTTGCCAGATTCTTTGAGCGGTTATCGCGCCTGGCCAAAGTGAGCGCGCCGCGCCTGTCGCTTCCTGGCCGCGTGGCCGTCTGGGGCGCGAAGGCTATGGACGCGATCTATCGGCATTACAATGCGGCGCCGCCGATTGAGCCGACATCGGTTGAGATGGCTGAGTATTTCTGGTATCTGGATTCGAGCAAAGCTCAAAGGGAGTTAGGCTTCGTTGCCCGCGATCCGCAAGAGACGCTCTACGACACGGTGACCTACCTGCGACAGAACTTCCTCGGCGAGGGGATATTCGATTGACGGTCTTTGACGTTGAGTATGTTATCCTTTGTGGTAAAATCGGCGTAGGAGTAAGCCATGGATTATCGTCAGTACATAATCCGCGACCCCAAAATTTGTGGTGGGGAGCCTGTGATTAAAGGTACCCGTGTTACTATACGCACAATCCTGGCCAGCTTAGCGGAAGGGGATCGGGTAGAGGAGATACTTGAAGATTTCTCTACACTGACAGAAGAGGCCGTGCGCGCTGTAATTGCTTTTGCTGCCGTCTCGGCAGAAGAGGATCTACCTGTCCAGAGCGTGCCAAATATCCCATGAAAATTAAACTCGATGAAAATTTGCCAGCCAGTCTTATCGGCATCCTCGTCCAGTTGGGTCATGATATTGATACCATTCCGCAAGAATGGTTTAACCGGGCATGATGACAGGCAAATTTGGGCCATTACCAAGATGTGTAGACCGCATCGGCCAGCAATCGGGAACTATCCTCTGTTATTCGTTCTTGCCTGCTAAAGGCGTCGAGCGGATCATTCGATTAAGAGAGCGCGTTCGCCAGCGTCTCGCTCAGAATGCCGAAGTAGTAGGCGCGGATGAGGCATTCTTCGAGTATGATCGCAACAATCGGATCGTGATCGATCTCTACAATGAGAAAGCCGATATTCTCGATGGCGACGCTGATACGGAGCTTGACCTGGCTTCTTACACCTATCAAATCTGGAAAAATGCAACTGCCGAGGACCCCAAACTGGAAAAGATCCTCCCTGCTTATACCAGGCTCAAGCGATATGCTGAAGAGATTAAGGGTATCCTGTTCGAATCGCCTGAGTTGCTCAAAGCCATTGATGACATTTACCGTTACCCATTGAGGTCATCAGCAGTCGATACTCTAAACCGCCAATTGCGCAGTGGCGTTTCTGATGAAACATTGGCGCAACTGGTCATAGCCTTGCGCAGCGAAGATAGATTGTGCATTGTTAATGAAGAAGAGCAAAGCAAGGAGCCGCAGATAATCTGTTCTTTGGGAATTAAGATGGATTGATTTTTATGACATCAGATATCGAATGAGCAGAGACAGCCAGGAGGAGGAATGACACGCGAGGAGTTACTTGAACTCATTGCTGAAGTTCAGCAACGCCAAAGCGAACTTAATGACATAGAGGTCAAGGCGGCTCGGGGCGGGACCCCTCAACGACTCTATGAGTCTCTATCATCATTTGCTAATCGGCCTGGCGGCGGAGTAATTCTTCTGGGCTTAAACGAAGGCAATGAGTTTGAAGTAGTCGGAGTGGGCGATGCTCACCGCTTGCAAGAAGAAATAAGCCATTTAGCAGCAAGCGAAATGGAACCGGCGCTTCGACCTGAATTCACTATTGAAGAAATTGAAGGCCGTACTGTAATAGCAGTTGAAGTAGCTGAAATTCCCGCCGAACAAAGGCCCTGTTATTACAGAACCGCTGGATTACAGGCTGGTTCTTACATCCGCGTTGGCAATACCAATCGTCGGATGACTGATTATGAGATTTTTGGGTATGTCAGCGCACGCACACAGCCAACTTTCGATGAAGAGCCTGTTCGTGATGCCACTATCGAGCACCTCGACCAGGCCAGATTGAGGAGTTATGTAGAGCAGCTGAGACGAACGCGCCCACAGGCTGTATATCTTGATGGCAAGTTTGAGCAAATCCTGACTCGCCTCAGAATTGTGCGAGAGATTGATGGCTTGTTACGTCCAACGCTGGCCGGACTGTTGATGTTTGGAGAGTATCCGCAAGAGTTCGAGCCGCAACTGGTCATTACCTTTTTGCAATACTACGGCACGACAGAGACCGAAAAGACCCCGCGTGGTGAACGCTTCTTGGATAATCGCAAGTTTGAAGGTCCGATTCCAGAGATGATCGAAAGCGCCATCAGGCATGTGATGGCAAGCCTGCGCAAAAGCAGTTTAATTGAAGGATTATATCGCCGCGACGTACCAGAGTATCCCGAAGAGGCCGTGCGCGAAGCAATAGTCAATGCGGTGGCGCATCGTGATTACAGTAATTTCGTTCGCGGCAGCTACATTCAAATCCGCCTCTTCGCTGATAGATTAGAGATTCAAAGCCCAGGTGGATTATATGGTGGGGTGACAGAAGAGACTCTGGAACATGAACAGTCTACACGCAACCGAACGCTGATTCGGCTGATGGAAGATTTACACCTGGTTGAGAATCGCGGCAGTGGCATTGAGACAATGATTGCAGCCATGCGCCGGGCCAATCTGGAGCCGCCTCGCTTTCAGGATAGGCGAATATCCTTTTGGGTGACATTCCGCAATCACACGTTGATGAGTCCAGAGGCTATACGGTGGCTGAATCAATTTGCTGACCGGCAGCTAAATGACCATCAACGACTGGCGCTTGTCTACTTAAGGCACAACGACCGAATTACCAACAGCGATTATCAGCGGCTTAACCATGTAGATTCGGTGACTGCCAACCGGGAATTACGCGGGCTTGTGCAAGAAGGATTGATTCAGCAGCAAAGCACACGGCGATGGGCTTACTACATCTTGAACGCGCCCGAAGAAGTGCAGGTAGCTCTCCCGGCCCAAACTGACGAAGAGAAGATTTTAGCCTATGTGCGAGAGCATGGTTCCATAAAGCGAGAGGAATGTCAGCAATTGCTTGGAATAACCAGAGATCAAGCAAGGTATTTGCTTGGGAAGATGTGGCGTCAAGGTCTCATTCGTAGAGAGGGAGAACGAAAGGGCACTCGATACTTCTTGCCACAGGAGTTATGAGCAATATATGAGCAATATTGCTCATATATTTATCTGTTTTGACCATAATTCTCCATAAACCCCCATAAAAGTACTTTATGGACATTACTCAAATCCATCAATGCAGCGCGCAATATCCGGTGTTGCAGCATTTCTTAGCTGACCATGCGCCAAAGATAATCACTGCTCTTGGCTCTCTTGATTTGCTAGCGGCTAAAGCTCTGGCTCTATTCTGCTCGGTCAAGTGTCCGGGCAGTTTGATTCTGCAAGCCTATGATCTGGCGCAGCACTTGAGCCAATCAGATATAACTATCATCAGCGGGTTTCATTCTCCGGTTGAGCGAGAATGCCTGACTGTTTTACTTCGCTCGCACAATCCCATAATCATCTGTCCTGCCAGAGGCATTGAGAGTATGCGTATACCATCTGAATATAAGAAGCCGCTTGCGGAAAGACGATTGTTGATCTTGTCCCCTTTCTCTGAAAAGCGGCGCCGCGCTACGTCTCAAATGGCGCTTTATCGCAACAGGCAGGTCGCTGCGCCTCTCTGAGCAAATCTTTGCTCTCTTATGCAGAGCCGTCAGGCAAGACAGAGGCGTTTTGCCGAGAAGTCCTCGCCTGGCAGAAACCGCTTTACACTTTCGCCAGTGAAGTCAATACTAATCTTACTGCTATGGGAGCCAACCCAGTGCCCCCTGACTACAGGTTTGATATTGCCACTAGTTCTGGGAGGTCATAATGGATGAAGATGAGATGGGGTATGGCACTTTTTGCACGGACGAACTTGCCTACAAAGAGACCGATGGGGACGCTTATGAAGTCTTTGTTGAGAGGATGAAGAGAGAAATTAAGCGAATCCACTCGAGATTGAAGCAACTGGAAATGGATTGCTGATCTTGTGACCTTCCTGATGTATTATTGATTGCGACAGGCAGACTGAATATTGAAGGGGATGAATGTTATGGCTCAAACGAATCGTCTTACAAAAGAGAATAAATATCTCAGCATTAGCCTGCGTAGCGGGCGATAAGAGAGCGCGTTCACCAGCGTCTCGCTCAGAATGCCGAAGTAGTAGGCGCGGATGAGGCATTCTTCGAGTATGATCGCAACAATCGGATCGTGATCGATCTCTACAATGAGAAAGCCGGTATTCTCGATGGCGACGCTGATACGGAGCTTGACCTGGCTTCTTACACCTATCAAATCTGGAAAAATGCAACTGCCGAGGACCCCAAACTGGAAAAGATCCTCCCTGCTTATACCAGGCTCAAGCAATATGCTGAAGAGATTAAAGGAGTTCAATATCAAATCTCTGTTCACTGAAGAGCTGGGTTGGGACCGCTACTCTGCAACACTTGATGTTACAGTTGATGGTCATAGGTTCAGCCTATCTGGTGCTGCTGAAAAGCGCGGCATGGTTGTTTTCATTTGCGCTCCCCTGCCAGATGGACGCATCCCGGATTACGCAATACGGCGCAAAATAGATATGCAGACGGCTAGATGGGCGTTCGAGCATATCATCATCTACATCGATAAATTGAAAACAACTCAGATCTGGCAATGGGTAAAACGCGAAGCAGGCAGGCCTGCATCTACCCGTGAGATAACCTTCTATAAGAACCAAACCGGCGAGTTGCTCATTCAGAAGCTTAATAACATCACCGCCAGTTTGAGGGAGGAGGAAGAGCTTACTACAGTTGACGTAACCAGTCGCGTCCGGGCTGCATTTGATGTGGAACGAGTCACCAAGCGATTCTATGATCGATTCAAAACTGAGCACGCTGCATTTCTCAAATTCATCAAAGGCATCCCTGATGAGGAGATGCAGCGCTGGTACGCATTGGTGATGATTAATCGCTTGATGTTCATCTACTTTATCCAGAAGAAAGGGCTTCTCGGCGGCGATACAAATTATCTGCGCAATAAGCTGGCACAAAGCAAGCAGCGTGAAAAGAACGCCTTCTATTCGGAGTTTCTTTGCACTCTCTTCTTCAGAGGTTTCGCAGTAAAGGAGAGTGCGCGTTCCGCGTCAACTAATCGGCTTCTCGGCAAAGTGCCTTATCTAAATGGCGGCCTATTCATGCGCCACCAGATTGAAGAGTTGCACGGTAAGGCTATTCAAATACCAGATTCTGCGTTTGAGAGACTGTTCGATTTCTTTGATGGCTATCAGTGGCACACGGATGAGCGCCCGTTGCGCAGAGACAACGAGATCAATCCTGATGTCCTCGGCTACATTTTTGAGAAGTACATCAACCAGAAACAGATGGGGGCCTATTATACCAAAGAGGACATTACCGAATACATCAGTAAGAACACAATCATTCCATTCATATTCGACAGGGCGCAGCAGAAATGCAAGATCGCTTTTGAAGGTGACGCCGCTATATGGCGACAGTTGCAGGCCGACCCGGACCGCTATATTTACGACGCAGTGAAAAAGGGCGTTGACCTGCCTCTACCCAAAGAGATTGTCGCAGGATTAAACGATGTATCAAAGAGAGGTGAATGGAACAAGCCCGCGCCGGAACAGTATGCGTTGCCGACTGAAATCTGGCGCGAGGTAGTCGCGCGGCGAAAACGTTATGAAGAAGTTCGCTCGAAACTGGCCAATGGCGAAGTTCGTGACATAAACGACTTTATCACCTATAACCTCGACATCAGGCAGTTTGCTCAAGATGTTATACAAAACTGCGAAGGGCCGGAGTTGCTGCGCGCCTTCTGGCATGCTATCGAAAAAGCAACTGTTCTTGATCCCACCTGTGGCTCAGGGGCATTTCTCTTTGCTGCATTGAATATCCTTGAGCCATTGTACGAAGCCTGCCTCGACCGAATGCAGGTCTTTGTAGATGAGCTTGAGAAATCAGGTGAAAAGCATCGCCCTGAAGAGTTCAGTGATTTTCGCAAGGTGCTTGAGCGAGTAGCGCAGCATCCCAACCGCCGTTACTTCATTCTCAAGTCGATTATCATCAACAATCTTTTCGGCGTAGACATAATGGAAGAGGCGACAGAAATCTGCAAGCTGCGCCTATTCTTGAAGCTGGTCGCGCTGGTCGAGCGGGATGAGCAGATCGAGCTATTGCCCGACATTGATTTTAATATCCGGGCAGGCAACACGCTCGTTGGATTTGCAATGTATGATGAAGTCAAAAGAGCGGTGACCAGCGAATCGACCGGTCAGGGCAAAATGGTCTTTGACGACACCCGGCAAAGAATCGACGAAAAAGCTCAAGATGTAGATCGTCTCTTCAAACTGTTTCGACAGCAACAGACTGAGCCTGGCGGTGAAGTAACATCCGCTGATAAAAAGGAACTTCGGGAGCGATTAAAGACGCTAGAAAATGAACTCAATTATTACCTTGCAAGCGAATACGGCGTTGACCCGAACAAAAAATCGGCCTATGAGAAATGGCTTGGATCTCACAAACCATTTCATTGGTTCATTGAGTTCTACAGTATCATGAGTGAGGGTGGATTTGCTGTAGTTATTGGAAATCCGCCCTATGTGGAAATCTCGGACATAAATGGTCAGTACTCGATCAAGGGACTAGGTCTTATAACAACAGGGAATCTCTATTCAGTTTGCACGGAACGTTTCATGAGTTTGCTAGGAGAAGACGGGCGTTGCGGAGTTATTGTCCCAATAAGCTCCATCTCGACTCCTCGCATGCTTTCTTTGATGAGATTCATGACTGAAACCTTATCGCCACTGTTTACAAGCAGTTTTGCTGTGCGTCCAGGCAAGCTATTTGTTGGTGTTGATATGAATTTAACCATTATATTGGGAAGAAAGAGAAGAGCGGAGCTTGGCAGTGATGCTTGGTCAACAAGTTACATAAGGTGGCAGGATAAATACAGGCCATTCCTTTTTGGAAATCTCTTATATGCCAGAACAGCATTGCAGGATTCTTTAAGTTCTATACCGAAAGTCGGCTCTGTAGAAGAAACCCTGCTAATGAGGAAGGTTCGCGCTAATGCCCCCCTATCCCGATACTTAACTACCATGGCTGACGGCAATGTCGTCTACTATCATAGTGGGGGAAGATATTTCAGAAAGTGTATCCGCGAGCGGCTATCAAATGAATACAAAGAACTGGTTCTTGGAAAGGGTATGGATACTGCCGTTATTTGCTTATTGTCTTCGTCCTTCTATTACTGGTTCTGGATAGCGATCTCAGATTGCTATCACGTGACGAAAAGAGACGTGGGTGGACTGCCCGTGCCGGATACTTTGGCTGAAGATACTTCACTTAATAGATTGGCCGAGGCGCTTTTATTGGATTTAAATAAGAACGCTATAACACAGATTCGGAATCGGGCAGATGGAAGTCAACGCAAGGAGGTGAATTTCCAAGTAGGTAAATCCAAACCTATTATAGATGAGATTGACCGTGTTCTGGGCAAACACTATGGCTTAACTGAAGAGGAGCTAGACCTCATTATCAATTATGATATCAAGTACAGAGGAGATGATATGGATGAGTGACAGATGCTCCGGGCAAGACTTTCTTGAAGCGATTAGGCCAGATGCGAAATAAAATCTTATTAGAGTGGAAATTCAGCGCATCGGGAATTAGTAAGTTACCGAAGTCTCTTCAGAACCCATTAGCAATTATAAGTAAAACAAAGGGAGCAGAAGTTGGGCTAGCGATGATAGAAAGACAATGCTAAATGCCTGGCGCAAAGCGAGCAGCGAGCCGAAGTCTTAAATGTCATTTTCGGGTTGTGCAGAAACGTCATGGTATAGAGATTAAGAAAAAGAATTTCCTTGCCGCAGAGAAGCGAAGCTTCCCGTCGGGAAAGTAGCCCAGCCACCGTCAGCCCCGGGTAGATGCAGCGTTCAACCATCCAAGCTCTGAAAGGGCGAGCGGTATACTGACTCTAATTTGAAGATATACGCAATGGGAAATTTACGCTGGTCATTTCCGAAACTTTGCTTCGAGAACTCGACCGGGCGCCGGAAGACGCGCAAAAGGTGCTTGCTTCGATTCCGCCAGAGTATGTTGAACTTGTCGAATACAACGACGAAATCGGCTCCTTGCGCGATGCTTCCCTTCCCAGCGATTACGCACTGGGCTTTATTCTGACACCCGCTTCGCAGTATATCAAATTGATCAGCGCCCATAGAACAGTTGTCGCCCTTGCCTCTCGGACTACAGTCGTCATAAACTTCACCTCATAGGAGAGACTGTCAATGGATCTACAAAAGCTGACAACTCTAAAAAATAAGCTGATAATGGCTCGGGATTTCAGCGAACCCTGGGAATATTTCTACGATCATTTCGGAGAAAATCAGGAGTTCATCGAGCTGGGCACAAGGGCGGATCATTCTTACCTTGAGAAAATCATCGAAGGTGTTGCCGGAAAGCTTCTCAAACAAAAGGTCAAGGTGACCGATTTCCTGCTGACGGAGATCGAAGAGTATCAGTTTTTTCACGGCGCCTGTTTCATTCGAGGCAGACCGACAAATGTCTTCTTCTTCGCAGATATCGGCCTGGGGGCGCTCTGTATTCTAATGTCTCCGAGAACTTCTCAGGTGATGTTCACGCGATTTACCGTTGCTACAATCAAAAGGAATCGAGATTAACGCAAGGGGGCCATTTGCTGCCTCAGTCGCGCTGCTCCTTGAGCAGCTTGGTAGTGCTCTCTGTGACGCTCGGCGGCTGAGCTATCTCAGCGGTATTCACGCGACGGGGGCCATAGTCGGCAGCAGGCTGATAGTCGGGCGAAAGCAATGGAGGATTTTGCTCGATCATCGGCGGCAAGTACATCTTATACGCGGTAAACTGCGCTTCATCTTCAAATAAGCGAGCGTAAAGCATCCGCATAAGGCCGACCCAAAAGATAATAGTCGGGAGCAGCAGCGGAACCGGTGATTCAACGAGAAGGCAAAATGCAAAAGTTATTGGAGCTATCCCCAGCGCCGCGAACATCAGCTTGCCGCCGAGGCGCCTGCCCTTCTGGCGCGGCGATCGTGTATTCTGCTGCGCTCTCACCCCAGGCGGCACAGAAACGCCGTCGCTAAAGAGCAATTCCCTTGTAGCCGCAAGCTGAAAACCGCAGCGGGAACAAAACCGCGCATCATTTGAAGCTTGTTGTTGACCGCATCTTGGACAATACATCGAAGCCTCCAGGAAAAAGCTGTTAATCGCAACCCTCACTTCCAGCGATAACGAATAACCAGCGACCGAAGTTCACGGCTCACTTTACCATCACAGAGCGCCTATTGACAATTCACAGCATCAATTCTGCGCGCTCAAGCACAGCCGCCGCTCGCAGCCTTTTAGCGAACCATACGACAGGAATCTCTTCTGGAATTTCATCGCCAAGCGCCGGACTCTTCGAGACAGCGAGGATGAGAGTAGGCACTACGATGAGCGCCGGGCGTTCGGCCAGGCTTATAGCTTTCAAAGCTACCACTGTCTTTCCCGCTCCGGTTGGTAGAACTATGACGCCGCGCTGCTCAGCTTGCTGCCAGGCGCGGAGCGCCTCTTGCTGATAGTCGAAAAGCTCAAATACAATCGACGGCTTAATGTGGGCCCCTTTGGGATCGTACTGCCGCGCATGATCGGCGAAAGAGATATTCTGTCGGCGCAATCGAAGGACTGGGGCACGGTAGCGACAGGCTTCGGCTCGCCAGGCCCCACTCGCTTATCTCAGATAAATCCCGGCAAATTGGGCGAAGTCGATCTGTTAAGACCATGCAGCAATAGAGTGCCCTGATCGAATGAAAGTATGATCCCGTTTTTAGACGATTGTGGCAAGCTCATCCTCAGCAGTGCCCCCAGGATTGCGAGATGACGATAGCTCACACCTGGCGACTGGTCAAAGGATTTAGCAGTTGTAATTACTCAGTCCCGGAGGGGTGACCTATTTATAGTACTCAGTGAATGAACCTTTGCTAGCTGCGGTAGGAGCGACCTATTGGCCAATCTACAGGCCGCTCCTACCGCAGCTAGCGAAAGCTTCTATCTCTCAGGTCTATTCAGCCCCGGAGGGGCGACCTATTTATAGTTTGTGGCAAGAGAAGATTTCCCTAGCTCCGTAAGAGCAACCTATCAGATTGTTTTGGTCGCTCCTACCGGAGCTATAGCTTTTAAGAAAAACACTTCTTGGTTCGGGCGGCGGGCGCCCTCAAAACGGTTTATTTCGTTCGGGCGGCGGGCGCCCTCAAAACGGTTTATTTCGTTCGGGCGGCGGGCGCCCTCAAAACGGTTTATTTCAATTTGTTTTGAGGGCGCCCGCCGCCCGAACCGACTCTGATCTTTTTCTTGAGTCTATAGAATAATATTTCACATCCTTTTCTATAAATAGGTCGCTCCTACGGAGCTAAAGCTGAGTATTTACCTGCAATATTCAGAGTTCAGTCTTCGGACTGCTGCACGCCAAATCGTGAACTTCCAACCAACTCTTGTTCAGAGTTCAGTCTTCGGACTGCTGCACGCTAAAGCGTGAACTCCAAAACAGGCGACTCCTAAAATCGAGGGCTACATGGAAAGTCATAGCCAGCGACATGCCTATCGGCTTGATAGTCCGCGATGGCAGAACTGCTTTCGAGAATGCAGCCAACGGCGATGGCCCGCCTCTGGGACGAGAGCTTGAGATTGCCGATCTGCTGCGATTTATCAAGCGCAACCGGATCAAGAACGTGGTGTGGATAACAGCCGATGTGCATTATGCTGCGGCCCATTACTACAGTCCAGATCGCGCTCAATTGGCCGATTTTGATCCCTTCTGGGAGTTTGTAGCAGGGCCACTAAACGCGGGCACATTTGGCCCGGGTGAACTCGACAACACATTCGGACCAGAAGTGAAATTCGCCAGCGTCGCGCGGGGAATGAAACAGAATCGCCCGCCCAGTGACGGATTGCAGTTCTTCGGGACAATAAAGATCGATGGAAAAACAGAGGCAATGACTGTCAGGCTGCACAATCTGGAGGGCAAGGTTATTTACAGCTTAGATTTGAATCCAGCGACATGAAGCTTGCGCGAGGATACGGTTCCCCAAAGATGTTAATACTTCGGGCGGCGCTCCCGAAGTAGCCTCTATCTTCTTTGGGGATACATAAGCAAGCGGTAAGCTACTGCGGACTAGCTTGAAGCGCCAAAGATTGGGACAGACAAGCCACTGCATGCGCAGCAGAGATAGAACGCTGACGACGCTGATCTGATCGGCGAGCATCCGCCTGATCTGCCTCCACCCGCGTTCTATTCTACTGTCCCATAATAGTTGAAACTGAGCGAAAGCAATGCTCGTCTACATAACAGTAACGCTCTCAGTAATCGAATAAGATCCGAAATCTACGAAGTTATAGTCTACAAATTGGGGGAGGATCACCATGAAAAAAAACAAGTCTCGCCTCTTGCTGCACACGCTGTTGATCTTGTTGTTAACAGTCAGCACACTGGCTCAAACTCGAATTACAAGCCCGAAAGAACAGTTCGGATTCAATCTCGGCGATGACTATCATCTCGCCAATTACACTCAACTGGTAGAGTACTGGAAGAAGCTGGATCAGGAATCCGACCGGATGAGTCTGGTCGATATTGGCAAGACCGCCGAAGGCCGAACGATGTGGATGGCTATTATCACCTCGCCGGAGAATCACAAGAAGCTCGACCGCTACAAAGATATCTCGCGCCGCCTGGCTCTGGCTGAAGGATTAACCGAGACTCAGGCGCGGGCGCTGGCAGCCGAGGGCAAAGCGGTGGTCTGGATCGATGGGGGCCTGCACGCTACCGAGGTCCTCGGCGCCCAGCAGTTGATGGAGACGGTCTATCAGATGGTCAGCAGGAATGATGCGGAAACGCTGCGCATCCTCAATGATGTTATATTGCTTGCCGTCTGCGTCAATCCCGATGGACTGGAGCTGGTAGCCAACTGGTATATGCGAGAACAGGAGCCCACCAGGCGATCAACCGCAGGAATTCCCAGGCTGTATCAGAAGTATATCGGCCACGACAACAATCGCGATTTCTACATGGTGACTCAGCCGGAGACCGAAGCGATCAATCGCGTCTTCTATCATGAATGGTTCCCGCAGATCGTCTATAACCACCATCAATCGGGACCGGCAGGCACAGTCCTGTTCGCGCCGCCATTCCGCGATCCGTTCAACTACTACTACGACCCGCTCGTTCCATTAGGAGTCGATCTGATAGGGGCAGCAATGCACAGCCGATTTGTGGCCGAGGGCAAGCCGGGGGCCACTATGCGGTCGGGGGCCTCCTATTCAACCTGGTGGAATGGGGGACTGAGAACCACCACTTACTTTCATAATATGATCGGACTACTGACCGAGACTATCGGCAATCCAACTCCGATGGAGATACCATTCCTGCCCAATAGGCAATTGCCCAGAGGGGACCTGCCCTATCCGATTGCGCCTCAGAAATGGCATTTCCGCCAATCGGTCGAGTATTCACTTACGGCCAACTGGGCTGTCCTCGATACCGCTTCAAAGCACCGCGAAGATTTTCTCTTCAACATCTATCGCATGGGGAGGAACTCAATTGAGCGAGGCAGCCGAGATCACTGGACTATGCGCCCAAAATTGATCGCAGAGGTGCAAGAGGCTATTGCCAGGGATACCGGGCAACAAGCGGAGCAGCCGGGCAGGCGCCGGCCCAGCGAAGCGCAGTCCGGCGACAGTCCTCAAGATGCGCCGGGGCAGGGCCAGGGCAGAGGCGGCTTCGGGCGCAGCATACCCATCAAATATTACGAGATGCTGCGCGATCCGGCTAACCGAGATCCCAGGGGCTATATCATTCCATCGGATCAGCCGGACTTCTTGACTGCGATAAAATTTATCAACGCGCTTATCAAAAATGGCATCACGATCCATCGCGCCACATCTGCGTTTCAAGTGGCGGGGAAGAGCTATCCGGCAGGCTCTTATGTCGTTAAGACTGCCCAGGCGTTTCGACCGCATATTCTCGATATGTTCGAGCCCCAAGATCACCCGGACGACATCCCCTATCCCGGAGGGCCCCCAACGCCGCCTTATGACAATGCCGGCTGGACCCTCGCCTATCAGATGGGCGTGGTCTTCGATCGCATACTCGATGGGTTCGACGGCCCATTTGAAAAGGTCAATGGTTTGATCAAACCTTCGCCGGGCAGCGTAACGACGGCGGCCAATGCAGCCGGGTTCCTGCTGAGCCATCAGGTCAACGATTCTTTCATCGCTATCAATCGCCTGCTAGCAAGCAATGAAGAGGTCTACTGGCTCAAGCAATCTTTCACTGCCGGCGGCAAATCCTACAATCCCGGCACCATCTTTATCCCGGCCAAATCTACTACGCTGCCCAAACTGCAAAAACTCGCGCAAGAGCTTGGGTTGAATTTCGAGGCGACCGCTTCCAGACCAGCAGGCGAAGCGTTCAAGCTGCGACCTCTGCGAATTGGGCTATGGGATCGCTATGGGGGTTCGATGCCTTCGGGTTGGGTTCGCTGGCTGCTTGAACAATATGAATTTCCATTCAGCGTCGTCTATCCGCAGGCTCTCGATACAGGCAATCTGGCGGATAAGTTCGATGTGCTCATCTTCGTTGATGGAGCAATCCCGGCGCGAGATCAAAGAGGCGGAGGCGAGGGCCCCTTCGGCAGAATGCCTGACCCGGAACGCATTCCCGCTGAATTCCGAGATCGTCTTGGCAATGTCACCGTCGCCAGGACCGTCCCCCAACTGAAGAAGTTCCTGGAAATGGGCGGCGCGATTCTCTGCATTGGCAGCTCAAGTAGTATGGGCTATCATTCGGGACTTCCCATTGCCAATGCTCTGGTAGAGAGGTTTTCCGACGGCGGGGAGCGGCCGCTGCCACGAGAGAAGTTCTATATCCCGGGATCGATCCTTCAAGTTCGCGTCGATAACACCAATCCTCTTGCTTACGGGATCAGCGAGAGGCTGGATGTGTTCTTCGACAACAGTCCGGTATTTCGGCTGAAGCCTGAAGCTTCGCTCAGGGGGGTCAAGCCGGTTGCCTGGTTTGACAGCGACAAACCGCTCAGAAGCGGCTGGGCATTTGGCCAGAAGTACCTTCAGGATGGCGTGGCGGTCGTTGATGCTACGGTAGGGAAAGGCAAGCTCTTCCTGTTCGGCCCGGAGATCACATTCCGCGCTCAGCCTCATGCCAGCTTCAAGTTTCTTTTTAACGGCATCTATTACGGGCGCTCAGAGTCGGTGAATTTGAAGTAGGCCACAGAGGTAAGCTTAGATTTGGTAAAAGATCCTCTGTGCTGTGGAGGCTGCTTCGAAACTCTAGAACAACCTGTCAGGTTGTACGTGTTTAGCGTGATTGTAAGGTGTGCGGCTGTGGCCGCTACGGATGTGCGGAGAGTCTCCGACTCTCCGGGGATCTGTTCCTTATACTCTTCAGCAGCTACGCCGCCGCTTCTGGCTACGCTAAACGCATACGTCAGGTTGTTCATGGCCCAGTAATTTGCTGCTATCGAGAATCAGGCGCAACCTAACAGCTTGCGCTACTTTAGTAGAACAACCTGTCAGGTTGTTCATGGCTCAGCAAATAGTTACTATCGAGAATCGGGCGCAACCTAACAGC
>Ga0209172_10002647_pt1 | contig 30635 bp, 24 predicted proteins | sample LarsenN4metaG_FD_184113 | JGI IMG/M metagenome (GOLD analysis project Ga0209172, IMG submission 184113) | Hot spring sediment bacterial and archeal communities from British Columbia, Canada, to study Microbial Dark Matter (Phase II) - Larsen... ... | reverse complement strand
GCAATTTGACATCCACCCTGAAGGGAGGAGCGGCACCACCGGTCTGCTGATTCATCTGTTGTTCCATAGATTCAATTTCTCCTTTAACTGTAAAGAGGTGTTTTCCCTTGAGTGAATAATTGACTAGAACCCATTTCAAAACTCCTTCCCGGCTTGAGGCCCTGCTGGAAAAGCCCATAAAAGCCAGATTCAGGCAAGTATAGGCCAGTCGGTTTTGTGGTTTTGAAACAAACTCTAGTAGATGTAACGGCACAGCCCCGGCAGGGGCGACCTATTTATGGTAAGCAGGTGAATAAAGTCCTCTTTAGCTCCGTAGAAGCGGCCTATAATTGAGGCCAATAGGTCACTCCTACCGGAGCTAGAGAGGTCGTTTATTTCTCAATCTCATAAACAGGTCGCTCCTATCGGAGCTAAGCACTGCCCCTGCTGAGCAGTTACCAATAAATTTCAATTCTCAATGCCGATGATGCCAAGCTCTCTGCCGGTTGCGTTGTAATGAAGATAGACCTTCGCCACTTGCGACCGGCCCTGGCGGCGCAACGCCGGTTGAGCCACACCGCGATCTGCTCCTGTGCGCCCGCAAGCTCCGATCTTTTCCAGCAGCTCAGCAGAAAGGGCAATCCGCCGATTTGAAATCGATCCGTGACCGATTATCTTCTTCGGCTCGGCTACCGACCTGATCTCATATTCATAGCCTTATGGGCCCCTTCATCCTCTTCAAAGAATTCTTCTCTCAAGTCGTCGAAGAGAAGGGCGAACGCTTCTCCCGCTCTCTCTACCCGGAAGTTGTCAAGCGCCGCCCACCGCCCCAGGTAGTAGCGCACGATACGGTCGCGCCGCTCGATGATCTGCTCTGCCAGGTAGCGCGCGGCTTCCGGGTCCGAAATCTCGCCGGTTTCAACCGCTGCTCGGATCTGCTCATTGGTGAACGAGCCGACTATCATCGCCGCCCAGAAGGCATCGCGGTCGGTCATATTCTCAAAGGCCACCAGCGGGAAGTTCTGTTTCCACTTCTGCGGCTCGAAGTAGGCTGCACTGTAGTTGCCGACGCTTTTGTAGCGCACTTCCTGTTTGCGCTTGAGCCACGGTTGTTGATAGGCCCCCAGGCTCAGCAGCGCCTTCAGCCAGTCAAGGTCGTAGTTGCTTCGCTGACTGCGAGAGCTTTGGGGGCCGATGCCGAAGAAATCTTCTTGTGGGCGAAGCCGGTAGCGAGCGACTCCGTCGGCGCTGAAGATTCGATGCGCCCCTCCGGTTGGATCGGCGCGAACGCCGAATGTCGTCTCCATATACTCGGTTGACGTCAGGTGCGCCGAAGCAAACAGGTTGACGTTATTAGACAACCGATTGGCCGAAGACAGATAGACGCCGCCGCCAAAACCAAAGCCATCGCCCAGGCCCCCAAACAGCGGGCGAATATAAGGATTGTTCAAGATGATCTGAATGCGCTCAACGAGATTGGTATCTTCGACCAGGGTCAATCCTCGATCCACCTTTGGCGCCAGCGCCCGAAATGGCGCCAGGGCGATGCGCGCCGGCAGAGGGGACTTCGGGGGAAACTTCCCCGGATCGACGATCCGTCTCCGAAAGAGGGCCCCGGCAAGCGGTTTATCGGATTTGTCGTCGCTATCTTCTTCAGGAGACGCTTCTGTTTTCATCAACTGATCAGACTCCCCTTCTCCGGCGCTTGTAGAAGGGGCCCCCTGGCTTTGCGCCTGGCCGCCGGGGGCAGCCGCAGCCGGTTGAAGGCAGAGAAAAAAGTAGAAGAACAAAACTATAAGCCGATGGATATTCTGCTTCTTCATCACTCAAATCCTCTCTCAAAAAGCTCCCAATAACTCTCAATCAACCTCAAGATAAACTTCGCAGGTATGCGTTTAGCGTGGCAAGAAGCAGCGGCGTAGCCGCTAAAGGATATAAGGAACAGGCCCCGGCGAGTCGGAGACTCGCCGCACATCCGTAGCGGCCACAGCCGCACAACTTACAAACACGCTAAACACGTACCTTCGCAGTAATATAAAGCCGCTTTCAGCACCCAAATATTCCAACATAGGTGAAGATCACAACCATTTCCTCTTCTATCTACTAACGCGCAAACGCGGCTACAAAATCCCTCACGCGGGGTGAAAAAAATCTGTCCCATCAAAAGCGTACACCTTTGAGCCGACTCCAGAGTCAAGTTACAGAATCCCTCACGCGCGGCGGAAAAATTTGTCTGCCGCCAATATTCCGGCCCGGTTCCCTGTTGGTATTGGATTAGGGTTATGCTGAAGAGACTGCTGAAGTGCTGAAGGCTTCTTATGATAGAGTTGAACGCGATTGGAGCTTGGCCCGGTCTGGTTCCGTGCCAGATGAGCAAACATTAAGCCTTCGCAATCGAAGCGAACTCACACCAGGGCCGAGATCTATGTTAGATTGGTATTACTATAGACACTAAGAAAAAGATTGCAGCAGGTTCGGGCGCAAATACTTCGGGCGGTTTTGAGGGCACAAGAACTTCGGGCGTGCAACGCCCTCAAAACCGCCCGAAGTTCTTGCCCTCAAAACCGCTCTGCCTGTGCGTTGCCTGCCTGCGCCGCAGCGCGGCAGGCAGGCACGCAGACAGGCCGAAGCTCTTGCGCCCTCAAAACCGCCCTCAAACCAATCCAAAAATAAACTTGTTTTGAGGGCGCTTGGCGTCCGAGCTGAAGAAGGATTTTTCTTAAAACCTTGACTGTTGTGATTTGTGAATAATGGGCCACATATTGTCGTGGAGGATCTTTTCTTCCACAACGTATAGCGGCCTCAGGCCAAAATACAACACTCGAGTTAAAACATATAAATCGAAACAACCAGGATTGGTACAGATACAAAAGACGGGGCTCACGGGGAAATGCAGTAACGATAATCATCCCCGTGTTTGATTACTGTGTACCAAGATGGCTTGGCCTGATCTGGAAAGCTCTTGGTTAGATCCGGCTCATTCGGGCTGAGCCAATGACTCCCGTAAATAATATGCGCTAAATAGATACTTGTGTTGAACCGCCAGGATGCCGGTTGCGCGCCCCTGTATCTACACCCTCTCAGGGACCACAAAGGGGGCGCGGTAGTTTCGAGTCAGCATCCGGTTCGCCTGCTCGTCGCCGATGAACTTCTCTTTCTGCGGGTCGAACTTCAACTGGCGCCCCAACCGAAATGCAATGTTTCCCAGATGGGCCAGGGCCGACGAAAGATGCGCCGTCTCAACCGGACCGTTCTGATCTTCGGTCTTCCGGCTCCTCACCGCTTTGATGAAATTGGCGTAGTGGTTGCCCCCCGCTTTGCGGGCGGGGCCCTTCTCCTTCTTCTGCCCGAGGTACACTTCATAAGTGTCATAGCCCTTCACCAACATATACCCCTCAGAACCGTAGAAGATGTTTCCGACGCCGACGCCATCTTCATTGTTAGTGCACCAGTGACGGACTTCAAACTGGATCATCTTCTTCTCTCTGGGATAATGGAACAGGCAACTGAGCACTTCCGGAGTCTCCTTGTCGTCATCGAAGAGGAACTTATCGCCCATCGCAGTGATTCGCTCAGGCAGTCCAACATCTAATCCCCACATGCACATATCTGTTTCGTGGGTGCCCTGATTGCCGATATCGCCATTGCCATAGTCCCAGTGCCAGTGCCAGTTGTAGTGCACCAGGCGCTGCGAATAGGGCCTCATCTGAGCCGGACCGGTCCAGAGATTATAATCGAGATAATCGGGAACCGGTTCATCAGGTTTATTGCCGATGGATGGTCGCCAGCGGAAGACCAGCCCTCGCGCCATGTATACTTTGCCGATCACTCCTTTCCTGAGCAGTTGAACTGCTTCTTGCAATGCTTCGGAGCTGCGAAGCTGGACACCGTGCTGGACTATTCTCTTGTACTTGTGAGCCGCTTCTACCATCTTGCGGCCTTCGAATACATTGTGGGACCCCGGCTTTTCTACGTAAACATCTTTGCCCGCCTGACACGCCCAGATAGTAGCCAGCGAGTGCCAATGGTTCGGCGTAGCGATGCTAACTGCGTCGATGTCTTTTCTCTCAAAAACCTTTCGCAGATCAACTTCCGTCTCCACCTTCTTGCCATACCTCTGCTCAAATTGCGCTGCGCGTTCGGCTAAAACTTTGCGGTCAGGATCGCACAGCGCGGCCACCTCTGCATCCTGTAGGCTCTGAAATCCTTGAATGTGGTCCCTGCCGCGCCCGTTCACGCCAAGGACCGCGACTCGAATTCGGTCGTTGGCAGAGGCTTTGCCGGGAATCGTATGAGCGATAATCGCGCCACCGGTAGCTATTAGGAAAGTCCGTCGATTGTTCATAGTGAATGTCCTTTCTCGATATTTAGTGTGATTGTTTGATCTCTCTAAAGAAACTCAACTTGCGCGACCGGCGTCGGCGCCGAGGCGCGCGCTTACTGTTGCCTACTGGAACATCACAATGTCGGGATAGATGATAAACCATCAGCGGCAGGAAAATCACGAAAAAAACTACAGGTGAATGCAGAGCCTTTTCACTTAACCTTTACTACCGTTGCTCGCAGCTCGTAGCGGCGCTTGTTAGCCGAATCATCAAAGATACCGATCACAGTGGGTTTGTCGGGCGGGATGGCAGTTTCAATCTCTGCCTGAACATTGCGAATCAGCGGCTGGCTCGTTGTCCTGCCGGTCTCTTCCGGCAACGCAAAATCGTTGAGATCAAGTTTGAAATCGAGCACTATGAGATTATCTCGCTCCTGAAGGCTGCAATCGAACTTCAAGCCAACATCTGTATACTTCAATTCTGGGCCTCGACCGGAGACAGGGAGCCGGGTGCCCATGCGAACTTTGTTGCTCTCCCCTTCTTTCAACAGCATTGTGAAATTGCGCGTATTAATGCGCTTGCCTTCCAACAGCTCATCCACAGCGAAATCCAGTTGGTACACAATCACAGGTTTCGGCGCCTTCTCCTGTGCTTTCTTGGGCTGTTCCTCCGAAGGCTTCTCCTGCGCCGTCGCCGGCTGCATGAGCAATAACATGCAGGCAATAACGGACGCTAGTCTCAAGTATTTTGGAGTTGCTTTCAGCATAAGATTCTCCTCAAAGAACAGAAGGCAGTAGGCAGAAGGCAGGCGAGCTTCTTCCAACTGCGCTGTTCTCATTATTTCTCTCGCGTCGGTCGCCGACCGTCTGAAAGACTCCTCAGAAAACAGAAGGCAGTAGGCAGAAGGCAGGCGCTCCTTCTTCCAACTGCGCTGTTCTCATTATTTCTCTCGCGTCGCACGAGCCGTCTGAAAGACTCCTCAGAAAATGCTCCGGGAGCGCCGCGACCCAAAGGGTGCCCCGCCCTGCCTGCTTGCGTTTTAGTGCAGCATGGGCAGGCTGTGTGTCTGCGTTCCCAGACGTTTCATTGTTTCTCTCGCATTGACTGACGATATGAACCCTCCTCAGTGCTATGCGGTGTAACTACAACGCAGTTGGTTCGGGCGCCAAGCGCCCTCAAAACGAATTTATGTAGAATCATTCTTAAACTGCGCTGTGGCAGTCGAGGCGAGCCCCCCTACCTGCAACCATCTCAAAACGAATTTATGTAGAATCATTGCTTAAACATGCGTTCTTCGCAGCGACAACGCCGCGAAGCGAGCATCTCAAAACGAATTTATGTAAAATCATTCTTAAACTGCTCAGCCCCGCAGGAGGGCCCCTATTTATAGTGGGCAGGTGAATGAAACCTTCTTAGCTGCGGTAGGAGCGACCTGTAAATGGCTAACAGGTCGCTCCTACCACAGCTAAGAAGAGCTTTTATTTCTCGATTCTATAAATAGTGCGCTCCCACGGAGCTAAGCTATTTTCTCGCTGAGTAATAACAGTCGTTTCAGGTCGCCTGCTCGAACATGTTTTTCGGGAACCTATTTATCACGCTCGGCTGCGCCTATTACCATCTCTTCAACTTTCACTCCAGGAACCTGTAAGTCTTCAATGCGCAATTCTTCAATTGCCTGTCTGCTCTGAACGGCCACTAACATCTGTTCAGGGATCGCCTTTATAGAACGCAGTAAGAGCGCCTCTCGTCTTGACAAAGAAGTAGAAGCAGAAAGGCCCCCTTGCGCCGACCTGCTGGCCACAACTTTTGAAACAGCAGGCTGCACGCCGTCGGGAAACCGGCTTTGCGGCAAGGCGGCCTGACGCTCCGGATTTACAATCGCTTCTAGTTCAATGTCTTCTGGTTCAGCATCGAGCGAGGCAATTAGCGCAGTTTGAGCAGGAGCGAGGCGGCGCGCCAGGTAGATAGTTGCCGTAGCAGTTATCACCGCGACGCTCACAATCACCGGCAGCCATTTCCACCAGAACCAGGCCGCCAGTTGCGCGTTCTCGCGCAGGTTGGCCAGAATGCGTTCTTCCAGTCCCGACCTCGGCTGCGCGGCTCGATAGCGATCAAGCGCGGCGTCTAACAACTCATCGGCAAATCGGTCACGTTCCTCATCGCGCATGTTTGCCTCCAAGCAGTGACGAGAGTTTCTGGCGCAACATCTTTCGCGCTCGGAAAAGCCGCGTGCGCACTGAAGATTCAGGGATGCGCAAGACCTTGCCTATCTCGGCAAGCGACATATCTCCGCTAAGCGAAAGCCAGACGGCTTCGCGCATTTTTCCCGGGAGCGAATCAATCATCTGTTCGAGCAGCGCCATCATCTGCTTATCGCTTGCGATCTGTTCGATCTCTGCTCCCTCGGAATAGAGTTTAAGCACAGCTTCTGCCGCCTCGTTGAGCGGGATTTCGGTCGCCGGTTTTCTGCGATCCAGGGCGATGCGCCAGGCAATGCGCGCCAGCCACGCGCGCTGATCTCGCACTTCAGACAGGCGATTGCGATACCGCATGACGCGAATGAAAGTCTCTTGCGCGGCATCTTCAGCATCGTGATGGTTCCGCAGCACCATATAGGCGATCTGGTAGACAAACCGAGCGTGCTGGCGAACAATGCTTTCCAGCTCATCATCGGTAGCTCCGTCAATAGGAATAGCCCGGCTCAAAATCGCCTGTCCCGGCAGATTCATAATTACCCTCTCAAATCAAAGACCGCTATCTGCGGCAGAGCGTTCAAGTTTTTTATGCAAGGATCGCCATCCCAGAAAGCTACTCCGGTGCTCACCTGTCATTCCATTCCGGGACGCGGCCCGGCGTCCAGGGGGCGCCGATGGCTTCTGCCGCCTTCTCTAATTTAACCAGATCGGTTTCGACCAGCGTGCGTAGCTTCCCCAGCACCGGCTTGAATTCCTCTGCGGCAATGTTGTATTGCTCGATCTGCGTCTGGGTGGGACGCAAAGCGGCCATGCGATGCCGATTAGCGATGCCGTTGACCCGCGCGCTGATTGAAGGCGGCGGAGTGTCGCCTGCGGCGCGGTCGCCTCGCAGCGCCCTCAGAATCTCATCCGTCCGCTTCTCCAGAGCAGTAGTTTCATCAATCAGGCGAGCGGTATCAGCGGCAGCCGTATGCAGCGCGCGCTTGATCAATTCCAGGCGAGCCCTTAAAGCGTTGGCCGATTCTATCGCCCCGGTCACAGCGCGTTGCAATCGCGCTATCTTCTGCTGAAATTCCGCCAGCGCAGCGCGGTCGGCTGCCGCCATCTTCTCTTCGCCTTCAATCACAACGGAAAATGCTTGCTGGGCGGCCAGCGGAGTCAACACGTCGTTGACCATCTTGGCAAGTGAAACAGTAAACTTGCCCGGCATAACCAGGTGGCCCGACGGCGGTTCGGCGAACGGGTTCTCTTCACCATCAGGAGAACGCGGCAAGGCAAGAGTAGATGGGGGATAGCGCAGATCCCAGGACACCCGATGGATGCCGGCAGAGACGGGCCCATTGAGCCTGCGCACTACTCTTCCTGATGCGTCTGAAACGGCCAGGATCACTGCGGGCGGCTCTTCTTCTTGCTCTTCTCTCAGCTCTTCCCTGCTGGGGTAGCGAATTGGGGCCCCTCTCCTGGCCGCCTCTCTCTCCGCTTCCAGCCGTTTCTGCCTCTTGGTTTTGAGCGATTCCTTCAGATAGTAAGTGAAGGTTGCGCCGTAGGGGGGATTGCTGGCGGTGAAGAACGATTCTCCCTGAAAAGCTTTTCCCCGCCCGCCCAGGGGCTGCGACTGCACATACATCAGCGCGTCTTTGACGGGAAAGACCACTGCTTCCTGCGCCAGCATCTCAGGCTTGAGCACGCGCAGGGGAGTGTAGTCGTCGAGGATGTAGATGCCGCGCCCGAAGGTTGCTACCACCAGATCATTCTCGCGCTTCTGTATAGCGAGGTCGCGGACGGCGATGGTCGGCAGGCCCCCTTTAAGCTGGATCCACCTCTCGCCGCAGTCGATAGTGAAGAACAGGCCGAACTCGGTGCCGACAAAGAGGAGATCAGGGTTGACGTGATCTTCGGCAATCGCCAGCACCGGCCCGTTAGCCGGGAGATTGCCTTTGATTGAAGCCCAGGTCTTGCCCGTATCTGTGCTCCTCAATAGATAAGGGGCAAAGTCGCTGTTCTGGTGATTATCAAACGCTGCATAGACAGTATTGGCGTTGTGTTGCGAGGCAAGTATGCGGCTGACATAAGCCAGTTCGGGGACATCGGGGAACTTGTCGATCTTGCGCCAGGACGCGCCGCCATTTTCTGTCACTTGAATCAATCCATCGTCGGTGCCGACATAGATCAAGCCCTCTTTCTTGGGCGATTCGGCCAGGGCAGAGGCATTGCCGTAGGGCGCGGTCGAGGCGTGTTTGGCAACGGCGTCGGGGCCCCAGATTTTGCCCATCACCGGCAGCGCGTCGCGGTCCAGGTTGCGAGAGAGTTCGCCGCTGATGACCTTCCAATCATCCCCGCGATTGTCGCTGCGAAAGAGCTTATTGGCTGCGTAGTAGAGCCGGGTGTGCGAATGCGGGCTGATGATAAATGGCGTGTCCCAGTTATGCCGCAGCGCCTCTTCGCCTTTGCCCAACAGCGGCCTTATTTGGACGCGCTCGCCGGTTCGTTTGTCGAATCTTATCAGTCCTCCGTACTGGCTCTCGGCATAGATTGTATTAGGATCTTCCGGGTCGATGAGGGAGCGGAAGCCATCGCCGCCATTGGTGACGAACCAGTCAGCGTTGGTGATGCCGGAGACGCTGCGCGTGCGCGAGGGGCCCCCAAGGCTGAAGTTGTCCTGCGTGCCGCCGTAGACATTGTAGAACGGCGTCGCGTTGTCTACTCCCACATCATAGAACTGAGTGACAGGCAGATTGGCTTTGAAGTGCCAGGTTTCGCCGCGATCAAAGCTCTCATAGACTCCGCCATCGCAGCCGACCAGGTAATAGTCCGTGTCGTTGGGATCGATCCACATGACGTGATTATCGACGTGTTTGGAGCGCTCGCCCAGCGGGCGCAGTCGGCTGCCGCCGTCATCGGAGACCATAATGCGGACATTCATCACATAGATTCGATCAACATTCTTGGGGTCGGCAAATATCTTGCCATAGTACATTGCCGTTGAGTCGAAGGGATTGCGTCTCTCCCAGGTGGCCCCGCGATCGGTCGAGCGGAAGATGCCGCCTTGCCTGTTGGCCGCTTCGATTGTGGCGTAGATGACATTGGGATCGACAGGCGAGATGGCCAGGCCGATGCGCCCCAGGTCTACATTTGGCAGTCCGGCTCTCAGCTTTGTCCAGCTCGCTCCGGCATCAGTCGATTTGTAGATGGCGCTTTCGGGGCCACCGTTGATTAACGTCCAGACATGGCGGCGGCGCTGGTAGCTGGCGGCATAGAGCACGTCGGGGTTTTGCGGGTCCATCGCCACATCGGTCACGCCGGTGTTTTCGCTGATGCTGAGTATATTCTTCCATGTCTTGCCGCCGTCGGTGGTCTTGAACAGCCCGCGATCTCCACCGGGGCCCCACAGTGGCCCTTGCGATGCGACATAGACCGTGTCCGTGTGGCGCGGGTCGATAAGGATGCGGGCGATGTGCTCTGATCTCTTCAGCCCCATATTCTTCCAGCTTCTGCCGCCGTCTTCCGAGCGATAGATGCCATCGCCGTAAGAGACGCTGCGCTGGCTGTTGTTCTCGCCCGTGCCTACCCAGACAATGGAAGGGTTCCTGGGATCGAGGGCCAGCGCGCCAATCGAATACGATCCTTCATTATCAAAAACGGGGGTCCAGGTTGTTCCGGCATTGGTTGTCTTCCAGACGCCGCCCGACGCTGCGCCTACAAAGTAGCGACTGCGGTCATTGGGATCGACGGCGAAAGCCACGACTCTGCCGGAAGTGAGCGCGGGGCCGATTGAACGCAGGTGCAATCCGGCGAATGTTGCCGGCGACATCGGATCGGATGATCTTCTCGCCTCATTCTCTTGCCCTCTTTCGGTCGGCGACTCTTGTTGAGCCAGAACCGGCAATAATGCAACTATGGAAATCAAGAAAAGCAGGGAAGGTTTTAGAAGTAATCTCATAGGGTCTATCCTTTCACTCATAGTTTGGCGCGGAAAATCTTAGTATTAACAATGACTTCAAGTGCTGTGTGATGACAAATCTTCCCCTTCTTCCAGTGTAATCCGACGATTAATAATCTGTTCAACCTCTCGGAGCGTTATACGCACTTGAGGAACTGAATACTCTGAATTTGGACGGAATTGCCAGTCGGTGTTGTGCCTGCGCCATGAGCTGATGGCGCGCTCCAGAGAAAGGCCCCTCAAAGCCAAGCTTGCGTAAGCGACGAATAAAGTCGTTTCTTTTACAGGGCGTCCACCGACTCAAGTTCTGGCTCCTTGTTCAGATCAAGGCCATCGATAACAGGCAATGGATGACCCAGTTTCAGACCGACTAAAAGCCAATCCTCTAAGGTTGAGCGGAGTTCAGCTTCACATTCGCGCAGTGTTGCCCTAAATGCTATGACACCTTTGCAGGAAGGTATGAGTCCAGAAAAGGCGCCATCTTCCAACTTGTCGTATTGGGCCTGCACCATCGCTTTATCTAAATAGTCACTCAATATAAACTGTACTGACATAAGCGCCTCTGAAAAGACGGCGCGAGCTTGCCGGATGAAATATTAGACGAGCAGATGTTACACTACTTCAGCAAAATCCATCAACACCTGTGGAAGCGAGATGCGAGGATTTCATCGTAAAATTCAAGATAGAGCGGGATCACCTTGTCAGTATGAAACCGAGCAATTGCTATTTCGCGCCCGCGCTGCCCCAGCCGTCTTTGCAGTTCATCGCTGGCAAGAATTTTCAATGCATGATCGGCCATAGTCTCTACATCGCCGACCTGAGCGAAATAGCCTGTCTCGCCTTCTACGACAACTTCAGGCACCCCGCCAACGCGGCTGGCTACGACAGGCACTTCACAGGCCATCGCTTCCAGGGCCACCAGGCCGAATGATTCAGTCTGGCTGGGCAGCAGCAACAGATCGGCAACGGAGAGATAATCGACTATGACAGGCTGCTTGCCGACAAAGAGCACATCCTTTTCAACGCTGTAGCTGCGCGCCAACCATTCTGCCGCGCTTCTATCGGGGCCATCGCCTATCATTACTAAACGAGCTTTTAACTTGCCGCGCAATCGGGCAAAGACTTCGACGCAATCGGTGATCCTCTTAACGGGACGAAAATTAGAGATGTGGACTATCAGTTTCTCGCCGTCGGGAGCCAGGCGCGAGCGCAACTGGTGATTGGGGCGGCGGCGGTACTCATCGGGGCAGACGAAATTGGGGATGACTCTGACATTGCGCACATCGAACACTTCGCAGGTGACTCTTCGCAGATACTCCGAGATGGCAGTCACACCATCGCTCTGTTCTATGCCGAATCGGGTGATCGGCAGGTAAGACCTGTCGGCCCCCACGAGGGTAATATCTGTTCCGTGCAGAGTTGTGATAACCGGCAGGTAACGCTTGCTGCGAAGAACTTCGCGTGCCAGATAGGCGCTGATTGAATGCGGGATGGCGTAATGGACGTGAAGCAGATCTAAATTATAATCCTCTGCCACTGTCATCATCTTTGTAGCCAGCGCCATTGTGTAAGGCTGATGCTCGAACAGAGGATAGGTGGGCACTTCGACTTCGTGGAATTGGACTCTGTCTGACAGCTCAGTTATGCGCGTTGGCAGCGCGTAGCTGATGAAGTGGACGGTGTGACCGCGTTTGGCCAGCTCTTTGCCAAGCTCGGAGCCAACAATGCCGCTTCCGCCGTAGGTTGGATAACAGGTGATGCCAATATTCATGAGTACATATTAATCTTCCTGGTCAGGAGCGAGATGGGGTCCTCGATGGTAAGGGCCTCTTTGACAACGAACGCTTCGCCGTGCTCTACGTTGATAAGGGTCCCGTAGAATCGCTGCCTGGCTTCGACGCGGCGGAGAAAGTTCTCTGCGCTGATATTAGTCTCCGGCTCCTTGCTCTGACTGTCGTAAAGCTGAGATTTGTAGCACCGTATAGCCGCCAGTTTCTTTTCGGCGAAATCAGTTATATCTACGACGAAGCTGGGCGCGACTGTGCGGGGGAACATGAAGTAAGCTACGGCAGAAGGGCGATAACGCTCCTGTCCACTCTCTTTATCAAATTTTGCCAGTCCCGCCAGGTAAGCCGATTCGCGCACTATCTGGCTGGTATGCGCATGGTCCGGATGGGGGTCATCCCAGTAGTGAGTGAAGACGACTCTGGGACGAAACTTTCTCAGCATGCGAACCATTGCCAGGCGAGACTGGTCATCACACCAGATATGTCCATCGCGCAGCATTAAGTTCTCCCGCGCTGTAAGCCCCAGTATCTTGGCCGACTCAGCAGCTTCAGCGGCTCGTATTTCGGCTGTGCCTCGCGTGCCCATCTCTCCGCGCACCATATCTACCACTGCTGTTCTGTAGCCGAGCGAAGCCAGTTTCAGCAATGTGCCGCCGACCACAAGCTCAATGTCATCAGGATGCGCGCCTACAGCAAGCGCATCAACAGGTATGGTTTCCATCTTTAAAATCCTTTGTAGCTATTCTTCTATCTTTACCTTGTCATAAATCTCTTTCCCGATCAGCGTGCAGCCAATTGATTACAGCTCTATTTGGCCTTCTAACCCGCTCGCCTGGGAAAGCCGCCATTGGTTATTAGGCTGTCGGGTATAGTGTTCGAGGTAATACTTTTTCTGTGATACTAGCCGGTACTCTTTGAGCGAATCGATCCTTTTGTAGTGCTCAAACTTCTCCTCGCGGTCGTAACTCTCTGTTGTCTTTGAGAGAACTTCTATAATTACGCCAGGATTGAGCAGCGTGTCCTGTTCCTCGTCTTCAAAAAGCTCTTCACCGCAAAGTGCGGCTATATCGGGATAGGTATAGAGACCAGTAGGCGAGACTTTTACCCGCATATCGCTCATATAAACTCTGCAAGGACGATTCTTCATTTGCGCGTGGAGCGAAGCAAAGATGTTTCCAGCAATCAGGTTATGCGGTTTGCTCGCCCCGGCCAGCAGATAAATCTCGCCAGCCAGGTACTCGCTTTTGTATTGTGAGTTACGCTCAATAATCAGATATTCTTGTGAGGTAAAAAGACGTCTGATTCTTGATGACATAGCCATACCTCGATTGCCTATAGTTTAACATAAGGCAAGGTTGATTGTTCGTTATCACCATACAGGTTCTTTCCGTAGAACGTCAAGCTGTCCCAGAGACCAACCGGAGATCATGGCAATTAACTGAAGACTGCGCATAATTCTGTGTGGTGTTATTGCGGCTGTGGCCGCTACGGATGTGCGGCGAGTCTTCGACTCGCCGGAGACGGCAATTAGTTTCGGTTGCGGCTATGCCGCTGGTCGGGGGCGGCGCAGCCGCCGAAGTTTTTTGACAGCAACGCCCCGGAGTGTCACAGACCCTCCGCACAGCAAAGCGGCGCAGCCGCCCGATTTATGCACACGCTTCAATTAACTATGATTGATACTGAATGTGAAAGACTACCGGCGTGCTGCCGAAATAGAGATTTATGCACACGCTTCAATTAACTATGATTGATACTCCATCGATGCCGGAAACGTCTTGAACGGGGACAGCTTCAAGTGTTATAGTTCCAGTCTCAACTTTCTATTTGAGGAATCATTCTTAAGGAGGCAACTATGGCTGATAATGATGATGGAGTAGCAGCAAAATTGACTTACTTCCTGATTGGTGCCGGAGTAGGCGCTATGGTAGCATTGTTATTCGCTCCCAAATCAGGCAGAGAGCTGCGCAGCGACATTGCTGACGCAACGCGGCGCGGCGTAGATTATGCAGGAACTGGCGCTCGAGCCATCGGCGAACGAGCATCAGATATTTATGATCGTGGGCGCGAGCGAGCATCTCAGCTTGTCGAAGCCGGGCGGGAAACGGTTGTGCGCCAGCGCGATCAAATCTCAGCAGCAATTGAAGCAGGCAAGCAGGCTTATCAGGAGGAGAAACGCAAAAGCCGCGCTGAAGCGCCCGACGAGGGATGAGCCAATAATAAAGCCGGTATAAAGAATAACCTTTCTCCTTTCACCTTGTTTCGCCGGTTGAGGCTCTCAGGAGGAACGTTGTGGGAACGTTTGAATGGGTTCTGGCAATAGCCATCATTTTAGGCATCCTGAGCCAGACGATCCTCATTCTCTATATCTTCAGGTACTTGCGCAAGCTGACCGAAGTGGCCGTCGATATGCAGGCCAAGCTCAACCCTATGCTGGCCCAGGCGCGCGAGACTCTAGCTCTTGCCCGCGAAACGGCAGGCACAACTACGGTTGAGATAAGAGCCTGTGTCGCAGCCATCACTGCGACCACGAATGAGCTGACCAAGCTGTCGCGCGAGCAGGCATTGAGCATAAAACAGTTTTTAGACGAAACTACCGGCTCGGCGCGCAATCAGGTGGCGCGACTGGAGCGAGTGGTTGAGATAGCAGCAGGCCGCATAGAAGAGACAACAGAAATCGCTCAGACAAGCATTCTGCGGCCAATAAGAGAGATTTCTGCCATCGTCATTGCTGTGCGCCGGGCTTTGCAAGTGCTGTTCAAGCCCGAACGCAAACAGATCAATCAGGTCTATCAAGACGAGGAGATGTTCATCTGAAGAAATAGAAAATTTGCGATAAACCAAGCACCTGATCTCTTCCGATGAATGGCCAAGAATCAGGTGCTTTTAATTTAGAGACTCTTTGCGATATAGTGAAGATGTACAGCCGTGGCGGTCAGCTTGCTGATAGCGCATGCCCGTTGGCAACCTGACCGCCTTGCTGTACTCTTTTCTCAGGAGATAGAATGTCAACCGAAACATATTTAGACCTTAAATCGACGATAAACTTACCCAAAACAGATTTCCCGCAGAAGGGGAACCTCACTCAGTCTGAACCGCTGCGGCTCAAGCAGTGGCAGGATATTGGGATATATAACCTGATACGGCAAACCAGACGCGGGCGCCCTCTCTTCAATCTCCACGATGGGCCCCCTTACGCTAACGGCAAGATCCATCTCGGCACGGCGCTCAACAAGATTCTGAAAGATTTTATCGTTAAATCGCGCGCGATGATGGGCTATGACACGCCCTATATTCCGGGCTACGATTGCCACGGGCTGCCGATTGAGATTCAAGTGGATAAGGAGCTGGGGGCGCGCCGGGCAGGGATGTCGCTGCTCGATATCCGCCGCGAAGCGCGCGCCTTCGCCGAGCGGTACATCAAGTTGATGAATGAAGATTTTCAGCGGCTGGGAGTGTTCGGCCAGTGGGATAATCCTTATAAGACGATGGACTATCTCTATGAAGCCGATACGCTGCGAGTGCTTGGGCGCTTCATCGAAGATGGCAGCGTCTATAGGGGCCTCAAGCCAGTCTACTGGTGCATATTCGACCAGACGGCGCTGGCCGAAGCTGAAGTTGAATATGAGAATCACCGCAGCCCATCTGTTTACGTCAAATTCCCGCTGGTTTCAGACGCAGCTCAGATAGATCAATCACTCGCTGGCAAACAAGTTTATATTATCATCTGGACAACGACTCCCTGGACGCTGCCTGCTAACCTCGGCATCGCCTTCAATCCTCACTTCGAATATTCGGCGGTTGAAGTGGACGATGAGGTCTATATAGTAGCCACTGAGCTTCTTGAAGAAGTAGCCGGGAAGTGCGGTTGGGGAGAGACGAAGACGCTGGTCAAATTCAAAGGCGAGATACTTGATCGGCTCGTGGCCCGCCATCCTTTCATCAACCGCGATAGCCTGCTGATGCTGGGCGACACGGTCACGCTCGAAGCAGGCACAGGTTGCGTTCATACCGCCCCGGGACACGGTCACGATGACTATGTTATGGGCCAGACCTACGGGCTTGAGACCTATTGCCCGGTGGATAATCGAGGCGTATTCACTCAAGAGGTAGAACATTTCGCCGGAATGCAGGTGTTCAAAGCGAACACGGAGATCGTCAATCTGATGAGGGAACGCGGAGTGTTGCTGGCAAGCGAAGAGATAGAACATTCCTATCCTCACTGCTGGCGCTGCCATAATCCGGTGATCTTTCGCGCCACGCCGCAATGGTTCATTTCAATGGATAAGACAGGGCTGCGCGATAAGGCGCTCAAGGCAATAGATGAAGTCGATTGGATTCCCGCCTGGGGCCAGGAGAGGATGCGCAATATGTTTGCCGGAAGGCTCGATTGGTGCATCTCTCGCCAGCGCGCCTGGGGAGTGCCTATTACAGTCTTCTATTGCGGATCTTGCGGCGCAGAGCTGGTAAGTACCGAAGTCATCGAATACATAGCCAAAATATTCGAGCGCGAAGGCGCAGACGCCTGGTACTCGCGCGAAGTAGAATATCTGTTGCCGCCGGGGACTAAATGCGCCGGATGCGGTGGAACCAATTTCACTAAGGAGATGGATATTCTCGATGTCTGGCTCGATAGCGGCGCAAGCTGGATCACAATGAAACGCGCGGGCTATCCCATCCCCACCGATGTTTATATTGAAGGATCGGATCAATATCGCGGCTGGTTCAATAGCTCGCTGGTAGTCTGCTTGCAACTGGAAGGTACATCGCCTTATCGCACCTGCATCACGCACGGCTACACTGTGGATGCTCAGGGCGAGAAGATGTCAAAATCCAAGGGCAACGTGGTGGAGCCTCAAGAGGTCATAAAGAGAAGTGGCGCCGATATACTGCGACTGTGGGCATCAAGCGTCGATTATCGCGAGGATGTGCGCATCTCTGATGAGATCCTTAATAGATTAACCGAAGCTTATCGCAAGATCCGCAATACTGCGCGGTATATGCTCGGCAATCTGGCCGGATTTGAGCCCTGTGTGGATACAGTCGATCTTGAAGAGATGTTTGAGATCGATCGCTGGGCGATGGCTTCGACCAATGAGCTGGTCAAGCGGGCGATAGAGTCTTATCAGAAGTATGAGTTCCATACGCTCTACCATGCGCTCTATAATTTCTGCACTGTAGAGCTATCGGCTATCTACTTCGATATTCTCAAAGACAGGCTCTACACATTTCCTCCGAAATCATTGGGGAGGCGTTCGGCGCAAACTGCCCTTTATCAGATTGTGGATAAGCTGACTCGTCTGATGGCGCCGATACTGGCATTCACGGCAGACGAGATCTGGCAACGCATCCCTGCTGGCGCGGGTGGCAAACTGGAGTCTGTGCACCTGGCAGAGTTTCCCGGATATGATGAAAAGCTGAGAGACGAAGACCTGTTAGCGAGATGGGACAAGCTGTTCAAAGTAAGGGAGCGGGTGAAGAAAGCTCTGGAAGAGGCAGGGCTGGGCGGCGGATCATCGCTTCAAGCGAAAGTCACGCTGACGGCCAACGGCGAGCAGCACGAGCTTTTGAAGCGATATGAGGATCAACTTAGATTCATCTTTATCGTGTCGCAAACAGAGCTGCTTCAGTCGGCGAGCGGCCAGTTGCAGATTCAAGTTTCGCGCGCTGAAGGGGTAAAATGCGAGCGCTGCTGGAACTATACGACAGATGTGGGAGCCGATGAGCGTTATCCTTCAATCTGCGCTCGCTGCACGAAGAACGTAGAAGAAGGATGGGCCAACTGAATAGACAGGGTTCAGTTACGCTGATACTTGAAATCTGAGTTTGGCAGTAACTACTCGGTGGGAGTAGGGCTTAGCTCCGGAGGAGCGCTCTATTTATAGAATTGAGAGATAAAAGACTCTCTGGCTCCGATAGGAGCGGGGCGGTAAGTCAATAGGTTGCTCCTTACCGCAGCTAAAGGAAATTTCATTCACCCGCCTGCTATAGATAGGTCCCCACTCCAGGGCTGGGCAGTTACGTTTGGCAACTCCTTATTCCTGGGTTGCTCTGCGCCTGCAGTGGTTGATACATTTATTTGGAGCGTAAGGTCTTGAATAGAAGAGCCGGTTACTTTCTTATTACTCTTGCAATTGTGATACTCGATCAGCTCAGTAAACGCTGGGCGATGTTAGATCTGCGGGGAAATAGCGACATAGTTATCATCCCCGGATTGCTTAACCTGAGTTACACAACCAATGCCGGGATTGCTTTCGGAATGCTCGGTGATAGCGGGCTTATGGTGAAGTGGATGCTGATGGTAATCTCTATAGCGGCAGCCGTCTTTGTCGCTGCTTACGCTTTGCGCACGCCGCTGACCAGCCGGTTGCTGCTCGTCTCGCTTGCGCTCTTGCTTGCCGGGATACTGGGCAATCTGATAGACCGTATGCTGCTCGGCTATGTGATAGACTTTATTGATATTCATTATGAGAGTTATCACTGGCCGACCTTTAATCTGGCCGATATGGCAATCAGCATCGGCGCGATACTGCTGGCAATAGACCTCTTGCGCGCTCATCAAACCCAGTCAGCCGCAGAGAGGCCGGTGAATGTGGATGAGAACTTTTAATGTTTCCTGAGCTTTTTCGCATACCTTTCCTTGACCTGACGTTGAGCAGCTATGGATTGCTGCTTGCTGTAGCATTTGTAGCTGCGCTCTATATAACTGCGCGAGTGGCTGCTTCTGACGGGCTCAATAAGAGCCAGGTCTATGATGTTGGACTGTATATTCTCATAGCATCTTTGATCGGGTCGAAGATTGCTATGGTCATTACCGAGTGGCCAAGCTTTAGAGAGGCCCCCCGATTGATTCTGTCGCTGGACTTTTTGCGGTCAGGCGGCGTCTTCTATGGCGGCCTTATTGGCGCAGTAATAGCGGCTTTCTTTCTTATTCGCTGGTACAGGTTGCCGTGGTGGCGCACGGCAGATGCTTTCGCAGTAGGAATACCTCTGGGACATACAATCGGACGACTCGGCTGTTTTTCTGCTGGCTGCTGCTGGGGCAAGTCGACGACAAGCTGGATCGGCGTCCAGTTCACCGAAAGAGGGCATGAACTAACGGGCGTGCCGGTAGGTGTTGCCCTGCACCCGACGCAGCTTTACGAAGCAGCAGCCAATCTGGCTCTATTCTTCTTCTTGTTCTGGTTCCGAAAGAAACGCAGCTTCGACGGCCAGATAGTGCTGCTTTACGGATTGCTCTATTCAATAATCCGATTTGTCGTCGAGATATGGCGCGATGATCCGCGCGGCGATGTGCTGGGACTTACCAGCGCAACCGGCCTATCAACTTCTCAATTAATATCTCTAATTCTGGGCTCCGTGTGCTTTGTGCTTCTGGTTTATCTATGGCGGCGAACCATTGATCTTAAGACAGAAGCTCAGGCGTCAGGAGCATGAGGAATCTTTCATGATGCAGCGGACGACTCCCAAAAACATTGAAAAGCCTGGGAGCGTCGGTCTCCTTGCCTGCCAGACGGCGCTTTATTGCAAAACAAGCAGGCAAGGAGACCGGCGCTCCCAGGGCATTTTCTGAGGATTCCAACCTTGCCTGACATCTCACCGGCAGAGACCATCACAATAGCTATCTCAGCCGAGGCGGCGGGAATAAGAATAGACAAGTTCCTCGCTTCATACATTGAATCTATCAGTCGCTCTCACCTGCAACGCGCTATTGAAGATGGCGATGTGCTGGTCAATGATCATACAGTTAAATCGAGCTATAAACTGAAGGCGGGCGATGTTGTAGAGATTGACCTGGCCGAGCCGCCGCCTACAGAGATAATCCCCGAGCCAATCCCCATTGAAATTATTTACGAAGATGAGGATCTCGTTGTAGTCAACAAGCCCGCCGGTATGGTTGTTCACCCCGGCGCCGGCATTGAGCGAGGGGCCCTGTCGAACGCTCTGGTATATCATTTCAATCAGCTCTCAAGCGTGGCGGGCCGGATTCGCCCGGGTATAGTTCATCGCATTGATAAAGAGACTTCCGGTTTGCTTGTAGTGGCGAAGAATGATCAGGCGCATGCGGCGCTTGCCGATCAATTCCGCGACCGTAAGGTGTTCAAGTTATATTCGGCGCTGTGCTACGGACGGGTTCAAGGAGAGGGTGGAAAGATCGAAGCGCGCATAGGGCGCGACCCGCGCAATCGCACGCGCATGGCTGTTCGCTCAGGCACAACTGGTCGCGCGGCGCTGACCCTCTATCAGGTCAAGCAGCGATTTGATGAGTTCACCTTGCTCGATGTTGAGATAAAGACAGGCCGCACTCATCAGATTCGCGTCCATCTTGCGCATATCAACCATCCTGTAGTTGGAGATAAGACCTACGGTGGAGGGAGACAGAATTCGATACGAAATCTGCAATTGCGTCGGGCAGTCATGAGATTAAATCGTCAATTCTTGCATGCATCTCAACTGAAGTTTGCTCATCCACGCACAGGGCAACAGATGACGTTTACCTCTGATCTGCCTCATGGGCTTAAAGAGCTGCTGAATTTGCTGGAATAGTGAAGGGAAAGCGGCGCTATGGCTTTTGAGAAAAACACTTCTTCAGTTCGGGCGCCAAGCGCCCTCAAAACAAGTTTATTTTTGAATTGTTTTGAGGGCGCTTGGCGCCCGAACTTGCTACAATCTTTTTCTTAAGGTCTGTAGTTTGCCCGCAGTTCTGTGATGAGCCTCTCGACAATATCTCTGACAAGCAATCTGGCTTGCTCGCGTCTTCCTGAGCGCAACAGGTTCAATGCATCTGATTCAACAATGGCATGAAAGATCAAGCCGCGTTGCTCGGACTGAGCGACGGTTTCCATAACCTCCTGGCGCACTTCGGCGAGCAGCTCAAGCAGGTCAGCATATTCTGGGCCGATCAAACTGGCAATCTCATCCCTGATCTTCTGCGCCAGCGCCGGGCTTGCGCCGCCCGTAGAGACGGCTATCTGTATATCGCCGCGAGCAATTATGGCAGGGGCAATAAAAGAGCAGAGCGATCTGTCATCTACGACATTGCAGAAGATGCGCCGCGCCGTAGCCGATTTGTGTACCTGTTCGTTGACGGCGTGATCGTCGGTTGCGCTCACAACCAGCCACACACCTTCCAGGTCGCTCTCAGCGAACTCTCCTTTGCGGTATTGAATGCGATTTTGTAAAGCAAGGGCTGAAAGATTCTCGGTCAGGTCAGGACTGACAACTCGCACTGCTGCACCCGATTGGAGAAGAGCTTCCACCTTGCGCTCGGCCACACTCCCGCCGCCGACAACGAGCACCGGGCGAGCATCGAGATTAACGAAGGCCGGATAGTACTTCATCTTCGCCTATAAGGAAACGAACGACCGTCTGCCCAAACTTCAGTTCATCTCCTGACGAGAGGCGGCATCGCCGCCTGGGCTGGAGCCAGCTTGAATTTATATAGGTTCCGTTGGTGCTGCCCAGGTCTTCAAGAAAGAACTCATCTCCCTCTTGCGTTATTTGCGCGTGCTGGCGTGAAACGCTCTGGGTTGGATCGAAGGAAGAGAGATCGATGTCCATAAGAGTTGAATGCAATGGATCTCTGCGCCCGATTATCATCTTCTCTTGATGAAGCCAGAAGCTGGCCCGTTGAAAGCTGCCGGAGACAATAAGCCTGGCCGGCCTGTAGGGCCGGGCGAGAGGGGCCCTTTGCGGTTGCTGTCTCTCAGCCGCCCACGGGCTTGCTTCATCAGGCGAAGCAAATTTGCTCAGGGCAAACTCAAAATAGAGATCGGCAGACTGAGCCTGTCCTCTGTCTTTAAGGAACTTCATCGTCTCGGCTATGAATTTGCTGATGAGCCTGTTGTCCATCCCGTTACACTGCATGCTCGGCTACACGCCTTGAATAGATAGGGAATCGCTCGGCCAGCTCTCTCACTCGAAGTTGCGCTGAACGGCGCACCTGCTCGCTCTCAGGCTCACTGAGCACTTCGGCGATTATCTGGGCTATGATGCGCATCTCATCTTCGCGCATTCCCCGCGTTGTCAGCGCAGGGGTCCCAAGCCTGATGCCGCTTGCCTTGAGCGGAGGATTGGTGTCATAAGGAATAGTGTTCTTATTCACCGTTATCCCGGCAAGCTCAAGCGCCTTCTCTGCTTCCCTTCCTGTAAGCCCTTTAGAGAATACATCGACCAGAATCAGGTGATTATCTGTCCCTCCTGACACCAGGCGAAAGCCCGCTTGCTTCAATCCTTCGGCCAGCGCCTTTGCATTTGCGATTATCTGCTTCTGGTACTCGACAAATTCAGGTTGCATCGCCTCATAGAAACAGACCGCTTTAGCCGCGATGATGTGGACCAGCGGCCCGCCCTGGACGCAGGGGAAGACCGCGCGATCAAGGTCTTTGGCAAACTCGGCGCGGCACATAACGGCGCCCGCGCGGGGCCCTCGCAATGTCTTGTGAGTTGTTGTGGTGACGAATTCGCAGTAGGGCACCGGGCTGGGATGAAGCCCTACCGCTACCATCCCGGCAATGTGGGCTATATCGGCCATCACGCAGGCGCCCACCTGGCGGGCAATCTGGCTGATGCGCTCAAAGTCGATGATTCGCGGATAGGCGCTTGCGCCGCAGATGATCATCTTCGGTTTGTGCTCGTGGGCAAGTCGCTCCAGCTCCTGGTAATCTATCTGCTCGGTCTCGCGGTCAACGCCGTAGGCGACGACATTATAAGTCCTGCCGGAGAAATTGAGCGGATGGCCGTGAGTCAGGTGGCCCCCATGCGAGAGGTTCATCCCCAGTATTGTATCTCCCTGCTGAAGCGCGGTCAGGTAGACGGCCATATTGGCCTGGCTCCCGGAATGGGGCTGCACGTTGACATGCTCGGCGCCGAAGAGCTGCCTGGCGCGATCAATGGCGAGCGATTCAACGACATCGACAAACTCGCATCCGCCGTAGTATCGCTTGCCGGGATAACCTTCGGCATATTTATTGGTAAAGACTGAGCCCATAGCTTCGAGAACTGCTTCGGACACATAGTTCTCCGAAGCTATAAGCTCAAGGCCGTTGACCTGGCGCTCTGTCTCATCGGCTATAGCTTTGGCGATTGCCGGATCTACCTGGCTGAGTGGGCGATTGAATTTGGCATTAGTCATCTTTGATCCTCAGAAAGTGTACAGCAACTCGGTCAGGTTGCTGATAGTCGCGCACTATCAGCAAGGCTGACCGCCACGGCTGTACCTCTTGGTTGCTGATAGTCGCGCACTATCAGCAACCTGACAGGTTGCTGTACATCGCATTTTCGTCATTTCTCTTGCATCGCACGAGCCGTCTGAAAGCTCCTCAAATTTAAGCGACAAGAAGCTCGTTAATCCCTATCGCCCCAATACTACATCACGCCTTATCAGCAGCGCAACCGCTTTGAAGACGTGCGAGATCAGCTACCGATAAACTTCTCAAAGTTCTCTTTATTGATCGTTAGATCGACGACCGTAGTGCGGATAGTAGAGAGTTTGGCCGGGCGCCCATTAATAAAGATATCTACATTAGGAAGGAACCCTACAGAAAGAAGGATATTCTCATTAGGCGTAAACTCCTCTGTCTTTTCACCTGCCTTCATCGTCCACATGCGCTTGGGGCCGTTATCGACTTTCACCGAGATCCAGCAATCTTCCCTGGCCTCTATTCTCAGAGTGAAGGCACTGCCGGCAGCGGTTGATTCGGGCCTGGTTGTTTCTGGCGGCGGATTAGGAGAAGTTTCAGGCGTGCTAGATGGAGTTTGCCGAGGTTCGGATGCGTTAGGAGGAAGATTATTTTGCGAGCTGTCTTGAACGGGAACAGGGCCAGCTTGCATAGCACTTCCTGAACGCTTGTAGTAATGGTAGAGCGCCCAGCCTCCCAGCGCAAAGATTGCCAGAACAAGTATAAAGACGGGAATCAGAATCGATCTTGTTCGTGGCTCACTCTCTCGCTCCATTACTCCTACAGGACCGGAATAGGATGGCCTGCCAAGTTCATCATCAGAGCCAGCCTTTTGATATTCGGCAGTGTAGAGTCGGATAGCCTCTTCCTCATCCATATCCACCTGGCGGGCAAATGCGCGAATAAAAGAACGATTGAATATCCCGCCAGGCAGAATAGAATAATCATCCGATTCTATTGCTTTAAGAAAACGCAAGGCTATGCGCGTCTCATCGGAAATAGCCCGCAGTGAGAGTCCCCGCTCTTCACGCCTGCGTTTTAACTCTTCTCCTAAAGATGCCATCAGATTACCTATCCCTCAATTTATCAGGCTTATATTATTGAGCTAAGGGAAGAGAAGTTAACTGGTTAATGATATGTAACAGGATTAGCTCTGTCAAACAGAACCAATAGTGCTGTCATAACTCTCGCTGAAGATATTCTGGAAGACTCAATAGAAATGTTCTGTCAAGAGATCAGTAAAACTCACTGCCTCTTTGCAGGAGAGGATTGCCAGGCGATAGAAAATTAGATAAACGGCCTCAATACCTGCGGCCTGTTGGATCTATCTTGCCTTGAAGCGGATCTCGAACCGGGTTTATGTTAAGAGCATAAACTTTCAGCGTTGGATCGTAATAAAGTTTCCAGGATAGCCTTCTCTTTGTGTTTGCCAACGTTCGAGTTAATACGTCTCTGGCAGGTTCGTTTGCCGCACCCACCCGAATTCGCTGATGTAGATTTAAAGGAGCCGTACCTTTGAAAACGGTTGTTTGCGTTTCTCGACTGAGGGCCTGACAAATTGCTTCTACAATTGCCATAGGCGGTCTTTCCTCTTCAGGCAGGCTAATTGGGACATCCAGGATTGCGCTTATGTTCACCATCTGTCCTCGACTATTTTTTACCTTTACTGGGACTATATGGAGAACCTCACCAGCTTGTTTCAAGGCGAGAACTCCAGGATTGCCCTTAGCGACATGATTATTCAAAACCTTTTGGATTACCTCAACTGGATTATCTGGACTCCCAGTCTTTGTAGATACCGTATAGTTAATTTCAATCTGTCCCCATCTAGGAAGAAGCGCCTTAGCACTAGGATGTGCTTTTCGGTACTCTGGATGAGTAACATCTACCAGGTCGCTTTCATGCGAGTAGCGGACATCCTCGTAGGTAATGATCCACCCATATTTATCCTCAAGTTGCTCAATTGCCTTAGCGATTGGACGCGGACCGTCTACAAATAACTTTGCAGGCCGACTTGTTTCAGCCTGACCTCCAATTGCCACAGCCTTTTCGAGTGTGCTGGCAGAAAGGAGAATGATCAAAGATACAAGGATGTAATGACAATTACGTGGGGAAGCGCGACTGCTAAACATATAACCTCCTTCATTGAAAATATAATCTGAAAAGATAGTTAATGGCCAACCCATTTAAAATTACCCAATAGCTTTAGCACTTCGGACGAACCCGATCAACTTCGGCAAACAAGTAATTTTTGAGTCTTACCAGAGCAGGATTTCTATGGCCAGCTCCTAAAGGCTGTCCGATTATTTCGATCAAGGAATACTAACAAATAAAATGCGCTGCAATTCAATAGATTTCCTTCTCTTTGTCAAGCACTTTTTTATAGCAAACGCACAGGTTTTGATTGGGGTTTAGAGCTTTTTGAAAGGATAGCACCTTGACTTCTCATGAAAGCGGTGTAAGCTATTTTGTCACGGCCAATATAACAGCTAGCAAGGACGATGAGTGATTTCAATCGTTATCAACTCCGGTTTGTATTTTGCTCCCTGGTTCTGCTTATTCTATCACCAGCTTACGACAGCCGAGGCCAAGATCAAACCACGCCAGTAAATCAAAGCGTTTCTCCTCGCCCGGTCGAGATTATCTCGCCGCTGCCAGGAAGCTCTCTCCACAGCGTAGTAGAAGTTACCGTAAGGACTGCTGATAATATCCCGCCTTCGCGGGTGCGATTTGCTGTTGACGGTGTGCCCCGGCACCCATCAGAGGTCCGCGGCCTGACATTAATCTGGGATACAACCAGATTTAGCAATGGCAGGCATATAGTAGAGGTATGGGATAGCGCCCTGGAACAGAGCCCTGGTTTTGAACAGACAAAAGACAGGCGCGCGTTTTCAGTCACTAATGAGATGGAAGCTAACAGGCACACGAGCATTGGCGGGATACTATCTGCGATCTTCTTTGCCGGTTCTATTGCCGGGCTCCTGTGGTGGATGCTGCACCCACCGGCTCCGGTTCAAGCCGCCGTTGCTCATGCAGTGCGAGGCGTAAGCGCAGTGAGGCGCATTCTCGTCCCGGTCAAGGGCACAAGCTATAGCGATAGAGCGGTTGAGCTTGCCTGTCGGTTGGGCCAGGACCAGCAGGCTGAGATCATACTGACGCATGTGATAGAGGTTCCACTGGCGCTGCCTCTGAGCACGCCGCTCGATAAAGAAGAGGCCAGGGCGCGAGAGGTCGTCGAGCGCAGCTCCGAGATTGTCAATCTGCACGGCCTTAAACCAGTTCAGATCATAGAGAGGGACCGCGATGTGGGTCGTGGAGTTCTCAGAGTAGCCAATGACAACGACGTCGATCTGGTTGTTTTAGGACTCAACCCGCGCCGCATCTCTGCCGGAGATTCAGTCGGCAAATCTACTGAGACTATACTGAGAAAGTCTGGAATCGAGATTATAATTGACATGGTGCCTGAAGATCAGAAGGGAGGGCAGTAATGCACGTTATAGTCATTGGTTATGGCCGTGTGGGGCGTCGGGTCGTCTCCGAGCTCGCAGCTAAAGGCCATAAGGTAACAGTCATTGATAGGGATCCTTCACGTCTGGATGACGCAGCGGCGATACCTGATCTGAGACTGGTTAACGGCAATGGCATCGATGTTGATGTGCAGCGACGAGCGCGGATGGGCCAGGCCGATATGTTGCTTGCAGTCACCCGCGAAGATAACGTAAATCTGATGGCAGTTCAGGTAGCGCGCACCTACTTCCAGATTCCCCATGCAGTGGCGCGCATCTGGGAGCCGAGCCACGCCGATATTTGCGCGGATCCGGCAATCCTGACCGTCTGCCCAACTGTTTATGCTGCTAATGCGCTGATAGACCTGGTGAACGAATATGATACCAGGGCCCCTTCCACAAGGAAGGCAGTCGATGAAGAAGAGCATAGAGATATGTTTGTGCCTCGACAGCAGAGGCTGCCGCAGGTTGATGAATCTCGATTCATTCTCATTATGGGCGGGGGCAAAGTAGGTTTGAATCTGGCGCGGGCGCTGACGGCAAGCGGCCATGAAGTTGCTGTCATCGAGCGCGACCGCGCGCGGGCGCTGCACCTGACCAATGTGCTCGATTGCCCGGTAATCACCGGCGATGGATCGACGCGGCCTGTGCTGGAGCGAGCCGGAGTGAGCCGAGCGCGTGTATTTGTCGCCGTCACAGGCAGCGATCAGGATAATCTCATCGGCTGCCAACTGGCAAAGCGAGTCTATAACGTGCCGATGACAATTTCACGCGCCAGCAATCCCAAGAATGAAGATGTAATGCAGCTGCTGGGAATCGACTCGACTGTGAGTTCTACTGCAATCATTCAACACGTTATAGAAGCCGAATTGCCGACAACACGCATCAAGACTCTGCTCAATCTACAGCGCGGGGCAGTGCAGATACTGGAATACTTGCTCGATGGGCGCTCGCCTGCTACTGGATCAGCGCTGAAGGATCTTGCTTTTCCCAGAGACACCAATCTGGTAGCGATACTGCGCAATGAGCATACAATCGTCCCGCGCGGCGAGACCAGATTGCAAGCGGGCGATACAGTGATTGTTCTGGCAGATGTCAATCAAGAGCCTCAGTTGCGCCAATTGCTCCTGGGAGTCTCATGATCGAGAGGCGCGGCAGCTAGGGGTCTTAACTATGAAAGAGATTCCTTCATCCATTCGTGATCGCATTGTTATTGCGCTCGATGTTAATAGCCGCAAGAAAGCTTTAGAACTGGTAGATGCGCTTCGCGGGCTGGTCGGCATGTTCAAGATAGGCAGCCAGCTCTTCACCGCCGAAGGGCCCCAGCTTGTGCGTCAGATTGTCTCGCGCGGAGAGAGAGTTTTTCTCGATTTGAAATTTCACGACATTCCAAATACGGTCGCCAAGGCTGGCGTTGAAGCTGCGCGGCTGAGAGTGACAATATTCAATGTCCACGCTTTAGGCGGCAGCCAGATGATGCGGCGAGTAGTGGAAGAGACTGCCGCTATCTCGGCCAGGGAGAATATCCCACAGCCCGCTATACTCGGCGTTACCGTGCTCACCAGCCACGATGACGAAGCTCTTCAAGAGATAGGAATCGAAACAAACACAAGTGAGGCAGTAGTGCGCCTTGCAATTCTCGCCAGAGACTCAGGGCTGGACGGAGTAGTAGCTTCTCCGCTGGAGATCAAGCTTATACGCGAGCGCATTGCGCGCAGTGGATTCATCGTGCTGACTCCGGGAGTGCGCCCGGCGTGGTCGGCGGCTGATGACCAAAGACGCATAATGACTCCGACCGAAGCTCTGAGAGCAGGCGCAGATTACATTGTCATTGGGCGACCTGTTACGGCAAGCGACGATCCAGCCGCAGCCGCGCAACGCATCTTGTCCGAGATTGAAAGGACAGCGATAAGTAATGAGTAATGACGACAAGTAGCTTTGAGCTATAGCTCTTGAGAGAAATATCTTTTAGTTCGGGCGCTGCGACGCCTTCAAAACAGATTAAATTTGAAATTGTTTTGAGGGCGCCGCAGCGCCCGAAGCTGATGCAATCTTGTTCTTAGAGTCTATAGCGATCTTGATCCGCGCCGGGAGAAGATCAAGATTCAACCCCTTCGCTCTCGCCGTCTTCTACTTCTTGCCTGCTGTCGGCTGTTTTTATCTGCCACCCACATCGGCCGCAGAACTTACTTGTCGGACGTCTGAATAGCCCATTACACTGAGGGCAAACATGAAAGATAGGGTTTCCACATTTATTGCATACTACTCCTTTGGGTATGGTGTCGGTGATCAGGAATGCAACGTAAGAATCACAGCCGGAACAGATGCCGTACCTGATGCGCGATATATCCTTCGCTGCTGTGATCCTTTCCGTGCGCGGCATAGAACGAAACCTCTTGAGGAGATGGGCTCTTGTCGAAAGCGAAACATATCATCTTCTTAGGTCAGGAATCAAGTAGCGCAGGGCCTCGGCTGGAAGCTTTGCCACATCGCGCTATCGTAGAGCAATCCGTCCGGGTTGCTCTACGGCCTGGCGCCATTATCAAAGGCAAGCGCAATCCGAGCTTGCCTTATTTCGTTGCGCAGTGGAGGGGCCCACACCGGGCGAGCAACTGTGGGGGAAGGGGGCCCAGATCGGCGCGACAATCAATCTACAGCCAGGCGGCGCTTGCCATGCCTGCTGCTGCCGCGATCTGATAAAACGGCACAACGCGCCCCGGCGTCTCTAGAACAGCATCCGAAGTGTTGATCAATTCAGGCTCATCTCCTAATGCTTCTTGCGTCACTCGCCTGATCTCATTGATATTGAGTCCATCGCCAATAATCATGAGCTTGCTCAAAGAGGCCCCCTGCTTCTCCTCGTCAACCAATCGCTCGCGGTAATAGAGCAGCAGACGATAGAGCTCATCAACAAGCGCATCCGGCTCGCAATCCTGTGAGCGCACAAAGAGCGGCTCGCCGCTGCGCAGAATTATCGCAGCAAAACCACGATTATCTCGACTGAAGAGCATTGTGTCATCAGGCGAGCGGTACCAGTTGAGCCATTGGGCCTCTGCCAGGTGCTGAGGCAGAACAAGCCCGACGCGCCAGTCCAGTCGTTTGAAGACGCTCTCGTACTGTTCAAGCACATCCTTTTGCCCTACGCTGACGAGATAACGCGGTTGCCCTTTGATTGTGCGCAGGCGCTGGCGAGAGATTCTGAGAGCATCTATAGAGACGCCAACCAGCCGCTCTATCTTCCAGTTGACCATCTCTATCAGCTCGGCGCGGGTCTCAGGCGCGCTCTCCAGCCCGATTACCATAGTGCGAGTAGACTCTTCGGGAAGCGCCGCTGCCCAGCGTTTGCGCTTCATCAGCCCTGCCTCTTCAACAGTCTGCCAGAGCCGCCCGGCAAACTCATCTTCATCGATTATATTTCGGTCATTGAAACTCGGCTTGAGCAATCCATCGGGGATACTTTTGAGGCAGCTTCGCTCGAGAATAAACCTCTTGCTCCGTCGTTTGACCTCTACAGCCGTTAGGTGATCTTCAGAGATTCCAACTGCCGCGCGCGGCAATCGAGGGGATGTTAATTTGGATAGGAATGACATATTTCTACCGTAACTATTCAGGTCTCCTCCCCTTTGGCAGGAGACCCAACGATAACAGAAAATCCCGGATGCGTCCGTGACGCGCACTGTCAGCGGCAACCCTCGACCGACGCCCTCCAGCAAGGTTTGGAAGACC
>Ga0209172_10002644_pt1 | contig 30672 bp, 25 predicted proteins | sample LarsenN4metaG_FD_184113 | JGI IMG/M metagenome (GOLD analysis project Ga0209172, IMG submission 184113) | Hot spring sediment bacterial and archeal communities from British Columbia, Canada, to study Microbial Dark Matter (Phase II) - Larsen... ... | reverse complement strand
TGATAAAATTCAGGTAGCATTTTTTACAGATGGGGTTAGTTGACAAAAAAAACACCCCATCTTTTTTTACCATAAACTGCCAACTGCCGCACTGCCCCGGCTTTCAGCGAGGTTGTCACCCCGTCAGCGAACCGCCGTCACCCCGTCACCCCGTCACCCCGTCACCCCGTCTTACTCCCCTCTCCCTACCTGGTCGAAGTGGGGCTCTTGTGAGGGCAATTTCGAGGGTTTCATTTTTATTTGAAATGACTATATTTGAAAATCTCCTATTTTTATTCTAGCTCACTTTTGTCTCGGTTTTAATTAAAACGACTATATAAACTGTCTCTTACTTCACGTATTTAAATAGAAAAATGTTTGGTAATCATAGATTATTGCCGGAGCCGGGAGGAGGAAAACAATCCTCAAACCATCATTCCCTAGGGGCAATTGATGAATTGCCCCCACAGCATAAATACTATACCATAAAATTTCGCCATATCAACTGCCGCCAATTCTCAATAATCTGATGGATTATCTGCTTTTCTGGCTCCATAATCTCTGGGACAATATGGCTGTTTATTTCCTCTAAAATACCGGTAGCGCGACCGAGAGCGGCCACCTTGGCGGTGGGTTCTGATGCGGTTTCATAAGCGGATATTTCGGCGCTAACTGCACTTAGTCGCTCCAGAGCTTTCATCACTAGGGGACGAATCGGGTTATCGCCGATATTTTCCGTCAGGTTGGGGATGGGGCTACTTAATTGGCTAAGTTCGTTATAACTCAAAAAGGTGGCCATTGCGGCGAACGATCGCTCAATTTCCTCCCCACCAGGATAGGAGGAGAGGGGACGGGGAGACGGGGGGACGGGGAGACGGGGAGACGGGGAGAGGGGGGGACGGGGAGACGGGGAGACGGGGTGACAATTACCAAGAAAACTGGCAAAACCAGTCAAAGGAGTTGGTTTAGGATAGCGGGGAAATAAAGGAATTGCCCAAGTGAGAAACTCCGCCAAGTTTTGGGCAAACTGCTCGATCCAGTCGCTACTGGTGTTCACAGAACGTTTGTCTAGTTGCAGGAGCAATACTTGCTTGGTGCTAGGTAATATCTGCCAATCTTGTTGACTGATGGGGGGGGAAATGTATTGCTCCATCACTGGACTGGCGAGGATACTGTAGAGAGTATGCAGAGGAGCAGGTGATTGATGGATGTAACGGTGGAGTGCCAGAATCGCAGCGCGACGTTGGAAAGGGTTGGCGGCTACTTGCACCAACAAATTCATCCCAGTAGTTTCATCTTGCTGGAGCTGGCGGTGCAGATAGTTAACCGTCCCCGGAAGGGGGAAAAATATCATTTCATCCCAGGAAATAGGATGTTTTTTGCCAGTGAAGTTGCTATATAGTGCGGCGATGAAGTGCGCGGGATAAAACAGGATGCGACTTTCTGCTAATGCGACTAAGCCAATAACAGGTATTAAGCCTTGTACTACTCGCCAACCGCTGAAAAACCGCAGACGGGCGATCGACTCAGAACTATTCAAAATCGTAGCCTGTAAAATGCCCACGGTGAAAGCAATAACCACCATAAACACCACACCCATCAGGGCGGTACTCGCCCGACGGCTCGCTACGGCAAAAGCCAAATTAAAACACATTCCCATCGCCACCGCAAAAGCCACTACCGCCACCGATGGGTTAATAGTCACAGCTCCATACTGCTGGGTAAATGCGGGGTTCACCGCCACCATATCCGCCGTGATGAAAACCCAGCCAAACACTACCGAACCCAGCAGAGCCAATAATACTGCGGCGAAAGCAGCTCCCGGCACCCCAAATGCCATCACTCCCACGGCAAACACTACCGCTACTATTAAGATTAAAATCAACAAACAGGCAACTGAGAAGAAATTAAACCCCACCACCGCCAAGGCGAGGGTATTTTTTGCCGTCTTCAGGGGTACTTCCTTCCCCGAGGTAATATCCCAGAGTTTGGGGAAGCGATCGCCCGCCCCAGAAACTGCAATTTTCCCATCCGGCGTTACTGCGACCGATCGCACCCAGTCCTTATGACCCTTCAGTGAATGTAGCAAGGCTCCAGTTGCCAAGTCCCACACCTTCACACTATGGTCAGAAGACCCAGAAACCGCCCGTTTCCCATCAGGTGTCACCGCCACCGCATTCACCCATCCCCCATGTCCCGTGAGAGTTTGCCGCAAACCACCCCCAGTCAAGTCCCACACCTTCAAAGTCCCATCCGCACTCGCCGAAACCGCCGTTTGTCCGTCCGCAGTCACCGCCACATCATTAATCCCATCCTCATGTCCTGATAAAGTAAATACCAGGGCGCCCCGTTGCCAGTCCCACACCTTCAAAGTCCCATCCGCACTAGCAGAAATTACCCTATTCCCCCCCGGTATCCCCACCACCTTTTTCACCACCGCTTTGTGACCAGTCAGGGAATGCAAAACCGCTCCCGTATTCACATCCCAAACCTTCACTACCCCGTCATCGCTTCCAGAAATAGCCACAGTATCCAATACCGCCACCACACCATTAACCTCCCGCGTGTGGCCCTCCAAGGTGCGTAATTTTTTCCCCGCCGCAATATCCCAAACTTTGAGCGTGGTATCTGCAGATGCCGAAATAGCCCGTTTCCCATCCGGTGTCACCGCCACCGAATTTATCCAACGTCCGTGACCCTCCAGGCGGTACAGCTTTTTCCCCCGCTGCAAGTCCCAGACAAACACCGTACTATCCCCCGCTCCCGATACCACCCGTTTGCCATCAGGTGTCACCACAGCGGTAAAAATCGCATTTTTCTGACCAACCAAAGTATTTACCAGGGCCCCCCGCTCCAAGTCCCAGACTTTGAGGGTGCCCGCGTTCCGCAAACCCCCAGCACTAGCAGAAATGGTGTAGCGTCCATCGGGGGTGACAGTCACTATATTAATAGAGGCGGTGTGACCCTGAGCCATGCCTAAGTTGTAGAAAAACAGCAAGGATGACGCCAGCAATAATGAGATAATCGTACAAACCACGCCCATTAAGTACAGGTGACGATGGGCTCTCACTCCCCAAGAGCGGAGCAACCCCCGCCCGCCTCCCATTTGATAAACTTCCGGGTTGCCCTGGTACAAATAACCTGTGAGATGGGAGGGTCGAAAAAACACCCAATATGCCAGTAATAGGTAGTGTTTTGGGTTGAGAGGATGCAGAGATTCTGGCACATCTGCTGTATAATTGGGGAAATTGGGCACGATTTTCACTCCTGGCAACGCTGATTCGGGTCCAGAAACCGGGTTTCTTAAATAATTCTCGGTTATCATGCAAAGGTTATCACAGAAACCCGGTTTCTTGGGTTTTTGGTAACGACCAAAACTACTATTGAACAATCTGCCTGTGAAACGTAACTGGTTTTTGGCAGCCCTAGCCTTTTTCCTATCCCTGGCGGTGGTGCTTTTACTGAACAGTACCCCTTTGGCATCAGCACCTGGGGCAGTTGCTTCTAGTCCTTCTTTACGTTCTTTGATTGGCAATCGTCCCTTTTATCTTGCCGCCGCTGTCAAAGAACAACCGCTTCTCTCTGACCCCATGTATGGGCAAGTGCTGGCGCGGGAGTTTAATACAATTATGCCGGAGAATGATTTTAAGTTTGAAAATCTCCATCCCGATCGGGATAAATACGATTTCTCTACTACCGATCGGCTAGTCACTTTTGCCAGAACTAACGGGATGCACGTGCGTGGTCACACCTTAGTTTGGTTTCACGCTCTCCCCCGCTGGTTACTAGAAGGCAACTTCAGCCGCGAAGAATTAATGGCCATTCTAGAAGACCATGTGAAAACTGTTGTCAGGCACTATCGGGGGCAAGTTTATGCCTGGGATGTGGTGAATGAACCCCTCAACGCCGATGGGTCTTATCGAGACACTTTGTGGCTGCGTTCTATCGGCCCAGAATACATCGATCTGGCATTTCGATGGGCGCATGAAGCCGACCCAGAAGCCCTGTTATTTTTAAATGATTACGGGGAAGGCATGAGTGCAAAATCTGATAATCTCTATAGTTTACTGCAAGATTTAGTATCCCGTAAAGTTCCTATTGATGGCATTGGTTTTCAAATGCACGTGGGTTTTCTTTCCTCAGATAACCCTCCAGAAGTGGCAGAGAATATGAAGCGCATTGGCGAATTAGGTTTAGAAGTAGCTTTCACGGAAACCGATATTCCCATTGCTAAGTTACCGGGCAAAACCGAAGCGGAAAAGTTAGCCCAGCAAGCTAGACTTTATGGTGAATTTCTCCAAATTTGTCTGGATGCCCCCAACTGTCATACTTTTGGGATGTGGGGATTTACCGATCGGTATTCCTGGATTAAAAACTTTAAGGGTACTCCAGACGCTCCCCTAATTTTTGATGTTGACTATCGCCCGAAACCTGCCCATCAAGCGATGGTAGAGGTGTTGCAAAAGTGGCGATAGGGGAACCAGGGGAGCAGGGGGGCTTCGGGTGCAGGGGGGATATTGCTCCTCCGCTCCCCCGTCCCCCCGTCTCCGAGTCACCCCGTCCCCCCGTCTCCGAGTCCCCCCGTCCCCCCGTCCCCTGGTCCCCCCTGCTCCCCGTCTCCGGCGATCATTTTTGGGGTGCTGTCTGCATTTTTGTGGTACGTTGGAAATGGGGGAACCCTTGGAGTATGGGTGTGGCGGCAGTCAGAGGGACGAACCGCGCTTGTCGGCGTAGCCATCGGGTTCTGATGTTCTTGGGGCTGGTTCCGAAAGGGCTGCTTTCCGCCATTCCTGAGATGGTTAAAATTATGAACGCTCAAAAAAGGAAACCGAGTATGGGCACGAGTTTAGAACAAATTGCCGATTATCTAGATAACCGGGGCTGGAAGTACGAGCTAGATGAGGAAAGTAGCCGGATCATCACTGGGGTGCAAGCGGAAAATTTAGAAAATTTTCTGATTGTAATTCAGTTGGATGAAAACGGAGAGTTTTTTAAAGTTTTTGCGCCCCAAGTGCTGGCAGAAATTAATAATCATCCTTATAAGGAAGCGATTCTGCAAACGATGCTCTGCATTTCTTGGGAAACGAAAATGCTCCAGTGGGAATATGACCCCTCAGATGGGGAAATTAGGGCAATTGTGGAGTTTCCCTTGGAAGATTCGATGTTGACTGAGCGCCAGTTTAACCGGTGCTTGAGTGGGTTAATTCAGATTGTAGATGATATCGCGATGCCGCGTTTGCGGGCGGTGATGGAAACGGGACGCGACCCTGGTAATGAAGATATCGGGGAGCGGCTGCTGTTGACGCTGCAAGAAGAAGCGCCAGGACTGTTGGACTTGCTGGAAAAGGCGATGGAAGCTCGCAAGAAGCGGGGGATTTTTCCCACTGACCGGGGCATAAGTAATGAGGAAGAGCAATAGTATTGGGGATATGTAGGGGGGAAGTTAGCGATCGAGCTTGTTCGGGATGCCTTCGCAGCCGCCGGGGATGGTTGCCCGGGTTTTAGAGCCTCCCCAAGCGCAACAGTAGTAGCGCTGGGCGTCGGAAAGGCGTTTCACGTTGGTAAAATCAGCGTTTTCGATGACGGCGCCGGTGTATTCGCCGGTTTTGTAGTTGGGGCGTTCGGTGCGGCTGCGGGGGGAGGCGGTTTCGGCTTCACCGTAAAAAAACCGAGTGCCCATGACATCGGCTTCGGCGAGGTTGGCTTCGTAGAGGATGGTGCGGGAAAAGTTGGCTTTTACGAGGTCGCAGTTGCAAAGGTTGGCGCGCACGAGGTTGGCTTCGCTTAATTCGGTCCACCGCAGGTCTGTACTGCTGAGGTCGGCTCCGGCGAGCATGACGCCTAAATCAATGACGCGGACGCCGCTAGCGCGGTCTTCGGCGTAGCCGCCATCGCCGTCGAGGATGGGCCGACCGAGATGCCGATCGCGCCGCAGGGGGGTGAGCATCTTGGACTGGGACAAAAAGCGGATGATTTTGGCTTTGCCGTCGGCGTCAACGCTGCTGAGAATGGAGGCGGTGCGTCCGTCGGCGATCGCTCGCTCTTGGGGCCAGTCTTCCAGTAACCCTTCATCGTTTAATGCTAAGTCGGAAACGCCTTGGAAATAAGCGTCAATGGTTTGCTGTTGGGTGATACGGTTTTGCTGAATCGTTAGCTCTTTAGAAATCACGTATTGACGCCAAGCCACATATACCGCGATAATCGCAATCAGGATTTGACCGAGGGCTCCCACCACTTCCCCCACGGCGCCAATGGCGTCCCAGTTAATCTGGATATTGCGCGAACCGGGTTGCTGGTTGGCGCCGCTGAGCATTAATAGGGTGATGATCCCCGCCACGAGTCCGCCGCAACCGACGATGAACGATCGCCACGGTCCGGGCACTAATTGAGACCAAATTTGCCCCCAACTGGGCAGCAAAATCCGCACGGATACAACCAGGGTAGATATTGCCCCAGCAAACCCCAGCCACACATTATCGATCGCCAACCCCAAAATCGTGACCATGATTGAGATCAAAGTCACCCACCCGTAGTTAATATGCCACCGCCGCCTTGGTGTCGCTACCTTTTGCGTTGGTCGCACCGTGTCCGCTGGCTCTGCTAGGCTATTAACCTCCGGTTTCGCAACTACCAGCCCCCCATTGTCCTGACTTCCCACCTCTGGCCCAGACGCACCATTGCTCTGATGGCCGTTGCTCTCGTGGTGATGATTCAGAATCTCAGATGGTGATGAGTTCGCAGCGATCGCCTCTGTCTTGGAATTCGTCCCCAACTGCTCCAAATTGCCCTCTGCTCTCATCTTCTCATTTGCCGTCATAAGGCTTCCCGCCTACTCCCACCTATTGCTCCACTATGCAATTATTACTATATCGCTCAAAACCCCAAATGACATCCGCTCTCTCCATTATTTTCCCCCCCGCTGTGGAGGAACCTCCTTGCTGACCTTATCCGCCTTGACCCTATTTCTCAGCGCCCACCTGCTGTTCTGGGTGCAGCTCATGGTAGCCAAAATGATTCTCCCTCTGTTGGGCGGTTCTCCCGCCGTCTGGAACACCTGCCAATTTTTCTTTCAAGGCACCTTATTAATCGGTTACGCCTACTCCCACTTTACCAGTTCTCACTGGCTCCCCCGCCGTCAAGCCATATTTCACTGCTTGCTGCTATTTGGCCCTTTATTATTTTTGCCCATCACCATCGGGTCAAATGCTACTTTCCTCACCACCAGTAGCGATGCTCATCCCATTTTCCCCCTCTTAGCTCTCCTCACTGTCGCCGTTGGTTGCCCCTTCTTCGTCGTTTCCACCACCGCCCCCCTAGTACAAAAATGGTTCAGCCAAAGCGGACATCCCCAGAGTCAAGACCCCTATTTTCTCTACACCGCCAGTAACTTGGGCAGCATTTGCGGACTGGTATCCTATCCGCTGCTAATTGAGCCCTATTTTTCTCTCCCGCATCAAAGTCAATTCTGGGCAATTGGTTATGGCTTATTAATTTGCCTCACCCTCGCCTGTGCTGTTCTTAGTTGGGCTTTAGCCCTCCCCAATTCCTCGTTAGGTTTTCCTCCTGCCGCTACGCCTACAAAAGTAGAGATAACCCAACCCACAAATAAGGAAAAAGCCCAGTGGGTGCTACTGTCGTTTATCCCGTCCAGCTTAATGCTGGGAGTTACTACTTATATTACCACAGATTTGGCGGCAATACCACTCTTATGGGCAATTCCTTTAGGAATTTATCTGCTATCTTTTATTGTAACATTTGCGCCCAAATCCCGGTTGCCATACGGCAGTTTTGTGATAATTTTACCTTTATTATTCACTGGCTTAATTTTTTTAGTTATCCTCCAGGCGCTGCGACCATTGTGGTTGTTTCTGCCCCTGCATTTAGGGGGATTGTTGGTGGCAGCTTGTACTTTTCATGGTGAATTGGCTCGCCGCCGTCCTCAAATAGGAGCATCTGGGGGCAATTTGACGGGGTTTTATTTGTGGATGGCTTTTGGCGGTTTGTTGGGGGGATTGTTTAACGCGATCGTCTCCCCCCTCATCTTCCCCACCCTCCTAGAATACCCCCTCATCATGCTGCTAAGCATTCTCATCATCCCCGAATTATCCACCGATAATCCCAATCACAGCGACCCCACCCTCCAAACTAACCGCCGCCTCAGCCTCGGCTTATTATTTGGTGGTTTTCTCGTCGGCTTCACCCCCCAGACTTTTCTACCTAACCTCATCGGCATTGTGCTGGCAATTATGTTATTATTTGCCATATATCGCATTTATAACATCAAGTTGCATCGCTTAATTTATGGTATCATATTGATTTTATTACTGGCTCAGTTCTCTTTAGCTGACTTAGCGGGATTAATCGCAGCAAACCGCAGTTTTTTTGGCATCAACCGCGTTGTGCTAGACCGAGAAGAAGGGTATCATATTTTGATGCACGGCACCACCATGCACGGGAAACAAAGCCTCGACATCAAACGTCGCTACATCCCCTTAACTTACTTTTATCCCACCGGACCACTGGGGCAACTATTCACATATTTAAACAGCCACACCCCCCCCTCCCGCGTCGCCGTTCTCGGACTCGGTATTGGCACCTTAGCCGCTTATTCCCTCCCCCAGCAACAGTGGACTTTCTATGAAATCGACCCCCTAGTGGCTGACATCGCCCAAAATTCCGATTATTTTACCTTTTTACAAAACGCCAAAGCCGAATTTTCTGTAATTTTAGGAGATGGGCGCTTACAACTAGCCAAAGCTGAGAATAATTCCTATGATTTAATCATTATGGATGCCTTTACCTCCGATGCCATTCCCGTTCACCTCGTCACCAGAGAAGCCATCCAGCTCTACTTGACCAAATTAACCCCAACAGGGATAATCGCCATTAACATTTCTAACCGTTACATCAACCTAGAGCCAGTTTTAGGCGCCATAGCCAGGGATTTAGGACTCTCAACCTTGAGCCAACAGCAGTTAGAAATCAATCCCGAAGAAAAAGCATTAGGTAAATCTCCCTCTCAATGGGTTTTATTCTCTCGCAACCCGGATATTTTCCGAAATTTAACCACCCAATGGCACCCCATCACCCATATAGCCGCTAAAGCCTGGACTGATGATTTTTCCAATATCTGGACTACCATCAGATTTTTCCCTCCTAGGTAAGGAAACGGCCATGCCGTGTCCTTACCTTGTAATTACCTTGTAATCACCCCCATTAAACCCCATGATAGGATTTTAATATGCCTTAGCATAAAACCCTAAAGAGTACACCGCCTGTTTCCCTTCAATACCCTTTAAATCTACCTCATGTTTGGTGACGCTCCATTTGCCCGAGGCTTTTAAGGCTGTGACCAGCACTTCTTGGTTGTAAACTTCCTCAGATAGGGAAATTTCCCAACTTTGGGACACGCCTTGAATCCGGGCGGCTTTATTAACTGTGCTGCCAAAATAATCTAGACGATTATTGAGATTTACCAGGACAGTTGACCCTCTGTGAATGCCAATTTTTACTTTAACTTGCTCGTCTTCTGGGCGATTTTGGTTGTAATCTTGAAAATCATTTAAGGCATTGACTGCGGCTTTAATTGCGGCTTCACTGCTGATGAAAGAAGCCATGACCGCATCGCCGATCGTTTTTAATACCGTGCCTCCGTGATGCTCGATCGCGCCAAACAAAATCTCAAAATGGTCACGCACGATATTATAGGCTTTGACATCACCCAGCTTTTCATACATACTCGTAGAACCAGTGATATCGGTAAACATCACCGTTACCGAGCTAATTTTTATCCGCTCCCGCTCCGATAAAACCTGGTCGCCAAACAGTCGCTGATAAGCCGGTAAGTGGATAATTTGCAACCCGCTGACTCGGGGAGGTAGTTGCTCTGGTGTCAGTTCACTGGGCAATTCATCTTCATGCAGGTATAAACCTGATAGGGACTCACTGGAATTAGTCAGTTCAATTTTAATTTTACCGGGGGCGCAGGTAATTTGTTTTGTATCAAAATCCCCACTTTGTAATTGGGTGAGTTTGATTTCCTGCAGTTTGTCTGTGGGGGCTCCCTCAACGACCATGATACCTTTAGCTAAGGTAATGGCACAGCAGTAGCGGTATTTGCCCGGATTTAAATAATCTACCGCATAATTGGTTTCACCTTGAGAAACTGCCATCTGAAATTTCGGTTTTAATGCCGCTGGCGGTGCGCAGGTGGCATTGGTTGGTGATTGTTCTATGTCTTGGCTTAGGGAAAAAGTGACCTCCACCCGCTGGGAAAAATCGGTTTCAAACTCAATGTTGCACATGGGGCATCCACCTACGCCAGCGGCTTGGCTTAAATCGTGGTTTTCCCCACAAACCATATCGCAATGGGGGCAGCGGATATCCCAATTTAAATCAAATATACCTTGTTTCACTCCTTGCAGGCAGGCAGTGACAGTTTGGGATAAATCCATAAAACAATCTCGTGCCACCTGACAGGGGTTGAGCCGCTCACGTTGCCCAACGTCTGATTTAAGGAGCCACTTATACAAGGCATCAATAACTCTTTGATTGGCGTCAGGTCGCCGCTTGAGATTTTCGATTCTTTCCTGAAGTAGTTGATAATTCATCGGTGATATTTGAGAATTTGGGTGGTTGTTGATAGTAAAAAGAGCAGTTATGAAAACATAAAAACTCCTAAACTTTGGGAATGCTAGACCTCAAGCCTTAGCTCCCAGAACTTGCCGCAACATATCTTGGTGCATTAGCGATCGGTCAACTAATGACTGAATTTTGGCGGCAGACATGGGCTGGCTGTTGGCGTAACAGTCTAGCAAAGTTTTACTGATGATATCCGAGTCTTCCGGAAATTCCGATACCATAATTCCGGGCAAGTCTAATTCTGTCATTAGTTGGGTAACTTTGGGGTCATAACTAATACAGAAGCACTTACAACCAGCAGCAGCGGCCATAATTACACTGTGCAAGCGCATTCCCACGGCCATTTCTACCCCGAGAAACAAACCTTTTAATTCCTGGGGGTCTTCCACGGTCAAAATCCGCGCCTTGTCCTCCAATGCTGCGGCGAGTTGCTGGGCAATTGCTAAATCTTTGGATGCCTGAAATGGCACCAGCAGAATTAATGTATTAGTGGCTTTTTGAAAGTTGACAAGAGCCTGCTCGAAAGCCTTCAGGCGTGCGGGGGTCAGTTCTGGGTGTTCCCTGAGAGTCACAGCTACCCGAGGCGCCGGGAAATCTCCTGCACTGGGAACCGGTTTCGCTTCCAGAGCCCACACTAAGTCTGGGGCCATGACAAATGGAATGTTCCAATCTGCCAGAAGCTGCGCCGAACCGCTATCCCGCACGCTGACGGCTGTGCAACCGGCGAACACCCGCCGCGCCACAGTGCGAGTGAGGGAGCGCCGCAGGGGTCCGATACCTTGGGCAAGGGCGATCGTCTTTAAACCCAGTTGTTGCGCCAATCCCATTAAACCAGCGTAGTATAAAGGGCTGCGAATGCTGGTGGCATCTTGAATCAAGCTACCCCCACCCCAGATGAAAGCATCGGCTTGACGTAATGCCTGCCACACTTGGGGGGCCGCAGTCCTCCCCACTGCTGTCACTTTGTAACGCTGTTGGGTTTGCTGGGGGTTGCCACTGATGACGCAAGGAGTGCAGTTCTTGGGCAGCATTTGCAACAGGGAAGCCAACAGGGCCTCATCCCCACCATTACCCTGGCCGTAATATCCACAGCATACTACTTTTATTTGCCCCATCACCTTTGCTCCGATGTCAGTTTATTTATTAGACTACAAATTGCGGTGAGGCGGTGCGGCAAAACTGGTTTTCTTCTCCACAACACCTCGGACTGTTTCGGGCATCACGGCAATCATACAATAAGAAGGGCTGGTTTTGGAGATTGTTGGTGGGCGATTGTTGCTCAGGATAAATCAGAATTAATCATGTGATATATTGAATTTTAAAAATTAAAACGTATTATAATTATTTTGTTTTAATTTTTGCAAAAAATATTTGTACAGTAGATTTTAGGTTATAATAAATCAGGTTAATTAGATGCTATTGTGCCAAATGAGCGAAGTACAAGCAGATTACGATAGTCCGTGGAAAGAAGCGCTTTCCCTTTACTTTGAACAGTTTTTAGCATTCTTTTTTCCGGGACTACATGCAACGATAGACTGGAATCAGCCTTATCTGTCTCTAGATAATGAATTGTCGGAACTGGTGCGGGAGTCCGATATCGGCACCCAGTTTCCCGATAAGCTGTTTGAGGTGCAGCTCATTACGGGAAAACCGGTGAGGATTATGATTCATGTGGAGGTGCAAAGTCAATATGATGCGGATTTTTCCGAACGCATCTATCGGTACAACTATCGCGCCTTTGATAAATATGACAAGCCTGTGGTGAGTGTGGCGATTTTAGGGGACGATCGCCCCTCTTGGCGCCCCTCTGTCTATGAATATACTCTGGACGAGTATCGGTTAAAACTTGAGTTTCCCACAGCTAAGCTGCTAGACTATGAAAATCAGTGGCAGGTGTTGGAAGCGGACGATAACCCATTTGCGCTGATGGTGATGGCGCATTTAAGAACCCAAGCCACCACCAGCAATATGGAAAACCGTAAACAATGGAAGTGGACCTTGGTGCGCTTTTTGTTGTCGAGGGGTTATACTAGAGAGCAAGTGGTGAATCTGTTCCGGTTTGTTGACCGGATGATGACTCTACCCCAGGAACTAGAGCAGCAATTTAAAGCCGAAGTCATTCGCGATCGGGAGGCCAAACAAATGCGGTTTATGAGTCAGATTGAAGAAATGGCGATGGAAGAGGGAATTGCACGGGGAACCCAGCAAACCGCCCGTGAAGGGGTCTTGGAAATTTTGCAAGTCCGGTTTGGGGATATCCCCCCGGAAGTGGTGATAGCTATCAATGGGGTTAATGAAGTGGCTACCTTGAAGCAGCTTCATCGTCAGGCGATCGGCGTTGGTTCTGTGGCGGAATTCCAGCAGCTTCTTGCTGCTGCTCAAGCCAATTAAGCCAGAACCAGATTGAATTTTTCCGGGCTTGTAGGTAGGGCAATTGCTTTACCTACAATTGCCAAACTGGTGTGGATATGGTAGGATAGCGATATGGCTAGCAGTTCATTTTCAAAGATAGTGTTAGTTAAGGATGAAACTCAAAAATTTTGAAGTTCCTCTGGAGAAGATAGCCGCTATTAGCCAGCGATGGCATATCCAAAAGCTCTCTTTATTTGGCTCCTTTTTACGGGATGATTTTAAACCGGAGAGCGATATGGATATTTTGGTGGAATTTGAACCGGGTTTTACTCCAGGATTTTTGAAGCTCTACCAAATAGAAGAAGAATTGGCAGATTTATTTGACAATAGGCGGATTGATTTGGTGACACCTAAATTTCTCAATCACAGAATTCGCGATCGAGTGTTGGCTGAAGCTGAGGTATGCTATGTCGCCCAAAGATGACCGGGTTTATATTGGACATATGATAGACAAAATAGTAGCCACCACCCGCTAAGGGTGGGGCTATAGTTCCAGACTATGAATTGGGTTCATCTGGTGGGGTGGCTGCTTGGCGTACCGTTTCTATGGGTAACTCTAAAATACTGGATATTAACTCCAGACTAATTCCTGCTTGAATCATTTTTGGAATCGCTTCGAGCTTACCTTCGAGCTTCCCTTCGAGCTTACCTTCGCTAAACACATCTTGATAGAATTGGGTTTGCTTTAACTCACTAAATCCGAACATAGCTTGAATCTCCTCCCGGCTTTTTTGCGGTAATTTGTCCGTGATGATGGTTTCGATTAAGTTGATAAACTCCCGGAGTTGCCCCCACCCGCTAAGGGTGGGGCTATAGTTCCAGACTATGAATTGGGTTCATCTGGTGGGGTGGCTGCTTGGCGAACCGTTTCTATGGGTAACTCTAAAATAGTGGATATTAACTCCAGACTAATTCCTGCTTGAATCATTTTTGGAATCGCTTCGAGTTTGCCTTCGAGTTTGCCTTCGAGTTTGCCTTCGAGTTTGCCTTCGAGCTTGCCTTCGCTAAACACATCTTGATAGAATCGGGTTTGCTTTAACTCACTAAATCCGAACATAGCTTGAATCTCCTCCCGGCTTTTTTGCGGTAATTTGTACACAATGATAGTTTCGATTAAGTTGATAAACTCCCGTTGCACCTCTTGGGCGGTAAATTGGGATATGGAGCGATTAATTAACTGCTTCGCTCTGGCGGTGGCGGCATTTTCTGTGGGTTCGATGACCAGTTTCAAGACTTGAATTCCCCAGGAATCGTCTGAGTCCTCTAATTCATCGAGATAAATCCGCGACACCCGACTTAATTGTAGCATTTCCGCAAACTGCAACCCTTGTTCGCGTTCAATGCTGCGGTGGGGATAAATGACCACCACTCGCCAAGGATAAGGCGGTTGATTTTGCCGCAAATACAGAAACAGTTCCCCGAAAACGCGATAATATAGACTGTCATCGGGTTGAAATTGGACTTCGACCAGATATAGTTATTTCAAATAGAAATGAAACAGTCGAGATTGCCCTCACCCCCGTCTCCTTTTCTCTCTCCCCCCCTTTCCAAGGGGGGTAGGGGGGATGGAGAGGGGACGGGGGTGAGGGCGGAGTCAATCCCATTTTTACTTGAAATGACTATAAAAGGGTTGGCTGGGCTGTTCCTGTTTGGGCAGAAAAACCCCATCAATCCGAAAAGCCAGTTGTTTGAGTTCGACGGAGGTAAACTGATAAGCGTTTGCTTCACTGGCTGGGCGGTTTATCAGTTGAAAGAAACTGGCGGGAAACTGCTGAAATATTTGGTAAAATATGCTATCGGTTTTCATTGATTCGCTGATGGATTGGCTGATGGTGATGGCAGAGCCGCCGATGGGAAACTTGGTGGCATGGTCTGGATAAATATGATGAGTGCTGATGGTTTATTCGGGCAATTAAATCTATCCAATTATTATAATCACATTTCAGTATTTTCGGGCAGTGCTTTTACAAAAAATTACATTTGGCGGCGGTGCAGATTCACGGCAAATCAGTCACCATAAAATCTCATCATTCCTGATGCAGGACTACTCTTGATTGTTACACTATGTCCACTTCGTTAAAATCTCTAACGCCTTTCTCCGGGTATATTCATCGTCAGTATTGGCGATAACTTGCCCCAATCCCGCAAAAGCCTTTAAACCAGCCAATTACTTAAACTCAAGGCAGGCACCCGCTCAAATTCACGGATATTGGCCGTTACCAGAGTCAGATTCATTGCCAGTGCATACATCAGGGAAATCATCTTCTATATCCGGCAATTTAGTCAACACAGACAGCAAAGACTGAAAAATTACTGGTTCAATTATCAAGCGATTCCCTTCTTTATGTAACAACACTTCCGTAGCCGCTATGGCAAATTCTGGGGGAATAATTAAAACTTGCTCTGTTCCAGTTGTTGATAAAGTAATGGGTTTTGAATTCTGCATAACTGATTTGTCTTGGTATTGATTATAAGTAGGACTCTGGGGGGTGCTATCTGTGCCCCCCAAACCCCTGTAAGGGTTATTCTATCATGCTTTGGGCTGATGCCGTTCAGGGTTTAGCCTTGGGTGAGGTTCCCAACCGGGGGATGGGAATTTAACCAGAAAGTTTGGGGGGGTTCCAATTTCTCCACGCCCCCAAACCACTGGAAGCATGATTCTATCTGGCTTTGAGCTGATACCATTCTAGGTTTGCTTTGGGGTACTACCCCAAATTTATCGTGCCTTCAAATGCTTGAAATGAAGGCAGATTAAAGATGAGCGACCAACAAGACAAGTGGAAACAGCGCGCCGCTTTGGAGAATTGCTACAGCAACTTTGTGGAACCATACGTTAACCAGTGGATTGCGGTTAAAGATGGGTCCGGGCTCACTGTTCCTGTTGCCTATTCTGGATTTTGCTGTGCTTCTGGCTGGCTACTACTCACCGCTGTATTCTGTATGTTCATGCGCTGGCGCGAGGGCGCCAGAAAAAGGTGAGGTAGAGAAGGTGATGGCTGCTTGAAGGCACCAAATTATCCGGGAAGTCTCTAAAGCAGCCAATTACTTGCCAGACGAGGTGGCAGCGGGAACGGTGAGCTACGGTATAATTTTTACCAAGATAGCAGATTTAGCAGTCCCTCAGATGTAGCTGAGTAACCTTGTCCCCCTTCTGGTGTCCCTGGGTGCATTCGCCTATGAACCGGGAGAGCTTGATTTAGTCACAATTTAAACCCCTATCAAGTTTCTCAAAAAAATCATGGCCTATTTACTTTACAATGGTGTCAAAATAAAAATTACTGCCCAAAGAGTATCTGTCACAGATATTTACCGAGCCGCCGGGAAACCTCCAAACAAATCTCCCCTGAATTTTCAGAACTCAGAAGCTGGGAATAAAAGAATTAAGCAATTTCAACAGCAGCAAGGTGCAGATGTTTGGCAAAGCGGACTCCCCAAGGTGGAAGCGATCGTGCCGCTGGCTTGCTACTACTTAAGGTATCTGGGCGATCGCGGCGCCGCCGTCGCCCTGCAGCAAGTCTATGAAACGGGCAGAAATATTGAATATGCCACACCTGGGACTACCTATGCCAAATTTTCATCATATTTCAAAGGCAATCAAAAAAACGCTAATATCCTCTGGTGGTGTTTCATCATCAGCATTCTCATAGGCGTCGCCATCTTACCACAATGTCAATCTTCCCAACCACAGGAAGAACCGCCATCAACCCCGGGCGATCGTCAGTTCATCTAGTGCGGGCGATGATTCGGTAAAAACCCCGCCAAAGCCGCCGTCACCGCTTCCGCCAAAATACTAATCAGACGATAAAAAGCAATAGCTCCCAACAACACCCCCGTAGGTAAATGAGTTTGCAAAAGCCCCACTGCAGTTGCCTCAAACACCCCCACCCCACCCGGAGCCCCTGGAACCACCAAACCCAGCAACCAACTCATACTAAACCCCCCGAATACCACCGGTAAAACCTCCATTGTCAAATGCTGCGAAGGTGGCAACATCGCCATCACCGCCAACACAAAACCACTCCCCCGCAACAGCAAAAAACCCATTTCCCCCAACAAAGGCAAAATCGGATAACGCCTAATTTGGGGGGGTTCGTAGTTGGGCTTTAGCCCACTTTCAGGACCAGGGGAACGTCCCAATTTCAACTTACCCACAAAACCCACCACCGGATTAAAAAAGCGAGGATGCAGACCCGCCAACACCCCCACCAAACCCAAAACCGGCCAAAACTGCCCCAATATCTCCCCATAACCCACCAAAGCCAGAATCAAAGCCCCCGCCGCCATCAGTAGCGGTTCCATCAACACGCTGAGAGTTCCTATACTAAGTGAGATATTTTTCTCCTTCACCGCTGCCACCCGACCGTAAAAATGCCACACATTCCCCGGCAAATACTTGGCGATATTAGTGCGTAAATACACCCGTAACCCCCACACCACGGGCACCCGTTGCCCCAACTCCCGCAATATCCCAATCCACACCCACCCAGACCAAATGTGAGCTAACATCGTTATACATAGAGAGATAAATAACCAAAACCAGCTCGCGCCGGTAATTTCCAGCGCCATCACTTCTGCGCCTCTATCTTTGAGGGTTTTGGCGAGAAAAAATAAAGTGCCTCCCAAAATCACCCAGCGCAAGTATGGCTTCAACCGGGAGATAAATCCTTTAATATGTCCTTTGTCACTTGTCATTGACCATCACCAATCATCGCTTATGCTCGACATCAATAACCTTTTCAACGAAACCTATTACCTGGCGGAAAACCCAGATGTAGCGGCTGGCGTCACCTCTGGCGCTTTCACCAGCGGCTTGCAACACTTTAACTTGTTTGGCCAGTTTGAGCTACGGGACCCCTCGGCTTTATTCTCTAATCGCTACTATCTCGCCAATAACCCAGATATCGCCACAGCGGTTGAAAGCAATCTGATTACCAGTCCCTTTGGTCATTTTATCGCTTTCGGACAACGGGAAAACCGCAATCCGTCGCCCTTATTTGACACCAATTATTATCTCGCTAATAACCCGGATGTGGCAGCGGCTGTAGGTGATAACCTCACCGGTATTCAGCATTTTGTCTTGTTTGGACAATTTGAAGAACGCCGACCGGGCTTATTATATAATGACGCCTATTATCGGGCGAAAAATCCTGATGTGGACGCAGCGGCTAGCCGGGATGAGATTACTGGTATCGCCCATTATCTCAGTTTTGGTGCGGCGGAAGGGCGCTTATTTAATCCTTTGATTCCCCCCAGCGCCTCAACCCTGCCTAATGGGGTTGCGGCTGGCGATGTGACTCAAACTAGCGCGGTATTGTGGACGCGCACCACGGTTCCTGGCGCTGTGACTTTTGAATATAGCACTGACCCCAATTTTGGCAGTATTGTTGCCTCGGAAACGATGACGGCGACTGACCCCACGATGCCAGTGCAGGTGGAAGTTACGGGTTTAAATCCTAATACGGCATACTTTTACCGGGCCACAGATAGTGTGGGTACTGCTGCTACAGGCAAGTTTAGCACTCCCGCTAATGTGGGGACTCGCGAAGGGTTGCGTTTTGGTGTTTCTGGGGACTGGCAGGGAGAGTTGGCGCCTTACCCTTCTATTTCTAATGTGCCGCGGCTCTCTATGTTGAATCTGCCGGGGGTGCCCAGTTTCGACTTTTTTGTGCAGTTGGGAGATACGATCGAGGCGGATAGTATTTCTCCCGATTTACCAGGGATACGACAGTCGTCAACTGTGGAAGAATTCCGCACTAAGCATAATGAGATTTATAGTGACCGTTTTGGTCTCAATCCTTGGGCGGACTTGCGCGCCTCTATTGCTACTTACGCCACTTGGGATGACCACGAAATCACCAACGATTTTGCCGGAGGCGCTGCACCAGCAGAATCTCCCCAGCGTAACGGTATTTTTGGCACCGCTACGGAAGGGTTTGTTAATGATACGCCGGTGTTTGATGCGGCTTTGCGCGCCTTCCTCGATTATAAACCGTTGCGTGAGGAGTTCTATAGTAATACTGGGGATGCGCGCACCGATGGGGAAACTAAACTCTACCGCTATAATACACATGGTAGCGATGCGGCGACTTTTGTGCTGGATACCCGATCGTTCCGAGATAAACCCCTAACTTCTATACCCGAAACTGCCAGTCAAGAACAAATCGATGCTTATCTCGCGGAGGCGTTTGCACCAGGACGCACCATGTTAGGAGCGGCGCAATTGCAAGAGTTGAAAACTGATTTGCTTGCTGCCGAAAATGCTGGCATTACGTGGAAATTTATCTTCTCGACGGTGCCGATGCAGAATTTCGGCATCCCCGTAGCGGGAGAACGCTGGGAAGGTTTCGCCGCCGAACGGACTGATTTACTGAAGTTCATTGAAGATAATGATATCGCTAATGTGGTGTTTGTCACTGGCGATTTTCACGGTCATGTAGTGAATAATGTTACTTATCAGGAAGGATTTGGACAACCGCAAATTCCCACGGGGGCGATCGATGTGATGGTTGGTCCGGTAGCGATTCAGCTCAATATCGGTCAAGGTCCTTTTGCCGCTCCCTTCGGTCCGGCGACGGTGGCGTTTACTCCCGATGCTTTGTTACCTCCAGAAGAGAAAGAACGTTACCGCAATCTTCCCACTATGGCGGAAAAAGACCAATTCGTGCGCGAGGTAATTGATCGGCGCATTACCCCCCTGGGATATGACCCGATCGGCTTAGAAAACTCCGGTATTGACGCCGAATTACGCCAAGGCTCTTATATCCAAGCACATAACTACGGCTGGACTGGTTTTAACATCAACCAAGAAACCCAGGAACTACAAGTAGCTACTTGGGGAGTCGAACCCTACACACAAGCAAACATAGAAGCCAATCCCCAAAATATTGCCAATCAAACCCCCATCTTAGTTAACCAATTTGTCGTCTATCCTAATTTAATCAAGAGTTTACCCACCTTCGTGGAAGATGCCGTCACTGCCAATATCGCCTCTCGGTTTAATATCGATAGCGATAGTCAAGATATCGTATCTGTGCGTCGGAAAATGTGGCCGGATCCCTTGTTGGGTTTGTCTCGCCCCAATGAGATACCTCCTGCGTTAACAGTCTTTGGTTGGGAGGTGACAGTCGCCAGCGGCGAGCAGCGATTTGTTTACCGCACTAACGATAAAGCTTCCGTCATTCGCTTAGATGAAGCAGCTTCTATCCTCCCATCCAACCCATAAACTATATAGCAATCCTAAAGTGATGCCAATATTTTTGTAGGGGCAGTCACCCCGTAGCTGACCTTACGGTGTAGGGGTAAGCACGGGGGCGTTTCCCCTACAATTAACACAATTCATTTAGGATTGCTATATGTGAGGGCAATTGATGAATTACCCTGATAAATTTACCATAAGCCGATAATTTTTGGGATAACCAGCCAACCACCATGACAGCAAATCCCTTAATTGCCCATTTTCAAATGCTGGCCCGGTACAATACCTTAGCCAATAGCAAAATTTATAACACTTGTGCTACCCTCCCTCAGCCGGAACTACATCGCATCCGTCCCGCATTCTTTAAAACCATTCACGGCACCCTCAATCATATTTTAATCGGCGATAGGATTTGGCTGGGCAGATTTGCCGGTGAGGAGGTGCCATCCACAGGACTTAACGCCATCCTATATCCCGATTTTGAGGCACTACGCCAAGCTCGCATAGAAGAAGATGCCCGCATCGAAGCCTTTACCCAAACCATCACCGAGGATTTTTTATCCCAAACCATCACCTATCGCAATAACGCGGGCAACATCCACGCCGATCGTGTTTCCCTGCTACTGGCACATTTTTTTAATCACCAAACCCACCACCGGGGACAAATCCATGATATGCTTAGCCAAACCGAACTAGCCCCCCCATCTTTGGATATGCACCGGTTGTTACGTCCAGATCCTGTTTAGGATAATTTCATCCTATTGGATAGTCAGTGGTCTGGAAATGATATCCAGCGGATTCCCAGTTTATGAGGTAGAGATTTAACCCAGAATCATGCCACTGGAGTGCCGCCTGCATCATACAGCCTGTTCAGAAATAATCTGAGCCGCTCTCAAAGTCCCTCTCCCTTTTTGGGAGAGGGATTTAGGGTGAGGGGCTGTACTAAATCACTGTTGAACAAGCTGTAATTGATCAACTGGCAATCTGCTGTATCATCCAAAACTTATCTGGGGCATAAATTGCCCACACTCAGGGACAAAAGTAATCAGGAGAATCAAACCAACCATGTTAACCACCAACGATTTATTTGACGAAGGCTTTTATCTCGCCAAAAATCCCGAAGTAGGCGCCCAAATAGGCAGGGGCGATATTGAAAGCGCTTTCGACCATTTCCAGACTTTTGGAGAAGTGGAAGGACGGGACCCCAGTGCCTTTTTCGATACCAGCTACTATTTGGAGACAAATCCCGATGTCGCAGCGGCAGTTTCCAGCTTTGATGTTACTGCATTTGAACATTTTATCACAGCGGGTCAGTTTGAAGGACGCAACCCCAGTCCTTTTTTCGATCCAGATTTTTACCGGCAAAAAAACCCCGATGTCGCTGCCGTCAATCGCGACCCCATCACCGGCTTATTCGCTCATTTTTTAGCATCTGGCGCAGCGGAAGGACGCGACCCTAACCCCTTGTTAGATACTAGCTACTATCTAGACGCCAACCCAGATGTAGCGGCGGGGGTACAGCAAAAAGCCTTCAGTGCTTTTGAACATTTTGTGGCTTCGGGTCAATTTGAGCGGCGCAACCCTAACCCCCTATTCAATACCGATGTTTATTTGGCCAATAATTCTGATATTGCCGCTGGGGTCGCCCAAAATGCCTTTACTGGTTTTGAGCATTTTCTCAAATTTGGTCAATTTGAACGCCGCAATTTTAGCCCAGTTTTCGATACCGGATTTTATTTAGACCAAAACCCAGATGTTGCCCTGGTTGTCCGTAACTCAGGCATTTCAGCATTAGAACATTTTATCGAATTCGGACAGCGGGAAGGAAGGCAGCCGCGCCGGTTATTTTCTGAGGTGTATGTATTTGGGGATAGTCTTTCTGATGATGGCAATTTGTTTGCCTTAACTAACGGCTTAATCCCTCCGAGTCCGCCTTATGATAATGGGAGGTTTACCAATGGTTCGGTGTGGGTGGAACAGCTAGCGCCGAAACTGGGATTACCGGTGAATCCTAATACTAACTTTGCGATTGGTGGGGCACTATCGGGAAATACCAATAATTTCAATACGCGGTTTCCCACTTTGCCTGCTCTTCCGGGATTACAGCAACCGCTGGACTCCTTTGTAGCGGCGAATCCCGCTGCTGACAGTCAAGGATTATATGTGGTTTGGGCGGGTGCGAATGATTATGGTCAGGGTGTGACGGATGTGGCTGGAGTGGTGAATAATCTTACCAGTGCTATAACTAACCTGGCGGCGGTGGGAGCGCGCAATTTTATGGTGCCGAATTTGCCAGATTTGGGAGTAACGCCAGCGGGTGCTAGTAGTCCCAATGCGGCGGGTCTGTCCCAACTCAGTACCGCTCACAATAATGCTTTAGCGGCGGCGATACCGGTTTTAGAGCAAAATCTGAATGTGAATGTTATCCCAGTTGATGTGAATACTCTGATTAATAATGCTCGTTCTAATCCGGCTGCTTTTGGCTTTACTAATGTGAGTAATGCTTTTTTGACCTCCGGGGCGACTAATCCCAATGAGTTTATCTTTTGGGATGAACTGCATCCTACTTTCCGGGCACACCAGTTGATTGCGGATGCGGCGAATCAGGCAATTACTGCGATCGCCGAATTGGTGCAAATGAAATTGTAAATTTGTCCAAAGTCATTTGTCCGCAAGTCCGCTTGTCCTTTGTTCTGATATAATGAAAGATTGCTTTAGTTTACCCCGATCGCCCTAAATGTGCGTTGCGTCTGTAGGGGCGATTCGCGAATCGCCCCTAAGAGGGGCTTCGGGGGATGGTTCGGAAAAAATCGGTATGCACGCAGATGGAGGTTTATGGTAGCACAGGACACGAAAAGCAGCAAGTACGAAGCCAAAACACAGGAAATTGCGAAAGAGCTGTTGGGAGCGACGAAAGAAAAGCGATCGCTCTTCGCCCAGTTGCAGGACCAAATGCGCTGGGATGATAAGCTCCTAGCGTGGGCGATGGGCAACCCAGGGCTGCGGGTACAATTATTTCGTTTCATCGACTGCCTCCCAGCTCTGCGGAGCAAGGCGGAAATTGCCAGCCACTTGCAAGAGTATCTCACGGCGGAGGAGGTAGAACTGCCTGATGCGCTGAAAAAGCTGATTGGCTTCAGTAGTGGCGATTCTATGCCGGGACAAATTGCCGCCACCACTGTCACCACAGCGGTAGAGACGCTGGCACAGAAGTATATCGCTGGGGAAAATCTCAAACAAACCATCAAAACCCTGGAACGCCTGCGCAAGGAAAAGATGGGGTTTACCATCGATTTGCTCGGCGAGGCAGTGATTGCGGAGGCGGAGGCGCAATCTTATCTCAATAGTTATTTAGATTTGATGACGCAGCTTGCCCGAGAGGCAAAGAATTGGCAGTCGGTGCCTTCAGTTGATGAAGCGGATGGGCAAATATTGCCTCGGGTACAGGTGTCGGTGAAGCTGACGGCGTTTTATTCTCAGTTTGACCCGCTTGATGCGGTGGGGAGTGAGGCGAAGGTGAGCGATCGCATCCGCACCCTCTTGCGTCACGCCGCCGATGTGGGGGCTGCTGTTCACTTTGACATGGAACAGTACGAATACAAAGACATTACCCTCAGCATCCTCAAAAAAATCCTCCTAGAAGAAGAATTCCGCTCCCGCACAGATATCGGCGTCACCCTACAAGGATATCTCCGTGACAGCAAAAAGGATTTACAAGATTTAATTGCCTGGGCAAAACAGCGGGGCAACCCCATCACCGTGCGGTTAGTCAAAGGAGCATACTGGGACCAGGAAACAATTAAATCTCGCCAGAAGCACTGGCAGCAACCCGTATATAGCCAGAAAGAATCTACTGATGCCAATTATGAGCAGTTGACCGAGCTGCTGCTGGAAAATCACGATTATCTTTATGCCGCGATCGCCAGCCATAATGCCCGTTCTCAAGCCCATGCAATAGCCATTGCTGAAACCCTCAATATCCCCTCTCGCCGCTTTGAAATGCAGGTATTATACGGCATGGGGGAAAAACTCGCCAAAGCTCTCGTACAGCGGGGTCATCGCGTCCGCGTTTATTGCCCCTACGGCGACTTGCTCCCAGGCATGGCATATCTCATCCGCCGTCTCCTGGAAAACACCGCTAACAGTTCCTTCCTGCGTCAAAGTCTCGAAGACCGCCCCATTGAACAATTAATCGCCCCGCCATCATTCATAGAGACCAACGGCAAAGGCAACGGGGAAAAAGGCTTCTTTGTCGGCGCTCCCGATACCGACTATGCCAATACTAAACTGAGGGCAACCGGTCAAACCGCCCTGGAAACAGTAAGTCAGCAACTGGGCAAAACCTACGCCCCCATTATCAACGGGCAGCCGCACAATACCGCACAAAGTTTTAATTCTCTCAACCCCTCTAATCCCAGCGAAATTGTCGGCACGATCGGCCTCATCTCCGAAGCACAAGCCGAAACAGCCATCATCGCCGCCAAAGAAGCCTTAAAGAGTTGGCGCAACACCCCAGTCTTACAACGCGCCAATATCCTACGCCAAGCCGCCGACTTGCTAGAAAAACGCCGCCACGAACTCACCGCCTGGATGGCCTTTGAAGTCGGCAAACCCCTGCGGGAAGGAGACGGGGAAGTTTCCGAAGCCATAGATTTCTGCCGCTACTACGCCGCCGAAATGGAACGGCTACAACCAGGGACTAATTATGATGTAGCCGGAGAAACCAACCGCTATCACTATCAACCTCGCGGCATTACCTTAGTCATATCCCCCTGGAATTTCCCCCTAGCAATTCCCACAGGGATGACCGTGGCATCTTTAGTCGCCGGAAATTGCACCCTCCTGAAACCAGCAGAAGTTTCCAGCGTCATCGCCGCCAAGCTGGCAGAAATCCTCATCGAGGCAGGGATACCACCCGGAGTATTCGCCTTCGTTCCCTGCAAAGGCTCCACTGTCGGGTCTTACATGGTCAAACACAAAGATGTCAATACCATTGTGTTTACCGGTTCCCAGGAAGTCGGCTGCCGCATTTTCGCCGATGCCGCCGTATTGCAACCCGGACAAAAGCACCTCAAACGGGTGATTGCCGAAATGGGGGGCAAAAATGCGATTATCGTAGATGAGAGCGCCGACCTCGACCAAGCCGTAGCCGGGGTAGTGCATTCCGCATTTGGGTACAGCGGCCAGAAATGCTCCGCTTGCTCCCGAGTCATCGTATTAGAGCCAGTTTACGAGAACTTCTTGCACCGGTTGATCGAAGCTACCCGCAGCTTGAATGTCGGACCGGCCACAGAACCCAGCACCAAAGTCGGACCAGTAATTGATGCCGCCGCACGAGACCGGATCCAAGAGTACATCGCCAAAGGCAAAGCCGAAGCCGAACCGGCTTTGGAAATGGCCACACCAGAGGAGGGCTATTTTATCGGTCCAGTCATTTTTCAAGACGTAAAGCCAGAAGCAGCAATTGCCCGGGAAGAAATCTTCGGTCCAGTGTTGGCAGTGATGCGAGTGCAGAACTTCCAGGAAGCTCTAGAACTAGCCAATAGCACTGATTATGCCCTCACTGGCGGTTTATATTCCCGCACTCCCTCCCACATCGACCAAGCAGGGGCGGAATTTGAAGTAGGCAACCTGTATATAAATCGGGGGATTACTGGGGCGATCGTTTCCCGGCAACCCTTCGGCGGCTTCAAACTGTCTGGCGTCGGTTCTAAAGCCGGAGGTCCTGACTATTTGCTACAATTTTTAGAGCCCCGAACTATCACCGAAAACATCCAACGTCAGGGTTTCGCCCCCATAGACGGAGAATAACCCTTAGTCCGGGGAGAAGAAACCGGGTTTCTCAAACGAGCTGCCTTGTCCCTTGACAGATATCCTGGTCAAGAAACCCGGTTTCTGGGAGTATGAACAAAGGACTTTTGACCAATGACTAATCAGCCCAAAATCTACGATGCCGTGCTGGGGGGTGACAACCCGCCACCGGTAACGGCAGCCGTCCTCGGAGGTATCGCCGGAGTCAAACGACGTTTTGCGGCTAAAGCTATTGAAGAAAAAAGGGCAGCATTAAAAGAGGCAGTCAATTATCCGCACAAAGGCGGCTTAGACATATTAATTCAAGCCTTAAAAGACCCAGATAGTATAATTCAAAAATATGCTTATTTTCTCCTGAAAGACAGAGAAGAGGTCGAAGTAAAAGCAGCATTAATTGACTTTAATATTTATCAACTTTTTACCTGCAAAAAAACTGTTAAAGGACATATTCATAGCATTAACAGCATTGCCTTTTCCCCCACAGAATCAAAATTAGCCAGTTGCGGCAATGATGGCACAATTAAGATTTGGGATGGGAAATTGGGCACCGAGATTAAAACCCTCACTGGTCATACCGGCATGGTGTATGACTTAGCGTGGACTCCCGATGGCAAAAGATTAGCCAGTGGCGGTTATGATGGCACGGTGAAAATTTGGGATGTGCAGTCTGGAACTTTGCTCGGAGCCCTCACCGGACATACCGGGAAGGTTTTGGGAGTGGCTGTTGCCCCCGGTGGTAGTGGCATTGCGAGCTGTAGCGAAGATAAAAGTATCAAAATTTGGGACATGAATAATGGTACTTTACTGCACACTCTTCGGGGTCATGCGGGTATGGTGCAGAGCGTCGCCTACAGCGACGAAGGACGGCAATTAATTAGCGGTAGTGAAGATGGCACGATTAAAATCTGGGATATAGGCAGCGATACTGGCAGCAGACCTGAACCGATCGGTCTGCGCAGCGTTGGTGTTCGGGTAAGGCGTACCCTCCGGGGACACGATCGCTCCGTCACCAGTATCGCCATTGCCCCCATAAACGCTCCATCATCTTTGCCCCTCGTTGCCAGCGGTAGTTGGGACGGATATATCAAAATTTGGGATGCTCATACAGGGGAGCTAAAAAGAACCCTCACCAACCACAACGACTGGGTAACTGGCGTCACCATCAGCGCCGACGGTCGCACCCTCGTGAGCTGTAGTTGCGATCGGACAATTAAAATCATCGACATCGCCACAGGCACCCTGAGAAAAACCCTTCGCGGTCACACCCAGCGCGTCAGCGGTGTTGCCATCAGTCCCGACGGCAAAACCATCGCCAGTTGCAGCCGCGACAGCACAATTAAAATTTGGGGCATCGGTTCTTAGATTCCAGGAAAGTAGTTGGGCTTTAGCCCAAATTCCGGAGGGCTAAAGCCCAACTACAAACCGAAGAGAGTTTCTGCCGAGATTTAGTTAATATCCTTGTAGAGAAAAGACTCATGCAGCAGCCGCGCCCCGACGATGTTGTATTAGGAGGCCAACAACCCCCCCCCTTCAATGGCGTAGTTTTGGGAGGTATCGAAGGAGCCAGAAAGCGGGCTCGCTACAGCTCCATCCCCGGTCAAATTGTCGCCCTGCAAGACGCCCTCAACTACGGCCCCGCCGGGTTAGATTTAATCATCGAAGCCCTGCAATCCCCCCACCACCAGATCCGGTGGGCAGCCTATTCCCTTCTCGTCAACCAACCCGATCCAGAAATTCAGCAAGCGCTCACAGAACACCATCCCTACAAATATATTATTTGTCTGGCTACCCTTCACGGTCACACATCCGCAGTGCGAGGGGTCGCCATCAGTCCCCCACAGGGGAGATGGGGAGACGGGGAGACGGGGAGACTTGGAGACGGGGAGACTTGGAGACGGGGAGACTTGGAGACGGGGAGACGGCAAGAGGGGGCGTCAGAAAGTACGATCGCCAGTGCCAGTTATGACGGCACCATCAAGATTTGGGACCTGCAGACCCACCGCTTACTACACACCCTGCAGGGACATCGCGATCGAGTCTATAGCGTCGCCTACCGCACTACCACAGACAGCGATAATGCTGTACTCGTCAGCGGTAGTGCTGACAACACCATCAAAATTTGGCATATCCCCAGCGGCACTTGCCGCCAAACCCTCACCGGTCACACCCAAAACGTCTGTAGCGTCGCCGTCAGCCCCGACGGCCAAACCATTGCCAGCGGCAGTTGGGATACCAGTATTAGAATTTGGGATATCACCAGTGGCAAGTGCCGCCAAACCCTCACCGGTCATTTCAGTTGGGTATATAGCATCGCTTTCAACCCCGACGGCACCCAATTAGCTAGCGCCAGTGCCGATGGAGCCGTCCGCATTTGGGACCTCACCACCACCAGACTCAGACACATCCTCCCCAGCGATGGCAGCATATTGCATGGGATTGCCTACAACGGACCAGAACTCCCCCACGGCCACACCGGGCAGGCGTTGCTAGCTACCTGCACTAATGAAGGTAAGATTAACATCTGGGATGCCAGCACTGGGGCGAGGGTTTGCACCCTCATCGGTCACACCAAACGGCTCAATAGTGCCACATTCAGCCCTGACGGACGCACCCTGATTAGCGGCAGTTGGGATAGAACCGTCAAGATTTGGGACCCGAAGAGGGGCATTACCCTCCGGACTCTCGTCGGTCACACCCGTAAGGTCAATGCCGTAGCCATCAGCCCTGATGGCCAATTCATCGTCAGTGGCAGTCACGATGGCACCGTGAAGATTTGGGGAATTTTAGATTGTTGATGTTTGGCGCTCAGCCGCCAATTTGGGAGCATTTTATGGCTAAAAAAACCACAAAATTATTGTTGCTATTAATCGGAGGAATAGGAATTTTTTTCGTTTCGTTAATATTGAAGGTCAAATTTACTGGCATGATGAAACTTACACCAGTCTGAGAATTGCAGGCTACAGAGAAGCGGAAGTTATAACCGCTGTCTTTAATGGCCAGGTAATTACCCCTGCCCAACTGCAAAAATACCAACACTTCACCCCAGACAAAACCGGGCGCGATGTGCTACAATCCCTCGCTTTAGAAGACCCCCATCACCCACCACTTTATTATCTGATGGCGCGATTTTGGTGCGAGTGTTTTGGCGATTCCGTGGCAGTCATTAGAAGATTATCTGCCAGCATCAGTTTACTGGCATTTCCTTTAATTTACCTCCTGTGCCGATCGTTGTTTGCCTCCCCCCTAGTGGCAGAAGTGGCAGTGGCAATCATCGCCGTTTCCCCTTTCCACATCCTCTATGCCCGCGAAGCCAGACCATACAGTTTGTGGATCGTGACAATTTTGCTCTCCAGTTGGCTGTTATTGCGTAATTTGTCCCTTGTCCCTTGTCACGTGGAAGAGAAACCGGGTTTCTTGCGGAAAATCTCCGTCAAGCTCCGAGACATCTCGTCGAGAAACCCGGTTTCTGGGGGACTTTCCCTATGGCTCTATGCTGGCAGTTTGGCTGTGAGTTTCTACACGTTTTTGCTCTCAGGTTTGGTGGCTCTGGCTCATGGTATTTATCTTGTGGCCGTTAACCTGTGGCGGATGAAGGTACGCCGCCACTGCCCCGGCTTACCTGCGGACTGGAGCCGAGGGACTGCTGGCTATCTGGTGGCTTTAGTGGCGGCATTAGTCATGTTTTCCCCCTGGATGTTAGCAGTGAGCCGCAACTGGTCTCGCGTCGAGACTACCACCGCCTGGACTGGGGATAAAATGCCCCTATTTTCCCTGCTCAAGATTTGGGCCGCCAACATTTCCCGGCTGTTTTTCGATATCAATTTTGACTCAGAATCTCACACGGAGCTGTACGCGATCGTCCCGATTTTAATTTCTCTCGGGCTGGTGGCATGGTCTATTTACTTTCTCATCCGCCACACGCCACCCCCCGTCTGGCTATTTGTCGTGATTTTGATGGCCGTAGGCTCTTTATCCCTCATCATCCCAGACTTAATTTGGGGGGGCAGGCGCTCTAGTATTAGCCGCTATTTAATTCCCTGTTATCTGGCCATTGAAATCGCTGTGGCTTATTTTACCGCCGCTCAACTTGAAACCTTAAATCAACGGCGACAAAACCCAATTATCTCGATTTTCGCTCTCATCTTAATTGCTGGCATAGTTTCTGGGGCGGTGATTGCCCATTCAGACACTTGGTGGATTAAGAAAAACAGTCATCATAATCCCGTTGTGGCTGAAGTGATTAATCAAATGCCTAATTCCCTATTAATCAGTAGTAATTATCGCTATAATTTTGGAGAAATTCTGTCTTTAAGTCATTTACTCGCTCCCCAGGTACGCCTCCTGTTGTTACAGGAACCGAATTTCCCCCAAATTCCTTCAGAGTTTAGTAATATCTTAGTTTTTAATCCGTCTCCCAACCTCATAGCAGCGATAAAAAGTAATCCGAAATATAGGATAAAACATTTCCAGCAGCCAAAATTGCGCTTATGGCAGGGGACAATTGATAATTGATAATTGATAATTGATAATTGATAATTGATAATTGATAATTGTCAATTATCTCCCCCTCTTCCCCCTCTTCCCCCTCTTCCCCCTCTTCCCCCTCTTCCCCCTCTTCCCCCTCTTCCCCCTCT
>Ga0209172_10002643_pt1 | contig 30679 bp, 28 predicted proteins | sample LarsenN4metaG_FD_184113 | JGI IMG/M metagenome (GOLD analysis project Ga0209172, IMG submission 184113) | Hot spring sediment bacterial and archeal communities from British Columbia, Canada, to study Microbial Dark Matter (Phase II) - Larsen... ... | reverse complement strand
CGCGTCCTGTACGAGCCCGATGTTGACGGTGAACTCGTCGCGGCCGGCCACGAACTCGCGCGTGCCGTCGAGCGGATCGACCAACAGGAAGCGATCGCCGAGCTGCGCGGGCGGGCAAGATCCTCCCGCCTCTTCCGAGACCACCGGCACGCCGGGCAAAAGCCGATCGAGCTCCGCAAGGATCAGGGCCTCGGACGCCTCGTCGGCCGCGGTCACCGGCGAACGGTCCGATTTCTGCCGCACGCCCGTCAGCCTTGTTCGCGCCGCAAGAATGGTGGCGGCCGCGCGCGAGGCGATGTCGGTCAGCCCATCGAGCAGGGCCTCTTCCACGGCGACGAAAGCCTGCGCCACGACGGTTCTCGGCTTGACCACGACCGGCCGCGATGTATCACACCGCAGCCTCACGCTCGATGCCCGAATCGCCTAAACCTGTCCGGGCCACTTGCCAATCGGAGTGCATGGAATGTCCGGCCCCGTCGTCCTCCAGGGACTCGACCTCGCCGCTTTGCTGTGTTCGCGGGTCTGCCATGACCTGATCAGTCCGGTCGGCGCCATCATGAACGGCCTCGAGGTCATGGAGGAGGACAAGGACGAGGAAACCTCCAAGTTCGCGATGGAGCTGATCAAGAAGAGTGCGCGCACGGCTTCGGCCAAGCTGCAGTTCTGCCGGCTGGCATTTGGCGCCGCCGGTTCGACCGGCGCCCAGATCGACACCGGCGATGCCGAAACGGTCGCGCGCGGGCTGATCGAGGACGAAAAGACAAGGCTCACCTGGAATCTGCCGCGGGCCCTGTTGGCCAAGAACCGGGTCAAGCTCCTGCTCAACATGCTGCTCTTGGCCGGCCAATCGATCCCCCGGGGCGGAGAGCTTGCCGTCGATCCCGTCGGCGAGGGCGAGAGCATCGGCTTTCGGGTCGCAGCCACCGGCCCCAATGCGCGCGTGCCGCAGGCTGTTCCGGCCCTGCTTGCGGGCGAAGCGGGCGGGCACGGGGTCGATGCCCATGCGATCCAGCCCTTCTATACGGGTCTTCTGGCGAAGGACTGCGGACTTGCCGTTGCCATCGCCGGCGAAGGCGATGCGGTGGTGCTGACCGCCCGCTAGATATCGCGGAGAGCCTGCGCCCCGGTCTGGTCGCGGGCCGCACCCCATTCGTTACCGACTTGTTAACGGGCACGTGCGGCGTCTCCGGCACGCCCGCATCAACGGCGCTGACTGTGCCCACAACGTGCAACTGAAATTAAACGCCTCGGCCACACACTGCGCCATCGCGACGCAGAGCGCCCGCCTGCGTCGGCGCGCGCCTGCTCGGAAGCCGCCGTCATGGATGATCTGCTTCGGGAATTCCTGACCGAAACGAACGAAAGCCTCGATGTCGTCGACGTCGAACTCGTGCGGCTCGAGCAGGAACCCAACAACGCCAAGATCCTCGACAACATCTTCCGGCTCGTTCACACCATCAAGGGAACCTGCGGGTTTCTCGGCTTGCCGCGCCTGGAAGCACTGGCGCATGCGGCGGAAACTCTGATGGGCCGCTTTCGCGAGGGCATGCCGGCCACGGGCGAAGCGGTCACGCTCATTCTGTTCACCATCGACCGGATCAAGGAGATCCTGGCGGAACTGGATCGGCACCAGCGCGAACCGGAAGGTCGCGACGACGAGCTGATCGCTGCGCTCGAGGCCATGGCGGCACGCGGCGCAAAAGCGCCGCCAGCGGCGCCTGGATCGGACCAGACGGGGCGCACGGACGGCAGCCTCACGCCGCAGGTCCTCGAGCGTCCGTTGCGGCCGGGCGAGGTTTCGCTCGACGAACTCGAGCGCGCCTTTCGCGAGGCGCCCGGCCCGGTGCCGGCCGCATCGGCCCCCGCCCCGGCGGAAAAGGCCTCCCCCGACGCCGAAGAGGAGAGGGTCGACACCCGGCGACCGGGCCAGTCGATCCGGGTCAACCTCGACACGCTCGATCATCTGATGACCATGGTGTCCGAGCTGGTGCTCACCCGCAACCAGCTCCTCGACATCGTGCGCCGGCACGGCGATTCCGAATTCAAGGTGCCGTTGCAGCGGCTGTCCAATGTCACCGCCGAACTGCAGGACGGCGTCATGCGCACACGCATGCAGCCGATCGGCAATGCCTGGCAGAAGCTGCCGCGCATCGTGCGCGATCTGGCCGCCGAACTCGGCAAGGAGATCGAGCTGGAGATGCACGGCGCCGACACCGAGCTCGACCGGCAGGTGTTGGAGCGCATCAAGGACCCGCTCACCCACATGGTGCGCAACTCCGCCGACCACGGCCTGGAGTCCCCGGCCGAGCGCATCGCCGCGGGCAAGCCGGTCAAGGGCACGATCAGGCTCAGCGCCTATCACGAAGGCGGCCATATCATCATCGTCGTCGCCGACGACGGCCGCGGGCTCGACACGGCACGGATCCGGGAGAAGGCGCTGGCGAGCGGACTGGTGACCGAGGCCGAGCTGGAAAAGATGTCCGAGGCGCAGATCCAGAAGTTCATCTTTGCGCCTGGTTTTTCCACCGCCGTGAAAGTGACGAGCGTCTCCGGCCGCGGCGTCGGCATGGACGTGGTGCGCAACAACCTCGACCAGATCGGCGGCAGCATCGACGTGCATTCAGTGCGCGGTCAGGGACTGAGTTTCACCATCAAGATCCCGCTCACGCTCGCCATCGTCTCTGCGCTGATCGTCGAGGTGCGGGGAAACCGTTTCGCGATTCCGCAGTTGTCCGTGGTCGAGCTGGTGCGGGTGCACGCCAAATCCGAGCACCGCATCGAGCGGATCAAGGATGCCGCGGTGCTGCGGCTGCGCAACAGGCTGTTGCCGCTGGTGCGGCTTGGCGCCCTGCTGCGGCTCGACGAGGAGCAGGCGATGCCCGACAAGGGCTTCATCGTCGTCACCCAGGTCGGCGCGCATACCTTTGGCGTCGTGGTTGACGGCGTCTTCCACACCGAGGAAATCGTGGTGAAGCCGATGGCGTCCATGCTGCGGCACATCAATCTGTTCTCGGGCAACACCATCCTGGGTGACGGCTCGGTGATCCTGATCATCGATCCGAACGGCGTCGCACAGGCGGTCGGCACCTCGACCGCCTCGACCGCAGACAGCGCAGTCGATGCCGAGGGCTCGCGCGCCACGGCCGTCGCCGATACGGTTCCGCTGCTCGTGTTCCGCGCCGGCTCGCCCGAGCCCAAGGCCGTGCCGCTGTCGCTCGTCACGCGGCTCGAGGAAATCGATTGTCGGCGCATCGAGCTGTCCAACGGCCGACACATGGTGCAGTACCGCGGCCAGCTCATGCCGCTCGTGCGGGTCAACGACGACGCCGGCATCAGGCGCGAGGGCGCCCAGCCGCTGCTCGTGTTCAGCGACGGCGGCCGCTCCATGGGTCTGGTTGTGGACGAGATCGTCGACATCGTCGAGGACAAGCTCGATATCGCGGTGGCGAGCGATCGGCCGGGTGTGATCGGCTCGGCGGTCGTGCGCGGGCAAGCCACCGAAATCATCGACGTCGGCCATTTCCTGCCGCTTGCCTACGAGGACTGGTTCCGGCACAGGGACCTGCGGCTCGATCAAACGGCACGCACGCTGTTGTTCGTCGACGACTCCGCATTCTTCCGCAACATGCTCACGCCGGTCCTCAAGGCCGCGGGATATGAAGTCACCGCGGTCGCAGATGCACGCGAGGCGCTGGCGCTGCTGCAAGAGGGGCGCCGGTTCGACGTGCTCGTGACCGACGTCGACATGCCGGGAATGGACGGTTTTGCCCTGGCGGAGGCGATCCGTCGCGAGCCGCGCTTCGGGGACCTGCCGATCATCGCGCTGTCGTCCTACAGTTCGCCCGAAGCCATCGAGCGCGGGCGGCGCGTCGGTTTCCACGACTACGTCGCCAAGTTCGACCGCCAAAGCCTGGTGGCGGCGCTGAAGGAGCAGACCGCCGAGATCACGCGTGCGGCATAGGGTCCGGCCATGGGCGAAAAATCCGACACGAATGCCGAAACCGATTGCACCGAATACGTCACGGTGATGCTCGGCGAGCAGCTCTTCGGCCTGCCGATCTCGCGGGTGCAGGACGTGTTCGTTCCGGACCGGCTGACGCGCGTTCCGCTCGCGCCGCCGGAGGTCGCCGGCATCCTCAATCTGCGCGGACGCGTTGTGACCGCAATCGATATGCGCTCGCGGCTCGATCTCGGCCGGCGCGAGGAGGCTCGTGCGGCGATGGCGATCGGCGTCGAATTCAGATCGGAGTCCTACGGGCTGCTGGTCGATTCGGTGGGTGAGGTCATGAAGTTCCCGAACAGCCAGTGCGAAGCGAAGCCCGCCAATCTCGGCGGGCGGATGGCGCAGGTCGCGTCCGGCATCTTCCGGCTGGAGAATCAGCTCATGGTGGTGCTCGACGTCGATCGCATCCTTGACATGAAAAACGGTGCGATGGCGGCCTGAACGCACGCAGCACGCTCGTGCAGGACGGAAACGATTTGAGAGGAGTGGGGTGCGATGAAACTCTGTCTGGTGGTCGACGATTCGAGCGTCATCCGCAAGGTTGCGCGGCGAATCCTGGAAGGGCTGGAGTTCCAGATCGTAGAGGCGGAAGACGGCGAGCAGGCCCTCGCGGCTTGCCAACGGCAACTGCCCGATGCCGTGCTGCTCGATTGGAATATGCCGAAGATGGATGGCTACGAATTCCTCAAGGCGCTGCGCCGGTTGCCCGGCGGCGACCGCCCCAAGGTGGTGTTCTGCACCACCGAGAACGACGTTGCCCATATCGCACGGGCGCTGCATGCGGGTGCCAACGAATACATCATGAAGCCCTTCGACAAGGAGATCGTCGAGGCGAAGTTCCAGGAAGTCGGCCTGATCTGATCGGGCCGGTCATCCGGGCACGATGAACCGCAAGAGTGCCGCGCCGCCGATGAGCGCTCCCGCACCCGCAAGACCCACCGCCGGCTCATCCGCTGACGACATCCGCGTCATGGTCGTTGACGACGCGATCGTCGTGCGCACGCTGGTGTCGCGCTGGGTGGAGGAGACGCCGGGGCTCAAGCTCGTCGCCGCTCTGCGCAACGGCCGCGAGGCGCTGGAGCGGCTGGACGAGAGCAGGCCCGACGTGGTCGTGCTCGATGTCGACATGCCGGAGCTCGACGGCATTTCCACCCTGCCGCGGCTGTTGCAGCGACGCCGCGATCTTGCCGTCATCATGGCGTCGGCGCTGACCCGCAGCGACGCCGAGGTCACGCTCAAGGCGCTGTCGCTCGGCGCGGCCGATCATATTCCCAAGCCCGACGCCGAGGGCGGAATCATGACCTCGACGTCGTTCCAGCGCGAGTTGATCGAAAAGATCCGCGCGCTCGGCGCGCGCCGACACCGGCGGCCGCTGCCGCCGCCCTATGCGCGGCGGAGCGCGACCGCGGCCACGCGGCGCATGGCGGGCGCGGTGCAGCGCGCCGGCCGCTGGCGCGCCGTCGAGGGCGAGCCGCCACGCTATCCGTTGCGCCCCTTTTCGGCCGCAACGCCGCGCGTGCTTCTCGTCGGGGCTTCGACCGGCGGACCGCAGGCGCTGACCAAGCTGATGGCACGGCTCGACGCGGTCACCGACAGCGCGCCAGTCTTGATCACCCAGCACATGCCGGCAATGTTCACAACGATCCTCGCCGCCAATCTCGCGCGCGCCAGCGCCAAGCCGGTGCGGGAGGCCGAGGACGGCGAGCCGGTTCTGGCGGGCCAGGTGTATCTTGCCCCCGGCGGCAAGCACATGCGGGTGGAGCGCCGCAACGGCACCGCCGTGATCGCGCTCGACGACGGTCCGCCGATCAATTTCTGCAAGCCCGCGGTCGATCCGCTGTTCTCGTCCGCGGCAGAGGTGTGGGGCGCCTGGTGCCTCGCCGTCATCCTCACGGGCATGGGCACGGACGGAACGCGCGGAGCCATCGACGTGGTCGAGGGCGGCGGCAGCGTGATCGCGCAGGACGAGGCGACGAGCGTGGTCTGGGGCATGCCGAGATCGGCGGTGGAAGCAGGGATCTGCTCGGCGGTGCTGCCGGTCGATCAGATCGCGCCCATGGTCGTGCGCCTGTTTCTCGGAGCCAAGCCGTGACCCCGCACGACTACGAGTTTCTGCGCAAGCTGCTCAAGGCGCGTTCCGGCCTCGTGCTGTCGGCGGAGAAGCACTATCTGGTCGAGAGCCGACTGCTGCCGGTCGCGCGCAAGGCCGGGCTGTTCAATCTGACCGGCCTGGTCGCGCGGCTGAAGGCGCCAGACGCCGAGCCGCTGATCGTCGAAGTGGTCGAGGCGATGACCACCAACGAATCGCTGTTCTTTCGCGACAAGGTGCCGTTCGACCATTTCCGCGACACGATCATGCCGGAGCTGCTCGAAGCGCGTGCGGCGCGCCGGCGCATCCGCATCTGGTGCGCGGCCGCCGCCACCGGCCAGGAGCCCTACACGCTCGCCATCTGCCTCAAGGAGATGGGCCGTGAACTGAAGGGCTGGCGCATCGAAATCGTCGCCAGCGATCTGTCGCGCACGGTGCTGGAGAGGGCCCAGAGCGGCATCTACAGTCAGTTCGAGGTGCAGCGCGGGCTTCCGGCGCTGCTGCTGATCAAGTACTTCTCGCAGATCGGCGAACACTGGCAGATCGCGCCCGAGCTGCGCGGCATGGTCAAGTTCCTGCCGCTGAACCTGCTGCACGACTTCTCGCATCTGGGCATGTTCGATGTGGTCTTCTGCCGCAACGTGCTGATCTATTTCGATCAGGCGACGAAGATCGACGTGCTGGAGCGGATCGCAAAGCAGACCGAGCGCGATGGCTTTCTGGTGCTGGGCGGGGCGGAGACGGTGGTGGGACTGACCGAAGCGTTCAGGCCGCTCGCCGACAAGCGCGGGCTTTACGTGCCGCAAGGTTCACCGATGCTGGCGAGCAACGTGTTGCATTTCGGTGCGGCATCGGCCGTCGCCGCGAGCGCAGGCGAGCCCTGAGGCACGGCGGCGCACCCGCGTCGGGCGCGCCGCGCTCATGGCTTCAGCACGATCTTGCCCATCGCGGCGCGCGATTCGATCAGCGCATGTGCGCGCGCGGCCTGCGCCAGCGGCAGTCGTTCACCGATCGCCGGCCGCACGCCGGCGGCCAGCATCTCGACCGCGCGCAAGAGCGCCTCGCGCCGCGGCTGCGGCATATGGTCGTAGGTGTGCATGGTGAAGCAGCGCACCGCCGGACTCTTCTCGATGTTGGCGCGCATCGCCGCGAACAGATCGCTCTCCGGCATCCCGCCGAGCACGGCGTAGGACACGATCATGCCGAGCGGGGCGAGCATCTTGAGGCCGTCAACGAAGGCCTTGCCGGCGACGTGGTCGAACACAAGGTCGGCGCCGCGGCCGCCGGTCAGCGCCAGCACGCGCTCGACCACCGGCTCCTTGCCGTGGTCGATCGCATGCGCGGCCCCGCGTGCGCGCACGAAGGCGCATTTCTCCGCCGATCCCGCCGTGCCGATGACGCCTGCGCCGGCCGCGCGTGCCACGTCAATCAGCGCCGTGCCGACGCCACCGGCCGCGCCATAGACGACGACCGTCTTCGCCGGCATCCCGCGCGCGGCGTGGTGCAGCAGGATGAGGGCGAGCTGATAGTTGGTGAGCGCGGTTGCTTCGTCGGCGCCGATGCTGGCAGGCAGAGGGATCGCCGCGCCTTCGGGGACCGCGGCATATTCGGCATAGAGGCCGCCGCGGTTGCCGATCTCGTAGCCGGCGATGAAGACGCGATCGCCGACCTTGAGCGCGGTCACGCCCGCTCCGGTCGCGGCCACCGTACCGCTCATCTCGTTGCCCGGCACGAATGGCAGTTTCGGCATCCAGCGATAGCGGCCGGTGCGGATCAGGGTGTCGAAGTAGTTCACCCCGATGGCCTCGGCCTTCACCAGCACCTCGCCGGCAGCGGGCGAGGGGGTCGGCAGGTCGATCGGCTCGAGCACTTCGGGCCCGCCGGTGCGAGCGATGCGTATGGCTTTCATGGCATGAATTCCTAAGCAGCTTTTTCCGGTTTTGCCAACGAATGTCGGCCGCATCCTCTGCCCCCGCAGCGGCACCGCAGCACCAAGTGCTGCCGGACAGGGCTGGGCTGCGATTTCTTGGGTTGGTTGCTGCTCCGAGGGCAAACAACCGGGCTTTTGCATCGGCGGTGATCAGCGTACCTCCGCTCCGCGTGGCATCGCGCGCGCGACCGTATCCCGCGCGCTCGCGCGCCCGGGCGGCGCGCGGGGTTGCGGCGTGCACAGGTGGAATCGGGCCGGTGATTCACGGGCTACAGTATGCGCGCAGTCCGCGATGGCAGGCCGCTCGGTCATCCGCCGAAAAGCAAAGCCCCGCCTGGCGCGGGGCCGGCGGGGTTCTGCCTTGAGCGGCGATGCGCCGCGCTTCAGGCCGCGGTGATCTTGCCCTCGTCCTCGGTCGGTTCGCGCAGCACGTAGCCGCGACCCCACACCGTCTCGATGTAGTTCTTGCCGTTGGAGGCGTTGGCAAGCTTCTTGCGCAGCTTGCAGATGAACACGTCGATGATCTTCAGCTCCGGCTCGTCCATGCCGCCGTAGAGGTGGTTGAGGAACATCTCCTTGGTCAACGTCGTGCCTTTGCGGAGCGAGAGGAGCTCCAGCATCTGGTATTCCTTGCCGGTCAGGTGCACGCGGGCGCCTGCCACCTCGACGGTCTTCTGGTCGAGATTGACGGTCAGATCGCCGGTGGTGATGACCGACTGTGCATGGCCCTTGGAGCGACGGACGATGGCGTGAATGCGCGCGATCAGCTCGTCCTTGTGGAACGGCTTGGTGAGGTAGTCGTCCGCGCCGAAGCCGAGCCCCTTGACCTTGTCTTCGATGCCCGCGAGGCCGGAGAGGATGAGGATCGGTGTCTTGACCTTGGAGACGCGCAAGGAGCGCAGCACCTCGAAGCCCGACATGTCCGGTAGGTTCAGATCGAGCAGGATGATGTCGTAGTCGTAGAGCTTGCCGAGATCGACCCCCTCTTCGCCCAGATCGGTGGTGTAGACGTTGAAACTCTCAGACTTGAGCATCAACTCAATCGATTGCGCGGTGGCGCTATCGTCCTCGATCAGCAAGACGCGCATGCCAGTCCCCTCTTTCGCCGCTGCGGCCAAGCACTCGGAACGCCGCAGGGGCGGCCCGTGAAAACGCCATGGGACAATCCGATTCGGAACGGTAACCAGGCATGGTTAACAAAACCTGATTCCGAGCGGCAAGCGCGCACTGGCCAGAAACCGCCGAATCGGCGTAAGATATTGCTTGAGAGTGGTTTTTTGGCCACGCTTGTGCTCATGTTGCACTTTAAGAATCGGCTGCAACCGACTCGCCGGACTCGCCGCTTCCGAGCCGGCGGCGGCGAGCCGCCACGATCCCAATGACGGTGACCCAATGATTAATGACGCGGGTAAACAGGCCGTTAAGGCCGGGCGCCAAGCCCCGCCAATCAGGCGCCCGCGATGAAGGCGCTGGCGGAACAGATTAACGAACTCGACGGCGTCGAGATCTACGGCCGCGTCGTCGGTGTGCGCGGACTTATGGTCGAAGTGGCAGGCCCGATCCACGCCATGTCGGTCGGTGCGCGCGTGGTGATCGAGACGTCGAACCGCCCGATACCCTGCGAAGTCGTGGGCTTTGCCGGCACCAATGCGCTGCTCATGCCGTTCGGTCAGCTCGACGGCGTGCGGCGCGGCTGCCGCGCCGTGGTGACTTCGGTGCCGGGGGCGGTGCGGCCGTCGGCCGGCTGGCTTGGCCGCGTCGTCAATGCCATGGGCGAACCGATCGACGGCAAGGGACCCTTGCCGCCCGGCCCCGACCCGTATCCGTTCCGCGCCGCACCGCCCGCCGCGCATGCCCGCAAACGCATCGGCACGCCGATCGATCTCGGCGTGCGCGCACTCAACACCTTCGTCACCTGTTGCCATGGCCAGCGCATGGGCATTTTCGCGGGTTCCGGCGTCGGCAAGTCGGTGCTCTTGTCGATGCTCGCGCGCAATGTGCAGGCGGACGTGTCCGTGATCGGGTTGATCGGCGAGCGGGGCCGCGAAGTGCAGGAATTCCTGCAGGACGACCTGGGCGAGGCGGGACTGGCCCGCTCCGTGGTGGTGGTGGCGACCTCGGACGAACCGGCGCTGATGCGACGCCAGGCCGGCTATCTGACGCTCGCCGTGTCCGAGTACTTCCGCGACCAGGACAAGCACGTCCTGCTGCTCATGGATTCGGTGACACGCTTTGCCGTCGCCCAGCGCGAGATCGGGCTCGCCACCGGCGAGCCGCCGACCGCCAAGGGTTACACGCCGACCGTCTTCGCCGAATTGCCGCGGCTCCTGGAGCGGGCCGGAACCGGACCGGGGCGGGGGTCGATCACGGGAATCTTCAGCGTTCTTGTGGAGGGTGACGATCACAACGAGCCGATCGCGGACGCGGTACGCGCCATTCTTGACGGGCACATCGTCATGGAGCGCGCGATCGCCGAGCGCGGCCGCTACCCGGCGATCAACGTGCTCAAGTCGGTCTCGCGCTCCATGCCGCGCTCGGCCGATCCGGCCTATCTCGACGTGCTCGGCCAGGCTCGGGCGGTCATGGCGACCTATGCCGACATGGAGGAACTCATCCGGCTCGGAGCCTACCGGCCGGGCTCCAGCCCCGAGGTGGATCGGGCGATGGCGCTGCATCCGGCGCTGGAGGCGTTCCTGGCCCAGGACAAGAACGAATCCAGCACCCTGATCGAGGGCTATCAGCGGCTTGCGCAAATCCTGGCATCGCGGCCCTTGGAAACCGAAAACTAACGTTATCGCCCCAGAATTGCCCCGGTTGCCCGCGCTGGCGGGTCGGGCCGACCCCTCTGTTTGCCGTTGCCCCCGCACCGGGACGGGCGACACGAGGGCTGCGCGGCTTCGGGGGAGTAACGGTCGATGAAGTCTCGCGAAACGCTCATTCGTCTGAAGAAATTCCAGGTCGACGAAAAGCGCCGCAAGGTGACGCAGATCGAAACCATGATCGCCGAATTCGAGCGCATGGCGGCAGAACTCGATCGCGAGATCAAGCTGGAACAGGATCGTGCCGGCATCCACGACCCGGCCCACTTCGCCTATCCGACCTATGCCAAGGCGGCGATGCAGCGGCGCGAAAACCTCAAGCGCTCGGCCGACGAATTGCGCGCGCAGCTCGGCGATGCCAAGGAGGCGCTGGCCGAGGCCTTCGAGGAACTGAAGAAGGTCGAACTGCTCGACGAGCGCGATCAGATGCGCGAGCGCGCCGCCGAGGCCGCTCAGGAGCGGGCCGAGCTCGACGCGATCGGGCTGATGCGCAGCCGCAACGTTTCACCCTGACCGCCCACAACCGTCGTTTCCTCCCCGGCCGACTCGCGGTTCGTCCGCTGCCGTCAGACCGGGCCGCCGTGCCCTGCCACGCCGTTCCTTCGGTTCGGCAGCGGGCCGAAATCGCCCGCGCAGGGCGAAAAAAAAGCGCGCCCTGCGGGGCGCGCCAGCGGTCGGATGGTGAAACGGATGAAAATCAGCGAATGGTGGTGCGGTCGGCGCTGGTCCAGTTGACCGGCTGGCCGGCCTTGAGCACGGGTGCACGCGTCACGAGCTGGGTGCTCATGTCAGGCAGGCTCGGACGGGCGGCGATGCCGATGCTGACCACCACGATCCCGGCGACCAGCGCCAACACCACAATCTTGATGTGGGTTAGGCGGTCAGCCGTGCGCATGGAATAGTTGTTCATGACACGCTCCCCTTTTCGGGTTGTTTGTCGCATGAGTTCGGTTGCAGGTTCATGCGCTCGATCAAATTCCGTTCGATTCCGGTTACCGAAGTCTTTCCAAGCACTTGGCACGGCATGGCGGCGCGCCCGGCCGCCGCTAGCGACCCGGTGCCGTCCCGCCCTCCCATGTGCGATGACGCGGCTAGAACGTAGGAGCGGGCAGGCCGGTTCCAAGCCGCGTTCACGATCCCTTGAAGCGCTGTGATGGAGCGATCGCCGCTGCCCCTAAACGGGCAAGCTAGATGCTGCCGACGGTCTTGAGGCGCACGCGGGGGTGAATTTCCGACTGTGACAGCACGCTGGTCTGCGCCCGGAACCGCTCGACGATGCCGCGCACGAACGGCCGGATGGCGGCGGAGGTGACCAGCACCGGGGCCTCGCCTTCGCGGGCCGCCTCTTGGAAGCGCTCGCGCACAAGCGTGATGAACTCCGACAGTTTCGAGGGCTGCATGGCCAGCGTCCGCTCGTCACCCTGACCGATGATCGATTCGGCGAAGGCCTGCTCCCACTTGGCCGACAGCGCGATCAGCGGCAGATAGCCCGCCGGCGTCGTATGCTGTGCGCAGATCTGGCGCGCAAGCCGCGCGCGCACGTGCTCGGCCAGCATGGTCGGGTTGCGGGTGTAGGCGAGGGCATCGGCGATTCCCTCGAGGATGGTTGCGAGGTCGCGGATGGAAACCCGCTCCGCAAGCAGCAATTGCAGCACCCGTTGGATGCCGGAGACCGTGATCTGCGAAGGGCTGATGTCCTTGACGAGTTCGGCCTGCTCCTTGGGCAGTTCCTTCAGCAACTTCTGCACCTCGGCGTAGGAGAGGAGTTCGGCCGTGTTGCTCTTGAGCAGTTCGGTCAGATGCGTGGACAGCACCGTTGCGGCATCAACGACCGTATAGCCTTTGAGCGCGGCCTCCTCCTTGAGCGCGCCGTCGATCCAGGTGGCGGGCAGACCGAAGGTCGGCTCGGTCGTGTGCAGGCCCGGCAACTTCACCTGCGCTCCGGTCGGGTCCATGACCATGTACTGGCCTGGCCAGACCTTGCCGGTCCCGGCCTCCACCTCCTTGATCTTGATGACGTAGGTGTTGGCGTCGAGCTGGACGTTGTCGAGGATACGCACCGCCGGCATGACGAAACCCATTTCCACGGCAAGCGAGCGGCGCAGCGCCTTGATCTGCTCGGTGAGCCGATCGGCGCCGTTTGGGGCGTTGACCAGCGGCAGGAGGCCGTAGCCGAGCTCGATCTTCAGGTCGTCCATCTTCAGCGCCGCGGAGATCGGCTCCTCGGGGAGCTGCGCCTTTTCCGCCTCGGCGCGCCGTGCAGCCGAGACCTGCGCGAGCTTCTGCCGCTTGTCGATGAGGTAGGCCAGCGCGGCGGCGCCGCCGCCGAGCACGAGGAACGGCAGCATCGGAATGCCCGGCAACAGCGCCATCACCAGCATCACCGCTGCGGACATGCCGAGCGCCTTGGGGTAGCCGGAGAGCTGCGCGAGCAGCGCCTTGTCGGCGGCGCCGGCCACGCCAGCCTTGGTGACGATCAGGCCGGCGGCGGTCGAGACGATCAGTGCCGGCACCTGGGTGACGAGGCCGTCGCCGACAGTGAGCAGGGTGTAGGTGCGCGCGGCCTCGCTGAACGCAAGACCCTGCTGGGCGATGCCGACGATCATGCCGCCGATGACGTTGATGAAGACGACCAGGAGGCCCGCGATCGCGTCGCCGCGCACGAACTTGGAGGCGCCGTCCATGGCGCCGAAGAACGAGCTTTCGTCCTCGAGCTGGCTGCGGCGCCGGCGGGCCTCCTTCTCGTCGATCAGCCCGGCGGAAAGGTCGGCGTCGATCGCCATCTGCTTGCCGGGCATGGCGTCGAGGTGGAAGCGGGCGGCCACTTCGGCGATGCGGCCGGAGCCCTTGGTGATGACCACGAAATTCACGATCACGAGGATGGTGAAGACGATGATGCCGATGACGAAGTTTCCCGCCATCACGAAGTTGCCGAACGCTTCGATCACATGCCCGGCCGCGCTCGTGCCCTCGTGACCATGCGCGAGGATCAGCCGGGTCGAGGCGAGATTGAGCGCGAGCCGCAGCATGGTCGCGATCAGCAGCACCGTCGGGAAGGCCGAGAACTCCAGCGGCGCGTGAATGAACAGCGCCGTCATCAGGATCAGCACGGACAGGATGATCGAGATCGCCAGCGACAGATCGAGCAGCAGCGGTGGCAGCGGCAGGATCAGCACGACGAGAATGGTGAGCACGCCGACCGCGAGCGCAATGTCGCCGCGCTTGAGCAGCGCGGACAGCTCGCCAAGCCCGGGCAGTCCCGGAAGTCTCAGGCCGCCGGTCGCGGCGCCTGCGGGCGCGGAATCGGCAGCGGTCGCATCGCTCATCGGCGGTCCCCTCGGCAATATTTGCCGGGCGTATGGTTACCGCAGCGTTAACGCTACGGAATGGGAGGTCGCGGCCATGCGAAAACGCGGGTCAGGCGACGCCGTCGCCGCTGCGCTCGCGGATGGCTGCCGCGCGCCCGGCGCTACGCCGCGCCTCTGATTTCGCCGCCGCCGCCGCCCGGCGGCGGCACCGGCACGCCGTCGGCGGCGTATTCGTTGAGCTTGTTGCGCAGCGTGCGGATGGAAATGCCGAGGATGTTGGCGGCATGCGTGCGGTTGCCGAGGCAGTGCCTGAGCGTCTCCAGGATCAGGTCGCGCTCGACCTCGGCCACGGTGCGGCCGACCAGCGCCCGCGTCATCTGCTCGGCGGCAAGTGTGGCGTGGACGACCGCCGAGGGGCCGCGCGCCTGATCGAGGCGGGCGCCGTCCGGGGTGAGGATGCCGTCGATGCCGATCTCCGGGCCACCGGCCAGAAGCACCGCCCGATGGATGGTGTTTTCCAGTTCGCGCACGTTGCCGGGCCAGCGGTGGACCGACAAGGCGCGCCTCGCCTCCGCCGACAGCGGCCGCACCGGCACGCCGTTGGCGGCGGCGTATTTCTTGGCGAAGAATTGGGCGAGCTCGATGATGTCGAGCGGTCGTTCGCGCAGCGGCGGGATTTTTAGATTGACCACGTTCAGGCGGAACAGGAGATCTTCGCGGAACCGTCCTTCGCGCGCGGCCTCCGCCAGATTGCGGTTGGACGTGGCGATGATGCGGATGTCGACCGGCACCGGGCGCGTGCCGCCGACGCGGTCGATGACGCGCTCCTGGATGGCGCGCAGGAGCTTGGCCTGCAGCCGCACGTCCATCTCCGAGATTTCGTCGAGCAGGAGCGTGCCGCCGCTCGCCTCTTCGAACTTGCCGATGCGGCGGGCGATGGCCCCGGTGAACGCGCCTTTCTCGTGGCCGAACAGTTCCGATTCCAGCAGCGTTTCCGGAATGGCGGCGCAATTGACGCAGATGAACGGCTTCTTGGCCCGATTGGAGCGGGCATGGACGAACCGCGCCAGCACCTCCTTGCCGGTGCCGGACTCACCCGTGATCAGCACCGAGGCCTCGGAGGCCGCAACCTGCTGGGCGAGCTTGACCACCTGCGCCATCGCCTCGTCGCGGTAGATCAGCTCGCGCGAATCGTCGGCGACGGCGGCGAGCACGGCCGCGATCAGTTCCGGATCGGGCGGCAGGGGGATGTATTCCTTGGCGCCGGCGTGGATCGCGGCAACCGCGGCGCGCGCGTTGTTCTCGATGCCGCAGGCGACGATGGGAACGGAAATGCGCTCGGCCTCGAGCTTGCCGACCAGATCGCGGATGTCGACGGCCACCTCCACCATCAGCAGATCGGCGCCGCGCCCCGAGCGCAGCACCGCGAGCGCCTGTTCGACCGTCTCGGCGTGGGTGACGGTTGCACCCTTGTCCATCGCCAACTTGGTCGCGGTGCTGAGCTGGCCCCTGAGCGTGCCGACGATCAAAAGTCGCATGGCTCGTTCCTTTCATGCAGGCCGCAGCTTGCCTCACGCCGAAAGCGGGGAAGGGCCAATGGCCCGCTGCTTGACGGCTGCATCAGTTGCGCTCCGCCTTGATGATCTCGGTCATGGTCACGCCGAGCTTGTCCTCGACCAGGACCACCTCGCCGCGCGCCACGAGCCGGTTGTTGACATAGATGTCGATCGCTTCACCCACCTTGCGGTCGAGTTCCAGCACCGTTCCCGGACCGAGCTTCAGCAGGTCGCCCACGTCCATGTGCGCGCGACCGAGCACCGCCGAAACTTGTACCGGTACGTCGAATACGGCCTCGAGATCGGCCGCCCCGCGCGCCGGGCTCTCGGCCTCCTCGGCGAGAGCGCTCGGATCGGTCGGCGGTGCCGGCTCCTTGTCGAGGTTGGGCAGCGGAATCTTGCCGTTGTCGCTCATCGCGTGATGTCTCCAAGCTCAGGAAGGGTGGCGCGGCGCGGACCCAGAAAGCGGGCGACCGCACTCTCGATCGCCGCCTCGGTCCGCGCCTGATCGCGCTTGATGCCGCCATCGGCCCATTCGATCGTGCAATCGCCGGGCGCAATGGCGCGCTCGGCCAGCACCACCAGGCGACCTTCGAAGCCGCGCTCGCGCGCGATCCGCTCAAGCCGTTCGCGGGCTGTGGCGTGCAGCGTCTCGCTGACGCGCACAACCACATGCGGGGCGGCGACAAGCTGGCGGAAGCATTCGGTGGCAAGCGCGGCGATCTCGGCGAAGGGCTCGCGCGAGATCATCTCGGTGGCAAGCTTGCGGCCGACGGCATAGGCGACCTCGACGGCTTCGGCTTCGAGCCGCTGCTCGATCGCGGCCATCCCGCGCGCCAGGCGGTCGAGCGCATCGCCGATCTGCTCGAACGCGACCGCCATGCGGCGTTCGGCGGCAGCGACGGCCTCCTTCTCCGCAGCGGCAAATCCGTCACGGTAGCCCCGGCTCTCGGCCTCGGCGAGCTTGAGAGCATGTTCGGCGGCCGCGATCGGGCGTTCGGCGGGATCGCTGCCGGCCGCGAAATCGAGATCGAACAGGAATTTTGCCCGTGCGGTCACGCCCGTTCCCTCAATAGATCAGCTCTTCGTCGCGCGACTTGGAGATGATGATCTCGCCCTTGGCGGCGAGGTCCTTGGCGAGATTGACGAGCTGGACCTGCGCCTCGTCCACGTCGCGCAGGCGCACCGGCCCCATCGCCTGCATGTCGTCGACCAGCATCTTGGCGGCGCGCGTCGACATGTTGCCGAGGAAGAATTGGCGCACGGCCTCGTTGGCGCCCTTGAGCGCGACCGCGAGCTTGTCCTTGTCCACGTGGCGCAGCAGCGTCTGCGCCGATCCGGCGTCAAGCCGCACGAGGTCGTCGAACGTGAACATCAGCGCCTTGATGCGCTCGGCCGCCTCGCGGTTCATCTCCTCCAGCGAGGTCATGAAGCGGGTCTCGGTCTGGCGGTCGAAGTTGTTGAAGATCTCCGCCATCACTTCATGCGCGTCGCGGCGGCGCGTCTGCGACAGGCTCGACATGAATTCGGTGCGCAGCGTCTGCTCGACCCGCTCCAGCACCTCCTTCTGCACCGCCTCCATCTTCAGCATCCGGTTGACCACGTCGAGCGATAAGTCCTCGGGCAGGATGGCGAGCACCTTGGCGGCGTGTTCGGGACGCAGCTTCGACAGAACGACGGCGACCGTCTGCGGGTATTCGTTCTTCAAGTAGTTGGCGAGCACCTCTTCCTGGACGTTGGCGAGCTTCTCCCACATGTTGCGCCCGGCAGGCCCGCGGATCTCGTCCATGATGTTGCTGACCCGCTCCGGCGGCAAATATTGCTGCAGCAGGCGCTCGGTGGCGTCATAATTGCCGAGCAGCGCGCCGGAGGCGGACAGCCGGCCGACGAATTCCAGCAGCAGGCCCTCGACCACGTGGGCCTCGACCGTGCCGAGCGTCGACATGGTCACCGACAGCGCGCGCAGGTCGTCGTCGTCGAGCAGGTTCCAGATCTTGGCGCCGTGCTGCTCGCCGAGCGCAAGCATCAGCACGGCGGCCCGTTCCGGGCCGGTGAGGTGGCGCGAAGACTTCTGATCGCCCTGGCGCCCCGCCAGCGTGGCGACCAGGTTCTCGATCTCGGCGTTCGATTTCTTTTGTTGCGGAGCGGCGGCCATGGCGTTGAAGCGGTCTTGCATCGATCAGGCGGCGTTCTCGTGCAGCCATGCGCGGATGATGGCGACGGTCTCGTTCGGATTCCTGTCGGCGAGCTCCCCCACCTTCTGCACCGATTGGGCATGCACCTGGCCCTGAACCTGGGCGATGTCGATCATGCTCGAAGTGCGGTTCGAGGCGGCGACGGCCTGGTCGTTGGCGGCGAGCATTGCACCGCTGGCGCCGGAGGCTGCAGGACCTGGGCCGGCGAGGACGATGCCGGGCACGCCGCCCGCGGCGGCGATGGCCGCGCCGGCGGGCGGCAACGCCGGGGTCCCCGGCTCGCCCATGATGCGCCGGATCATCGGCCGCACAATCAGGAACAGCACGGCGAGGGCGAGCAGCGCCATCACGCCGAGCTCGATCGCGCGCATGATGTCGTCCTTGGTGAAGCGCAGGTAGCTCATGAGCCCTTCGGGCTCGGCGATCGGGAAGCTCGGCGTCTCGGCCAGTCGCAGGTTGGCGACTTCGACCTGATCGCCGCGCTTGGCATCGAAGCCGATGGCGGTGCGCACCAGCGCCGCGATCCGGTCGATCTCCTCCTTCGGACGGGGTTCGTAGACGACGTCGCCCTTCTCGTTCTTCTTGTAGTTGCCGTCGACCACGACGGCGACGGAGATGCGGTTGACGCGGCCGGCCTCGATCACCTCGGTCTTGGTGGTGCGGGAGATTTCGTAGTTGACGATCTCCTCGGTCTTGCGGTTCTGATCGCGCGGCTGTGCCGCGGCCTCCGCGCCGCGTGTGGCGGCGCCGGGCAGTTCGTTGCCGACCGAGACCGGCCCGCCGCTCGAATCGGCCCCGCCAAGAATCTCCTCGCGCGTCTGGCTCGAGCGGACCACCCGCCCCTCCGGATCGTACTTGTCCGAGGTCTGGGTGATTCGATTGAGGTCGAAGTCGGCCGTGAGCTGGACGCGCGCGCGCCCGGGGCCGACGACCGAGGTGACGATCGCCTCGACCTGCTCGCGCATGCGCCGTTCGAAGGCGAGCTTGCGCTCCTCGGCGAACGCGCCAGCCGGCGAATCGTCGGCGCTGCCGTCGGCGAGCAGCCGGCCGGCTTCGTCCACGACCGAAACCCGCTGCGGCTTCAGTCCGTTGACCGCGGTGGCGACCAGGTGGCGAATGGCCCGCACCTGCTGCGGCTCGAGCGTCCCGCGCACCTTCAACACGATCGAGGCGGACGGCTCGGCGCGGTCGCGCGAGAACAGCGGCCGCTCCGGCAGGACGAGGTGCACGCGCGCGGCCTGCACGCGATCGAGGGCGCGGATGGTGCGTGCCAGCTCGCCTTCAAGCGCCCGCAGGTGGTTGATGTTCTGCACGAAGCTCGTGGCGCCGAGCGCGTCCGACTTGTCGAAGATCTCGTAGCCGACCCCGCCGCCCTTGGGCAGGCCGCCCTCGGCGAGCTTCATGCGCAGCCGCGTTACGCGCTCCTTCGGCACCAGGATCGTCGTGCCCTCGTTGCGCAACTCGTAGGCGATCGCCTGCCGCTCCAGGTCCTTGATGATGGCCGAGGAGTCCTCGATCGACAGTTCGGTGAAAAGCGGAACCATCTGCGGCGCGGTGACGCGCACGATCAGATAGGCGAAAAAGCCGATCAGCGCGGCGGTGACCGCGCCCATCGCCATGATGCGGGTTGGCCCCAGGGTCTTGACGAACGCTGCGAAGGCTTGCACGGGAACCTCGGAATCGGCGCCGATGCGCCTGACCCGGCAAGAATTGCCCAGCTTATGGTTACCGCGCGGTTAATGCTGAAGCGCGCGAAAGCACGCCCTTGTGGCGCCATGCCTGCGCTCCCGTAAGGCAACAACGAGTGCGCGCAGGTCGGCTACTTGACCAGTTCTGCGATACGGTTGTTGCGCGGATCGACGATGATCACGGTATCGTCCTTGACCGCATACGAATGCGTTCGAAGCTGCGGAACCTTGACCGCCACCTCAACCGGAATCGGTTGCAGCGGCACGCCCGGCGGAACCACGCTGCCCACCTGCATGGGAACGTCGGCCTGCTGCGGTTCCACCTTGAGCGACTTGATGATGATTTCCTTCACCGTGTGCCGTTGTTCCGCCGTCAGCTGCACGGGCGCGGCCGCTGGCTCCGCGCCCTGCTGAGCGAGAGCCTGCGGTGCGGCGAGCGCCAGCGCTGCCGCGCCCGCGAGCGCCGCCCGGAGGGGACCGGAATGTTGTGCCGGCGGTTTCATCGGGACTCTCCTGCCAATCCGATGCCGGTCGGCCATGGCCGCCATCGAGCCAATGCTTGCGCGAAGACGTGGGTTCCGCGCAGGCGTGCTGCGCCCGTGCGGATTCGCCACCGATGACCGCCGCTGATCCCGGCCGGCAGGCTCGCGCCCTTGATCAGAAGCAGCGCGCCACGCCGTCGGCGTCGATGGCGCACGAGGTTGCCACGACATGATCGGATTCGACCGCACGCGCCACCGGAACGTAAGCATAGGCGTCGCGAGCGTGGACGTCGCGGTATCCGACATAAGCAGGTGGCGCCGACGGCGGGCGTACGATCACCGTGTTCCGCCGGACTGTCGTGGGAACGACATAGCCGTTGGATCGCTCCAGCACGACATAGCGCGTGCCTGGAACCGCAACATCAATCGGATCCACGATGACATAGCGCGGTGCGGCGACGAGGCGGGACGTCTCGACAATGGTCACCTGCGGCGCCGTCTCTGCCACATAGACGGATTGCGCCTGCGCGCCGGTTCCGGCAAGGCCCGCCGCCGCGGCAAGTCCGGTCAACAGAGCAAGTCGCATGGCCAACTCCCTTTGCACGCTGGGTCCTGGAGCAAACGGCCATGCCAAGGGCGTCGTTCCCGCCGCATGTTGGGTCTTGATGCGGCGAAGTCTTGGTCGGCTGCAAAGGCAATGCGCCGGCACAGGGCCGGCGCATGGTTGCCCGTTGGGGCCGCGCGCTACTGGCGGTACTGTTGGATACGCGTGGTGCGCAGGCCGGCAAGACCGTGCTGGTCGATCGAATATTGCCAGGACAGGAACTCTTCGACGGTCAATGTGTAGCGCGCACAGGCCTCTTCAAGCGAGAGCAGGCCGCCGCGCACGGCCGCAACCACCTCGGCCTTGCGGCGGATGACCCAACGCTTGGTACCCGGCGCCGGCAGGTCCGCAATCGTCAACGGACTGCCGTCGGGCCCGATCACATACTTGACCCTCGGGCGGTGGGGTTCAGTCATCGATACCACTCACGACTACTGACTCACTCGATGCCTGACCCTATCCCCGGCCGCTTAAGATTTGGCTAAGCGCGCGGAACAATTGGGCAAGAATTGCCGCAAGATTTTATGCGTCGGCATTGCGGTGATTTCCGATGGAACGTCGGCATGGCCAAGATCGATGGCCGTGATCGGAAACCCGGAAATGAACGAAGCGTTACCGGCAACTAGGCGCGCCGGATCACGCGCTTGACCTTGTCCACGGTGTAATCGCGGCCTGCAATCGTGAGCACGGGCGGAACCTTGGACAGGTCGGCCGCATCCACCAGCGCTTCGATCTCGACCGAGACCGGTACCGGTTGATTGTTGGCATCAACGGCGGTGACGCTGATGGTGTAGTTTCCGTTCGGCAGTTGCTGTCCGTTCGTGTCGCGGCCATTCCAGACGAACGGCTGCTGGCCTGCATTCATGTTCAGCGTGGTGGAATAGACCGTCTGTCCGTTCGCATCCTTGATGTTGATGGTGGCCACGCACGGCTTTCCGGTCGACAGATTCCACGTGGCCTTGCCGTTGGCGAGCGGAGCCGTCGTCCCGTCCACTGCCACGACCTGTCCGACGAAGGCGAGCGCATACGACTGCTGCGCGGCCTGTTCGAGCGCGACGAGCTTGGCCAACTGGTCGTTGGACTTGAGCTGCTGCTCGACCTGCGCGAACTGCACGAGCTGCTGGGTGAACTGGTTGGTGTCGAGCGGATCGAGCGGATTCTGGTTCTTGAGCTGAGTGGTGAGCAGGCGGAGAAAGGTCTGGAAGTTGCCGGCGATGGTGTTCTCGCTCACGCCGACGGAATTGTTGGTGGCGCGGGACGTGGTCGCGGCGGTGATCGGTGTCGTCGGAACGCTGTTGATCGCCATTGCAAGCCTCCCTAAACGCGGATGTCGAGGCCGGTGCCGAGCCCGAGCAAGCGGCCATAGCCTTGCCTGAGCGCCTCGATCGGGGCCGGATCGTCTTCGGGAAGAGCGAGCGACGCGGCTCGGCCGTCCGCGGTCTGGTCGCGGCCGCTGTCCTGCTGGCGCAGCGAGAATTCGAGCGAATGGTCGGCGGTCTTGAGCCCCGCCTGCTGCAGCGCACGTTCGAGCTGGACCGCGTCGCGGCGCAAGAGGTCGAGCGTTTCCGCCCGCTCGACCACCATGCGCGAGGTAACGCGACCGTCCTGATCCACGTCGAGGCGCACGTCGATGCGGCCTAGCTCGGGCGGATCGAGCCGGATTTCAAAGCGATGCTTGCCGGCGAGCGCCTGGCTTGCGATTTCGACGGCAAGCCCCGCCAGCGGAACCGGAGCATGCGGGGCGGCCGGCGCATGCGCCGCGCCGGCCGCGCTGGTGGTGCCGGCGATGCCGGCCGTCCCGGTCGGTGACAGGGGATGTGTCGCCGGTCCAAGAGGCTGCGGCGTTTCCACGCCGCTCCTCGCCACGGTGGATGTGTCGCTTGCCTTGGCCGCTTGGGCCGCGTCGGCAAGCCGGAACGCTGCGACGTCGTCGCCGGGCCTGTGCTGCGGCCGGCCGGACGTCTCCGGACCCTTGGCGTCGTTGCCACTGTCGGCGAGGCGCGGTTGCTTCGACCCCGCATCCTGACCCGTGTGCTCCCCGCCACCAAAACCGCCCCCTTCCAATCGTGGAGCCGCGACGTCCGGCTTGCCCGTGGCGGTTGCTTCAGCCGGCGTTCTGGCCTGAGCCGAGGCGGGCTTCGCCTCGCCGTTCCCGGCAGGGGCCGGCGCCGATGACTCACCCGGCACATCCGTCGGCGGTGGCGTGGCCGGCGCGGCCGCACCTTGGATCGTGGCCGCCTCGGCTGCCGTCAATGCCGGGGTGGGCGGAGCCGCGGCCTCCGTCACAACAAAGGTTGGCGTCGCAAGGTCGGCTGGCAGCGATGCCGGGTCGACGGGCCCGTCCGCCGGGCGCGCCTGTTCGCCTTCGCGCTCGGTGCCGGATGTCGACGCAGACTGCGCGTCGCCGCCGCCTTCGACTTCGCCTGTGGTCGCAGCGGCGTCCGAGCGCTCCTGCGACGTGTCTTCGGCGGCCTGGGTTGTCTCGCGACCGTCGCTGGCTGCCTCGTTGCCGTGCGTGGCCTGCGCGTTGTCGGAACGCGACTCGTGCGTCGATGCCGTGTTGCGGCGGCTCTCGGGCTGTGGCTTGCGGGCGGCGGGCTGTTGCTCTGCGGCGGGGCCCGCTTCCAGGAGTTCCGCAAACGGCGTCGCAGCAGACGGCTTGGAATTGGGCTCGGCGGAGACGCGCGCTGCGGGATGGGGCGGGTGCGCTGGCGCAAGGGCACCCGGCTGGGACGCGACGCTATGCACGGACAACCTCATCCGATGAGCGCTGGACGCCCGCCCCGCTGCAATCCCCGGGCCATCCGCCACATTCGCAATTGCGTTGCGATTCAAGGGCTTGCCAATGTGCACGGGTCCCGCGCCGGCGCCGGGCTTTGCCTGCCGGGCAACAATTGCCCGCCCCGACAGGCACATTGCGTCGCCGCAGTCCCCACCTATAGTAAGGACCGAACCCTCGTGAGCGACAGCCTCTGGAGCGCGGCCCAAGCCGCACCGCAAATGCTCAACAGCCTGGAGACGCAAGGCCGGCCGCAGGATACGCGCGTCGTCGTCGCCATGTCGGGCGGCGTCGATTCCTCGGTGACGGCAGCGCTGCTGAAGGCCGAGGGCTATGACGTTGTCGGCGTGACCCTGCAGCTCTACGACCACGGCGCCGCCAGCCACCGCAAGGGGGCCTGTTGCGCCGGGCAGGACATCCATGACGCCCGCGCCGTCGCCGACCGGATCGGCATCCCGCACTATGTGCTCGACTATGAAAGCCGCTTCAAGGAGGCGGTGATCGAACGCTTCGCCGAGAGCTACGTCTCGGGCGAGACGCCGGTGCCGTGCGTCGATTGCAACATGGCCATCAAGTTCCGCGATCTGCTTGCCACCGCGCGCGAGCTCGGCGCCACGGTGCTGGCGACCGGTCACTACGTCGCCTCGCGCGCCCGTCCCGGCGGCGGTCGCGCGCTTTATCGCGCGCGCGAGGAGGAGCGCGACCAGAGCTATTTCCTGTTCGGCACCACCGCGGAGCAGCTCGAAGCGCTGCGCTTTCCGCTCGGCGACAAGACCAAGGCCGAGACGCGGGAGCTCGCCCGCCGCTTCGGGCTTGCCGTCGCCGACAAGCACGACAGCCAGGACATCTGCTTCGTGCCGTCCGGCCGGTACACCGATGTGATCGAGCGGCTCAAGCCGGGTGCGGCGGCGGCGGGCGACATCGTCGATCTCGACGGCAAGGTGCTCGGCCGTCACGACGGCATCATTCATTTCACCGTCGGCCAGCGACGCGGGCTCAAGATCGCGACCGGCACGCCGCTCTATGTGGTGGCGCTCGATGCCGCCTCCCACCGCGTCGTGGTCGGGCCGCGCGAGGCGCTGACCATGCGCCGCATCCGGCTGCGCGACGTCAACTGGATCGGGGACGGGACCCTCGACGAGGCGCTGCAGGGCGGCAAGCTCGAAGTCTTCGTCAAGGTGCGCTCGACACGGCCGCCGCAGCCCGCGTTCCTGTCCGCGAGCGCCGACGGTTATGTGGTCGATCTGGTCGACGGCGAGGACGGGGTGTCGCCGGGCCAGGCCTGCGTCTTCTACGACGCTGCGCGCGGCCAGGCGCGGGTGCTGGGCGGCGGCTTCATTCGCGCCGCCGCTGCGACCGCGCAGGCGGCTTGAGGCAGGGGCGCGCCGATCATGGTTGCGTCCGTGCTCGCCGCCGCCGCATCCGCGTTTTTGCCGCCAATCACCGAATCGGCTGCTTTTTGGGGGTGCGGCCGGCCGCGATAGGCGCGACCGCGCCGGAAGGACGAGGGGCGACATGGAAGCGGAGCTCGACCGGAGCACGATCGAGAAGGCCTATGCGCGCTGGGCGCCGGTCTACGATCTGGTCTTCGGCGCGGTGTTCGAGCGGGGCCGCAGGGCGGCGATCGCGGCGGCGGAGCGGGCCTGCGGCCCGACCGGGGGCCGCATCCTCGAGGTCGGCGTCGGCACCGGCATCTCGCTGCCCGATTATTCGCGCGTCAACCGCCTGGTCGGCGTCGACATTTCCCTGCCGATGCTGCGCAAGGCGCAGGAGCGCGTGATCGAATACGGACTCGACAATGTCGAGGCGCTGGCGGTGATGGACGCCAAGCACCTCGCCCTGCCGGACGAGATGTTCGACGTGGTGGTCGCGCAATACGTCATCACCGCGGTGCCGGACCCGGAGGCAACGCTTGACGAGTTCGCACGCGTGCTCAAGCCGGGCGGCGAGATCATCCTGGTCAATCATATCGGGGCGGAGACCGGCCTGCGCCGCGCCTTCGAGCGATGGTTCTCGCCGCTGGCGCGCCGGCTGGGTTGGCGGCCGGAGTTCCCATGGGCGCGGCTTGCGCGTTGGGCCGAGCGGCGCGGCATTCGTCTGGTCGAGCGCCGGCCGATGCCGCCGCTCGGCCACTTCTCGCTGATCCGCTTCGGCAAGGGCGGCGCGCAGGACGCGCGCGCCATCAGCGCCTGATGCGCCGAGAGTCGCCGCCCGGCGCTGCTTGACAGTGTTTCGCCACGCTCCCTATATCGCCTTGTTCCAGCTTCAAGTGTTGGAATGGCGGGGTAGCTCAGTTGGTCAGAGCAGCGGAATCATAATCCGGAGGTCGGCGGTTCGAATCCGCCCCCCGCTACCAATTTCAATGGGTACGACCCGGACACATGGGTGACGGTTTAATCTGGATATAAGTGACACTTTTTTCCTGTTGTGGGGGACGGCGTAACCAAGAGCCGGATGGGAACCTGAATCCCGGTGCCACCTTGCCGGATCTGATGCCTCCGCGACGGCGTCCCCTTGTGCCTTGTCTTGCTTGATGCGGCGGCCACCGTTTTCCGGGATTCACCGCGGTTCCATGCCGCAAAGACGCAGCCCCGGAGAGACGGCCTGCGGCATCACACCGCAGAGCAAGGCGACCTCGGGAAACGCCGGGCCTACGGAATCTTCTTCACCGGCGTCGGATCGAGATTGAACAGTTTGGCCGCGGTGCCGCCGAGGATGTTGCGCTTGGCCTTCTCGTCCAGGAACGGCAGGTCGTAGATCACGCTCGGCAGGTCGAAGTCCCAGTGTGGATAGTCCGAACACCAGCAGAGCTGCGTATCCGCCTTGATCATCTTGAAGGTGGCCTCCAGGATCGCAGGGTCCTCCGGCATCTCCATCGGCTGCGTCGAATAATACATCTCGCGCATGTACTCGGACGGCTTGCGCTTGAGCTGCGGGCAGTCGGAGGTGCGCATCATGTAGGAATGGTCGAGCCGCTGCATCAGCGAATAGGCCCAGGTCAGCCCGCTCTCGATCCACATCACCTTGAGCTTGGGGAAGCGCTCGGGCAGACCATTCACCACCCAGTTGGTCATGTGCACCATGTTGAACCACATGAATCCGAGCGCATGCGCGGCGATGAAGCGGTTGCACATGCCGAGCGCACGGTCGTCCCAATTGTAGGCGGCGTGGAACGACATCACCTTGCCCATCTCCTCGATCAGCGCGTAGGTCCTGATGTAGGCGTTGTCGTGCACCGGCTTGTAGCGCGGCGACGTCACCATGAAGCCGACCACGCCCTTTTTGTCGCCGAACTCCTTGACCGTGCGGTAGGCGGCGTCCGGATCGTTGAACGGCAGGTACAGCATCGAGATGATGCGCGGCTCGTGCGCCAGCAGCCGCTCGCAGAGCCAGCGGTTGTAGGCCTGCGCCATGGCCGCCTCGATCTCCGGCACCGGATGGGCGCCGAGGAACAGCATCGGCGTCGGGAACAGGCAGGCGTAGTCGACCCCCATCGCATCCATCCAGTCGAGCGTCATGCCGATGTCGCGATGCTTGGCGGCGCGCGGCTTCTCCAGGCGGCGCGCCTTGTTGCGGACGATGCGCCCCGACAGGCTCTGCCCGCCGACCTGGGTGTTGAGAAAGCCCGTGGTGCGGCCGGCGCTGTCGAGCGCCTCGCGGCGCAGCACCGGACTTTCGATGTACTCGAACACCTCGGCGTAGGATTCGTTCTCGTAATGGTGCGCGTCCACGTCGACGATCAGGAAGTCCTGATAATTGCGTTGCCGTGCCTGCTCGCTGGCATGTTCGAGATGCTTGGGCGTCGAGAACGTGTCGAACTCCACCGGCCGAACGTCATTGCGGGGCATGTCCATGGTGCGTGTCCTCGCGTGCGGATGTGCCCTCAGGCGACGACGTAGATCTCGTCGCCGCGCGTGACCACATCGTATTTGCGCAGTCTCAGCTTGCGGTCGCCGACGCATTCGCCGGTCTTGATGTCGTATTCCCAGCCGTGCCAGGGGCAGACGAAATGCAGTTCATCGCCGAAGGTCTGGCCCTGATAGGTGCGATCGGAATTGATGATGTCGACCACGTTGTTGATGAGGAGCCCCTCGCAGGCCGGACCGCCCTGGTGCAGGCAGGTGTTGCTGTAGGCGTAGAACTTTCCGTCCTTGAGGAACACGCCGATCTCGCGCCTGCCGGCGGTGACGATGCGGCGATCGCCGTCCTTCATCTCCGAACTCTTCGCGACAAACCATTCCGCCATGCTCTGCTCCACGGATCAGACAGGCGCAAACGTAACGGAGGCGCAAACGGCCCGCAACCGGCCGGGCGCCGCGGCCGTCCGCGTTGATTTCGCGCGGGCGCGGGGCCATGCTGGCGGCAAGGCCGGGATAACGGTCGCATCAAATAGGGAGGGCTCCATGAAGCTGAAGCTGCCATCGCTGCTGCTCGTCGCGCTCGCTGCGCTTGTGTCTTCGCCGCGTGACGCCGCCGCGCAGAACTATCCGGAGCGCCAGGTGCGCGTGATCATCGCGTTCTCGCCCGCCGGTGCGATCGACATTCTCGGCCGCCTGATCGCCGACAAGCTGTCGCAGATGTGGGGCCAGCAGGTGATCGTGGAGAACCGGCCCGGCGGCAGCGGCAACATCGGCGCGGCGGCGGCGGCCAACGCGCAGCCGGACGGCTATACGCTGCACTTCGGCGCGCAGACGCTCGCCGTCAACATGACGCTCGCGCCCAATTCCGCCGCCGATCCGATCAAGAGTTTCGAGCCGATCATCCTGATCGGCACCTCGCAGGAGGTGCTGCAGGTGTCGAATTCCTCGCCCTGGAAATCGGTCAAGGAACTGATCGACGCCGCCAAGGCCGAGCCGGGCAAGCTCAACTACGGCTCGGTCGGCGTCGGATCGACCGCGCATCTGGCCACTGCGCTGTTTTCCGACGTCGTCGGCATCCGGATGCAGCACGTGCCCTACAGCCAGATGTCGCAAGGGCAGACCGACCTGATCTCCGGCCGCACCCCGATCTGGTTCGGCCCGATGGGAAGCTCGCTGCCGAACATCCGCGCCGGCAAGGTGCGCGCACTCGCGGTCACCGGGCCGGTGCGCGCCAAGCTGCTGCCGGAAATTCCGACGATGAGCGAACTCGGAATCACGATGGGAGAGGAGTCGAGCTGGTACGGCTTCTTTGCGCCCAAGGGCACGCCGCGGCCGATCATCGAGAAGGTCAACCGCGATCTGCAGAAGGTGATCGATATGCCCGACATGCGCGAGCGCGAGGCGCAGCTCGGCTATCGTTTCATCGGCGGGTCGCCGGAAAAGCTCGGCGACTGGGTCAAGAGCGAGATCGCCAAGTGGAAGGGGCTTGCCGAAAAAGGCGCGTTCGGGCAGATCGCGCAGAGATAGACGCGCGGCGGGCCGCCGGAGCGGCGCGGGAAAGGCGATCGCATCGACGGCAGTCCGCGCGCGCCCTTACGGCGTCTCCATGCCCTTCTCTCGCATCACCTTGGCCGCGGTCTCCGTCTTGAGGTAGGCGATGAGGGCGCGGCCGCCCTCGGGCTGCGCCGCGCCGGCTGCGAGACCGGCCGAGAACACGGTCTTGGACTGGATGCCGTCGGGCAACGGTCCGACGATGTCGATGCCGGGCACCGCCATCAATTCCGGCAGTTGCTGGATGCCGATCTCGACCTCCCGGCGCAGGAGAAAGTTGCCGATCAGCCCGGCCGGGCCGCCGGGCCCGTAGACGCATTTCGGCTTCATCGCGTCTGCGATGCCGAGCGCCTCGAAGATGCGCACGAGGTTGGCGCCGCTCTGGCCGCCGCCGACCGGGTTGCTCATGCCGAGCGATTTCGCCGCCAGCATGGTGCGCTTGAACGCTTCGACCGTGGAAATATCCGGTTTCGGCGCCCCCTTCTGCACCGCGAGCGCCATGGCGGAACGGGCGAGGTCGACGCGCGAACCGGCGACGATCCGGCCCTGCGTGATCAGATCCTCGATCGCCTTGTCGGTGGTGATGGCAACGTCATGCAGCTCGCCGTCGGCAACAAGCCTGGTGATGCGTGCGGAGGGACCGAACGTGTAGACGGGTGAAAATCCGCTCTGGCGTTCGAACGCGGCAGTCATATCGTCGAGCGAAGTCTTCATGGCGGTGGTGCTGAGCACCTTCAGTACGGTCGGCACGGCGCATCCCCGTTGTCATCGGCACGCCGGATCGGCGGCGCGCCCATTCTTTCCATGCCGGCTGACGTCATGGCAATGACCATGGGTGAGCCTTGCAACGCGCTGCGGGCGTGACCTTCGCTGCGCCAAATTGTCTTACCCCCGCGCTCGTCGTTGGTTTCCCGGCGATTCGATCCTCCATAGCGGCGCGGCATGCATTCAATGTCGCAAACGACGGTTGCGCGCCCGCCGGGAGCGGGGAACAATCGCCCGCCACCGCCAGTTGATGCGTGGCGCATTTCAGATTCACTGTTGATCGCAGGAGAATTGACGATGCCGCCGGGAGTCGCTGCCGCACTGGAGCGGGGCCGGAACGCGGACACGACACTCTCGCGCCATTGGGGCGAAGTCTTCCGCCGCGTGCGTGCGGAGACCGAGCGCCGTGCCGCGCCGCTCACGCCCGAAGACCAGGTCGTGCAGTCGATGCCGGATGCGAGCCCGACCAAGTGGCATCGCGCCCATACCACTTGGTTTTTCGAGCAGTTCCTGCTCAAGCCGCACGTTCCCGGCTATCGCGCATTCGATGAAGCCTTCGCGTTTCTCTTCAATTCCTATTACGTGGCGGCGGGGCCCCGTCACGCCCGGCCACAGCGCGGCCTCATCACGCGCCCGGATGCAACAACGGTGACGGCCTATCGCGCGCATGTCGACGGCGCCGTGCTCGAGCTGTTGGATCGGGCCGACGCGGCGACGCTGGCAACCATCGCGCCGATCATCGAGCTCGGCCTGCACCATGAGCAGCAGCACCAGGAGCTGATCCTCACCGACGTCCTGCACGCGTTTGCGCAGAATCCGACCAGCCCGGCCTATGATTTGGCCTGGCGCCCGCCGGCGACGACAACGGCGGATGGCGACGTGTCGCTCCCCGCCGGCATCCGCACGGTCGGTTTTGCGGAGCCGGGCTTCTGCTTCGACAACGAGCAGCCGGCGCATCAGGTGCTGCTGCGCCCGGCCCGGATCGCACGCGGGCTTGTGAGCAATCGGCAATGGTTCGAATTCATCGATGACGGCGGCTATCGCCGGCCG
>Ga0209172_10002640_pt1 | contig 30702 bp, 24 predicted proteins | sample LarsenN4metaG_FD_184113 | JGI IMG/M metagenome (GOLD analysis project Ga0209172, IMG submission 184113) | Hot spring sediment bacterial and archeal communities from British Columbia, Canada, to study Microbial Dark Matter (Phase II) - Larsen... ... | reverse complement strand
CAGCGGCTCGAGGGAATGTTGAAAAAATACGATTCCAACATAAAAGTGCTGGCCATTTTGCCCTCCGTCGCGGAATCAGTGGACTGGCTCCGCAAACACGACGCGCCCGACCTCGTGTTTATGGACATTCATCTGGAAGACGATTTGTGTTTCAAAATCTTCGAACTCGCGCCGCTCACGTCGCCGGTCATTTTCACGACCGCCTACGACGAGTACATGATTAAAGCCTTCAAAGTCAACAGCATAGACTACCTGTTGAAACCCGTGAACCTGCTCGAACTCATGGCGGCTTTGGACAAATACAAGGCGCTGAAAGAGCAGTTTTCAAAACCTGACTTCGACACTTTGCTCCAATACATCGGCCATCGCGAACCGGAGTACAAAACGCGGTTTATGATTACGGTGGGCAACAAAATCCGCAGCATCGAGACGGCGGACATCGCGTATTTTTATTCCGATGAAAAAATCACCTTCATGGTGACGAAGGAAGGCCAGCACCTGCCGATTGATTTCAGCCTCGACAAACTCGCCACGCTGCTCGACCCGAAACATTTTTTTCGCATCAGCCGCCAATATCTGGTCGGGTTTTCGGCGATTCAGGCCGTTTTGACCCATTTCAAAGGCAAACTCAAACTCGACCTCGCGCCAAAATCCAAGCACGACGTGTTCGTCAGCGGCGACCGGATGACCGATTTTAAGGATTGGCTGGGGCGGTGAAGAGAAGTGTTTGGGTGTTTGAGTGTTTAGGTGTTTGAGTGTGGGAGTAGCAAGCGTTCAAAAAACCACACGATTCGATTTTCTTAGGTTTTTTGGCTTTGAAATAATTTTCACCTTCTCAAACACTCCCACACCCAAACACTCAAACACTCATTTATGAAACAACACATCGCCCAACTCGCCCTCGTGGTCAGCGACTACGACGAAGCCATCCGGTTTTACACGGAAAAACTGAATTTCGAACTCGTGGAGGACACGCCTTTGAGCGAGACAAAACGCTGGGTGGTAGTGGCCCCGCCCGGCTCATCCGGCTGCCGCCTCCTGCTCGCCAAAGCCGCCAACAACGAACAAAAAACCCGCGTCGGCAACCAAACCGGCGGGCGGGTTTTTCTCTTTTTGCATACCGACGACTTCTGGCGCGACTATCGCCAAATGCTCGAACGCGGCGTCCGTTTCGTGCGCCCGCCTTCGGAAGAAGCCTACGGCACGGTCGCCGTTTTTGAAGATTTGTACGGCAATTTGTGGGATTTTATCGAGCCGAAAAAGTGACAAGACTCACAAAGTCCCGCGCCGGCGTTGCTCTTCCTCGATACTCTCGAACAAAGCTTTGAAATTGCCTTTGCCGAACGATTTGGCGCCTTTCCGCTGAATAATCTCGAAAAACATCGTCGGGCGATCTTCCACCGGCCGGGTAAAAATCTGGAGCAGGTAGCCTTCGTCGTCGCGATCTACCATGATGCCGAGTTCTTTCAGGCGCAACAGGTTTTCGTCAATTGTGCCCACGCGCTCGGCCACTGTGTCGTAATAAGCGCCCGGCACGTGCAGGAATTCGACACCGCGTTTACGCATTTCACTGACGGTGAATACAATATCGTCGGTCGCAACGGCAATATGCTGACATCCGGAACCCTCGTAGAATTCGATAAACTCTTCGATTTGCGACTTCTTTTTCCCTTCGGCGGGTTCGTTGATGGGAAATTTGATGCGCCCGTTGCCGTTGGTCATCACCTTCGACATGAGGGCGGAATATTCGGTGGAAATGTCCTTGTCATCAAAAGAAATCAGGTTGGCAAAACCCATGACCTCGTTGTAAAACTTCGCCCACACGTTCATCTGGTTCCACCCGACGTTGCCCACCATGTGGTCTATGTATTTCAGACCTGTTTCCGGCGGGTTGTAATTCGACAACCAGGGTTCGTAGCCCGGCAGAAAAATGCCGTTGTAATTTTTCCGCTCCACGAAGATATGCACCGTGTCGCCGTAAGTATGAATGCCCGAACGCACCACTTCCCCGAAGCCGTCGCGCTCGACGGTCGGTTCCATGAAAGGCGTGGCGCCCCGGTCAACGGTCTCCTTGAACGCCTGTCGCGCATTGTCCACCCACAGGGCAATGACCTTCACGCCGTCGCCGTGTTTTTTGATGTGTTCTGAAATGGGCGAATGAGAAGTAAGCGGCGTGGTCAGCACGAGGCGGATTTTGCCTTGTGCCAGCACGTAAGAAGCGCGGTCGCGCACACCCGTTTCCAGCCCCGCATAAGCGAGCGACTGAAAGCCGAAAGCGGTTTTGTAAAAATGCGCCGCCTGTTTGGCGTTACCGACGTAGAGTTCGACATAATCGGTGCCGAGCAAAGGGAGAAAATCGTCGGCTTCGGTGAAAATTTTCTGAAGGCCGTAGTTGTAATTTTGAATGCCGGTCAGGGTAGCCATGATGAATAATTTTTGTTAGTTTGAGTGGTTTTGAAGAGTTTGAAAAGGTTTGATTGGCTTTTTGAAAAATTCATTTCGGCGACTCGAACTCCTAAAACCTTCCAAACAATTCAAACCGATATTTCCATTTCCATCCACGATTTGTAATAATCCTCCACCTCAAGTTGCATCGCGTCTTTCGTGATTTTGACCGGGCGGAAGGGGTCAATCATCACCGCGAGTTCTTCGGTGGCCGTTTTTCCAATGCTGCGCTCGATAGCGCCCGGGTGCGGGCCATGCGGGATACCGCCGGGATGCAGGGTCAACTGGCCATGCTGGATGTTGTTGCGACTCATAAAATCGCCGTCCACGTAATAGAGAATTTCGTCGGAATCAATGTTGCTGTGGTGGTAGGGCGCGGGAATGGCCTTCGGGTGATAATCGTACAAACGCGGCACGAACGAACAAACGACAAAGCCGTCGGCCTCGAATTGCTGGTGAATCGGCGGCGGCATGTGAACGCGCCCGGTAATCGGCTCGAAGTCGAAAATCGAAATCGCCCAGGGGTAATGATTACCGTCCCAGCCCACCACGTCGAAGGGGTGCGTGGCATAGACGTAGGGGTAAATCATACCTTGTTTTTTGATTTTTACGACGAAATCGCCGTGTTCGTCGTGGGTTTCGAGGTCTTTCGGCAATTTGAAATCGCGCTCGCAAAAAGGCGCGTGTTCGAGCATTTGGCCAAACTGGTTGCGATAGCGGTGGGGCGTACGCACGGGGCTGAACGACTCGATGAAAAGCAAGCGATTTTGGCTGCTCAGAAAATGAATTTTGTAAATTGTGCCGCGTGGAATGACGAGATAGTCACCGTAGTCGAAAGGAATTTGCCCATACATCGTTTCGACCCAGCCATGTCCTTTGTGCACAAAAATGATTTCATCGGCGTCGGCATTTTTGAAAAAATAATCCCGCGTACTCTGGTGCGGCGCTGCCAGCCCGATGTGCAATTCGTTGTTGACAAAAAGCGTCTTGCGGCTTTCCAGATAGTCGTCGGCGTAGGGCAATTCGAAGCCTTTGAAACTCAATGCCGAGAGGTTTTTCTCAATGGCAATTTCAGGCTCGACAGAATAAGGTTTGCCTTTTTCCTTGACAATCGTGGGCGGATAAAGGTGATACACGAGCGAAGAAACGCCCGAAAAACCCTGTGTGCCGACGAGTTCTTCGTGGTACAATTTGCCGGCGTGGTTGCGAAATTGGGTGTGGCGTTTATGCGGAATTTTGCCTGCGCGATGATAAATGGACATGAAATTTTTTGAGGGTGAAGGTCGCGCCCGGCAGCGTTCAGGCTGATGATGCAAATCAGGCCTCCGACTGATTGTTGTTCAAATGATAAAAATCAGTCTTCCACCTAAGATTGCAGCATGACCTTCACCGTTACTTTCCGCATTTTTGCGCAGCCATGAAGAAATCGCTCGAACATCTCCGCGCGTCCGTAGAGCGCATTTATCAAAATCTGCAAACAGCGGAACAACGCGCTGAAAAAAACATCGCCCGCGTCCACCCGCAGCAAAAACGCAGCGCCGCCAACCTCATCCACTACCTCGCGCTCCGGCGTGAAGACCTCCGTCCTTTGCAGGACGAACTGCACGATGCCGGGCTTTCTTCGCTGGCGAGTTCCGAAAGTCACGTTTTGCGGCAGGTGCAGGCAGTTTTGCAGCGTTTGGGCGTCCATTTTTCGGAAAAACAACGCTCCGACTGCGATTTTGCTGCGGGGAAAAAGTTGCTCCAACAACGGGCAGGTGTCTTGTTTGGCCCGAAAGAATCAGCCGATATTCCGCACCTCATGGTCACGTTCGACACCGGCATGGCCGAGGATTATACCGCTGTAAAGGCCATGGTAAACGCCGGAATGGACATCGCGCGCATCAACTGCGCCCACGATAGTCCCGAAGTGTGGCGCAAAATGATCGCCAACGTGCACAAGGCTGCGCGCGCCACCGGACGTTCCTGCAAAATTTACCTCGACCTGGCAGGGCCGAAAATCCGCACAGAATTACTCGGCAAAGGCAGGTTCAAAGACCGCATGAAAGTGAAGGAGCAAGAGATTTTTTACCTCGCCGAGTCCAACGCCATTTTTGATAAAAAGGAAAAAATCGTAGGCTGCACCCTGCCTGGCGTGGTGAAAGATTTGCGAAAAGGCGACCGGGTTTTGTTCGACGATGGCCTTTTTGAAGCAGTGGTGGAAACGCCCGGCACGCAAATCGCCGCGTTGCGCATGACCCGTATTTCGGCGGCCAAGCCTCGCCTCCGCCCCGAAAAAGGCATCAACTTTCCCGACACCGAACTGACCGTGCGCTGCCTGACCGATTACGACAAGTCGGTGCTGCCTTTCGCGCAGAAATACGCTGATTTGCTCGGTTTTTCCTTCGTGCGCTCGGCGGCAGATGTGGCCGAATTACAAAATTTATTGAGAGAAAACGGCGGCAAAAACCTGCCCATCGTGCTCAAAATCGAAACCTTCGAGGCTGTACAAAATCTGCCGGGTTTGCTCCTGCAAGGCATGGCCGAACCCGCGTTCGGCGTCATGATAGCGCGCGGCGACCTGGCGGTGGAAATTGGTTTCGAGCGCTTGAGCGAAATTCAGGAAGAAATCCTTTGGCTCTCCGAAGCCGCGCACGTTCCCGTCATCTGGGCAACGCAAGTGCTTGAAACCCTGAACAAAAAAGGCATCGCTACCCGCTCGGAAGTAACCGACGCCGCCCGTGCCGTACAAGCCGAATGTGTGATGCTCAACAAGGGAAAATACCTCTTGGCCGTGCTGGCTACACTTCGCGACATCCTCCAGCGCAGTGGCGGGCATCATGCGAAAAAACGCTACATTTTCAGGCCCTTGAAGATTGCGGAGCGATTTTTTGGCGGACATTTGCCAAAATAACATTCCCTCCATGCAGCAGCATTTCGGCATTATCGCGCTCGGCGTTATTGAAAATACCGGCGAAAAAGGCGACGCGACACCCGTCGTCACCGCCAAATTCGTCCACTATCCCGACTGCCAGCAACTCATCATCTGGTTGCCGCAATACGGTCGGGATTACGGCTCCATGCGACTGATTGACCAGCAAACAAAACAGGCCGTGTTCGAGCATCCGGTCGGCGACAAACTCAGCGGGAGCATCCAATTGTTGTGGGACACACTCGACGTCGCGCCGGGTGAATATGTCGTCGAAATTGACCATCCCGAAGGCTGGCAGCACCGGATTTTTTTTAAAAAATACAGCGAAAACGCAGAAATCCCTGTCGAAAAACCTGCTGTTCAAACGCCGCCCGAGTCCGAGTCGAAACCCTCCGAGCCTATCGTTTATCGCGACGGTTTCGGCAACGAAATCCCAAACGAAGACCTCATCCTGCGCGAAAAAGTCATTCGGGAAGTCGCGAACAAATTTGCCCGCCGCATCGAATACGAGGGGACTTTCCGGGCTGGCGAAATCATCTATGTGGACAATGAGCGCCGCATCCGTTTTTCGCACGAAATGGGCGGCGGCAACTGCATGTTTTATATTGACATTCCCTCAGAGGCGGAATGGGAAGCACACACTGGCACCCCGCTCGAAAGCCGCCGGGAGATTTTGGAATTCGTCGCCCAGACCGTCCACGCACAACAAGCCTCCAGCACCCGTTACGAAATCGGGGAACGGGAAATTGCTTTCTACTACAGGAAGTAGCGTGTTTGTTGATAAAAATCAGGAGGCTTACTGCATAAAGTCATTTCAAAAGGTCATTTTCAATGGGAGTTTTGCCCAATTATTTGAAAAATGGCTATCCTCCTCATCATCAACGACGCCCCCTACGGCTCCGAAAAAGCCTACAACGCTTTGCGTCTGGCCAATCAACTCGGCAAAGATTACCCGGAAACGGAAGTCCGCATTTTTCTTCTGGCCGACGGCGTCAACTGCGCCATCGCCGGGCAAAACACGCCGAACGGCTATTATAATATCGAGCGAATGTTGGTGTTATCCCTGCAAAAAGGCGCCAAAGTCAAAATCTGCGGCAGTTGCGCCTCGGCGCGCGGACTGAAAAATCTTCCACTCGTGAAAGATACAGAAATGAGCACGATGGCCGAACTCACGCAATGGGTCGTGGACAGCGACAAGGTGCTAACATTCTGACAATCATGACTAAACCTGTTCAATTAGGGCTGCGCGAAAATTGGCAGCAATTCACCTTGCTCGTCGTCATCAATGCTTTTGTCGGCGGCATGGTCGGCCTGGAACGAAGCATTTTGCCGCAAATCGCCGAAGTCGAATTCCACATCGCGGCCAAAACCGCCCTCCTCTCGTTTATCATCGTGTTCGGCATCACAAAAGCCCTCGCCAACTATTTTGCCGGGGCGCTCGCCAATCACATGGGTCGAAAAAACCTGCTCGCACTCGGCTGGCTGTTCGGCATTCCCGTGCCTTTTATGCTCATGTACGCCGACAGTTGGGACTGGATTATAGCCGCCAACGTGTTGCTCGGCATCAATCAGGGCTTGGCGTGGAGCAGTACGGTCGTGATGAAAATTGATTTGGTCGGCGAAAAACAACGCGGCTTCGCGATGGGGCTGAACGAGTTTGCCGGGTACTTGGCAGTCGCGCTCGTGGCTTTCCTGACCGGCTGGACGGCAGCACATTACGGCTTGCGGCCTTACCCGTTTTACATCGGCATCGCGATGGCTTTTGCCGGGCTTTTGATGACTTTATTTTTCGTGAAAGACACCAAACACCACATCGCGCACGAGACGACAACGAGCAAAGTCCCGAAACTCAAAAGCGTTTTTTGGGAAACGACTTGGAAAAACAAAAATCTGGGTTCGGTGACGCAAGCGGGTTTGGTCAACAACCTCAATGACGGCATGGCTTGGGGGATTTTTCCCGTGCTGCTCGCCGCGAAAGGTTTTAGCATCGGAGAAATCGGCATCGTCACCGCCGTTTACCCCGCCGTGTGGGGGCTCGGCCAATTGTTCACCGGCAAAATGGCCGACTATTTTTGCAAAAAAGATTTGCTCTTTCTCGGAATGTTGATGCAAGGCATCGCCTTGATTTTGTTGGTTTTCGCGCAAAATATGGCACATTTTGTCGTGCTTTCCTCCTTGCTCGGCATCGGCACGGCCATCGTCTATCCGACTTTTTTGGCGACGGTGGCCGAAAATACGCACCCAACCGACCGCGCGAAAAGTGTGGGCATTTTCCGCCTTTGGCGCGACTTGGGTTATGCCATCGGCGCCATTCTGACGGGCGTTATAGCCGATTTTTTCAGCATTTCGGCTGCTGTTTGGGTCATCGGTTTGCTCACTATCGGCTCGGCGGCAGTGATTTTCTACCGGATGCGCTGCCTCGACAATTACGCCGTAAAAATGAAACACTGGTTTACAAGATTGATAAAAAATGCAAAACGCCGCACCCGTCAAGCCGCTTTTCATCTCTGAAACGGCGAAATCGCTCTATTCCAAAACCTACGATTCCCTTTTGAAAAAATACGGCATCGCGGTCAAAGACCATTGGGTAGATACTCATTTGGGCAAGGCTCACGTCATCGAAACCGGGAATCCGGCGGGCAAACCTGTCGTGCTCCTTCACGCGGCGGGTTGCAGTGCCGCCGAGTGGTACGCCAATTTCGAGGCATTGGGCAAAGATTTTCACCTCTACGCGGTGGATATGCCGGGCGACGCGGGCAAGAGCGAACTCCGAAAATTGCCCGAAAATATCGGCGACTACGCCCAGACAGTTTTGCAAATCCTCGACTTTTTTGAGTTGAAGCGCCCTACCCTGCTCGGCCATTCCATCGGCGGTTTTTTCGCAGCGGGATTCGCCATCACGCAGCCGGAAAGGGTCGAAAAACTGATTTTGCTCTCGCCCGTTGCCACCCATGTGCCCATTCGTTGGTATTTAAAACTGATGCTCAAATACACGGGGCGGCCCGGTACGGGGCCACACGCCATCAAGACATTGAAGTTGCAAGCATTCAAAGGTTTCGAGCCGGAGCCGCTCTTCGCCGAACTCATGGAACACGTCCGCAATTTTTGCACAGTGCAGATGTTGTTCCCCTACGTTTATTCAGATGATGATTTGTCCAGAATAAAAATGCCGACCTGGCTCATCGTCGGTACGGAAGAGCCACTTTGTAACTACGAACGTTCGGTCAAATTGGCGAAACAAAAAATCCCGCAAATTCAAATCACCGTTTTGGAAAATACCGGCCACACGCCGAACATGGAGCGACCCGAAGAGACGAACCGGCTTTTACTCGATATTTTGAAAAAATAATCATGGCGAAAAAAAATCTATCCATCGGCGCTGATATCGGCGGCACGCACATCACCTGCGCGGCGGTAGAAATGGCAACGGGCAAATTGCTCCCTGAGACCCTTTCGCGGGTGGCGTACAGCCATGAAGACGCGGCGGAAGTCATCCTGAAAAGTTGGGCGACGGCGCTGAACAGCACCATTTCAAAAGTGGACGCGACACAGTTGGCGGGCATCGGCTTCGCCATTCCGGGGCCTTTCGATTACCGGAACGGCATCTCGAAAATGAAGCACAAGTTTCCCAATCTCTACGATGTCCACGTCCCTGCGGCGTTACGAACTCAACTTTCGGAAAGTTTGCTCGAAAACCTCCCCATGCGTTTTCTGAACGACGCGACTTCTTTTGCTGTCGGCGAGGCCTGGCTCGGCGAAGGGCGGGGATTTCAAAAAGTGGTCGTCGTCACGCTCGGCACGGGTTTCGGCTCGGCTTTTCTTGACGGTGGCGTGCCGGTGGTAGCGCGGACCGACGTGCCGAAAGAAGGTTGCCTGTGGCATTTGCCTTTCAAAGACAGCATCGCCGACGATTATTTTTCCACAAAATGGTTTTTGAAAGAATTTGAAAAACAAACGGGAGAAAAAGTGGAGGGCGTGAAGACGTTGATGGAAAGCGTTGAAAATGATGACGTTGCCAAAAATCTGTTCACCCAGTTCGGCCAGAACCTGGCGGAATGCCTCGCTCCCTGGCTTAAAAAATTCGGCGCTGAAGTCCTGATTATCGGCGGCAACATCGCTCACGCGCTGCCGCTGTTCCAGGAGATTTTTAAAAATGACCTGAAAAAAGCAGGTGTTTCGCTCAAAATCGCGCCATCGAAACTTTACGAAAATGCCGCCTTGCTCGGCAGCGCCCGTTTGCTCGATGACGATTTTTGGGGAAAAGTGTCGGCGCAGTTGCCGAGCATTTGAAATAAAAATTGAGCTGTTTTTAGAAAACTTTCTTCCTTCGCCGCAACAGGAAAAACAATTATTCCATGCGGTCAAAAATTTGCACTCTCCTCCTCGCCCTGTTCGCCGCTGGTGCGAACGCTCAAAACGCCCCCATTCATTTGATTCCGCAACCCGCTGAATTGCAGCAATCCGGCGGCGTTTTCACCCTCGCCGGAAATACGGGTATCGGGTTCAACCAGCCCGACGGTCGCGCTGTCGCCGAAATGCTCGCCCAAAAACTGAACGTTCCAACGGGGTTCGCCTTGAAGGCACAGCAAGGCGCGCGGGCTGCGATTCAATTGAATTTGAACGCCTCGCCCGATGCCAAACTCGGCAAAGAGGGCTACACGCTCGAAGTGACGCCTAAAGGCGTCGTCGTCGCAGCCAACCAACCGGCGGGGCTGTTTTACGGGATGCAGACTTTGCTCCAACTTTTTCCAAAAGAGATTGAAAGCAAGGCAGTTGCGAAAGCAACCTGGGCCGTTCCGGCGGTCAAAATCACCGACTACCCGCGTTTTGGCTGGCGCGGCCTCATGCTCGACGTGAGCCGTCATTTTTTCTCCAAAGAAGACGTCAAAAAGTACATTGATGAAATGGCGCGCATGAAATACAACACTTTTCATTGGCACCTGACCGACGACAACGGCTGGCGCATCGAGATAAAATCGCTGCCCAAACTCACGTCCGTCGGCGCGTGGCGGGTGCAGCGTGCCGGTCATTTTGGCGAGCGCGCCGACCCGCTGCCCGGCGAGCCGGCTACTTACGGCGGCTTTTACACCCACGACGATATTCGCGAGGTGGTGCGCTACGCGCAGGAACGTTTTGTCACCATCGTGCCGGAAATTGATGTGCCCGGCCACAGCATGGCGGCGCTTGCGGCTTATCCCGAATTGAGTTGCACAAAAAACCCCGACACGAAAGTGAATCCGGGGACGAATTTCGCCGACTGGTACGGCAACGGCACTTTTAAAATGAAAATCGAAAACACGCTCAACCCCTCCGACGAGAAGGTGTACGAGTTTTTGGACAAAGTTTTCACCGAAGTCGCGGCGCTGTTTCCCAACCCTTACATTCACGTTGGCGGCGACGAATGTTACAAAGGCTACTGGAAAGAAGACCCCGGCTGTCAGGCGTTGATGAAAAAATTAGGGATTCGCCATGTGGAGGATTTGCAGGGCTATTTTATGAATCGCGTGGAGGGGATTTTGAAAGCCAAAGGCAAAAAATTGCTTGGCTGGGACGAAATCCTCGAAGGCGGCATTTCCCCCGAAGCGACGGTGATGAGTTGGCGCGGCGTCAAGGGCGGCATCGAAGCGGCGCAAATGGGCCACGACGTGGTGATGACGCCGACGACTTTTGCCTATCTCGATTACACGCAAGGCGACCCGACGATTGACCCACCGATTTATGCGCACCTGCGCTGCAAGAAATCCTACAGTTTCGAGCCTGTTCCCGACGGCGTTGACCCCAAATACATCCTCGGCGGACAGGGCAATCTCTGGACGGAACAAATACCGACGCTTCGCTACGCCCAATACATGACCTGGCCGCGCGGGTGGGCACTGTCGGAGGTATATTGGTCGCCGAAAGAGAAGAAAAACTGGGAAAATTTTGCCGGCCGAATGGAAGCGCACTTCGAGCGAGCCGACGTAGCCGGCATCAATTACAGCCGCGCCGTGTATGATGCGATTGTAAAAACCCGACTCAAAGACGGCAAACTTTGGCTCGAAATGGAGGGCGAAATGCCGGGGCTCGACATCTTTTACACGATTGACGATACCATGCCCGACGATTATTCCAGCAAATATTCCGGGCCAGTGGAGTTGCCTGAAGGGCCGATTACACTCCGTGTGCAGACGTATCGCGGCGGCAAACCGATTGGGCATTTGATTACGCTGAGCCGCAAGCAGTTGGAGCAAAGGGCAGGAGGGTAATGCTAACCTTACACATAATTCAAAACGCCTCTCCAAGAAAGAAATAAAACCCGCTTTGGCGCTTGCCGGGGCCATCGGAACCGTCGCGCAGAGCGACCGCGTAGTCAATGCGAATATTGGAGCGCGATTTCGGGTTGAGCAAAATGCGCAAGCCGCCGCCAACCGCCAGATTGAAGCGGTCGAACTTCACTTGCTCCGCCTCGCGGAACACCTGTGCGCCGCCCACAAAACCCACCACGCCGAGGCGTTTCCACACCTGCCAAAGTTTTGATTTTTGGTCTTCCTTCCAAAGCGGCAGGCGGTATTCCGTCTCGAACGCAAGCATGTTGTGGTCCTGGTAAGTGCCTCTGAAATAGCCGCGGATGAACTTATGTCCGCCCACGCGAGAGAGTGCGCGCAGCGGGATGGCGTCGTCGGTAAATCCCAGACTCGTCATCCCGCGCAAGGCCAGCGTGTGATTGGACCAGGGGTTGAAATACTGGCGAATTTCGAGCGAAAACAGGCTGAATGTGAAGTCGCTGCCCAACCAACGGGCGTAGTGGCGGTCATTGAACTCGACCAGCGTGCCGCTGCGCGGATTGACCAGGTTGTCGCGACTGTCGTACAAAATCTGGAAACCGATGCCGGAACGGAATCCGGCCACAGGGACGTCGGTAATCCGGCCCGAGTCGGGCGTGATGAAGCGATACGAATCGGCCACAGCCTCGTAGCGATACAGGTACTCGAGGTCGCCTTGCACCCCGGCGTAGAGGTGGCGCCCGATGCGGCGCAGGAGCACCGGCGAAAATTTGATGCGATTGGAATTGAAATTCAGGTAGTTGAATGTATCGCGACTTGTACCGTCGGTTTCTTCCACCAACACCGAGGCGTCATTGCCGATGCCGTAATGGCGGTCAGGATAACGCTGCAGCAGCAGTTCGCCGCGGGTGCGCCAGCGATTGCCGGGGGTGAATACCTCCCAGCGGCTTTCGATCGCCACCTGTTTGGCCAGGGTATATACCGCGAGAAACTCGATGTTCGACTGCGACGTCGAGCAGTCGCCTTTGCTGAAATTGGGGTAGGCAATACCGATCACGCCGAGGGTCAGTTTGGTTTCCGGCGAATAACTGATGGCCGGAAAGACGTCGAGGCGGTTTCGTTTCACCGTCCTGGATGCGGTTAACGTGTCGGCGGTGGGAACCTGCGCCATCAGGGAACCGGCGAAAAGCCAAAAACCGATGCCAATGAAGACGCTCGAAAGGATGTTGTGTTTTTTCATAACGAGGGCGTACGTTTTGGAGCAATAACAAAATACTTCCGCCCTCAAAGATACCTGCATTTTACTCCCGTTTTTGTAGAATCAAGGTCATTCCCAGCATTGATTATGCTTTGTGTTCAGCGCTTGCTCCAGAGGAGGGTATTCTGTTGGCGCACTCGAAGTGAAGGTTACAGGGGGTGAATTCAACGAAAAAATTGACCACCGTCAACCCCTCTCCTAACCGGCGTCATAGCCGCCCGCCTATTCGCCGCCTACTTTTGCATTTCATCTCAAATGTTGAATTTCATGGGTAAAAAAGTCCTCATCATCGGCGGCGGCATGGCGGGCATGAGCGCCGGCGCTTACCTGCAAATGAACGGTTTCGACACCGAGATTTTCGAACTCAACCACACCCCCGGCGGCGTTTGTACTGCCTGGAAACGAGGCGATTACACGGTGGATTGGTGTCTTCATTGGCTGGTCGGTTCAGGTCCCGGCGACAGTTTGTACGAGCGTTGGAACGAACTCACCGATATGTCGCACATCGAAATTGTGGATCATGAAGAGTTCCTGCGTGTGGAAGACGAGCACGGCAACCAGCTGCGCGTCTTTACCGACCTCGACCGCTTGCAAGCCGAAATGTTGGAAAAAGCGCCCGAAGACAAGGAGAAAATCGAAGAGTTCATCCATGCCTGTAAAAAATTCACGGACATGGAATTGCCCAACGAAGCGCCGATGGCGACTGCCAACCTGTGGCACAAAGCAAAATCCATGTGGAAACTCCTCCCCTATCTCGGCGCTTTGGGCAAATACAGCCGCATCAGTACCGCCGACTACGCCGAAGGTTTCCGGAATCCCTTGCTGCGCAAAGCCATTGCCAACTTGTTCGCTCCTGAAACGCCCATTTTGTTCTGCATGATGACGCTCGCCTGGATGCACAAAAAAACAGCCGGCTACCCGATTGGAGGCTCGCTTCGATTTTCCCAACGCATTGCCAACCGTTACGAGCAATTAGGCGGAACATTTCATTTCGGTGGCCGCGTGTCTAAAATCCTGGTAGAGAACGACCGCGCCGTCGGCATTCAGTTGGCAAACGGGGAAATCCACCGGGGCGATTACGTCGTGTCTGCCGCCGACGGCCACTCGACCCTTTACGACATGCTGGAGGGAAAGTTTGTTTCACCCGATCTGGAACACGCTTTTCAGGCAGGCAAAACTTTTCCGTCGCTCGTGTTCGTCGCGCTGGGTGTCGGTCGCAGTTTTCATGCAGTGCCGCACAGTTATATTTTCCCCTTGCAAGAGCCGCTGCATATTGACCCTGAAACCGATGTGCACGACCTGCACCTGCGTGTCCATAATTTCGATCCTACGCTGGCGCCTTTCGGCAAAACGCTGCTCAGCACGATGATCGAAACCCGGAATTATCCCTATTGGCAGGATTTGCAGCAAAACGCAGCGGCGACATACGAATCTGAAAAACAACGCATTGCCAATGAGGTCATTCAAATCCTGGAGCATAAAATCGGCGAGTTGCGCGATTTTGTAGAAATGACCGATGTCAGTACGCCCGCCACGATTATCGGTTTTACAAACAACTGGAAAGGAAGTTTTGAAGGCTGGCTGGCTACTACCGAAACGGGTTTTGGACAGCTTCCGCAAACCATCCCCGGACTGGACAATTTTTATCTCTGCGGACATTGGGTAGCGATCGGAGGAGGTGTGCCGACGGCCATGATGTCGGGGCGGACGGTGGCGCAGATGATTTGTAAAAAAGAAGACAAGGATTTTGAAGTTTGAAAATTTCGCCCAATATCATTTGCCGAATATCATAGTTTTCATTGACGGAAATCATGTTTTCTTCGGCAGGAGCAATGTTAAATTGAGGGCAAAATTTTTCATTATGAAACATCCCAACTTCTCTCCCTCAAAGTGGTTTAGTATCACAACATTCCTGCTCGGTTTGTTTTTTTCGGCCACGCCCGCGCAGGGGCAAGGCACTTGGGCCGCTGCCCAAAATTTGCCCGCTCCGCGCATTTACATGAATGCCACCGAATTTAAGGGCAAAATCTATGTATTCGGCGGCACTGCCATTCCTCCCAACACTTCAGATTCAACGGTTTTTGTGTACGACACGGCTACTATGGCGTGGTCGCTTCATGGGTATATGCCCCAAACAATATGCGTCATGTCGGTCGTTATAGTGGAAGATACGATTTATATCATCGGAGGCGGGCCAACGGTTTTCGGCACTCCCAGTGGCGAAGCGTATGCTTTCGACCCTGTCGCGAACATTTGGAAGCAAAAAGCGAACATGATTACGCCGAGGTCTGCCTTCGCCGCAAGTGTGCTCGACGGAAAGATTTATACCATAGGCGGCTTAATAGGCGAATCATCGTCCAACGTGATTCCGAGCAATGCCGTCGAAGTGTACGACCCCAAAACAGACACGTGGACATCCAAAAATCCATTCCCATATAAAGTCATTGATGCTGTCGCAGCGACGGTGGGGGACAGCCTGTTTGTGATTGGCGGTTCAACGGGATATCCATTCCTTGGCCTTACCAATTCCTACCGATATGCCCCATTGAATGACAATTGGACAACCATAACATTCATGCCCACAGGTCGTTGGGGGGCTCCAGCAGTCGTGTTGAACGATAAAATTCATGTCATCGGCGGCACTCCGGATTTAACGAATCACCTTGCCAAAATGGAGGTTTACGACCCTGCTTCCGATTCGTGGACTAGCGAAACGCCAATGCCGACAGCCCGCCGCTCGTTCGCCGCTGCTACGCTTGGCGGCAAAATCTACGCTATGGGCGGTTTGGGTAATGACGTTCTGAACAAAGTGGAAGTTTTCACGCCAGCAAGTTCTGCTGTCGGAGAGTTGGAAACGGCAAAATCTGAAATGTTGCAAGTTTATCCTACTCCTTCAAATCAGCCCACGATGGTGCGGTATCAAGTAGCCCAATCGGGCGAAATCGAGATTTTGCTTTTCGATGCTTCCAATGCGCTTCGCCAACAAGTGGCCAGAAATTGGCACACGCCAGGGGAATACACCGCTTGGGTAGAAGCAACGGCCTTGGAAAACGGCGTCTATGTTTGCGTCATGCGAAGCGGCGCCAAATTGCTGGCAGTTCGTAAAGTAGTTGTGCAGAAATAGAGAAATGTGGCAATTTTCGTCGTGCCCAACTTTCCGAAATCTGTCAACTTTGGAAAGTTGGGCTCTGTAAATTATGTTGAAAAAAAGCCGACAGCGAGCGCATTTCAACGAAGTGTGGGAATCCATGCGCCTGCACCTGCTGCGTTTTTGCACCGAGCGGGACGCGGAGGATTTGCATCGTTTTCGCGTGCAGGTGAAGAAGATAAAAGCATTGTTGGTCATTTTGCAGGGGCCTGAGGCGCGCAAACGCCTCGCACCGCTTCAGGCGATTTTCAAACATGCCGGAAACATCCGCAGCACACAGATTTATCTGCAATTGCTTCGCCGGTATCAACCCGCTCATCTGAACCGGCAACGGCAACTCGAACAAATGGAGCAGGCCGCAAGCCGCCTTTTTTGTATGAAATACGATGCCTACGTCCACATCCTCGACCGTCTGTACAAAACCTGTTCAAGACATTTCCGAAAAATAGATGACGAGTTGGTCCTGCGCTATTATGACCAACAACGTAAAAAACTCCGTCGCTTTTTTGCCGACACTCGCCGAAGTGCGGCAAAACTGCACAAAAGTCGCAAGCGAATCAAAAAAATGCTTTATCTGCACGCCTTGCTATCCAACAAGTTGAGAAAAAAAGTAGGGCTGGACACAGCGGCGTTCGATCGCCTGCAGGATGCTATTGGGCGCTGGCACGATGTGGCCGCAGCAGCCATCCTGTTGAAAAAAGAAGGCGACGGTGAAAAGACGCTTTCACGGCTGCAAACACAGGTTCGCAAAAGACATCGCGATATTTTTAGCATAACGGCCGACTTTAATAACGAATGGCGTTAGGGCGAACGTCATTTCAGGTGTTCCAAAATCAAGGATTCCAGTTCGGCTTCCATCTTTTCTGAAAAACCGGGATGCACATGGATTACTTTTTTGCTCCGGGCATCGGCAACAAGCAGGAGAGGGTAACCGGATACGCCCAACTTAGCCGCCAATTTACCCTCCTTATCGAGCAATGTCGGGTATGTAATGCCGCGGTTTTTGAGCCAGTCGCGCAGGATTTCAGCGTTTTTGTCAAAAGGGTTTATGCCCAACATCCGGAGTCCTTTTGCCGCATATTTTTGATGTAGTCGTTCAAGGCCTGGCATTGCCAGCTCACAAGGGAAACAGCCTTTGTACCAAAAGTCAAGTAACAACAAGCCGTCCTGTTGCGACGAGAGTGAGAATTGTTCGCCTTCCAGGTTGGTGAGCATGAAATCCGGCAAAGTTTCCCCGGTTTTTATTAGCTCGATTTCTCTTTTTACGGGCGCCTTCGGGTCGTATTGCTCGAATTCGTACTCAGCAGCCAGTTTTTTAGGGTCGAAATAATCGTTCCAAGTCGCTGTGGAAGGCAGTGGCACAATCGCCGAGAAATCCTTGCGCTCGTATTGCCAGCCGTCGAACAACCACACTTCGCCTGACATATTCGCCAGGTAAAAATCCGGCAACGCAATGTCGTAGTGATAGGTCGAAATGATTTTATTGTTGGGCACATCGCCCAGCGCATGTTCGATAAAAGTATCGCGGAGCGTAAGTCGCAAAAACGAAGTCTCCTTTTTACGAAGTGCAGTTATCGCGGTCGTATCGAAACCGGAGGGACGGAATGGCGGGCGACCATCATACAGGAAATTCTTAAAAATCAGGTTATCCATCTGAATGTCACCTCGCATAGCACGATTCGCACCTCCTGCTGAAAGCGTATTCACGACGCGGACTTTTTTGACAGACTCGATAAATGAGTAAAAATGCTCTCCGTCGAAAGCGTAAACAGGCTTGTTTTCGTGCAATACCACAAAACGCGCCAGCGAGTCGGCGTTTTTAAAGTCCCGAAAAAAATAGCAGGTACCGCTATGCGCAATGGTATCTTCTCCGTCGGCAAATTTGAACCGGGCATTGATGGAAAAATAGCCCTTTTCGATGCCGGCGATACGCGCATTTAGCGCCTTGATAATTGCAGAGGCATCGGAAGGCGATTGAGCATAAATTTTTGCAACACTGCAAATCGAGAGAATGAAAAAGAGGAATGCTTTCATGGTGAAACTTTTTTTCATTGACCCATAAGACTTGGAGGTGGTTGCCCCTGCTTCCTGATTTCCTCAACTGCCAGCCAACCCTTCCGGCGCAGCCTGCCCCGGTTTTCTGATTTTTTTGAGCAAATAATTCACACTCGCCATCACGACCAGGCCGATGAGGTAAGACGCGATGAACATGAGCCACTCGTAGTCGTCTTTCCGAACAGCTTCTCTTTTAGCGGTCAAACCCCAAAGATTGACCAAACCTTTTTTGACAAAAAAACGGGAGACGAGGTTGGAAGCCGTCAGACCGGCTAAATAACCTGCCGCGAGATTGAGCGCCTCGCCGGTGATAAAGTTGATGATTTTTGACATAAACGATATGTGAATTTGCAGGCAAAGGTATTGGCGCAAGGATGTTTTTTGTCTGAAAAAAGAACGTGCTGCCTCACAAATCACTTACAGGTTATTTCCCGGTGAAAGTCGCCTTTCTTACAGTTTTCGGGCTTTTCATTATCTTTTTAACCTATTTTCCGGGTTTTGACAATTTACGGCAGGGTTTTGGACAGTGGAACTTGTTCATCTTTATTAATCATTTACAAACCATTCCACGAACACGATGCGATTTCTTATCCTAATCTGCCTCCATGTCTTTTTTGGAGGACAAATGCTGGCGTTCGCGCCCAACACCGCCACTGGCGCTTCCTTTGAAATCCCGAACCGATTTGAATTCAAAACACCTCCCGGCAACAGTTCGGGCGACAGGTCAAACCTCGAAAAAGCCGCCGTTCTCACCCTCGAAATTGATTCCATCCACCACGTTAATTGCCTACGAGCGACTGGTTACCTCGCCGTCAAAGCCGATGGCGGTACGCCCGGCTACACGTACGCCTGGAGCAATGGCTTCAACGGAGCAGTGGCTACGAGTCTGGCGCCCGGTGATTACGACATCACGGTGACAGATGCGCTCGGCGCAACAGCGACTTTGACTGCAACCATCCTGCAAGATCTGACTGCTCCTGCGGCCAATGCAGGAGCGGATTTCGCAGCGCCATGTCCCAACTCCATTGTCAGTCTGAATGGTTCGGGATCAGTAGGCCCTGAATTCGAGTATTTATGGACGGCTTCTGGCGGCGGTGTGATTCAGTCCGGCGCCAACACACTCGAACCGGTCATTAGCAAAGTTGGCACTTTTACTTTGAAAGTGACCGACACGAACAACGGCTGCACAGCGACCGACGCCGTCACAGTCAGCGCGGCCTTCGCGCCGCCCGTCGCAATCGCGTTGGGAGGGATTATCAAGTGCTCCAATCCGCTTGTAACGCTCAATGCCAACTTCAACCCGAACAACATCGTTTATGAATGGACAGGACCTAATGGATTTGTATCCGGCCTGCTCAATCCACAAGTGGATATTCCGGGTGTTTACACTTTTTCCCTGACGGACACTGTCACCACCTGCTCTGGCAGCGCCAATGCGACCGTGACGATTGACACTATCAGCCCGACGGCTTCCGCCGGCGGCGGTGGCGTTATCACCTGCGCGCAACCGACCGTGACGCTGCTGGGTATTGGCTCGCCTGTTGGGGTAACGTTTTTATGGAAAGGCCCCAATAACTTCATTTCCAACCTTCAAAATCCTGTGGTGAACGCCGCCGGAACTTACACCCTCGTCGTTACTTCGCCCCAAAACGGCTGCACTGCCCTCAGTAGCATAGATGTCGCCGATGACCTCACTCCGCCTACGGCTTCTGCCACTACGAATGGCGTTTTGAACTGCGTGACGAATTCGGTGCAGCTCTTGGGCGATGGTTCGCCGGCAGGTGTCACGTTCAGTTGGACCGGTCCCAACGGTTTTGCCTCGAATCTCCAAAACCCGACGGTGCTCACGGCAGGCGTTTATACCCTGACCGTACAAAATCCACAAAACGGCTGTACGGCTACAGCCACTGCCACAGTCGGTACGAATTTTACACCTCCCGGCGCTTCCGCCACTGGCGGGGTGAAAACCTGTGCCAATCCCGTTGTTACGCTCATGGCATCATCCAACACTCCGGGCGTAACGTATGCCTGGTCGAGTGGCAACTTCTTTTCCAATCAGCAAAACCCCGGAGTGACCCTGATTGGAACTTACACCGTCACCGTCACCGACCCGGTGAACGGCTGCGTGAGCACTGCGACGGCTACCGTCACCCAGAATCTGACGCCACCTACCGTCACAGCAACATCTGCCACCGTGACCTGCGCCAATCCCAATCCTAAAATCATGGCCAATTCGCAAACGATTGGCGCTACATTTTCCTGGACAGGGCCCAACGGTTTTACCGCTGATATTCCAAACCCGAACGTGAGCGTCGGAGGGATTTACATCGTCACCGTGACCAACCCTGCCAATGGCTGCACGACTTCTCTCAATGTTTTTGTCAGCGAAAACACAACTCCGCCTTTCGTTTACGCAGGTGAAGACCGTTCATTGAATTGCATTTTCAATACTGTTTTGGCGAACCCGATCGGCACCTCGATGGGCAACAATTTTACCTATCAATGGACGACGTGGAACGGTAATATCGTCTCTGGCGCCAACTCGCTCTATGCGCGGTTCGACACTGTGGGTAATTACACCTTGACGGTAAAAAATACACAGAACGGTTGCACGGCTTCCGATAGCATGGAGGTGTTTCAAGCGCCACCTGTCATTGCAACTGCCAGCCAATTGGTCGCTGTCACCTGTAATGGCGGCACCAACGGCTCTGCCAAAGCAACGGGCAGTGGCGGCAATGGCGTTTATTCTTACGCCTGGTCGAATGGCGCGCAGGGAGAAACGGTCAATAACCTTGCGGCAGGCTCTTACACGATTACCGTCACCGACGGAGAAAGTTGCTCGACAACAACGACCGTTACAATAACCCAACCAACTCCCGTCCAAGCTAACGTCACTACGACCCATCAAACCATGCAAGGACTGAACAATGGCACCGCTTCCGTAGCGCCCTCCGGTGGCACAGGGCCCTACACAGTTTTATGGAGTACAGGAGGGATGGTTCCCAATATCGGGGCGTTGGCGCCGGGCGATTATACCGTGACTGTGACAGACAGCAAAGGCTGCTCTACAGTGGCCACCGCTACTGTCAATGCAGTTTCGTGCGGACTTTCAGGTACTGTTAGTGCTACTCCGGTAAATTGTTTTGGCGGAAATAATGGCAGCGCCGCAGTAAGTGTCACCGGTGCAGTTGGTCCTGTTACCTACGCCTGGTCGAGCGGTGGCAATACGCCTTCAGTAACAAATCTCCTTGCAGGCGAATACAAGGTTACCGTAGCCGATTCAAGTTCGTGCTCCGTGGTTCTAACCGTACAAGTTACCAGTCCGCAACAAATAAACATCAGTGTTGCCAGTCAGGGCAATGTTTTGTGTCAGGATGGACAGACCGGGTCGGCTGCATTGGGTGTTTCGGGTGGCACTGCGCCCTACACTTATGCGTGGTCGAATGGCGCCAGCGGGCCCTCTGCTACCAATCTGACCGCAGGCAATTATTCCTGCACCGTGACTGATGCGAATGGCTGTACGCAGAGCCAATCTGTTCAAATTATTGCCACGGACAACAATCCTCCGCAATTGGTTTTGAAAAATGCGACTGTCGCGCTCGATACCAGTGGCGTCGCCGTCATCAACGGGGCAGCCTTCGACGATGGCAGCACAGACGAATGCAGCATTGCAAGTTGGTCGAGCCAGCCTCCTTCTTTTGACTGCGGGCAGATTGGCACCCACGTCGTCACATTGACGGCTACAGACAAAAATGGCAATACTGCGACCGGCACAGCGACAGTGACAATCGTGGATAATGCGCCTCCCGTGCTGTCCTGTCCGCAAGATATCAGCGTGGCAGTTTGTGCGGCGACGTTGAATTATGATCTTCCGCAGGTTTCGGATAATTGCACCATAACTGGCGCGCCAATTTTACAAAATGGCTTGCCCTCAGGTGCAACATTCCCGCTCGGCACAACGCAACAAACATTTTCCCTGACCGATTCGACTGGCAATACCGGGACTTGCAGCTTTAACGTAACGGTCAATGAGAACCTGAGTCTTTCGGCATCTTCGGAGCCGACTTCCTGCGACGTTGCCTGCAATGGCAAAGCGACACTGACAGTAACGGGAGGCGTAGCCCCCTTCCAGTATTCCTGGAGCAATGGTTCTAATAATCAGGCAGTAAGCGGGCTTTGCACAGGTGATTACAGCGTCACCGTAACGGACGTTTCCGGTTGTTCGCAAACGCAAACAGTGACCGTGACAGCCAAAACAGACCCGGTCTTTTCAATTTCGACCAATACTACAGCTTCCAGTTGCATGGGCGCTTGCGACGGCAGCGCACAACTCGGTATTTCCGGTGGCAATACGCCGATAACAGTATCATGGGACAACGGACAATCGGGAAGTACGCTGAGCGGCGTTTGCGGTGGCAACTATGAAGCGACCCTGACCGACGCCTCCGGATGCTCCACCACGTATTCCGTGCAAATTCCTGTGCTGGACACCCAGGCGCCTGTGTTGACCTGCCCGGCTAATATCGAAGTCGGGTTCTGCAACGCTACCATCAACTATCCGCAACCGCAGATTTTGGACAACTGCCCCGTGGACCAGCAGCAAATTCAGGTAATTACCGGATTGCCCTCCGGAGCGACCTTCCCTGCCGGCACTACGCTTCAAACGCTTCGTTACACCGACCCCGGCGGCAATTCCGGCCAATGCAATTTCAACGTAACAGTACGCCCACAACTCATTCTTGCTGTGGATCAAATTATCGACGACCTCGGAGGCAATGGCCTCGGCAGCATTTCGATAAGCGTGAATGGCGGGCTCGCCCCCTACACATTTGCCTGGACACTCAATGGGCAAGTCTTCTCTTCTTCGGAGGATTTGACCAATCTTTTCCCCGGCGAATATGCCATCGTCGTGACCGACGCAGAAGGTTGCACGGTAGAAAATGCTTCTGTCACCGTGGACGGACTGATTTCATCCGAAGAGCCGGGACACGACAATTTCTGGTCACTGTATCCCAACCCCGCCACGTCGGAATTATTCCTGAAAATAAACAAGACGTCTCAAAGCAATTTCCGAATCGCCATTCTCGACGCGACCGGTCGTTTGTTGCGCGAGCAGGAAATCCAGCCAACCAGCCATGAAACCGTCAAAATTTCGCTCGAAGGTTTGCCGGAAGGTTGGTTGCTGTTGCAACTTTACGACGAACACGGGTTGAGTGCAAAACCATTCGTCAAGAATGGGAGATAGATAATTGCGCATTTTTTCTTACATATCTGAGGGTTAATTTGGAGGCGCCTTTGCAAAAGAGGCGCCTCCTTTTTTTGCTAATACAGGCAGGGAAAAGCCTCACTTTAAAAAGGCAGAACGGCATCAATCAAGTTGATTATTGACAAAAATCATCTCCCAATCTACTGTTTTCCCGGAATTTTGTCATGCCAATCCTCATTTTTAAACATCATGGCCATGACCCATCCCTTTGATAAATACGCCCGGGACGGCGAACAATTTTTTAAAGAAGTGGCAGTAGCGCTCGGCGAACCTGCTGACACCGGCAAAGCGCAGCGAATCGCGCGCGCCGTTCTCCATGCCTTCCGAAACCGGCTGTCGCCCTCAGAATCGCTCCAGTTGATTTCACAACTGCCCATGCTCGTCAAAGCTATTTACGTGGACGGCTGGCGCATCAGCGACGAAGCTAAAAACCTGCGCACCCTGGGCGACTTCATCGAGGCGGTGCGGGAAGAAGGCAGAAGTGCCACGCTCAGCGATTTTGTCACCGACCGTGAGGTGGAAAACGCCATTCAAGCCGTATTTAAAGTGCTGAAAACCCATGTGTCGGCCGGCGAAATCCGCGACATCGTCGCCACACTGCCGGAGGAATTACGACCACTTTTGGTTTGAGGAGTTTGAGTTGTATTAGCCCCTAAACCCCTCAAACCACATCAAACTCCTCAAACCACATCAAACTCCTCAAACTATTTTGGTAGCCCATGTTATTTTTCAAAAAAACGCCTGCCAATCAGGACATCGCACGGGTGCTGGACGACATCGCCAATTTGCTCGAAATCCAGCACGCTAACCCGTTTAAGGTGAAAGCCTACCGAACAGGCGCAAAGTATGTCCGCGAACGTACCGCCCCGCTCGCCGATTTGGTGAAATCAGGCGACGGCGAGGCCTTGCAATCATTACCCGGCATCGGCGAAAGTTTGGCAGCCATTATCGAAGAATATGTGAAAACAGGCAAATCAAAGTTGCTGCGTCGCCTGAAAGGCTCCGTCGCGCCGGAAGATGTGTTTGAGCAAGTGCCGGGCATCGGCCCAGAACTCGCCGAACGCATCGTTAAAAAATTGGACATCAGGACTTTGGAAGAATTGGAACAGGCGGCACACGACGGCACACTCGCCACAGTAGAAGGCTTCGGACGGCGGCGCGTGGAGGCGATTCAGGTGGGTTTGGCGGGAATGCTGAGCGGTTTTGCCAAACGCAGGTTGCAGCGTACCGTACCGAAAGCAGAAAAACACGGCGATTTAGCGCCCTCCGTAGCGCAGATTTTGGAAGTGGACGCCGAGTACCGCCGTAAAGCCGTTGCCGGAAAATTGAAAATGATAACGCCTAAACGATTCAACCTGCGCAAGGAAGCATGGCTGCCTGTTTTGCACACCGAACACGGCGATTGGGCGTTCACAGCGTTGTTTTCTAATACTGCCCGCGCACATGAATTGGGAAAAACGCACGACTGGGTCGTCATTTTTTTTGAAAATAAAGGCCATGAAGGCCAGTGTACGGTGGTGACAGAGACGAGCGGGCCGCTGGCCGGAAAGCGTGTGGTACGGGGGCGCGAGCCGGAATGCCTCGATTTTTATCGCTAAATATCTTGCCTTAGATTTGCGGAAACGGCCGACTTCTCATGACAGGCATTATTGATTTTATTTCCCAGTTTCACCCGGCGACACAGGCTTTTTTTGCCACTTTATTCACCTGGAGCGTCACGGCATTAGGCGCAGCATTGGTTTTCTTTTTCAAAACTGTCAATCAAAAAGTACTCGATGCCATGATGGGCTTCGCGGCAGGCGTGATGATTGCGGCCAGTTTTTGGTCGTTGCTTGCACCGGCTATCGAGATGAGCGCGGAAACGAGCAGTTTGCCCGAATGGGCGCCGGCCTTAATCGGTTTTCTGTCAGGTGGCATTTTTTTGTCAGTCATAGATAAAATCCTGCCTCACCTCCACCCTGATTTAGCCATCGAACAAGCCGAAGGCATCAATACAAAATGGCGGCGGAGCGTGCTGCTCGTACTGGCCATCACCCTGCACAACATTCCCGAAGGATTGGCTGTGGGCGTGGCTTTTGGCGCCGTAGTGCATGGTTTGCCTGCCGCGACGATTGGCGCTGCCGTCGCGTTGGCGATTGGCATCGGCTTGCAAAATTTCCCCGAAGGCACTGCCGTGTCGGTGCCATTGCGACGGGAAGGAATGTCGCGCCGTAAAGCATTTTGGTACGGCCAACTTTCCGGCGCGGTAGAGCCTGTGTTCGGGGTGTTGGGCGCGGTAGCCGTGCTGGCGATGAAACCAGTATTGCCTTATGCCCTCTCGTTTGCTGCGGGAGCGATGATTTTCGTCGTAGTGGAAGAACTCATCCCGGAGTCGCAGCGAGCGGGCAATACCGACCTTGCCACACTCGCCACATTGCTGGGTTTCAGCGTGATGATGGTGCTGGATGTGGCGCTGGGATAAAAATCCCTTTTTATCTTCGCCCGAACTAAAACCACCAGCCATGCCGCAATCCTACCCTACCCTCATTGTCGGCGCCGGCCCGGCAGGTCTCGCCGTAGCAGGGCGGCTTTCCAAAATGGGTTTGCCTTATATTTTATTAGAAAAATCCGACCGCGTCTCAGCGGCTTGGCACCAACATTACGAACGGCTTTGCCTGCATACCGTAAAAGAACATTCAGACCTGCCACATTGGCCGATGCCGGAGGGTTATCCCGTGTATGTGCCGCGTTTGAAGATGATTGAATATTGGGAAAATTACGTGCGGGAAATGAATATCACGCCGAAGTTCGGGCAGGAAGTGACGAATATCCGCCGGGAAAACGGGCATTGGGCAGTAATGACAGCAACAGATGTTTTTACCGCCGGGCACGTCGTCGTTGCCACTGGATACAACCGGGCGCCCTACCTGCCGGCGTGGTCGGGTCAGCAACAGTTCAAAGGAACGCTGATGCACAGCAGAGATTACCGCAACGCGACGCCATTTAAGGGGAAACGGGTGCTCATCATCGGCATTGGCAACACAGGCGCGGAACTGGCACTCGATCTCTACGAGCAAGGCGCTTTCCCGTCTATTTCCGTGCGGGGGCCGGTGAATTTTATCCGCCGCGACGTGGCGGGGCGACCTGCACAGCGAACGGCAATCATGCTGGGCAAACTGCCCACTTGGGCTTACGATTTCATCGCCCGGCAAGTACAAAAATGGACGGTCGGCGACCTGACGCCATACGGTCTGCCGCCGTCACCTTATGCCCCGTCGGAACAATTGCGGCGATTCGGCAAAGTCCCTGTCATTGACATCGGCACGATTGACCTCATCAAACAACGAAAGGTAGCGATTCTGCCCGATATCCAACAGTTCAACGAGGATTCCGTAACCTTTGTGGGCGGACAAACCGAGCCATTTGAAGCGGTCATCGCCTGCACCGGCTATCGCGCACAAGTGGAGGATTTTGTCGAAAATGCACAGCCACTTTTGAATGAACGAGGTTATCCACGCAGTTTGTGGTTCGACGACGAGGCTTATCGGGGACTTTATTTCTGTGGGTTTTCTACGCCTTTGAGCGGTATTTTGCGAAATATCAAAATGGATTCGGAGCAAATTGCCGAGCATATTCAGCAAGAAAAAAACAGGCGATGACACGAAGTCACCGCCTGACTATGACAACAATTTGAAAAACCCTGATTATTCCAGCGGTTTCAAATGTTGCTCTACCGTCCACTTGCCTACGTTGTTGCCCAGTTCCTGGCCTTTTTCGCACGAAAAACGGAAGTGAATGCCCGCCAATACGCGCGATTCGGCATTTTCATTCGCAGCCTGAAGGAAAGTGTTGAAACTGCGCGTCGAACCCGGCACCTGCGCGGTCGGGGAAGTCATGGTGAACCCTGTGTTTTCACCCAAAATAGCCGTCAGGACGGTCGCTGCTGCGTTGCCGAGGGCGCTGTGGGTGGAGGGGTAATCCTGCACGGGCGGCGTCGGCATGAGCGGTTCCCAGGTCGGGTCGGCTTCCGTGTTTGCGTTGCCGTCGAGTTCAGCCGAGCGGATGGCCGTGAAGGGTCGCCAGAAGTTGTAATGGAATTTGGAATCCCAACCCGCCGTGTAAGCGTCTACCAAAGCCATGTCCACGAGGGCAAACAGCCGGGCTGTAGCGAGCAAGCCCAACTTTTTGTCAGTAGCAGCAACGCGGGCGACGCGGTTCCAGCCCGCTTCGGAGAATTCGTACCAGAACATGGCGATGGCCGTTTGTTCCGCACTGCGTTCCGGGCTGTCTTTTTGCCCGATACGTTTCACTTCGTTGAAATCCTCCGTGTAGGTTTGGCTCGTGAGTGCCGGTTGTGCCGGATTGCGGAACTGTTCGGGTTTTTGCAAAGCAAAAGGCTGCATCGTTTTCCAGAACGGCGCAAATACGAAGGTGAACGGCGGCACTACCTGATATTCGCCGGGCTGATTGGTACCTGCCGGCACACTAATCGGGTCTTGGAACGCGCCGTCGTTTTGCCGCAATGCGATGATGGCCGCTGCCGCTTTTTTACCCAATTCGATGCCTTGCGTTTTGGCATTGCCTTCCGGTACGGTCGCCAGCGAGACGGCCAGACAACTGTCGAGCATCACTTTTGCTGTGGGAAGTTGATTCACCAAGACCTCGTAAGCCGCTGTCGCTGCTGCTGCAATAGGGTCGGCCTCGCTGTTTTTTTGGTGAAAAGCGTAGGTTTGGTAGCGTGGCGCGACGGCGTTCAATGCGTCGTGCATAGCGATGTGGGTCATGGCGTTGATACGGGCAGCCAACAGCGAGTGCTGGTACGACGTGCCCCCCATCGCTTCATAAGCCGCCAAGTTCCAGTCGAGGATGATTTGGTTGGAGTATTGCTCCAAATCATTGACAGGTTCGGTGGGGTTGTCCTTGCAGGCGATTTGCCACGCCGACAACAGGGAAAGGGCGATTAGAACAAGAATTTGTTTCATTGCTTAAATGTTTGGATTTGAAAAAATGATTGAATTGATTGATTCGATTAGGCCGATTGGTCCGATTGAATCAGTGTGCCAATCGAAGAATCGAATCAATCCTGCCTGCTCACGTCTTTGAACAAGAGCATATCCACCACACGGCTGGAAGCGCCGTTGTAAAAACCGTTGTCGTGTTCGAAGGTCTTGGGGTTGTGGAAAGTCCCGAAGAGGATGTCGAAAAGCGGCAAGTCCGAATAATTGTGGCGGTGAATGCCCTGCGCGTGGTGGTAGCCATGGCTCTCAGGGCGTTGGATGATGTAGCCCAGCCATTGCGGCGTACGGATGTTGGCGTGCTGGAAAATGCTGAAGAAATTGGTCACGAGCAGTACGACCGTCACGGCTTTCGGGTCGAGACCCATGATGATGGAGAAACAAACCGTGCCGAGCGCCGTGAATCCCACCATGTCCATCGGGCTGAAATAAAATGCCCCGTAGGTGTCGAGCCGCTCCGCGCTGTGGTGCATCTGGTGAAAAATCCGCCACAAAAAGTCGCTACTGTGCATGGCGCGGTGCCAGACGTACATCCCGAATTCGTAGAGCAAAACGCCCGCGACGGCACCTCCTGCCACGCCAAGCCCTGACAGGTCAAACAGTTGTGCCTGAGGCAAATAGGCCGCCCAAAACAGCGGCAGGTAACTGGACAGATAGAAATACAGAAAGAAAAACGCAATGCCGCGCAGTACCCAGAATTTGACTTTTGGCAAGGGGCGAGCCGGGAACAAGGCCTCGTACATCATCAGCAAGGCGTACATCGCTATGATAGATAGCGATATAGGGTCGAGCAAAATTTCAAGTGGAGTTGGCATGACTAAGATTGTGTTTAGTGATTGAATGGATTTTTCGATTGAGCCGATTTTGCCATGCGGGACAAAAGGGTATCGGTACAAAGGTTTTCCCCTCGACTTCTTTGTCGAATCACGGAATTGAGCAGAATGGGTCTGATTTTGAGCGGTTGGACTGTTTGGGCTGTTAGCCACCGCCTGACTCGGTTTCACTTTTTCAGGACAGCGTTTTGTCCCCAGGTCGTGATGTTGGAATTTGCGATTTCTATCAAAACTTCCTTGACGTTGTCGGGATTGGCATAAGGCAAGCCGGGCGTTGGGAAACCGTTCTGGATGAAAGAAGCGATGTCGGCAGCGACTTCTTCGGGTGCGCCCCAGTGCAGGTTGTGACCCAAGTCATTCTCCTGCATTCCCGAAGCAGGCAGGGGTATTTTGCCATAAGTTTTGTATATGACTCGTGTGCCGTTTGTCTCGGCAGCGGTTTGGAAAGCCTCTTTCACCCATTGCTGGTCAGGTTCCGCAGGGAAAGCATTGTCCTGCGTCGCCCACAAAATCAGCGTCGGTTTTTTCAAATTTTTCAACGCATCATAGTTGTTCATTTGACGAAGCGCCTTGATGACGCCAATCCAAACACCCATTTTCACATTGGCCGTTTCAGGCAAAATGGCCTGCACAAAAGCGTCCGCCGCCACCGGGTCAACGACCCATAAGTCTTGTAAAAAAGCCATCGCGTCTTCACCCAAGTCGTTCGGCGTCAGAGACCAGGCATCGGCAGGCCAATGAAAACCAGGGCGTTTTTCCAACTCGGCACGCCAGTTTTGTTCCACCAATTCGCTCAAGACAGGGCAAGCAGAACACGCTTTCCCACTGACGAACGTGCCAATAAGCACGAGACTGTTCACACGCCCTGAATGAGTCAAGACTAATTCCTGCGCGATGATGCTACCCATCGAGTGACCCACGATATGGGCTTTCGGAATGTTCAACTGGTCCATCAGCGCGACGATGTCGGCGGCGAAATCGGCGGGCTCGAAACAGGTTTCGGGCTTTTCACTGCACTGAACGCTGTCGGGCATGGACGATTCGCCGTGACCGCGCAAGTCGGGCGCGATGATGCGGAGATGCGGATTTTCTTTTTCCAACGCCGGCAGGACGAATTGAAACGAGCGCCCCGAATCGGTGTAGCCGTGCAGGAGAATCACCGGCGTTCCGAGCGGATTGCCCGCTTCGGCGTATTTCATCGTGATGCCGGTGCGAAGGTTGATGGATTTTTTTCCCGCGCTGAAGGCGGCGAAAGGGTCGGTTTGCTGGCTGCACGCAAACAAGGGCAAGGCGAGCGCCAGCGATAAAAGAATTGTTTTCATAGCGAAAAATTGTTTTTGTCGCCACAAAGAAGGGGGTAGTTCGGAGGGTGGCGCAAGTCGCTTTCGGCAAGGCGTATCGGCGCTTCGATACACTGAAAAAATACGCGGCAAGTGGCAGAAATCGGGAAAAACAGCCGTTGAACGGACGAAAAACACAGGTTGCACCCGTTGAACTAAGAAAATCTGCCGTTGACCGAAATAGGCGGG
>Ga0209172_10002636_pt1 | contig 30730 bp, 29 predicted proteins | sample LarsenN4metaG_FD_184113 | JGI IMG/M metagenome (GOLD analysis project Ga0209172, IMG submission 184113) | Hot spring sediment bacterial and archeal communities from British Columbia, Canada, to study Microbial Dark Matter (Phase II) - Larsen... ... | reverse complement strand
TTTGAGCGTTCATCCTTTTGAGAAAATGCCTCTCCATGAACTACTTACAGAACCTCATCCCAATAATCTAATGCCTGTGACTCATAACCAAATGCAGTTGTGGGACTTATAGCCGGACACTCCTGGTATGAAATATACCCGTGACCGACGAGCAACGAAGCGGGGCGGCTTTTGGGCTCCAGCCCGGAGGGTGATGGCGGCACCTGCCCGCCCCCTTCGTCGTCGCTTCCTTGCGTATCTCGTTCCGATATGCGCGGTCGCTCCTCCTCGGGTTCGGGCCGGTGGCACTCATCACGCGGGCCACGGGGGTTATTCGGATAAGCTCTTAACCCCAGGCCCTCCCCTCTATCAAGAGGGGCCGACGGGGCAAAGCCCCGCGGGGGTGTGTGGTGAGCATGTGGTGGGCGTATCGTTTCCGCGCCCGCAAGCACCGCCACCACCACGCACCCTGCCTCAAGCCGGCCCGGATTTGTCCACCGGCTTCTCCACCGCCGCGGCCTTGGCCTTCTTTTCCTCTTCGATGTCGTCCGCCGCACGGTGCAACTCGCGGTCGAAATCATCCTTGGCCTTGCGGAATTCCCCCATGCTCCGTCCGATGGCCCGGGCCAGTTCGGGCAGCTTGCGCGCCCCGAAAAGAAGCACAATAGCCAGGAAGATGATGAAAATTTCCTGGGCGCCCAGGTTCATGAATCCGAGAAAGTCGAACATAGAGCCATCGTATCCCCTTGGATGCCCCCTGGCAATGCCAACCATGGGGGGAGCATTCCGCCTTGCCCGCCGCGCCGGGGCCGGGAGAGGAAATCAGGAGTGCTCCGATCTTTTTCGGAGCTCTGGGATGGAGCGGAGCGACGGGGAGGAGGCTCATCTGTGCAGCTCGGCCCCCATCCCCCGCGCTCCGCGCGTTCCCAAAGCTCCGAAAAAGATCGGAGCACTCCAGATCGCGGCCGCTCCCCCCAGTTCCCCGGACATCCTCTGTTCCTTGCCTGGCGCCGAATCCCCGTAAACTACCCCATGGGCCTACCCCCACATTTCCTGGATTGGTTCCATGCCCAGGGCTGGACGCCCTACGCCCACCAGACCGCCCTGCTGGATGCGGCGCCGGGTTCCACCGCCCTGCTCATCGCCCCCACCGGGGGCGGGAAAACCCTGGCCGGCTTCCTGCCCAGCCTGGTGGACCTGCACATCCGGCCCCGGCCCGGGCTGCACACACTCTACATTTCCCCGCTCAAGGCCCTGGCCGCGGACGTCCAGCGCAACCTCCTGCGCCCGGTAACCGGCATGGGCCTGGACATCCGTTGTGAGACACGCAGCGGGGACACCCCGTCCGCGCAGCGCGCCCGCCAAAAGAGCAGGCCGCCCCAGCTCCTCCTGACCACGCCGGAGTCCCTGGCCCTGCTCCTCCTGGCCCCGGAAGCTCCCGCGCTCCTGGCCGGGCTCCGGCGCATCGTCCTGGATGAACTCCACGCCCTGGCCGCCAGCAAGCGCGGCGATCTCCTCGCGCTCAATCTCGCCCGCCTCCGCGCCCTCCAGCCCGCCGCGGCGGTTACCGCCCTCACTGCCACCATTGCCGAGCCCGATGACCTCGCCTGCTGGCTTTGCCCGCTTAGTCCCGGCTCCGTCCTCCGGATCAACGCCGGGGATGATCCGGCACTCCGTGCCGCCCCGCCCGAGATCACCCTTTTCCGGCCTGCCGGTTCCGTTCCCTGGGCCAGCCACACCGGTGCCTACGCTGTGCCCGGCCTGCTCGAACTCATCGCCGCCCACCGCACCACCCTGATCTTCGTCAACACCCGTGCCCAGGCGGAGCTGCTCCACCACGCCCTGGCTGCCGCAGCCGACGGGGCCTACCCTATCGCCCTCCACCACGGCAGCCTGGCCCGGGACGAGCGCCTCCGCACCGAGGCCGCCATGGCTGCCGGGGCCTACCGCGCCATTGTCGCCACTTCATCGCTCGACCTGGGCATCGACTGGGGCGCGGTGGACCTGGTCGTCCAGATCGGCGCCCCCAAAAACATCGCCCGCCTCGTCCAGCGCATCGGGCGCGCCAACCACACCCTCTCCCGCCCGAGCCGGGCGGTGCTGGTTCCCACCCACCGCATGGAAATGATCGAGGCCGCCGCCGCCCTGGAAGCCGCGGCGGCGGGCGCCCTCGACAACCGCTTCCACCGCGCCGGTGCCCTGGATGTCCTGGCCCAGCATCTGGTCAGCGCCTGCTGCGGCGCCCCCGCCACGCCCGATGCCCTTTATGCCGAAGTCCGGACCGCCGGCCCTTACGCTGCTCTGGCGCGCAGAGACTTCGACCGCGTGCTCGACTTTGCCGCCACCGGCGGCTACGCCCTGCGGCGCTATGAGCAGTTCCGCAAGCTGGAGGCCGATGCCGGCGGGCGGCTGGTGCCCGCCTCGCCCCGTGTCATCCGGCAGCAGCGCTTGAACATCGGCACGATCGTGGGAGACCCCCTTATCCAGGTGAAGCTGGGCGGGCGGCGGCGGCTGGGGGAAATCGAGGAGCGGTTCCTCCAGGGCCTGCGCCCCGGCCAGACCTTTCTTTTTGCCGGGCGCGTGCTCCGGCTCGTCCGCATCCAAAATGAGGAAGCGGTGGTGGCCGCCGGAAGCGGGACGCCGGAGATTCCCTCCTACCAGGGGGGGCGCATGGCCCTCAGCCCGGCGCTGGCCCGGAGGGTGCGGGCCTGGATCGCGGACCCCGCGCGCTGGCCCGCCCTGCCTGCGGAAGCGCGCGAGTGGCTGGAGTGGCAGCGGCAGCGCGCGGTCCTGCCCGGGCCGGAGGAGCTGCTGGCCGAGTCCTTTCCCCGGGCGGAGCGGCAGGTCTTCACCGCCTATCCTTTTGCAGGCAGAAACGCCCACCAAACCCTGGGACTGGTGCTGACCCGCCGCATGGAATCCGCCGGACTGCAGCCCCTGGGCTTCGTGGCCAATGATTACGCGATCGCCGTCTGGAGCCTGCGCCCGGTGGAAGACGCCGCGGCGGCCGCGGCCCTGCTGGACCCGTCCGTCCTGGAAACCGAATTGGAAGCCTGGATGGCGGACACCTCCGTCCTCAAGCGCAGCTTCCGGGAATGCGCCATCGTGGCCGGCATGATCGACCGCCGGCAGCCCGGGCGCGAGCGCCGCAGCCGCCAGGTGACGTTCAGCTCGGACATGATCTACGACGTGCTCCGCCAGTATGAACCGGACCATGTCCTGCTCCAGGCCACCCGCCAGGAAGCCGCCCGCGGCCTGGCCGATGCCGACCGGCTGCGGGAGGTGCTGGAAGCCGCGCGCGGACGTCTCCGCTTCATCCGCCTCTCCCGCGTCTCGCCCCTCTCCATTCCGCTGATGCTGGAGGTGGGCCGTGAGGGCGTGGGCGGCAGCGCCACCTCCGCCTTGCTGGAAGAAGAAGCAGCCCGCCTCCTCGCGGAGGCGGGCTAAGCGCAAAGTGCAAAGCTCAGAACGCAAAGCGGACGGCATTCCCGCCCGGTGCTCTTCCATGCAAAACACAGGCTTGCGCCGGAGGCGGACAACAGGCTTCCTGGAAGGATGTGGCACTGGCTGGCAATTGTGGGTTTGGGTGTGGCCGGGCTCGCGGCCCAGGCCCCTCTCCCTCCTCCTCCCGCAGGCATCGACCCCGCGCCGCTCACCCACCTTATGGCCGCGCACGGACGGCCCGATGGCACAATCGATTACGCAGCCTGGCGCAGCCGGCCCGGTGACCTCGCCGCCCTGGATGGGTTCATCGCCGCCCATGAGCCGGAGGCCTCGGCAGCGGCTGAAGGGCGGGAAGCCGTGGCCGGATGGATCAATCTTCACAATGCGCTGGCGATCCGGGACATCCTCCGCCATCCGCAGTGGCAGAGCGTGCGCCAGGACCGGGGCTTTTTCACGGAGGCCCGCCACACGCTCCGCGGCACGCCGGTCTCCCTGGAAATGCTGGCCGAACACGGCGTGGTGCCGCGGCTGGGCTGGCGGGCGCGGGCCGTTTTGCTCCTGCCCGCCCGCGGCGGCCCACCGGCCCCACCCCGGGCGGTGGGGGTGGAATCGTTCACCCAAGAAATCGAAGCTGCTTGGCGCGATTGGCTGGCTATGCACAGGGCGTTCGGATGGTCGGAACAGATGCTGCGCCTGCCCCAGCCTCTGTTCTGGCACCGGCAGGAATGGGAGGCGGAAGGCGGCTGGCGTGAGGCCCTCGCCCCATTGGCCCCGCAATCCGCCCGCCCCCTGCTCGCCCGCCGGGACATCCGGGTGGAATACCTGCCCTTCGACTGGACTTTGAACGATCCCTCTATTCCCCCCGGCGCTTACGGCGGCTGGCGGCTGCTCCTCGACCGCCTGGGCTGGTGATGAAACCCGGGCCCTCCGGGCTCAATCCATCCCGTGGATCACGGGATCTCCGTAATGGGTGAAACCCGTGGTCTCGGTGATCTTCACCGGAAGCAGCTGGCCGCGGTGGCGGTCGTCGCCTTCAAAGATCACGATCTTGTTGGTCCGCGTGCGCCCGGAGAGGCGGGCGTCGTTGGTCTTGCTCGGCCCCTCGACGAGGATTTCCACCGTTTGGCCGAGCAGGGCGCGGCCTTTGCGGGCGGCGATTTCATCCAGCACCGCCAGCAGGTCCTGGTTGCGCGCTTCTTTGACCTCGTCCGGCAGCTGGCCCTCCAGCGTGGCGGCCGGCGTGTCCCGGCGCGGGGAGTAGCGGAAGATGAAGGCGTTGTCGAAGCCGATGTCCTCCACCATCCGGCGCGTTTCCTGGTAGTCGGCTTCCGTTTCACCGGGGAAGCCGACGATGATGTCGGTGGTGATGGCCAGTCCGGGGCAGGCCTCCCGCAGCTCCGCCACCAGTTCGCGGAAGCGGCGGGCGGTGTAGCCGCGCTTCATGGCCTTGAGGATGCGGTCGCTTCCGGATTGCAAGGGGAGGTGGATGTGCTCGCAGAGTTTTTTGCAGTCGCGGAAGGCCTGGACCAGGTCGCGCTTGTAGCCGATGGGATGCGGGGAGGTGAAGCGCACGCGCTCCAGCCCCGCCACCTCCTCCAGCGCGTAGAGGAGCTGGGTGAAGGGGGATTTGCCGTCCACGCGGGGGAATTCCGTGCGCCCGTAGAGGTTGACGATCTGGCCGAGCAGGGTGACTTCCTTGATGCCCTGGGCCACCAGGCCGCGGACTTCTTCCACGATTTCCGGCAGCGGGCGGCTGCGCTCGGCCCCGCGGGTGGCCGGGACGATGCAGAAGGTGCAGTGCTGGTTGCAGCCCTGCATGATCGAAACAAAAGCGGTTACCGCCCGGTCCTTGAGGTCGTGCCCTTGGATCGCGTTCTGCGAGCCGGATTCTTCGTCTGTGTCGATAATCGGCGTGCGCAGGCTGTCCATGTCCCGCCGGTCGCGCTGGAGCAGCTGGTCGATGTAATCGGCCACGCGGTGGACTTTCTGGGTGCCGGCGACCAGGTCCACGCCGGGGAGCAGGCGGGCCAGCTCGCCGCCGCGGCTTTGGGCCATGCAGCCCATGAAGCCCAGGATGCGGGCCGGGCGCTTGCGCTTCTGGCCCTGGAGATTGGACATCTTGGCGATGGCTTTCTGTTCGGCCATGTCCCGCACGCTGCAGGTGTTGAGCAGGACCACGTCCGCCTCATCCTCGCACGCGGCGGCGGCATAGCCGCGGTCGCGCAGCTGGCGGGCCACCTGCTCGGAGTCCCGCTCGTTCATCTGGCAGCCGTAGGTCTTGATGAAAAACGATGGCATGGAGGGGAAGCATAGCCGCTCCCCGCCTCCAGGAAAACCGGAATCGGGCCCGGCATTTGCCAGACTCCCGCCTTGCCCTGCCTGATCCGAACTGATACTTTAGAATTCAGGATCAGTGCCCAATGCCCCCGAATCCCAGCCCCGCCCCGAAGAAGAGGCTCCGCCCAGTCCACGTGGAAGCCGTGCTCCCGGATGGGTCTATCCAGGAGACCTCGTTGCGGTCAGCCGCCTCGCCCAAAACGTGGGCCTCGCTTTCCAAAGTGTATACCCGGGATGGGGAGTTTCGACTGGTCGCGGAAACCAGGGATCGCTTACGGAAAGGGTCGTTGAAGCTCAACTGGCCGCAGCAGCACTAGGAAGCAAGCCGCTTTATTTTGACGGCTGGGGGGAGGAATTTTCCGGCATCATGGCGGAGGTTCTGCGGCCTCTTCTGCCCCCCGGATCCGAAATCCACGCGCGCAGCGGAAATCTCTACGTTTACCGCCCGGAAATCGTCAGACCCATCCTTGATTCGGACCTTCCGTTTTACCGCCCCCAAGGCCAGGGAGACCTGGAGGCCATCGACCGGGCCAGCACAAGGGGAACAAATGGGGAACTTTTGGGCTATGGCGCGCGCGAGGACCGCAAAGACCTTTTCTGGAGTGTGCTCGTGCATGCCCCCCTGCACCAGGAAGTGCTCCTCTATTACGCCTCCACCCAGGAGCAAGCCCGGGCTACTGCCCGCATGCGCACGGCAGAAATCAGCGCACACCTGGAAATGCGGTTGGTCTATGAAATCCATCCACCGCTGCGGCGGAAGGCCTGATTTCCCTGCCTCCAGGAAAACCCGGGCCCTTTCTGCTGGCCAGTGCGCATGCTTTTTGCTCATCCTCCCGGCATGCCGCGTGATTTCCGGGAAGAAGGCTTTGCCAAGCTGGACCAGGACCTCGCCTACCTCATGGAAATCCTCCGCGAGGTCCTGGAGGATTTGGGGGAGGGCCCGGTGGCGGCCCAGCTTCCCTGGCCTTCGGAGTCCCGCCCCGCCGGCACCCCCCGGTCGTTCTCCCCCCAGCTTGGCCAGGCCTGCTCCATTGGCTTCCAGCTCCTCAACCTGGTGGAGGAAAACGTCGCCGCCCAGATGCGCCGCGCCCGTGCCAGCACCGAGCCGCCGCAAGTCGAGCCGGGCCTTTGGACCGATCATCTCCTGGACTTGAAAGCTGCCGGATGGAAGGCCCCGGCGGTGGCCGCCGCCCTCTCCGGGGTCTGCGTGGAGCCGGTGCTCACCGCCCACCCCACCGAGGCCAAGCGCTCCACCGTCCTGGACCTGCACCGGGAGCTTTACCTCCTGCTCGTGCAGCGGGAGAACAAGATGTGGACGCCCCAGGAGCGGGCCGCCATCCGCACCCAGATCAAAGTGGTGCTGGAGATGCTCTGGCGCACGGGCGAGGTGCTCTTGCAAAAGCCGGATGTGGCCAAGGAACGCCAGACCATCATGCACTACCTGCGCGAGGTCTTTCCCGCCGTGCTCCCCCGGCTGGATCTGAGCCTGCGCAATGCCTGGCAGGCCGCCGGCTGGGACCCGGCCCTCCTGGCCGGGCCCGGCAAGCTGCCCCGCTTGCACTTCGGCTCCTGGGTCGGCGGCGACCGGGACGGCCACCCGCTGGTCACCGCCCAGGTCACCCGTGAATCCCTGCTGGAGCTGCGGGAGCAGGCCTTGCTGGTCCTCTACCGCAAGCTGGAGGGGCTGCCCCGCCACCTCAGCCTCAGTGCCCTGACCCATGCCGTTCCGCCGCCCCTCACCACGGCGATCCGCCGCTGCATCCGCCTCCTGGGCGAACGCGGGCAGCGCGCGGCCGCGCGCAACCCCATGGAGCCCTGGCGCCAGTTCAGCAGCCTCATCCTCGCCCGCATGCCCGTGGTGGTGAACGAAGCCGGACGCGTCGAACTTCACGACCACCCCGGCGCCTACGGCGCCCCGGATGACCTGGCCGCCGACCTCAAGCTCCTCCGCCAAAGCCTTGTCCGCGTCGGCGCCCACCGCCTGGCGGCCTCCGAGATTGATCCCATCCTCCGCGCTGCCGATGTCTTCGGCTTCCACCTCGCCGCGCTGGATGTCCGCCAGAACAGCGCGTTCCATGACAAAGCCCTCTCCCAGCTCATGACGGCAGCCGGGCTGGACGGCGCCGATTACGCGGAGTGGAACGAGAAAGAACGCCTCGCCTTTCTCGACCGCGAGCTGCGCTCCCCGCGTCCGTTCCTGCGCGAGGGCGCGCCCACCGGCCCGGAAGCTGCCGCCGTGGTCGAGTGCTACCGCGTCCTGGCCGCCCACGCCGCGCGCCACGGCACGGGCGGTCTCGGCGCGCTCATCGTCAGCATGACCCGGCGGGCTTCCGACCTTTTCACCGTCTATCTCCTGGCCCGTGAAGCCGGCCTGGCGGAATTCCACTCCGGCCAGCTGGTTTGTGCCCTGCCCGTGGTCCCCCTCTTCGAGACCCTGGACGATCTGGCCGGCGCGCCGGAAATCCTCCGCCGGTTCCTGGAGCATCCGGTCACCCGCGCCTCGCTCAAACACCAGCAAGGCCGTGCCCGCCGCCCCTGCCAGCAGGTCATGATCGGCTACAGCGACAGCAACAAAGACGCTGGCATCCTGGCCAGCCAATGGGGGCTCCACCGTGCCCAAACCGAGCTGGCCCGTGTGGCCGAGGACTGCGGCTGCGGGCTGAGTTTCTTCCACGGGCGCGGCGGCACCATCAGCCGCGGGGCCGGGCCCACCCACCGCTTCCTCGAGGCGCTGCCCCATGGCACCCTCCATGGCGGCCTCCGCGTCACCGAGCAGGGCGAGACCATTGCCCAAAAATACGCCAACCAAATCACCGCGGCCTTCAATCTCGAACTCCTCCTTGCCGGAGCCACCGGCACCGCCCTGCGCCACCGCCGGCCGGCCGCCGAGCGGCCTGAGCGTGCGGCCATCGCCACCCGGCTGACCGAATTCAGCAGCGCCGCCTACCGCGGCTTGCTGCAGGCCGAGGGCTTCATGGACTTTTACACCCAGGCCACCCCGCTGGATGCCCTGGAGCACAGCCGCATCGGCTCCCGCCCCAGCCGCCGCACCGGCGCCCGCACCCTGGCCGATCTCCGCGCCATCCCCTGGGTCTTCAGCTGGACCCAGTCCCGCTTCTACCTGCCGGGATGGTTCGGCGTCGGCACCGCCCTGGAGCGTCTCCGTGCGGAGGAGCCCGCCCTTTTCAAATCCCTGGCCGGCCAGATTTCCTCCTGGCCCTTCATGCGCTACGTCCTCACCAATGTGGAGACCAACCTGGCCAGCGCCGATCCCGCCCTCATGCGGGCTTACGCCGCCCTGGTCAAAGACCCGGCCCTGCGCCGCCGCTTCCTGGGCGAGATCGAGGCCGAGTTCCGCCGTTCCCGCCGCCTGCTGGATGAAGTCTTCGGCGGACGGCCCATGGAAGCGCGGCGTCCCCGCATGCTCAAAACCCTCCACCTGCGCGATGTGCCGCTGCGCGCGCTCCACCAGCAGCAGATCGTCCTGCTGCGCCAGTGGCGCCAGCTGCGCGAAAGGGATAAAGGCAGGGACGCCGCGGCCATGCTTCCGGACTTGCTCCTCTCCATCAACGCCATCGCCGCCGGCCTCCGCACCACGGGATAGCGCAGCGCCCTGGGGCAGATAGCCGGGCCTCCCGCGCACCTTCCCGCGTATCCATGAATACTAACATCCAAGCCCCCTCTCCGGCTCCCGAAGCCCCCGAACCCTTGCCGTCCACGGCGGTGGATTACGCCGTGGTGGGCGGAGGGCTGGTCGGCCTGGGCACGGTGTTCCACCTCCTGCGTGCCCGGCCCGGCGCCCGGATCGTGGTGCTGGAAAAGGAGGCGGGCTGCGGACGCCACCAAAGCACCCACAACAGCGGCGTCCTCCACTGCGGGCTCTATTACAAGCCAGGCTCCGCCAAGGCACGCCTCGCCGTCGAAGGCATCCGCGAGATCACCGCCTTCTGCGTGGAAGAGTCCATTCCCCACGAAATTTGCGGCAAGCTGGTGGTGGCGACGGACGAGACCGAGGTCGAACGCCTGCGCCGCTTGCACGAACGCGGCACCGCCAACGGCCTGGCCGGCTTGCGCTGGCTCGGGCCGGAGGAATCCCGTGAGATCGAACCCCACGCCCGCGCCGCCGCCGCGCTCCATGTGCCGCAGGAAGGCATCGTGGATTACGCCGCCGTTGTCGCCGCGCTGGTGCGGCGCATCCGCGCGGCCGGTGGCGGGGTCTGCGTGGCCGCCGGAGTCCGCCAGGCCCGGGCCACCACCGGGGGCTGGCGCCTCGAGACCGCGCGCGGCGGGGTCGAGGCCCGCTTCCTCATCAACTGCGGCGGCCTGCACAGCGACCGCATCGCCCGCATGGCCGGTGCGGAAGACTCCGCCCGGATCGTCCCGTTCCGCGGCGAGTATTTTCAAATCCGGCCCGAGCGGCACCACCTGGTCCGCCACCTCATCTACCCGGTGCCCGATCCCGATTTCCCCTTCCTCGGTGTCCATTTCACCCGCTTGATCGGAGGCGGCATCGAGGCCGGCCCCAACGCCGTCCTCGCCTTCAAACGCGAGGGATACCGCAAGACCGATTTCTCTGCGCGCGACCTCTGGGACGCCGCCACCTTCACCGGCCTCTGGCGCTTTCTGGCCAGGTATCCCGCCATGTGCGCCCATGAGTTCGGGCGCTCGGTCTGGCGTCCCGCCTTCTGCCGCGCCCTGCAAAAGCTCGTGCCGGACATCCGCGAGGACGACCTCGCGCCCGGCGGGTCCGGCGTCCGCGCCCAGGCCATGTCGGCCGAAGGCGCGCTGGTGGAGGATTTCCGTTTCGTCCCCGGACAACGGGCGCTGCACGTGGTCAACGCCCCCAGCCCCGCCGCCACCGCCTCGCTGGCCATCGGCCGCGCCATCGTCGCCCAGCTTCCGCAATGACGCGTCCCTCCGTCCACATCCTGGAGTGCGGCCATTCTTGTTAGAAAAAATCGGATGAACATCCTCTTCATCACCTCCGACCAGCACCGTGCGGACTGCCTGGGCATCGCCGGCCATCCCTGCATCCAGACGCCCAACCTCGACCGGCTGGCCATGGAGGGGACAGTCTTCGATGCCGCCTACTCCGACTGCCCGGTCTGCATCCCCGCGCGGACCACGCTCATCACCGGACGCCAGGCGCATCACAATGGGTGCCCGTCGTATCAGGAAAGGTTCCGCGTGGCGCGTGATCCGTCCACGCTGCTGGGTTCGCAGCTCCGGAGGGCCGGCTACCACACCGTGCTGGTGGGAAAGACCCATTGGCATCTGGACCGGGCGGAGGATGCCGGATTTGAGACCCTGGTCGGTACGGGCAGTCATGCCGCAGCGGTCCGGGCGGCGGGTTTCGAGGCCAACGCGCACTCGGGGATCGCCGCCAACCAATTCGACCCCGCCCTGTGCCACCTGCCCCCGCACCTGCACAGCTCCGCATGGCTCACCTCGTGCGCGATCGAGCTGTTGGAAAAGCCGGATGCGGAGGGCCGCCCGCTGTTTCTGTGGGTGAGTTACACCGATCCTCACCCACCTAACACAATCCACGAGCCCTACTTCAGCTGCTACGACCGCTGTGACATCCCGCCCCCGGTGATGGGGGATTGGACCCTGGACCGCCCGGCGGCACTGGAGAAACACCAACTCGGCAACCGCCATCCCGGTCTGCGCGGCCCGCACCTGGCCAAGGCCCGCGGCGTGTATTATGGCAAAATCACCCACCTCGACCACCAGGTCGGGCGCCTCATCGGCGCCCTCCAGCGCAGCGGGCGGTGGGATAACACCCTCATCGTTTACACCTCCGACCATGGCGAGCACCTCGGGGACCACGGGGACTTCAGCAAGAGCACGTTCCTGGAGAGTGCGGCCCGCGTGCCGCTCCTGGCCCGGCTGCCCGGGGGCTGGCGCGCCGGCCAGCCTGCGCGCGTGGCGGCCTTGGTCCAGCACGCCGACCTGCTCCCTACCTTCTGCGACGCCGCCGGCATCGCCCCGCCGCAGGATGTGGACGGGAGCAGCCTGCTGCCGCTCCTGCACGGGGAGCCTGCCGAGCCCGCCCGCTCCACCTTCCACGGACAAATCGACGGCCAGCACTGCTGGATCGAGGGTGACTGGAAATTGCTCTATTTTGTCGGAGACGGCCGCACGCTGCTCTTCCACCGCAAGGACGATCCCCAGGACCTGCGCAACCGCTCGGAAGATGAGCCGGGGCTTCGTGACCGCCTGCGGGACGGTCTCCTGCAACATCTGGCCGCGGAAAATCACCCCGACGCGGAAGGGGGGCGCCTGGCCGTCCGCCCCGACCCCGTCACCGCCGCGGACCATCACAATCTGCTCGGCTGGATGGCGCACGCCTCCACCGCTTGAATCGGAAGGTCAGGCTTTGAGCCGCCGGAAGAATTTCTTGCCGCTCTGCAGGATCATGCCGTCGGTGATGGAAATCTGCGCTTTGTCATCGCTGACGCGTTCGCCATCGAGCTTCACCCCGCCCTGGGCGATGAGGCGGCGGGCTTCGCCGCCGCTGGTGACGGCGCCGCAGTCCTGCAGGAGCTTGACGATCCAGATGGGCGAGGTGGACGGCTGGAAGTCCGGGATGTCGGCGGTGCTGAGGTCTTTTTTGGAGAACTTCTGCTCGAAGTCCGCACGGGCGGCGGCGGCCGCCTCCGCGCCGTGGTAGCGGCGGACCACGGCGGCGGCGAGCTGCTTTTTGCGCTCCATCGGATGGTCAGGTGCGGGGTCGGGAAGGGCGTAGGCCGGGCCCAGGAGGGTCCACCAGTTGGCCATGGTTTCATCGGAAATGGACATGACCTTGCCGAACATGTCCCCGGGCGCGTCGGTCAGGCCGACGGTATTGCCCAGGGATTTGCTCATCTTCTCCACGCCGTCGGTGCCGGTGAGGATGGGCATGATGATGACGGCCTGGGCCTCCTGGCCCTGGGAGCGCTGGAGGTCGCGGCCCACGAGGTTGTTGAAGAGCTGGTCGTTGCCGCCGAGTTCAACATCGGATTTCACCATGACGGAATCCCAGCCCTGCATGAGGGGGTATTGGAATTCGGTGAGGGTGATGGAGATGCCTTCGCGGTAGCGCTTCTGGAAGTCATCGCGCTCCAGGAGGCGGGCGACGCTGATCTGGGCGTTGAGCTTGAGGACATCGGCGTAGGTGAAGCGGTCGAACCACTCGCTGTTGCGGCGGATTTCGGTGCGGGCGGGGTCGAGGATGCGGAAGACCTGGTCGGTGTAGGTCTTGGCGTTGGCGGTGATGGTTTCCCGGTCGAGGGGCGGGCGGGTTTTCGAGCGCCCGGTGGGGTCGCCGATGCTGGCGGTGGTGTCGCCGACGATGATGACGGCGGTGTGGCCGAGGTCCTGGAACTGGCGGACCTTGTCGAGGACCAGGGCGTGGCCGAGGTGGAGATCGGGGGAGGAGGGGTCGAAGCCGAGCTTGATGCGGAGGGTGCGCCCGGAGGCGAGCTTGGCGCGGAGTTCGTCCCTGGAGTGGACCTGATTGGTGCCCTGGGTGAGGAGTTCGAGTTGCTGGTCCGGGCTCATGGGAAGGGGGATTAAACCGCGCCGGGGGCAATCTTCCAGGCGCAAATTTGTTGCAAAGCGCGTCTGGCCTCGGGCGCGGGACCGGGTAATTTGGCCGGATGAACCGCCTGCTTGCTGCCGCCATGGTCCTGGTTTTGGCCGGGACCGCTCCACTTTCTGCCGAACCTGCCCGGGAGCTGGCCCGGGATGTGGCGCGGGATGTGGCGCGGGCCGCCGGTCTGGACCGCTGGGCGGAAGTGAAGACGATCCGCTTCACCTTCAACGCCCAGCTGCCCGACCGCACGGTCACGCGCACCTGGACCTGGCACCCGCAGACCCAGGAAGTGATCCAGCACGGGATTGACGGACCCGCGCTTTCCTGGAAGCGGAGCGAACTGGCCGGCGCGTCTGAAGACGTGAAAGGGGCGGATGCCCGGTTCATCAACGACAGCTACTGGCTGCTTTTCCCCTTCCGCATGGTATGGGACACGGGGTGCACGCTCACCCTGCATGAGGGCGAGCATGAGTTTCCCACCGGCGGAGGCAAAGGGCGCAAGCTCACCGTGACCTACAACGGTGGAGACGGCTACACGCCGGGCGATGCCTATGATGTCTTCATCGGTGCGGACAACCGGCTGGCAGCCTGGGTTTACCGCAAGGGCAATGCGCCGGAACCCACGCGGATCAGCACTTGGGAAGACTACCGGGAGCTGGGCGGGCTGGCCATCGCCCACGAGCACCGCGGGCCCGGCGGCTTCCGCGTTTGGTTTACGGATGTGAGCGTGGAGTAAGGGATGAACCGCGCCTTTCTCTTTTTCCTCGGATTCATGACCCTGGCCGCCTGCACACGCGGGCCGGAAACCCAGGCGCCGCGCATCCTGGCCGGGCCGATGCCCGGCTGGAGCGGGCACCGCCAGGTGGAAATCTGGGTGATGGTGGAGCAGGGTGCCCGTCCCGCGCTCAGCTACCGCCCCGCCGCGGGTGGAGCGGAGGCCACTGCGCTCCCCGTGGCAGAGGAGCCCGGGACGCTCGGGACCGTGCTGCGCTACCGTCCGGCCCTGCTGGACCCCGGCACCGTCTATGAAGGCCGCCTGCCCGGCCTGGAAAAACCCTTCCGCTTCCAAACCCAGGCGGACTGGCCTTACAAGACCGATCCGCCGGCGTTCTCCTTCATCATGGGTTCCTGCCTGTATTTGAATGACCCGCCTTATGACCGCCCCGGCAAGCCTTACGGCCAGGGCGAGGGCATCTTCACCCACATGGCCCGCACCGGCGCGGATTTCATGCTCTGGCTGGGGGACAACACCTATCTGCGTCCCGCGGATTGGACCTCGCCGGCCGGCATCCGCTACCGCTTTGAATGGGAAAAAACCCATCCCGATTTGCAGGCATTCTGGCCCTCCATGCACCATCTGGCCACCTGGGATGACCACGACTTCGGCCCCAACGATGCCTCCAAGTCCTACGCCTTCCGGGACGCTTCCACCGCAGAATTCCGCCGCCACTGGGCCAATCCCCCCTCCGGCCTGCCACCCGAGGCGGGCATCATGAGCACCTTTGTCTGGGGCGACTGCCTCTTTGTCCTCCTGGACAACCGCTCGAACCGCGATGCCAACGGACTGGACGTGAAAATCCATCCCGGGAAAACCCAGCTCGGCACCGCGCAGATCGAGTGGCTGGAACAGACCCTGCTTGAGCACAAGAGCGCCCCTTTCAAATTCATCGTCCTCGGCGGGCAGTTTCTCAAGGACCACAACTACGAATCCTTCAAAAACTACCCTGCGGACCGGATCCGCCTCCTGGGCTTCCTGGAACGGCACCAAATCGGCGGGGTTGTTTTCCTGAGCGGGGACCGGCATTTCACCGAATTGCGGCGGGTGGAGCGGAAGGGGTCCTATCCCTTGCATGAACTGACCAGCTCCCCGGTGGGCAGCGGGGTGGCGGCGCGGGCGCTGCAGGAGGAGAAGGACGATCCGCAGCGCATGCCGGGCACGCTGGTCGATACGCAGAATTTCTGCAAAATCGAAGTCACTGGCCCGCGGCTGGAGCGGGTGCTGGTGATGCGGTCGATCGACAAGGAAGGCAAGGAGCGCTGGAGCCACGAGTTGCGCGCGGCCGACTTGGTGGTTCCGGGGGGGTGATGGGTTTCGGGTTTCAAGTTTCGGGCTTCAAGTTTGCGGAGCTTTTCCGGAGGACATCCCCTCTATCAAGAGGGGCCGGCGAGGCGCAGCCTCGCGGGGGTGTGTGGCGGGTGCCGGCAGAACACAACGCGCCCCCCCCCTCCTCTTGATAGAAAGGATGGATTATCTCCTCGGGCGGCATGGGCAGGCTCTGCCCGGCCTGCGTGCGTGGGGCATTATTGCTTGAGAGCGGGAGGCTCAGTTCATAGTATGACAATGAGGGCCTGGTTGTGAGACGGATTTCGATCAAACTTGCCTGCGTTCAACCGGCCTGGGCCCGGTTCAAGCACGTTTGCGGCCGCGTTCCTCCTTTGGTGCAGCTGTTATTGCTTCTGTTTTCAGTGGGGCCGCTGCTGCTGATTACAGGGGTGCTGATGATGGTCCTGATCCTCACCGGGCTGATGTATCCCCCTGTGGCAGCGTGGATGCTGGCGTGTGAAGGTGAATGGGCCTTGGCTGGGCTGGCAGCTTTGTTCTGGCTGCTTATGCTGCCCGCGTTGTGGCGGCTGCATCAATGGATGTTTCAGAATATGGGAGGTTTGTGAGAATTCCGAGAGAGGGGCTTCAAGTTTGCGGTTTCAGGTTTGCAGTTTGCGGAGCCTTCACGCCCGATAGCGGTCTTTGGGCGCACTTTTGTAGGGCAAGCGCTCCGCTTACCCGGGACGCGGAGCGCGTCCCCTACAGGAAAGGCATGGGGGTTGGCCTGCAATTCCCATGTTTCAGAATCTGGGAGGCTTTTGAGGAGCCGGTGTCCCTCGGTTAACCGCCTTCGCGTTCTTTGCGGGCTTCTGTTCCACCTCTGCCGGGTCAGATGGTCTGGTTCTTCAGGCGGTCTTCCAGGCGGACGAAGTAGGCCTCGGCGGCCAAGTCGAGCAATTCCGGGGTGATGGTCAGCTCGGTTTGGTTGAAGCGGCAGGAATCGATGACCAGGTCGAGGATGTCGCGGGGCAGGCAGCCGCGGAAGGGGCGGTGCATCGGGCGCATGTGTTTCTCCACGAAGTAGTCCACCACTTCGTCCGAGTAGGGCAGGCCTTTGCCGCTGCTGACGATGGCCCAGATTTTTTTGAAGTTTTCCTCGGAGGGGTTGCTGATGGGGATTTTGTAGCGGATGCGGCGGAGGAAGGCCTCGTCCACCAGGTCTTTGGGGTCGAGGTTGGTGGAGAAGATGATGAGCTGGTCGAAGGGGACTTCCATCTTCACGCCGGTGTGGAGGGTAAGGTAGTCCACTTTCTTTTCCAGGGGGACGATCCAGCGGTTGAGCAGGTCTTTGGGGTCCATGCGCTGGCGGCCAAAGTCGTCGATCATGAAGGCGCCGCCGTTGGCCTTCATTTGAAAGGGAGCTTCGTAGGTTCGGGATTCCTCGCTCCAGATGAGGTCGAGGGACTGCATGGTGAGTTCACCGCCGACGATGATGACGGGGCGCTTGATCAGGCGCCAGCGGGCGTCGTGCTTTTGGGTGAGGCGGGCGTCGTCTTCAGGGGAAACGGGATGGTGGTTGTAGTCGTCGTAGAGGCGGATGATGGCGCCGTTGACCTCGATGGCGGCGGGGATGAAGATGGCGCCGCCGAAGGCCTCGACGATGCGTTCGGAGATGGAGGTTTTGCCGTTGCCGGGGGGGCCGTAGAGGAAGATGGACTGGCCGGAGTTTACCGCGGGGCCCACTTGGGTGAGGATTTCCTCATCGAAGACCAGGCCTTTGAAGGCGTTGGTGAGGCGGCGGGCGTTGACTTGGATGTTGCGGATGGTCTGGATTTTGATCGCGCGGGTGTAGGAGCTGAGGGCCACGGGCGCGGGGCCGACGTAGGTGGACTGTTCAAAGAACTGGTTGGCGCGGTCGCGCCCGGCATCGGAGATGGCGAGGACGTAGGAGATGGCCTGAAGGTCGCCGCGGGCCACCTCGATGAGGCGGGCGGCGCGGAGCTGCTCGATGATGGGCTCGACGATGTTGAAGTAGGGCAGGCAGAGCAGCTCGGCCAGATCGCCCGCGACCATGGAACTGCGCATGCTCAGGGCCTTGAGGATGAGGCCCTCGATCATGACGGGGTTGATGTCGAGGGAGTTGAGGTCTTCGGGTTCCGCGGGGATGAAGAGCGAGGCGCCGGCCAGGAGGTCCTGTTTCACGTCTTTGGTGATAGCGCGGGGGAAAGGGGCGGGAAAGCAGAAAGGCGGTCAGTAGATGCTGAAGCTGACTTCTTCGTAATAGCCCTCGCCCAGCTGCTGGCGCATGGAGGGGGGGAAGGGCTCGATCTGGCCGCTGACTTCCATGACCGAGCGGCGGGAGACGGCGAGGAGGGCGGAGTGCTGGCCGCCCTCGACGATTTCCGGGGCGAGGATGGAGCCGTCCTGGCGGACGTAGAAGCGGAGGCGGACGACGCCGATGCCGATTTTTCCGTCATCCTGGCGGACGTAGGCATACCAGCGGGAGCCGATGGCGCGGTAGAGCTTGGCTTTGTAGCGGCCCATCTCGGTCTCACGGGCGGCGGCGGAGTTCACCTCGCCGGCTGCGGCGCCGCCCTCGATGCGGTTTTCCCGCTTGAAGGCGGAGAAGGCGGCGGGCGGGGCGCGAGATTCAGCGGCTTGTGAGGGAGGCTGGCTGGCCAGGTTTTTTTCCCGTTCACGGATGCGCTCCGCCTCGCTTTTTTCGCCGGTTTGCAGGCGGGAGGCGGCGGAGGCGCGGAGCTGGTCCTGGAGGGGGGCGTTGGGCTTGGCGGCGGCGGCTTCCTCGGGTTTGGGCCGGGGGGTGGGATCGCGCGGCTGTTCCGGGGCGGGGGACTGGGGCTGGCTGGCCACTTCCGGGCTGTAATCGGCATTGAAGAATTCCAATCCCGGGCGGCGCTCGCCCTGCTGGTTGGGGAGGGCGGGGTTGCCGGTGCCGGCTTGGCGGCTGAGGGCTGCGGTGTTGGTTTCCCCTTCAAAGGCGGCGCGGGGATCCGGCTGGTCCAGGCGGGGCAGGCCGGTGGTGTCGAGGAACGGAACCTGGTTGTTCGGACTGGAGGGGGGCGGGGGAGGCGGAGGAGGGGCGGCTTGGGGCACCAGGGTGACGCTGATTTGCCGGGGCCGGGGGATGTCCTGCTCCTGCCGCAGGTCCCCATACCAAAGCCAGAGGAGCAGGGCCAGGGCGATGAGGATGGGATGGAGGAAGAGGGAGGCGCCGAGGAAAATCCACAGGAGCTTGGAGCGGCGGGGCGGCGGGGGCTCGGGCAGGACTTGGAGGACGGCGGCGGCGATGGGGCGGCGGGCCATGGACTCGACGAGGAGAACCAGGCTCTCCCGCTCGCCCTTCGCCCGCATGCGGGCGGCCATCTGGGCGGCGGCGGCGGCGCGCCGGGGGTCTGGCAGCAGGCAGAGGCGGCGGAAAGAAAAGGTCAGGGCCGCGTCCCCGCGCACGGCTTCCAGGGCGGAAGCCCATTCGTCGAGCAGGCGTTCAGGGGTGGAGGAGGGGGCCATGATGCACTTCCGATCCTAGGCCAAACCGGGGCTTTGCCAAGGATCAGGCGGCGGCGTGGTGCAATTGAGTTTGGTAGCACTGGACATCCTTGGGGTGATGAAGAGACGCTGGCCCACTGGCCTTACCGGCCAAGCCGGGGAGATATCCGAAGGCAATCGCGAGCTGTCTCCTTGTGTGCTACCCAACTTAATTCGACCCGCGGCGGCGCTGGCGGACGGCATCGGCCAGGTCATGGAGCACGGGGACCGTTTGCTCAAGGGATAGGCAGGCGTCGGTGATGCTTTGGCCGTAGCGGGCGGCGCCGGGAACGTAATCCTGGCGGCCTTCGACAAGGTGGCTTTCCAGCATGACGCCGCAGAGGCCCTGGTTCCCGGCGCGGATTTGGGCGGCCAGGTCGGCGGCCACATCGATTTGGCGGAGGTGGTTTTTGGAGGAATTGCCGTGGCTGCAATCGACCATCAGCCGCGGGGGCAGGCTTTCTTTTTCGAGCAGGGCCTGGGCTTCTTGGACGTGGGCGGCATCGAAATTCGGCCCGGTGCGGGCGCCGCCGCGGAGGATGATGTGGCCGGCATCGTTGCCCTTGGTGGCGAAGATGGCGGCCACGCCTTGTTTGGTGACGGAGGGGAACCAGTGGGGGACGCGGGCGGCGCGCACGGCATCGACAGCCAGGTTGATGTTGCCGCCGGTGCCATTTTTGAAGCCCACGGGCATGGAAAGGCCGGAGGCCAGCTCCCGGTGGACCTGGCTTTCCGTGGTCCGGGCGCCGATGGCGGCCCAGGAAAGCAGGTCGGCGATGAATTGGGGGGTGATGGTGTCGAGGAACTCGGTGGCGGTGGGCAGGCCGAGGCGGACCACGTCCCGCAGGAGGGTGCGGGCGATGCGCAGGCCTTTGTTGATCTCGAAGCTGTTGTCCAGGCCGGGATCGTTGATCAGGCCTTTCCAGCCGACCACGGTGCGGGGTTTTTCAAAATAAACCCGCATGACGGTGAGCAGGGCATCATCCAGTCCGCGGGTGGCGGCTTTCAGGCGTGTGGCATAATCCATCGCCGCCGCGGGGTCATGGATGGAACAGGGGCCGACGATGACGACGAGGCGGTCATCCTCGCCCAGGAGGGCGCGGCGGATGGAGCGGCGGTGTCCATCGACGTGGGCCTGGTCCTCCGGGCTGGCGGGGATTTCCTCGATGAGGATGGCCGGGGGCAGCAGGGGGCGCAGGGCGGCGATGCGCACATCGTCGATCTGCATCATGGGGCGGGAGAGGTGGCGCTTACTTGGCGTCCGGCGCGGTGGGCGGGGCGTTGCGGCGGATTTGGTATTTGTCCACCACGGTTTTGGCCTCTTTGTCGGTCTCGGCCAGCGCGAGCAGGTCGTTGACCAGGCTTTCCAGGCCGCCCTGGACTTTGGTGGATTGTTCGACGAGCTGTTTGCGCTGTTCGAACTGGGCGCGGGCGTTGGCGCGGGTCTGGAGGGAGAGGAAAATCTGCCAGGCCATGACCAGCAGGAGGCTGGCGCCGAGCAGGGTGAGGGGGAGGAAGGCGCTGCGGGATTGGGAATCGTTCATGGCTCAATTGTTGCTGTTGACGGTGACATTGATGCCATTGCGCGAGAGCAGGTCACGGATTTTGGCGTTGTTGACCGAGAGGCCGGCGAGGTCGCGGACGATGGCGGCGCCGATCTGCTGGCTGACCTGGCCGCGGTTGATCATGAGCTGCTGTTCTTGCAGGCCGCGCTCAATGCTGCGGTTGGCGGAGGTGATGACGACCAGCGCCACGGCGGCCACCAGGCAAAGGCCGCCCAGGCCGGTGACAATGGCAAATTCGAAGGATTTCATGAAGGGTCATTACTGGCAGGGGGTAATGACCGCGTCAAGCGGACAGTCGGAGCTGTGAAAAGGATTTGTACAATCTTGCTCTCTTCGTCAAAATGGCAGGCTGTGATGGCCAAGCGATGGATTTTGGGGGCATGTGCCCTGTCAACTCTGCTGGTCCCGTGTCCGCTGCTGGCGCGGGATGCGGCGTCCGCCCGCGCGGCGCTGGATGCCCGGGTCCAGGCGGAGGCGGCCCTCTTGCTGGATGCCGCCACCGGGGAAATTCTCTACGCCCGGCGTCCGAACGCCCAGCACCCGCCCGCCAGCACGGTCAAGCTGCTGACTGCGCTGATTGTCTGGGAAGCCACGGGCCTTAAAGGTGAAGTCAAAGTGGACCTTTCCGACACCCGGGTGGAACCGAGCCATGTGCCGCTGCGTGCCGGGGAGACGGTGCCGGTGCGGGACCTGGTCACAGCGCTGCTGGTCGGGTCGGCCAATGACACCGCCATGGCATTGGGGCGCCATGTGGCGGGCAGCCACGAGGCGTTCATGCGCCTGATGAACCAGCGCGCCCGTGAGCTGGGCTGCCGGGATTCCATTTTCAAAAATCCCAACGGCCTGCCCGCCCCGGGCCAATACACCACCTGCCGCGACATGATGGTGATCTTCCAGCATGTGCTGGCCGTGCCCGAGCTGCGGCGCATCTGCGCCCTGCCCGCTTACACCCTGAATACCGCCGCCGGCACCCGCCGCGTGCGCAATCACAACAAGCTTCTGGGCGTCTATCCCGGCATGGGCCCGGCCAAGACGGGCTGGACCGTCGCCTCCCGCCATACCTACGCGGCCTCCGCCAGCCGCGGCGGGCGTGACCTGCTGCTGGTTCTGTTGAAAAGCCCCAACAAATGGAACGATGCGCGCGCCATCTTTGACTACGGGTTCAGCGTGAAAGCGCCGGTGCCGGCCGAGGCGAAGGTGGCTGCCGCGGCGCCCTCCGCTCCGGCTTCCGGTCCCTCCCGGGCAGGCTATGTCGTGCAGCGGGGGGACACCCTCAGTGCCATTGCCCGCCGCCATGGCGTGTCCGTGGCCAGCCTGGTGGAAACCAACCGCATCCACGATCCCCACCAGCTCCAGCCCGGCATGCGGATTCTCATTCCCTGACCCGCCGCCCCCTCCGCAAGCGCCAGGGCAGCTCGAGCAGGAAAAACGCCGCCAGCGCGATGGCCTCCACCGCCAGAAGATACCAGGGCCACGGGCCCAGATGGTCGAGCAGGCTGGGGTTTTCCGGCTTGCGGCACAGATAGCCGAAATTTTCGTTTAGGAGAAAGTTAGCAAGCGCCGCCGCCAGGAAGTAGGCCTGCAGCCAGAGCCAGGCCCGGAAGAATGCACCCGCCCGCGGGCGCAGCCCGCAGCCGAAGGTCAGAAACGCCACCGCCGCAATAATCCCGGAATGGCCCACGTGGAAGGTGAAAAAATAAGGGTGCGGAAAATCAAAGCGCAGGTCCGGGGTGAGCACGCCCTGGGAGGTTCCCGCCAGGCCCCAAAAATAGAGCAATTCATACGCGCCCTGGCGCCGCGTCAGCAGCGCGCCGATGGCGATGAAAGCCAGCCAGTCGCACAAATGCATGGGCAGGAAATCGATCCACTCATTCTGGCCGCGGGAGAGGCCGATGGCCACCAGCGCCGCCATGTTGCCGGCCAGCAGCAGGGCCAGCCCCCAAAGGGCCGCGGTGGTGGTCCGCCCGCTCCCATCCCGGCGCGCCAGCGCCACCAGCAGCACAGGAACCGCCACGGTCAGGATCAGCACCCCCCAGTGGGAGGGTCCATAGGCTTGGAATGGAGAGTCATCCGACATGCCGCTTTTATGCGCCCTGCGCCGCCGCCTCCAAGTCCATACTACCGTATTCCCCACTCGCCCTTCCCCCGCCGCCCAAACTAGTCTCATCATTCTATCGTGGCCATTCTGCTGTCCATCCTCCCCATCTTCGCGGTGATCGGCCTGGGAGCCGCGCTGCGCGGAGGGAAATTTCTCAGTGAGGCGGCGGACGAGACCCTCCTGCGCCTCAGTGTCAACGTCCTCTACCCCTGCCTGCTCTTCGATGCCATTCTGGCCAACCCCGCCCTCACTTCGGGCGCCACGGTCTGGACCGCACCCGCACTCGGCTTTGCCCTGGCCTCCGGCGGGATTTTGCTCAGCCGGCTGGCCGCCCCGCTGGCCGGGCTGGCTCCGGGCCCCTCCCGCCGCACCTTCGCCCTCGCCACCGGCATGTTCAACTGGGCCTACCTGCCCCTGCCGATTGTTTTAGCGCAATTCGGACGCGAGACTGTGGGAGTGCTGGCGGTCTTCAGCCTGGGCGTCGAAGTGGCCATGTGGACCACCGGCCTGCTCGTCCTCACCGGCACGGGGGACGGGCGCGGCCTGCGCCGCGTGGTCAACGGCCCCGTTCTGGGCATCCTGGCCGCCCTGGCCGCCAACCTCCTCCACAGTGGCGCCTGGTTCCCCGCTCCCGCGCGGGAGGCCATTCACTTGGTCGGCCAGGCCTCCATCCCCATCGGACTGATGCTCATCGGCGCCTCGTTTTTTGATTTCTTCGGCTATGTGGCCTGGCGCAGCAACGGGCGCGCCTTGGCTGCCGCCTGCGTGCTCCGTCTCGGCCTGCTCCCGCTCGCCTTCCTCGCCGCGGCGGCGTGGCTGCCGCTTTCCGAGGACTTGCGCCGTGTCATCGCCGTTCAGGCCGCCATGCCCTCGGCCGTCTTCCCCCTGGTCATGGCCCGCATGTATGGCGGCGACGCCCCGCTGGCCCTGCTCGTCATCCTCGGCACCACCCTGGCCTCCCTGGCCACCATGCCGTTTTGGATTTCCGGCGCGCTCCGCTTCCTCGGCCTTTGATCACAGGGAAAGCAGGCCCGCCACCCCGCCCACCGCCAGCAGCCCGCCCCACACTGCGCGCGGGGACGGACGGTCGCCCTCGATCCACCAGGCCAGCGGCATCACCACCAGCGGCGCGGTGGCCACGATCGGCAGCACGATCCCGCTCGGCAGGTCGCGCAGCGCCGCTTGATAGCACGTCACCCCCAGGATGGGGCCGGCCACGGCATTGCCCAGCGACCACGGCGCCCCGCGCCGCAGCCCCGCCCGCGTCCACCCTGGCATCCGCCGCAACACCGCGCAGAGCACCACCACAAAAAGCAGCCCGCCCAACATGCGCTGGGCCGTGGACGAGAGCGCATCCAGCACCATCCCGTGTTCCGCCGCCACGGCGAAGCCCTTCCGGCTCACCACCGCGCCCGCCGCCTGGCCGAACGCCGCCAGCACACCCCAGGCCACCCCGGACGCCAGCTCATGCCGCGTCCGTTGCGGATGATCCTCCGGAGCCAGCGCCAGGCCAACCCCGCCCAAGATCAGCGCGCCCATGGCCAGATCGAACGCGCCCGGCAGCGTCCCCAGCCACAGCCACTCGATGACCACCGCAAACGGCGCCGCCAGGCACTGCACCAGCAGCAGGCTCAGCCGCGACCCCAGCCGGTCCAGCGTCCGGAAGAGGGCCAGATCACTCAGCCCGAATCCCACCACCCCGCTGAACACAAACCACCCCAGCGCCGGCCCGCCGATTCCCGAGCCCAGCACCGCGGACAAAGGCAGCAAGAGGGCAAACGCCAGCACCGTGCGCAGCACAAAACCGTCCCACGGCCCCAAATCCGCCGCCGCCCGCCGCGCAAACAGCACCGAGCACGAAAACAAGAGCGTGGCCCCGCAGGCGAAAAGCATGGGGCACTCTATCGGAGGCACTTCACTTTGCAGCAAAGGAAACCGCCGCCGATGGCCCGCCTTGAGGCTTGCCCCATCCGCCTCCACCGCTAGAAACAGGGGACTCGCCAACCCCAAGAAAACCCAGAAGAAAGACCCCCTCCCATGGCCGCTGACAATTCCCCCGTCGCCAAAGTTGAAGCCCCCGCGCTCAAAGCCCTTTCCATCCAAAACAAACTCGCCCCCACCCCCCGCACCGCGCCGAAGCACGCGGTCACGGTCAAGAACGCCGCCGGCCAGCCCGTCACCCTCGCCGATCCCCGCGCCACCCGCGCCCTCGTTGCCTGCATGGACGTCCACGCCGTCGTCGGCGGCGCCGCCTGCCACTGGGGCGGACCCGCCGCCCTCGCCGAGGTCATGGCCGCCCTCCACGGCATCATGTTCTCCGTCCAGGGCCGCGAATGGCACCAGGCCTACAATTTCGTCAACGACGCCGGCCACACGGAAAACGGCGTCTATGCCCTCCGCGCCCTCTACGGGTTCGACGGCCTCGATTACAAAGCCCTCTCCGGCTTCCGCAGCATCGCCAGCAAACTCACCGGCCACGGCGAGTCCCACCTCAACCCCGAAGGCGTTTACCTGTCCAACGGCCCCCTCGGTTCCTCCATCCCCCAGGCCCAGGGCCTGGCCATGGGCGACAAGCTCATCGGCAACGACCGCACCACCCTCTGCGTCATCTCCGACGGCGCCATGATGGAAGGCGAGGCCAAGGAAGCCCTCGCCGCGATCCCCGGCCTCGCCGGCAAGGGCCAGCTCAACCCCTTCGTCCTCGTCCTCTCCGACAACGACACCAAGCTCTCCGGCCGCATCACCAAGGACTCCTTCTCCATGCAGCCCTCCTTCGCGGCCCTTGCCCCCCTCGGCTGGAACGTCATCAAGGAAGAAAAGGGCAACGACCTCCAGGCCACTTACCTCGCGGTGGAGAAAGCGATCGCCGCCGCCCAGGCTGATCCCACCAAGCCCGTCGTCCTCTGGCTCAAGACCGTCAAAGGCTACGGCATCAAGAAAACCGAAGCCGACAGCTCCGGCGGCCACGGCTTCCCGCTCAAAGACGGTGAATTCATCCTCGATTGGGTGAAGGAAATCTTCTCCGGCTCCGAAGTCCCCGCCGACATCCAGGCCTGGGCCGCCGACATCCGCGCTTCCTGGGAAAAGAAACAGGAAGCCGCGAAGAACGCCGCTCCGAAACCTGCCGGTCCCAAGACCGCGAAAATCCAGGCCGGCCTCTCCGCCGGAGCGATCAAAGCCGCCCAGGAAGGCCTCCCCGTCGTCGCCGTCTCCGCCGACCTCGCCGGCTCCACCGGCATGAGCACCTTTGCCAAGACCTTCCCCGAGCGCGCCTTCGACATCGGCATCGCCGAATCGAACATGGTCAGCGCCGGCGCCGGCCTCTCCAAGCAGGGCTTCATCCCCATCGTCGATACCTTCGCCCAGTTCGGCGTCACCAAAGGGAAATTGCCTCTAACCATGGCCGTCCTCTCCCAGGCCCCGGTCATCGCCGTCTTCTCCCACTGCGGCTTCCAAGATGCCGCCGATGGCGCCTCCCACCAGGCCACCACCTACTTCGCCGCCGTCAGCGCCATCCCCCACACCACCGTCATCTCCTGCTCCTGCAGCGATGAGGCCGAGAGCTACATGCTCCAGGCCATCCGCCGCGCCGCCGAAGCCCGCAAGACCGGGCACGAATCCGACAACGTCATTTTCTTCGTCGGCCGCGAGAACTACCCCCTGGCCTGGAAGGAAGGCGCCACTTACGACTGGGGCAAGGCGCAAATCCTCCGCGAGGGCAAGGACGTGACCTTCCTCACCAACGGCCCGCTCGTCGGCAAGGCCCTCGCCGCCGCCGACCAGCTCGCCCAGCAGGGCAAGTCCGCCACCGTGATCAACAACGCCTTCGTCAACAAGGTGGACGTCGCTACCATCGGCGCCGCGGTGAAGAAGACCGGCGGCAAACTCGTCACCGTCGAAGACCACCAGGTCGTCGGCGGCGCCGGAGCCCAGGTCGTCCACGCCCTCGTCAACGCCGGCATCGAAGTCAAAGCCCGCACGTTAGGCATCAAGGGCGAGTTCGGCCAGTCCGCCTACACCGCGGACGAACTCTACAACAAACACGGCCTGAACGCCGCCGGCCTCCTCGCCGCCGCGAAAGAGCTGGGGGTTTAACGCAAAGACGCAAGCCCTTCGGACCGCAAAGGGCGCAAGAGGAGGATTGTAGCGGAACTCGGAACGAGTTTCGTGCCTTCGGCTTAATGGAGCGCGCAGGAGGAGAGACAGTTCCAACGCAGAGGCGCAGAGACGCGGAGTGGGCTTAACGCCAAGCCCGCTCCGCGGGCCGCAAAGCGCGCCATGGCGCAAAGGGAGGCGTAGTTTCGTGCCTTCGGCTTGAAGGAGCGCGGGCATCTTGCCCGCCACGGCGGACGTCCCGCCCGGCGTTGCCTTTTTCTTCTGCCTATCCGGAGCGACTTTACCTGTCCCGCCATAGCTTCAGCGGCGGCGCAGGGGGAGCGGTTACGGGTTTCGGGTCTCGGTTTCCAGTTTGCGGTTTGCGGTGCAGTTGTGCTCCCTTGCGTCCTTCGCGCCCGTTGCGTGAAAAGGCCTTTCAATTTACTCTTAACGCAAAGCCCGCTCCGCGGGCCGCAAAGCACGCCATGGCGCAAAAGGATGAGGCAGGGGGCGGGCAAAAGACTCCACCTTTGCGCCCTTTGCGCCTTTGCGTGAGCCCCGGCCTCCCCCTTGTCCCCCGTCCAATTCCCGGATTGGCTTTCCGACTCTGCCGTGCAAGAGTGATCCATGGTTCGCCCCTTGGAAGAATTGGCCCAGGATGTTTTGGCCCTGCCCCGCAGCCAGCAAGTGCGCCTGGCGCATTACCTGCTCTCGCTTGAAGACGAGCCCGCCGACCGCTCTGTGGAAGCCGCCTGGGAAGAGGAAATCCGCCACCGCCTGGAAGACTTTCGCTCGGGCAAGACCCCCGGTATTCCCTGGGATGAAGTCAAAGCGAAGGCTTCGAAACTCGTGGCTGAATGAACATCCGCCTCGTTTCGTCCGCAGAGGCCGAAGTGATGGACGCCGTCCGCTATTACGAACGGCACCAGCCGGGGCTTGGTGCGGAGTTTCTGGATGAATTGGAAACTTATCTGTCCTTGGTGGCCACGGCACCGGAACGTCCGACCCTGCGACATAGCGGTTATCGGCGGGTGAACCTCAAGCGATTTCCCCACTACTTGGCCTACACCGTGGAGGCAGGTGAGGTCGTGGTCCTCGCCGTAGCGCACGCTGCCCGCAAACCGGACTCTTGGAAAGCGTCCTGAGTCAGCAAACAGGGCGTTGGACTTCATGCAGCGATGGTCTGGCCCGCCGACTCGTGAAGCCGAAGCATCCGCGCGTAGGCTCAAGCCTTGGCGCAGGGGGAGCGGTTACGGGTTTCGGGTCTCAGGTTTCCAGTTTGCGGTTTGCAGTTGTGCTCCCTTGCGTCCTTCGCGCCCGTTGCGTGAAAAGGCCTTCCAATTTACTCTAACGCAAAGCCCGCTCCGCGGGCCGCAAAGCACGCCATGGCGCAAAGGGGGGGGCGTAGTTTCGTGCCTTCGGCTTGAAGGAGCGCGGGCATCTTGCCCGCCACGGCGGACGTCCCGCCCGGCGTTGCCTTTTTCCTCTGCCTACGGCAGCGTGAGCGTCATAGCGTGCTTGTAGAGCCAGCGTGCCATCAACTCCAGCGCCTCCGCCCTGCTCGCCGCCTCGTCCAGGTCGGGCCACTCACCCTGAAGAAAAGCAAAGTTGGATGGGGAGGCCATGGGAAAATGTGAATCGATCAGGTGGAAAGGAATCCGTGAACCTTGGCCTTGGGCATGGCTTTCACCTGGCGAAAGAATTCCGTCTCGGTGATTTTCGTCGGCCACTCCAGCCGGATGGAGATGAGAAACCCTTCATCCTCCGGCAGTCTCCGCGCGGCGATGGCATTGAGCCCAAGCAGGTAATTCAAGTCCCGAATGAGGGCCTTGTAGGGATTCTTCACTCGGTAAAAGTGTGCGGAGCGTTTCTCCAAATCGGCCAAGCGGATTTCTTCCTCATCCAGGATGAAATTCAGCAACTGCACGTGACGCTGCGACATGACCCGCTGCCGGGGAGATTTCAGCCGCCCAAACAGGTCCGTCACCGTATTGCGGAACAGCGCTTTGGTCACCTGAAGGCGGATCTCGGAAAAGAGGCGGCGACACTGGGCTTCGATGCCCTTGAGCGCAAATTTCAAAAACGGGGTCAAATCATGGTCCATGGCCCGGGTTTCATTCAGGGCATTGAGGTAACCGACCTTCTGCTCGTAGTAGTAATTCGACATGGCGATGAACAGGGTATCGCGCAACCCTGTGCGCTGGAGCATCAGCGCCTCCAGGGCACGGGCGGTGCGTCCGTTGCCATCCAGGAAGGGATGGAGGGCGGCAAAATGATAATGCAGGGCCAAGGCCTGGATCAGTGGGTCGTGGCCGCGGAAAACCGTCCGGGCCGCCTCCACCAAACTCTCCACCGCCTGGGCGCACTCGGACCCTCCCTCCACCCCACGATGCCGGGGGGCGCCGAAGGTCACATTTTGATCCCGTTGGCGCATCTGGCCGGGAGGGCAGTGGTCGTCATCGCACCCGGTGACCAGCCTCCGGTGGATATCCAGAATCAAGTCCACGTCCATAGGCCGGTCGGTGGGCAATTCGGCGATCCAGCGGTAGGTGCGCACAGCGGCGGCGGCCTGCTTTTGCGAGCGGGTTTCCAACTGTTCGGGAGTTTCCCGCATGGCCGCTTCCAGCTCTTTTTCCGTAAATTCTGCGCCCTCGATCCGGGACGTGCCCGCGACCTCCCGCTTGAGCTGCATTTTTTGCAGTTCATCGGCCCAACTGCGTTGGAAGGGGATCTCCGTCAGCGCCAGCATGGCCGCCTTGGCCGCGGTCAACTCATCCAGTAGGGCCATGCGGTCATAGTGGATCCACTCTCTCGGAAGGACGTAGCGAACAGCCATGGGGAACTGGAAAAAGCTAATTCATTTCCAGTTCATGTCCATCAATAAATTCTCATAAACAGCTCAATCAGAAGAGCTATGAGAAACAAAAAACCAATTATTGCATGTTTCAAATCCATCTTATTTCCACAAGAGCGACAGCAAGAGAGCGCCGAACAAGACTCAATTCCGAGTGCTCCAATGCGTGCAAGATGCGCGGCGCTGCCCTCTGATCTTCCACCGGCACGCCCGCGCCGCGGAGCAGATGGGCAATCCTGATTTCCACTTGCGCCACGGGGCGCCGGACGCATGCTCCGCCCATGGCGGTTCTGATTTACGAAATGCCCCACAGCCCGTATTGCATCCCCATCACGCGGGCACTGGAGGCGCTGGGAGTCCCCTTCACCCGGGTGGACGTTCCCAATCACGACCGGCGCCAGGTGATCGAGGCCAGCGGAGGAACCTACTACCAGGTGCCCCTGCTCGTGCATGACGGCCGTCCCGTCACGGAATCGTCCGGCACGAGCCTGGAGATCGCCCGCTACGTGGACCGCACCTGGGGGGCCGGACGCTTGTTCCCGGAAGCCTGGGCCGGCCTGCACGAAACCGTGGTGGAATTCATCGAGGACCGCGTCGAAGGCCTGTCGTTCAAACTGGTGGACCCGGCCTACATCGCGGCGCTGGAGGACCCGGTGGCACGGGCCATGACGATCCGGCACAAGGAACGCAAATTCGGCCGCGGCTGCGTGGACGAATGGGCGCGGAACGCCCCGGCCCTGCGGGCCGAACTGGAGGAACTGCTCGGACGTTTCGATGCCCGCCTGAAGCACGCGGACTACCTTTTCGGCGAAGCTCCCATTTTTGCCGACTTCGCCCTCTGGGGCATCATCGGCAATTACACCTACCGAGGGATCAACACGCTCCCCGAACAACTGAGCGCCCTGGCCCGGTGGGCCGGACGGATCCAGACGTTCCGCTACCATCCGGAAAGAGACTTGAAAGCGTAGAAGCGAGCGCTCCGCCGCCTCCCCCATCACCCATCAGAAATCAGCAATCTGAAATCTCTCTTCCCTTTATCCCTGAGGTGCAGGTTCAGAACATCGGTAACAAAACAGGTTCAATACATGGGTAACACTTTTGACGGCAGAAGCGATCCAGCAAGGATGGCGGATGCCGTGGAAAGAAACCCAAAAAATGGATCAAAGAGTTGAGTTCGCGATGAGAGCGGTGA
>Ga0209172_10002634_pt1 | contig 30745 bp, 23 predicted proteins | sample LarsenN4metaG_FD_184113 | JGI IMG/M metagenome (GOLD analysis project Ga0209172, IMG submission 184113) | Hot spring sediment bacterial and archeal communities from British Columbia, Canada, to study Microbial Dark Matter (Phase II) - Larsen... ... | reverse complement strand
TGAAGGTCGAGTTCCCCGTGACCATGGCGTTCGTCGGGGGCGCGCGGTCCTGCAAGGGCCCAGCAGCCTACGACCGTGAGCAGGCCAAGGATTTCTTGCGCCAGGCTGCAGCAGTGGCGCGCAAGCCCTTCATCTATCTTTCCGCAGGCGTCAGCAACGATACGTTCAACGAATCGCTCGAGCTGGCAGCCGATGCCGGCGTGCCCTTCTCCGGTGTGCTCTGCGGTCGCGCTACATGGAAAGACGGCATTCCCGTTTACGCCAGGCAGGGTGTGAAGGCGTTGGAGGATTGGCTGGCCACCACTGGCGTTCGGAACATCCAGAACGTCAATGAGCGACTGCAAGCGGCGCGGCCGTGGTTCGAATTCTACGGTGTCTCTTCGGTTGCCGCCCTGGGGGATTAAGTTGCACTTGCAGCTCATGTTCCGGCGGTGCCACAGCACTCGCCTGACATGAGGCCGTCTCCGAGCGAACGGCCCGTGCGCACGCCTCTTAGCGGCCCGCGCACAGAAGGAGTGGCAAGGGAATGAGGCAACAGCCGGCCAAGCCTGCACCGCGCAGCCTGACGCGCACGCTCGAAGTCAAGAGCGGCCGGCGAACCCATCTGGTGGACATCACCGCCGAGGTGCGCCACGTGGTGGCTGCTTCGGGCGTCACCAGTGGCCTCTGTCACCTGTACGTCCCGCACACCACCGCCGGGATCACCATCAACGAAGGCGACGACCCGGACGTGGCCCGCGACATCGAAGACACGCTCGACCGCCTAGTGCCCAAGGACGCCAAGTACAAACACTGGGAAGGCAACGCCGATTCCCACGTCAAGTCCACGCTGACGGGCGTTTCCGTTGCTGTGCTCATCGAAGACGGCAAACTCCAGCTTGGCCGCTGGCAGGCCATCTTCTTCTGCGAGTTTGACGGCCCGCGCCAGCGCGAAGTCCGCGTCCGCGTCGTTCCCGACTAGCCCAATCTGCGACGTTTCCACGGGAGTGCGACGCCCGGCTTTCGGCTCTTTCTCTGTGCCCTTCTGCGCTTTCCACGCCCTGGCGGCAGCCCTTCTTTTCCTGTTGCACTCTAACCTGTTGACTTCCCGTTTTTGACTCGTGGTTGTTGAACTCTGGCCCTGGCCCTTTGACTTTCTCCTTCCCTATGGCATGCTTCGCCCGCTTTGGCTCTCCCGCGCATCCTGAGCCTCCGTGACTTGACCCTGCTTACCATCGGGACGGTCATTGGCTCGGGAATTTTTCTCGTGCCTGGCGGCGTGCTGCGCCAGGTGCAAGGGTCTGTGGGCTTGGCGCTGCTCGTCTGGGCGGGTGGGGGAGTGCTTTCGCTGCTCGGGGCACTGACCTACGCCGAACTCGGCGCCATGCGCCCAGCCTCCGGCGGGCTGTACGTGTACATCCGGGACTGCTTCGGCGAGCTCGCCGCGTTTCTCTTTGGCTGGACGTTGTTCTTCGTCATCTCGACCGGCACCGTGGCCACGCTCGCCGTGGCGTTCAGCACCTATCTGCAGGAAGTCCTGCCGCTCGCAGCGCTGGCGCGCAAGCTGGTGTCGGTGGGGATGATCGTCGTGATGACCGCGATCAATGTCCGCGGCACGCGCCTGAGCGCTGACGTCACCAACTGGTCCACTGCGCTGAAGGTCGGCGCGATTGTCCTGATGAGCGGCGTGCTGCTCGTGCTGAGTCGCGGCTGGCAGTCGGACGGGCCGGTGTGGCCCGAGGTCATGGACAGCTCGCTTTTCTCGGGGTTCGGACTGGGCATGATCGCGGTGCTGTGGGCCTACGAAGGCTGGCAGTATCCGACCTACAGCGCGGGCGAGATCCGCGAGCCGGAGCGCATTTTCGCTCGCGGCCTGCTGCTAGGCACCGTGGCGCTGATCGGTATCTACCTTCTGGCGAACGTGGCCTACCTGGCCGCGCTCGGCCCGACCGAAGTGGCCCGGTCAGAGAGCGTGGCGGCTGTATCGCTGGCGGCCGTGGTCGGTCCTTGGGCCGCCAAGCTGGTGGCGCTGGCCATCCTCGTTTCCATCTTCAGCGCTGCCAACAGCACCGCGCTCACCGCGCCGCGGGTGTTCTATGCGATGGCGGCGGACGGCGTGTTCTTCCGCGCGTTGGCGCGCATTCATTCCCGTTTTCAGACGCCAGCGCTGGCGATTGTGGCTGGGTCCGCCTGGGCTGTGGTGCTGGTGCTCTGGATGGAAAAGTTCGAAAAGCTGCTGACCTATGTAGTCTTCATCGGCTGGACGTTCTACGCCTTGGCCGCGGCAAGCGTGTTCGTCTATCGCCTCCGCCAGCCCGACCTGTCCCGGCCCTATCGCGTGCCCGGCTATCCGCTCACGCCGCTGCTGTTCATTCTGGCTTCGCTGGCCGTGGTGCTGAACAACATCTGGACCCAGCCGGGAGATTCAGCCAAGGGCCTGGCCGTCGTGCTCGCCGGCCTGCCGGCGTATATGCTGTGGAGGCGCGCCAACGGAGACAAGAGGGCAGGACGGCGCACAGGGTGAGAGCCTGCCGTTGGCAGTTGACAGTCAACGGCAGGCCGCCGAAAGTCAAAAGGACGGACCATGGGCTCCGCGGCCGGAACCCTTAATGGTGGCCCCGCAGCGCGAGTGTTTGGAAACCATGGCGGATCAGGCGCTCGGCATTTACATCCAGGTTCCTTTCTGCCAGGCCAAGTGCACCTACTGCAATTTTCACACGGGTGTCTTCTCGCCGAGCCTTTATGCGTCCTACGTCGAAGCCGTGTGCCGCGAGATCCGCGAGCACGCGAGCCTTTACGACGCTGCCGGCATTAGCGTGGCATTCGCGCCGGGCGCTCGTCGCGTTTTCGTGGACACGGTCTACGTCGGCGGAGGGACTCCGAGCCTGCTGGAGGCCCGGGAGCTGACGCGCTTGGCGGATGCCGTGCGCGAAACGTTTTCCTGCGCACGGGAAGAAGCGACACTCGAAGCCGATCCTGAAACCGTCACGCCAGACAAAGCTGCGGCTTGGCACGCGGCGGGATTCAACCGCGTCAGCCTGGGCGTGCAGTCGTTCCACGACGGGGAGCTACAGGCTGCTGGCCGCCGGCATCGCCCCGCGGACATCTTCTCAGCAGTGCGTGCCCTGCGCCAAGCGGGCTTCACCAACCTGAGTTGCGATTTGATTGCCGGCCTGCCGCATCAGACGGCGGCGAGCTGGGAAGCTTCGCTCGAGGAGCTGCTCGCGCTTCGGCCGGAACACGTTTCGGTGTACCTGCTGGAACTCGATGAAGCCAGCCGGCTGGGTCGCGCCGCCTTGGCCGGCGTGGATCGCTACCACGCCGGCGCGCTGCCCAGCGAGGATGACACGGTGGCCTTCTACGAGCAGGCGCGCCGGCGGCTGGCCCGCTCCGGCTACGAACACTACGAGATCTCGAATTTCGCCCTCCCCGGCTTTCGCTCCCGGCACAACCTGAAATACTGGTGCCGCCAGCCGTATCTGGGCTTTGGCGCCGGCGCCCATTCGTTCCACGGCCGGCAGCGCTGGGCCCATACGCACGACCCCGCCGCCTACGTAGCGGCCATAACGCAGGGCCGGCTGCCTGTCGAGCAGTTCGAAGAATTGACGCGGCAGCAGGCCTTCGAGGAGGAGTTGTTTTTGGGCCTGCGCCGGCTCGACGGAATTGACGTCCGGCGGCTGGAGCGCAACTACGGCGCCGTGCTTGCCCCGCACCTGGAACCACTGCGCCAGGCCGGCAGGGTCGAATTCGATGGCACCACGCTGCGCCTGGCGCCCTCCGCGCTGGCCGTTGCCAACGAGGTTTTCGTGCCCTTGCTTGACGCCAGGGTTGGCCCCGCTGGCCCGCACACCGACGCGGCGGCGCTGAGGCCTGAACACTAGCCGGCGTTCTTGTCTGCGCATAGGGACCGCGAACCTTGTGGAACGTCGCTCTGTGGTATCCTCACCCGGCTATGACGCCTGAGACAGCGACCCAGACTACCGAAAAAGATGTGCGCGCGGGCGCCAGCACGGCCGTGGACTTGCGCAGCGACACGGTGACCAAGCCCACGCCCGCCATGCGTCGCGCCATGGCCGAAGCGGAAGTCGGCGACGACGTCTACGGCGAAGACCCCACCGTCAATCGCCTGCAGGAGCGTGCCGCGGAGATCTTCGGGCGCGAGGCAGCGCTGTTCGTGCCTTCCGGCTCGATGGGCAACCTAGTGTCCATCAAGTGCCACACCCACCACGGCCACGAAGTCATCTGCGAAGCGCGCGCGCACATCAACGTGTACGAAATGGCCGCCATGAGCGCCGTGGCCGGCTGCCTGCCGCGCACGACCGCGGCGCCCGACGGCATCCTCACCTGGAAGATGATCGAGCCGCTCATCCGGCCGAAGATTTACTACGCTTCGCAGACCGGGTTGATCTCCCTGGAGAACACGCACAACATGGCCGGCGGGAGCGTTTACCCGCCCGAAGTGGCCGAAGAGGTTTGCGACCGCGCGCACGAACGCGGCCTGCCCGTGCATCTGGACGGCGCGCGCATCTTCAATGCCGCCGTGGCGCTGGGCCGCAGCGTTGCCGAGCTGACCCGCAAGTTCGACTCGGTGATGTTCTGCCTGTCCAAGGGCCTGGGAGCGCCGGTGGGGTCGCTGGTCGTGGGTTCCCGCGAATTGGTCGAACGGGCGCGCCTGTACCGCAAGATGTTCGGCGGCGGGATGCGCCAGGCGGGCGTGCTGGCCGCAGCAGGGCTGGTGGCGCTCGAAGAGTCGCCCAAACGCCTCCACGTGGATCACGAAAACGCGCGTTACCTGGCTGAAGGCCTGGCCGAAATCCGCGGGATCGAGATTGACGCGAAGAAAGTGGTCACGAACATCGTCATTTTCGGCGTGGAGGGCACAGGCCGCACGGCCGCAGAGGTTTCCGCGGAACTCAAGCAGCGCCACGTGCTGGCCAACGCCACCGGGCCGCACACTATCCGCATGGTCACGCACTGCGACGTGGATCGCGCCGGGATAGACCGCGCCCTCGCTGCCCTGCGCGAGATCTGCAGGTGAAGGGACGAAGCCAGAGGTCGAAGTTCGCGGTCAGAACCGAGAAGCAAGCCGCAAAAGTAAGGGAGAGGGAAGCAAAGCAAGCAGCAAGAAATCTGCTTTTAGTTGTGCGGAGTTTCTCGGCGCAGACCTAGGCAATGCATTTGACTTCATGCAGCGCGCACCGTAACATGCCGTGGCGCATTCAGGGCGTGCGTCAGGGTTCATGATCGGGACCAGAGTCGCGCACTACCGCATCCTCGAAAAGCTGGGCGGTGGGGGCATGGGGGTTGTCTACCGGGCAGAGGACACCAAGCTCGGCCGCCTCGTTGCGCTGAAGTTCCTCCCCGAAGAGCTTTCCACGGACCGGCAGGCGGTGGATCGTTTTCTGCGCGAGGCGCGCAGCGCTTCGGCACTGAACCACCCGAACATCTGCACCATATACGACATCGGGGAGCACGAGGGGCGGCACTTCATCGTCATGGAGCTACTCGAGGGCATGACGCTGAAGCAGCGCGTCACGCAGAAGCCCTTCAAGATGGATGAGCTGCTCGACGTGGCCATCCAGCTCGCCGACGCGCTCGATGCCGCGCACGCCAAGGGCATCATCCATCGCGACATCAAGCCGGCCAACATCTTCCTGACCCCGCGCGGCGCGAAGATCCTCGACTTCGGCCTGGTGAAGCTGGCGGAGGGCCGGCGCCCGGGGGAAACCATTCGCGCCGAGGCTGCGGTTACCGCCGGTGCGACGCGCGAGTTCTTCACCAGCCCCGGCTCGACCCTGGGCACGGTGGCCTACATGTCGCCCGAACAGGCCCGTGGTGAAGCGGTGGACGCCCGGTCCGATCTTTTCTCCCTGGGCGTAGTCCTGTATGAGATGGCTACCGGGCGCATGGCCTTTTCCGGCAACACCTCTGCGGTGATCTTTGAAGCCATTCTGAACCGTGCGCCCGTTCCGGCCACGCGGTTGAACGCGGAAGTGCCGGCGGAGCTGGAAGAGATTATTAACCGGGCTCTCGAGAAGGACCGCCATGCGCGCTACCAGACGGCGGCGAGCCTGAAGGCCGACCTGCTGCGGCTGGAGCGCGAGTCAGATTCGGGCCGCGTGGCGGTGGCTCCCGGGCACGCGGAGAAGTCGCTCGCCGTGATGTATTTCGAGAATCTCGGGCGCGCCGAGGAAGATGAATACTTCCGCGACGGCATCACCGAGGACATCATCACCGAACTGTCGAAGATACGCGAGCTGCGCGTCTTCCCGCGCACGGCTGTGCTGGCCTACCGCGATCGGCCCACCTCGGCCCCGCAGATCGGCCAGGAGCTGAACGCTTCGCACGTGTTGGCCGGAAGCCTGCGCCGCGCCGGCAACCGCCTGCGCATCACCGCCCAGTTGATTGAGACCAGTACGGGCCACTCGGTGTGGGCCGAGCGCTATGACCGCCAGCTCGAAGACGTGTTCGCCATCCAGGACGAGATTGCACAGAGCATCGCCCGGGCCCTGCGCGTCATGCTGTCGGAAAAAGAAAAGAAGGCCATCGAGAAGGCGCCCACGGCCGACGTGCAGGCCTACGATTACTACCTGCGCGGGCGACAATTCTTCTACCAGATGCGGCGCAAGAACCACGAATATGCGCGGCAGATGTTCGCGCGAGCCATCGTGCTGGACCCGAACTATGCGCGCGCCTATGCCGGCGTGGCCGACTGCTGCTCGTTCCTTTACCAGTATTACGAAGCGAGCGAGGCCAACCTCCGCGAGGCCGACGCGGCCAGCCGCAAGGCCGTCGAACTGGACCCCGATCTGGCCGAAGCTCACGCCTCCCGCGGCCTGGCCTACTGCCTGAACAAGCGCTTCGACGAAGCGGAGAAAGAATTCCAGACCGCCATCCGGTTGAACCCGAATCTTTTCGAGGCGTACTACTTCTTCGCGCGCGCCCGCCTAGCGGAAGGCAAGCTGGAGGAAGCGGCGCGGTTGTTCGAACACGCCAGCCGCGTCAATCCTAACGACTACCAGGCGCCGGCGCTTCTGTCCGGCGTGCTGCGGGGCCTCGGCCGCATGGCAGAGGCGATTGCCGCGTCACGTCGCGGCCTGCAGATCATCGAGCAACACCTGCAGATGAACCCGGATGAGGCGCGCGCTCTCTACCTGGGTGCCGGCATGCTGGTGCAACTGGGCGAGAAGGCCCGTGGCCTGGACTGGGCCGGCCGGGCCCTCCAGGTGGATCCTGAGGATCCCTCCATTCTTTACAATGTGGCGTGCATCTATGCTGTGGAGGAGCAGGTCGAACCCGCTATCGAATGCCTGGAAAAAGCGCTTGACCACGGCTTCGGCCACAAGGAATGGCTCCTGCACGACCCGGACCTCGATGTCCTCCGCAGCCACCCCCGCTTCCAGCAGTTGGTGAGCCGCCTCCAGTAGCCGTCCCTTTGGGCATGTTTCCCCGCGTCCCTTACGGGGTCTTTCACTAGGTGCGGAGAATCCACGTCTCGCTATTCCGAGGGCCTCGCCTGCTTCTCCCGGTCGCGGTCGTTGGGAGAGCCGTCGTGGCCTGAGGAATCTCCGCCTCCTGCCGAGCATCCTTCTGCGTGGCGCGTTGACTTGGCGCAGCGCGGGGCCTAAGATGCCGCGCTTTGCCATCTTTCAGGCTAAGTGAGGGCACTATGCGGTCACGCGTAAGCATCGTTGCGTTAGCGGCAGTTTTCCTGCTGGCGCCGGTTGCGGCGCAGCAGTTCGAGTTCTATCCGGGCGCGAAGTACGACCCGGCCATCCCCACGCTGAAACAGGTCGTCGGCCACGGCTGGGGCGAGAACATCACCCTCCACCACGAAATGGAGCGGTTCGTCCACGCGCTCGCCGGGGCCAGCCCGAAGCTGCGCGTCGTGCGCATGGGCGAGACCTGGGAAGGGAAGTCGCTCTACTACCTGATCATCACTTCCGAGGCGAACCACGCGCGGCTCGACCAGGTCAAGGCGGGAATGAAGCAACTGGCCGACCCGCGCCGCACCAGCGAGGCGGAAGCCAAGCGGCTGATGGCCTCGCTCCCGCCGGTCACCTGGCTGGCCTACGGCGTCCACGGCAACGAAATTTCCAGCCCGGACGCGGCACTGCTGATGGCCTACCACCTGGTGGCCTCGCAGAACGATCCGCTGGTGCAGGAAATCCTCGAAAAAACCATTGTCATCCTGGACCCCATGCAGAATCCCGACGGGCGCGACCGGTTCATCCACCACTTCCGGCAGAGCGTGGGGCGCTGGCCCGACGCTGACCCGCAAGCCGCCGAGCACAACGAGCTTTGGCCTTCGGGGCGCATGAACCACTATCTGTTCGACATGAACCGCGACTGGTTCGCCATGACCCAGCGCGAAACGCAGGCTCGCGTCCGCGCCTACCAGGACTGGTATCCGGTGGTCTTCGTGGACCTGCACGAGATGGGCTCGAACTCCACCTACTATTTCGCTCCGCCAGCCCTGCCGCTCAACCCCAACGTGCCGCAGGCCCAGCGGGACATGTGGACGCTCTACGGCAAAAACAACGGCGCGTGGTTCGACCGCTTCCGCTTCGACTACTTCACCCGCGAAGTCTTCGATTCGTTCTACCCGGGCTACGGTGAAGGCTGGCCCCTGTTCCAGGGGTCGGTGGGCATGACCTACGAGAATGCTTCTGTGCGCGGCGTAGTGGTGCGGCGGGACGACGGCACGGACTACGACTACCGCCAGTCGGTCCAAAAACACTTCGTCGCTTCGCTGGCCACCGCCGAGACCACCGCGCGCAACCGCGAGGCCCTGCTGCGCTATTTCTACAATTACCGCAAAGCGGCGGTCGAAGAGGGACAAAAGGAAGCGACCAAGGAATTCATCTTGCCACCCGGGCGCGACCCCAACCGGGTCATCAAGATGGTCCGGCTGCTGCAGCAGCAGGGCGTGGAAGTGCAACGTGCTGACGCCGCGTTCAGCAACGGCAAGGTGCGCGATTCGGCCAAGAACGAACTGCAAGCCAAAGAGTTTCCCGCGGGCACCTTCGTCATCTCCCTGGCGCAGCCCACCAAGCGCTTGATCAAAACGCTGCTCGATAAGCACACCCCCATGGACGAAGGGTTCCTCCAGGAACAGATTCGCCGGCGCAACAAGCGCCTGGGCGACGAAATCTACGACGTCACGGCCTGGTCGTTGCCGCTGCTTTACGGCGTGGAATGCTACCCGGCCGAGCAGGTTTCTTCAGGCCAACTCACCACGCTGAAAGACCCGCCCGCCTGGGTCGGCGGCGTCCACGGCGGGCCGGCGAAGCTCGTTTACCTCATTCCCTGGGGGACAAACTCGGCTGCGCGCGCGCTGGCCGACCTGCTGCGCCAGAAAGTCCGCGTGCACATGTCGGACCGCTCATTCACCCTGGGCGGACGGAAGTTCCCCGCCGGTTCGCTGATCGTCAAGACGCGCGATAACCCGGACGACCTGCACGCCCGGCTGGTGCGAGCCGCCGCCGACCATGGCGTGGACGTCTATCCCTCCGACAGCGCGTGGATCGAAGAGGGCGTCAACCTGGGCAGCAACTTCGTGCGCTACCTCGAGCCGCCGCGCATCGCCCTGGCCTGGAACATCCCCACCAGCCCGCTTTCGGCCGGTTGGACGCGCTACGTGCTCGAGCAGCTCTACGGCCTCCCCGTGACCATCATTCATGCCCAGCAGCTTGGCAACGCTGACCTCGCCAAATACAACGTGCTCATCCTGCCCCACGGCGGTTTCTTCGGCGGGGGGTACGGCGGAGTGCTAGGCGAGAACGGCGCGCGGCGGATCCGCGATTGGATCCAGGCCGGCGGAACGCTCATCACCTTCGCTGAAGCCACGCGCTGGCTGACCGAAGAGCGCGTCGGTCTGCTGGCCACTCAGCGGGAGTTGCGCGGCGGTCGCCCGGAGCGCGAAGAGCGGCCCGCCGGCCAGCCCGCTGCGGCGCCGCCACCCGCGGGGCCGCCTGCCGCGGGCACTGTTCGCCCCGCCCCACCGGCCGCTGAGGAGCAGAAGCCCGCGCCAACAGCCAAGGACGAGTTCGACGTCGAAAAGCACATCTTGCCCGACCGCGAGCCGCCCGATCCGACGCCCGGCGCCATCTTCCGGGTGCGACTCGATGGTGAGCACTGGCTGGCGTTCGGCTACGACGGCGAAGCGTACGCGCTGGTCCAGAGCAGCAACATCTTCACCCCCCTCAAGCTCGACCGCGGGCGCAACGTGGCCCTTTATCTTCCGTCGAGCGAAGCGTTGGCCAGTGGCTTCACCTACGAAGCGGCGCGAAAACAGCTTGGCAACAAGGCCTACCTGATGCACCAGCCCACCGGCCGCGGGCACGTGGTGGCCTTCGCCGAAGACCCCAACTATCGGGCCTTCCTGGAAGGGCTGAACATCCTGTTCCTGAACGGCGTCTTCTTCGGCCCAGCCCACTGAGCTAGGGCAAGCTTTCGAGCCCGCCACGCCGCATGGCGCGCAACAAGTGTGGCGACGCTTGCCTGGCACAAGGAGGCAAGTCTTCTCATTGGGCCCGGTTGCGGCCCCGGAACGGATGGGCACGGCCCCGGCAAGGGGCTTGTAACCCGGCGGGATTTTGCGGGAAAATAAAACACAATGCTAGAGACCCAGGAGATTCGCGGGACGGACATTCGCACCCTGGCCCAGCAGGCGGAGCACCCCCAGGGCGTGCGCAAGTCCGACCTGCGCCAGGGCGACTGGGTGTTCGTCACCACGCGGAACTCCGTGTACGCGATTTGCGTGCTCGGCGATGGGCTGTACTCGGTCTCCGGCGGGTGGTTCGACCGCCAGGGCGAAAGCGCCGCCACGGTGGCTATCAACGGCTGCACGTGGGGTGGCAGCGCCATCAAGCAGGACGTGGTGGCCATGTGCGGCCTGTTCCTCGAGTTTGCCAACCGCGTCACCACTACGCGTATCCAGCACATCCGCGTCGTGCGCAATGGTGAGCTGGCCCACGCCTGACGGAGTAGGGCTCCCCGGCCAACTTCGCCCCGAGGAAAACTGACGCCGAGGCGCACCCAGCGCCCAAGCACGCGGCCAAGCACGGGGTCGGGGCCCTCTTCTCTGCGCCTCTCGGCGCACTGGGCCGGCCTCGGGCGGGGCATCTTTTCTTTCCTGCTTCGACCGCTCATTGCTGCCAGCAGTAGCTTGGCCGCTTTCTCCCGGCTATAATGCGTTGCTTTCACCTGGAGACAAACCGTGAACCGATACCGCCTGTGGACGGCAACGCTGACTCTGGTGCTGGCCGCGACGCTTCCTCTCTCCCTGGCGCAGCAACCCGCCAAGGCTCCAGCGAAAGAGCAGAGCGTCAAGCCGGGGATCAACGAGCAGTGGAAAAGTCCGAACGTCGAACCGCTGATCGGCACACTCGAGGCCGAGAGCCGTGAGATTTATCGCCAGCGGGAAGACTTGGCAGCTCTGGTCGGGCCGCTGCCGGGGATGGTTGTCGCCGACGTGGGCGCCGGTTCGGGATTCATGGCCGAGCAGTTCGCCAGGCTGGTGGGGGAGAAGGGCAAAGTCTTCGCCGTGGACATCAACGCAAAGCTGCTGGAACACATCGCCCAGCGCGCGCAACAGAACGGCCTGCGCAACATTCAAACCGTGCTGGCCAGGGAAGACTCGGTGGAGTTGCCGGCCAGCTCCGTGGATCTGGTCTTCATCTGTGACACGTACCACCACTTCGAGTACCCGCGGAGCACGATGGCTTCGATCCATCGCGCCTTGCGGCCTGACGGACAGCTTGTGCTCGTGGACTTCCGGCGCATCCCCGGCAAGTCGCGACAGTTTGTCTTCGACCACGTGCGTGCCGGTCAGGAAGAAGTGATCCGGGAGCTCACCAGCTTCGGCTTCCAGCTTACCAATCTCCACGACGTAACTTTCCTGCCGGAAAACTACATCGCGCGCTTCCGCAAAGTCGAAACACCCCGCTAAGCAGCCTGCCACCCTCCGCGTCAGGCCTGCGACGCCTCGGCAGGCGGAGTGGGAGCCACACGCGGCCCGCAATCGAGCACGGCGCGACTGTGTTAGGCTTACGGGACAGTTCCGGTTCATGGGGAGGACACCCATGCGCAACAAGCCTGCGCTGCTCGCGCGATCGGCGGTTCTGATTCTGTTGGCCGCGGGGACGCCCTCCGCACAGGCCCCGACCGACGTCCTCGTGCTCACCCACGCCAACGTGATTGACGGGATCTCGGCGCAACCTGTGCGCGAGGTGACCATCGTGATTCGCGCCGGACGCATCGAAACTGTGGCCCCAGGCGCCGTCGCTCCTGCCGGCGCAACGGTGCTCGACCTGAACGGTCGCTGGGTCTTGCCGGGTTTTGTTGACGGCCATGTCCACATCGCTACGATGGCCGCGGCGCGCGAAGCGCTGGCTTCCGGCACCACCACGGCGCGCTCCATGGGCGTTGACCATTTCGTGGACGTTGGCTTCCGCGAGCTGCACCGCAGCGGCTCGCTCGACCTGCCTGACTTTCTAGCCGCCGGCTACCACGTCCGCCCGCAGCCAGCCGAAGCTTTCTTCCTGGATTTTCCGCCGCTGCGCGAGCTCCTGTCCGGCGTCCGTGGTGCGCCGGCTGTGCGGCGCATGGTCCGTGCCATGATTGACCGCGGCGCCGACGTCATCAAGATCATGGCTACCGAGCGCGCCGGGCTCCCGGAAACCGACCCGCGCAAACGCGTGTACAGCGACGAAGAACTTGCCGCTGCGGTGGACGAAGCGGCGAAGTCCCGCGTGCCGGTCGCCGCGCATGCACACGGAGACGAAGGCGCCGCAGCAGCCGTGCGCGCCGGCGTGCGCACCATCGAGCACGGCACCTACGTCAGCGATGCCACGCTGACCCTGATGAAGGAGCGCGGCACCTGCCTGGTACCTACGGTTGCCACGGTCGAAGACCTGATCCATCCCGGAGGGGATTACGACCACGCGCGGCTCTCCGTGCGTGGCCGCGCCATGCTGCCTCGCGTGCAGGACGCCACCGCGCGTGCGTGGAAGATGGGCGCCAGGATCGTCGCCGGCACCGATACCGGCTACGGCCCGAACAGCAACCGGCGCATGTCGCACGAGGTCGCCGCGTTGGTCGCGGCGGGCATGCCGCCCATGGCCGCCATCCAGTCCGCCACGTCTACTGCGGCCGCGTGCCTGGGTCTCGAACGGCGCACCGGCGCCATCCGGCCGGGGCTTGAGGCGGACTTGGTCGTCGTCGAGCGCGACCCGCTCGCCGACCTCACCTCCTTGCACGACATCCTCGTCGTCATCAACAACGGCAAGGTGTCCATCAACCGCCTCGGCTGGTAGTGCCCGCTAAGACAGGCGTGCTTGCCTGTTCACCTGCCAGCGCAGCTTCCAGCCGGCTTACCGTGGCACAAGCTGCAGCTCGTGCGCCAGCGTCCCGTGGCGTAGCCGTGGCCAGCCTAGCCTGGGGGTTGCCCGCTGAGTTAAATCTCAGGTCCGATCCCGACCGGGTCCGGACCGGGACCTGGGCTACAACGACCCTGCCCTGCGTAGCTCACGTCCTGCCGGCGCAGGGCACAGCCGTGGGCCGGCTGACCTGCGGCTGGTGTTTCGCCCGACGCCCGCTGGATGCCGGCGCTGTAACCGGGTGGTACCTCCCTCCCATTGCCTGGGGCTTGCACAGCCTATAAATTGTGTTGATTCGTGCTATAAATCTCCCTTAGGCCGTCCCGAGGAGCTGAGTTCCATGAATTTTTCCTTCACCGACGAACAGCAGCAGCTCCGCCGCACCGTGCGCGAGTTCGCCGAAGCCGAAATCGCTCCCCATGTGATGGAGTGGGACGAAGCCTCGCAGTTTCCTTCCGAGATCATTCCCCAGTTGGCTGAGATGGGCTTGCTCGGCGTGATTTTCCCCGAAGAGTATGGCGGTGCTGGCCTGGGCTACGTCGAATACGTCATCGCCATTGAAGAGCTTTCCCGCGTGGACGGCTCGGTGGGCATCATCGTGGCCGCCCATAATTCCCTGTGTACCAACCACATTTTCAGATTCGGGACCGAAGAGCAGAAGCGGCGGTACGTGCCGCCGCTGGCCCGCGGCGAAAAACTGGGCTGCTGGTCGCTGACCGAGCCGGAAGCCGGCTCTGACGCCGGAGGCACGCGCACCACCGCCGTCCGCCAGGGCGACTGCTGGGTGTTGAACGGCGCCAAGACCTTCACGACCAACGGTCATTACGCAGATGTTTGCGTGGCCATGGCGGTGACCGATCCCTCGAAAGGCCACCACGGCATTTCTGCGTTCATCATCGAGAAGGGCACGCCCGGCTTCCGTCCCGGGAAGAAGGAAAGCAAGCTCGGCCTGCGCGCCAGCGACACTTCGGAAGTGATCTTCCAGGACTGCCGCATCCCGGCAGGGAACCTGCTCGGCCCCGAGGGCGAAGGATTTGTCAGCAGCCTGCAGATTCTCGACGGAGGCCGGATCTCCCTTGCCGCGCTGGCCCTGGGCATGGCCCAGGGCGCCTACGAAGCGGCCTTGAAGTACGCCCGGCAGCGCAAGCAATTCGGCCGGCCCATTGCCGACTTCCAGGCCATCCAGTTCAAGCTCGCCGACATGGCCACGCAGATCGAAGCCGCACGCCTGCTCACCTATCACGCGGCGTGGCTTGCCGACCGCAACCATGCGCGCTACACGAAAGAAGCCAGCATGGCCAAGCTCTACGCCGCTGAAGCGGCCGTGCGCGTGGCCAACGAAGCTGTGCAGATCTTCGGCGGCTACGGCTTCGTCAAGGACTACCCGGCGGAGAAGTACTACCGCGACGTCAAACTCTGCACCATCGGCGAAGGCACCAGCGAAATCCAGCGCCTGGTCATCGCCCGCCAGCTCCTCGGCAAGAAGTAAGCCACGGTCGGTCCTCGGCCGTCAGACCTGCGCCCGGAGCTACTCCAGTCTGCGGACGTCTGGGCAGGCAGGGGCCTGCGTCTTCGGTGTGCCCAGGCGCTCTTCCATGACTGTTTGACGGTTGGCTGTCGACGGGCCGGTTGGTGTGTGGTTAAATCTTCCGCTTTCGCATGGCCACGGCAACGGCAACCTGGGCTGAGCAGATCCGCGCCGGCGACGTGCGCGCCATTTCCCGCGCCATCACGGCCATTGAAAACGGCGACCCGGAAGCGGAGCGAATCCTGCAGCAACTGTTTCCGCACACCGGTCAGGCCTTCCTCATCGGCGTGACCGGCGCGCCCGGAACGGGCAAAAGCTCGCTGGTGGACCGGCTGGCGGCGCACTACCGCAAGCCCGGCGCTGGCGGCCTGCATGTGGGCATCATCGCCGTGGATCCCACGAGTCCGTTTACCGGCGGAGCGATTCTCGGCGACCGCATCCGCATGCAGGGGCACGCCACCGACGCCGGTATCTACATTCGCTCGATGGCCACGCGCGGTTTCCTGGGCGGCTTGGCGCGGGCCACCGCCGACGTGGCCCTGCTGCTCGACGCGGCAGGCAAGCAGGTCGTGCTCATCGAGACGGTCGGAGTGGGCCAGGACGAAGTGGACATCGTCCGGCTGGCGGATTGCACCCTCGTGCTGCTTGTTCCCGGGCTGGGCGACGATGTGCAGAGCATGAAGGCCGGGCTGATGGAAATCGGCGACGTTTTCGTCCTGAACAAATCGGACCGCGAGGGTGCTGACCGGCTCGAGCAGCAACTCCGTGCCATGCTGCAGTTGGCCCCGGAGCGCGATGGCTGGCGTGCGCCCGTGGTGCGCACCGTGGCTACCGAGGGGAAGGGAATCGAAGAGCTGGCGGAGGCCATCGCCGCCTTCCGGAGTCACTTCGACGCCGCCGGGCACCGCCCGCAGAAGCGCATCGCGCGGTGGAGGCAGCGCCTGCTCGAGCTGCTCGAAGCGCGCCTGGTCGGCTGGGTCGTTGCAGGCCGAGGCCTGGCCGTCCTGGATGCGCTGGCCGCCGAAGTCGCCGAACGGCGCAAGGACCCCTACACGGCGGTGGAAGAGATGCTGCGCCAGGCGGGAATGAAGTAGGCGCACGGCGAAGTGAGCGCTGCTTCACTCACGGTGGGGAACGGCGGGCAATGAAACTCGCCGACATCGAGTTCCATATCCTTGTGGATGGCTACGTGCGCCTGGACGGCGGCGCCATGTTTGGCGTGGTGCCCAAGCCGCTGTGGGAAAAACAATTCCCCGCCGACGAGCGCAACCGCATCCGCATCGCCATGAATTGCTTGCTGATCCGTGCCGGTGGGAAATCGATCCTCGTGGAAACCGGCGCGGGAGACAAATGGGACGCCAAGACGCGCGACATCTACGGGCTCGAAGGCGACCCACGCCTGCCCGAGCGGCTGGCCGCGCGCGGGCTGAAGCCTGCCGACGTCGCCCTGGTCATCAACACCCATCTGCACTTCGATCATTGCGGCTGGAATACGCGCGTCGTGGAAGGTAAAGTCGCGCCTACGTTTCCCCACGCGCGCTACGTCGTGCAGCGCGGCGAACTCGAGCACGCCCGGCAGCCCACCGAGCGCGATCGAGCCAGCTACCTGCACGAGAACTTCGACGCCGTCGAGGCCAGCGGGCAGTTCTGGCTGCTCGAAGGGGACCGCGAAGTCGCGCCCGGGGTAGAAGTGCTGCGCGTGCCCGGGCACACGCGCGACATGCAGTGCGTGCGGCTGACGGCCGGCGGCAAGACAGCGTTTTTCTTTGCCGACCTGATTCCCACCACCGCGCACCTAGCCTTTCCCTGGATCATGGGATATGACCTTTACCCGTTGACCACTCTGGAGAACAAGAAGAAGCTTATCCCGCAGGCGGCGCGGGAAGACTGGCTCTGCCTGTTTGCGCATGACCCGAAAATTCCCGCGGCATACCTTCGCCAGCGAAATGGAAAATACGTGGCCGAGCCGGTGGATCTGGAGCAGGGGAAGCTCGGAAGTTAAGGAGGCAGAGGAAGGCAGGAAGGCCCGTCCCGGCTTTTCCGGAGGGCGGCTTCCGGCCGGCAACATCGCAGGGGAGGGCGCCGCCGCGCTCGCTGCCTTACGCAAAGATTCCACTAGACGGGTGCTGACCATGGCCAAGCCGAAAAAGAAGACCTTCCAAGCCGCCCCTGCCGAGGCGCCGCGCATCGGCATCATCGGCGGCAGCGGGCTGTACGCTATGCCCGGGCTGAGGCAGGCGAAGGAGGTGCGCGTGAAGACTCCGTTCGGCGCGCCTTCGGATGCCATTGTTGTCGGCACACTGGAAGGGCGCCGCGTGGCCTTCCTGGCGCGGCACGGGCGCGGCCATCGCCTCCTGCCGAGCGAAATCAACTTCCGCGCCAACATCTATGCCCTGAAGCTGCTGGGCGTCGAGCGGGTCATCTCCGTAAGCGCCGTGGGTTCCCTCAAAGAGCATTTGCAGCCGCTGGAGTTTCTGATTCCTGACCAGTTCTTCGATCGCACGCGCCAGCGCGTCCCCACGTTTTTCGGGGCAGGGCTCGTGGCTCACACGAGCTTCGATAAGCCCACCTGCCCGGAGCTTTCCGCCGGGCTGGTCGCGGCCTGCGAGAAGGCCGGCGTGCGCGTGCATCCGCGCGGCACCTACCTGTGCATCGAAGGGCCGCAGTTTTCCACGCTGGCCGAATCAAACACCTACCGCACGATGGGCTTCGACGTCATCGGCATGACCAACGCCACCGAAGCGCGCCTGGCGCGCGAAGCCGAGCTGTGCTACGCCACCGTGGCCATGATCACCGACTACGACTGCTGGCATCCTCAGCACGACAGCGTCACGGCCGCAGAGATCATCGCCAACCTGACCAAGAACACAGAAAACGTCCAGAAGGTGGTGCGCGCGGCGGTCGCCGCGATGCCGGCGCAACGCGGCTGCAAATGCGGCAGCGCGCTGGCCAGCGCGCTGGTCACCCCGCGCGAACTCGTGCCGCCGGCCACACGTCGCCAATTGGCGTTGCTCGTCGGCAAGTACTGGCGCTGAGGTTCGCGCATGTCGCTGCTCGTAGTCGGCTCGGTGGCCTTCGACGCCCTAGAAACTCCTTACGGCAAGGTGGACCGCACACTGGGCGGCGCGGCGACCTATTTCTCCCTCGCGGCGAGTTTCTTCTCGCCGGTCAAACTGGTCGGCATCGTCGGCGAAGATTTCACCGTGCGCGAGGAAGCCGCCTTCCGCGGCCGGCGCATTGATCTGGCCGGGCTGGAGCGCGCGCCGGGCAAGACCTTTTTCTGGGCCGGCCGCTACAGCCCGGATCTCAACGATCGCACCACGCTGGCCACCGAGCTGAACGTCTTCGCCGGCTTCCGCCCGAAGCTGCCGCCCTCCTACCAGCACTGCCCGTTCCTTTTTCTGGCCAACATTGATCCTATGCTGCAGCGCTCGGTGCTCGAGCAGGTGCGTGGCAGGCCGAAACTCATCGCGCTGGATACCATGAACTACTGGATCGAGCGCACACCGCGCGAGCTGCGCGAGACGCTGCGCCGCGTGCACCTGCTGATGATCAACGACCAGGAGACGCGCCAATTGGCCAGCGAGCACAACCTGGTGCGCGCCGCCCGGCTGATCTTCGCGCTGGGGCCCCGGGCCTTGGTCGTCAAGCGTGGTGAGTATGGCGCTTGGCTGCTCACGCCGGACTCGGTTTTCGCTGTGCCGGGCTTCCCGCTGCGCGAAGTGCGCGACCCGACCGGCGCGGGCGACAGTTTCGCCGGCGGGTTCATGGGTTACCTGGCCAGCGTGGGGCGCACCCACGAGCACGCGTTGCGACGCGCCATGGTGTACGGCTCGGTGCTGGGCAGTTTCGCCGTCGAGCGCTTTGGCGTGGAGCGCCTGGCCGGGCTGACCCGCAGGGAGATTGAAGCCCGCGCCCGCGATTTCCTGCGCCTGACCAGCTTCCGCCTGTAGCCCGCCGCCAAAGCAGCCACGGGAATCCGAAACGGAGCGGGAAATCTGCTCTTGCGGCCTTCGTTGCGCCACCGCCGGAACGGTCCTGGCGTGGCTCCGTAGTAGAATCTGCGGCGGAGGCAGCCGGCCATGGAACGATTGGGTCTGGACCTGACGGTGCTCCTCAAGCTGGCCCTGGCCACGCTGTTTGGCGGGCTGATCGGTTTTGAGCGCGAATGGCGGCAGAAGCCCGCCGGGCTGCGCACGCACATGTTCATCTGCATCGGCTCGGCGCTGTTCACCCTGCTTTCTTTCGAGATGGCGCAGCGCTTTGGCGGGGATCCTGTGCGCATTGCCGCGCAACTGATCCCGGGCATCGGCTTCATCGGCGCCGGAACGATTATCCGTGAGCGCGGCAGCGTCGTCGGACTGACCACCGCCGCGACTCTGTTTGTCAGCTCTGCCGTGGGCATGGCCGTGGGCAGCGGCTTCTACCTGACCGCGGGATTGGGAGCCCTGCTCACGGTGCTCCTGCTGCTCGGGGCCGGCTGGTTTGAAGCACGGATCACGCCGCGGGTTCTCGCACAGCACTTCCGCTTGCGCGTGCGCGCGCTGAACGCGGTTCTTCCCGCTGTGACGGCCCAGCTCGCTGCACGGAAGGCGGCCATGGAGCGCCTGCGCGTGACCGGCGAGGCCGACGCGTACGTGCTCGAGTTCGAAGCGCGCGTCCCGCTGGCCCGCGAAGCGGAATTCATCGCTGAGCTCAGCCGGCTGGCCGAGGGCGAGTGCGAAGTGCGGCGTGTCGAAGGCGAGCCGCGCTGAACCGTTGCCCGCGGCCAGGTGGAACCCGGAAGCCCTATCGGAGTCCAAGGAGGTCCTGTTGCGCCCACGAATTTGCTTGCTGGGATGTTTTGTTCTCCTCGCTTTCCTCGGCTCGCCCGCCGCCACGGCCACGATTCACTACCGCGTCTCCCTGGCGCAGCCCGACCAGCACCTGATCCGCGTGACGATGACCGTGCCGGCCGTGCGCAGCGACCTCGTCGTGCAGATGCCCGCGTGGAACGCCCTCTACCAGATCCGCGATTTCGCCCAGCGCGTTCAGCACGTCCGGGCGCGCCCCGAGTCTGACGCCCAGCCGCTGCCTGTCGCCAAACTCGACAAGCAGACCTGGCGGATCGCTGGCCGCGGCACGATCCTCGTTGAGTATGCGGTCTACTGGGACGAGCCCGGCGCATTCAGCGCGCAACTCAATTCCGACCACGCTTTCCTGAACCTCGCGCTCGTGCTGTTCTACGTGCCCCACCGGCGCGAAGAAGACGTGCGCGTCGAGTTCGCCGACCTGCCGCGCGACTGGCGCGTGGCCGTGGCCCTCGATGCCCGCTCGCCCGTGAGTTTCGCCGCGCGCGACTATGACGCCCTGGTGGATGCCCCCGTCGAGATGGGCACGTTTGAAGAGTTTTCCTTCGAGGCTAACCAAGCGCGGATCCGCGTCGCGGTCCACGGCAGCCACAACCGGGCCAGCCTGCAGGATTCCCTGCGGCGCATCGTGGCCTACCAGACACAACTCATGCGCGATGTGCCCTTCCGCGAGTTTCTTTTCCTGTTTCACTTCGGCCAGGGCGGCGGGGTCGGCATGGAGCACGCCAACTCGACCGCCATTTTTCTGGGCGCTGGCTCCGATCCGGCTTCCATCAGCGCGCACGAGTTTTTTCACCTCTGGAACGTCAAGCGCATCCGCCCGCAGAGCCTCGAGCCGGTGAACTACACTCAGGAGAACTGGACCCGGGCGCTGTGGTTTGCCGAGGGCGTAACGAGCACTTACGGCGACTACACGCTGCTGCGGGCCGGGTTGTGGACGCCTGGGGAGTTCTACGCGCATCTGGTCGCCCAGTTTCGCCAGCTCGCCTCCCGCCCCGCGCATCGCTGGAAAAGCGTCGAAGAGGCCAGCCTGGACGCCTGGCTCGAAAAGTATCCGCTCTACAACCGGCCGGACTTCAGCATCTCCTACTACAACAAAGGCTACCTGCTGGGCGTCTTGCTCGACATTCTGATCCGCGATGCCACCGACAACCGCGCTAGTCTTGATGACGTGCTGCGCCACCTGAACGAGGAATACGCCAAGCGCGGGCGGTTCTACAACGACTCGGCAGGCATCCGGGCGGCCATTCTTGACGTCATGCGCAGAGCGAGCCCCCCGCGCGCCGCCGAGTTCGAGCGCACCCTGGCGGACTTCTTTGCCCGGTATGTGGCCGGCACGGACCCGCTGCCGGGCGCTGCAATGCTCGAACGTGCCGGCCTGACTCTGCGCCAGAGCGGCACGAACTTCGAGATCGAAGAAATGGCCAACCCCAGCGAACGCCAGCGGCGCATCCGCGATGGCCTGCTCACGGGAGCCACTAACCAATAACAGCTTCTCGAAACACCAGCCTCAGGGCAGGCCTGCCCTTGGCGGGCCGGGGCGCGCGTTACGCCCTGCACGCTTTCCCGTTTTTCTCCTTCTCTGGTTATCCTTAGGCGCATGCTGCGGACCATCGTTGCTGGCGGATTCGTGGTGCTCTACTTGGTGCTGGTGGCGCCGTGGTTCCTGCTGCATGCCGCGCTGACCGGGCGCGCTGAACTGCTGTACCGCGTGGGCATGGCCGGTGCACGAGCAATGATGCGCCTGGTGGGAGTGCGCGTCCGCGCCGAAGGGCTGGACAACATTCCTCCGGGTGTGTGCGTGTTTGTAGCCAACCACGCAAGCAACGCCGACCCTCCCGCCGTGGTCTGTGCCCTTCCCAAAAGGGTCGCCCTGCTGGCCAAGAAGGAAGTCTTCCGCATTCCCATTCTGAGCCGGGCTCTGCGGCTCGCGTCGTTTGTTTCCGTGGATCGGGCTGACCCGGAAAGCGCCCGCGAAAGTATCGAAGAGGCTCTGGGACAGCTGCGCAGCGGCGTGTCCTACCTGGTGTTTCCCGAAGGCACGCGCAGCGCTGACGGACGCCTGCGCCCGTTCAAGAAAGGCTCCTTTGTGATGGCCATTCGCGCGGGCGTGCCGGTCGTGCCCGTGAGCGTGGTGGGCGCGCACCGCATCATGTCCAAGGGCTCGATGGTTATCCGCCCCGGAGAAATCGTCGTCCGTTTCCATCGGGCCGTGGACGCCGCAGCGTACACGCTGGAGCAGCGCGATGAACTGGTGGCCAGGGTCTACGCGCTGGTCTGTTCAGGGCTGCCAGAAGATCAGCAGCCCCGCGAAGACACACGATAGGTTCCTGTGCAGCTAAGACCTCACCATGCCTTTCAGCTTGGCGACCTCAGCCTGCAGATCGCGAACCGCCCTGCGCAGTTCCGGCAGCCGGTTGTAAGCCGCGACGCAGCGCAGCCACAGCTTGTTTTCGATGGCCGGCGACCCCGACCAAGTGCCACTGGGCAGGTCGTGACTGGTGGCGCTTTGCGCGGTGAGGATGACGTTATCGCCGAGCGTCAAATGCCCGGCCAGGGCCGCCTGGCCCGCCAGGATGCAGCCCTTGCCCGTAACGCTGGAGCCTGCCAGCCCCGCCTGCGCGCAGAGCAGGGTATCTTCGCCGACCTCGCTGGCGTGGCCAACCTGAACGAGGTTGTCAATCTTGGTGCCGCGGCGGATGCGCGTCTGGCCCACTGTGGCCCGATCCACGCACGCATTGACCTGCACCTCGACGTCATCCTCCAGCACGGCAGGTCCGGCCTGCTGGATCTTGTACCAGCAGCCGTCGGCTTGGCGGGCGAAGCCGAAGCCATCGCCGCCGACGACGGCACCGTTTTGCAGGATCACGCGGTGCCCGACGCGGCAGTGCTCGCGTACCACCGCATGAGAGTGCGCGAAAAAGTCGTCGCCGATGCGCGCGCCGCGGTAGATGCTGACGAAGCTGTGGAGCACGGCGTTGCGCCCGATTTCGACCTCTTCGTCCACGAAGCAGTACGGGCCGATGTGCCCGCCCGGGCCGATGTGCGCCGAGGGAGCGACAACGGCCGTGGGATGGATGCCAGGGGCATAGCGCGGCGGCCGATAGAACAGTTCGATGGCCCGCGCGAAATCCAGATAGGGATTCCCGGAGCGCAGCGCGGCCATGGGCAAGGGGCCCTCCTCGCGCGAGACCACAATCGCTGAGGCGCGCGTGGTGGCCAGCGTGCGGCGATAGCGCGGGTTGGCCAGAAATGTCAACTGGCCCGGCTCCGCCTCTTCAATGCCCGCTACGCCGGTGATTTCCAGGTTCGCGTCGCCTTCCAACTGGCAGCCCAAGCGGTCTGCTATTTCGCCGAGTTTCATGGCTTCCTCCGGTGCAAGGCATGATACGGAGTCGCGGGTTGGCAGTCGAGAGCGTCAGCGCTCGAGAATGGTCGCCTTCCATCCCCCAAGAGGGTGCCTCATGGTTCCGTTTTTCGGAAGCGTGGGGAGCTGTGCCGTCATTCCTCGAAGAGGCGTGTCTGGCGCGGGGTCGTCGCGGGCTTGCGGCGGGCTATGCCGATGACGCCGAGCACCGTAAGCTCCTCGATGGCCGCGCGCGGAATGAAGATCCGCGTGGTCAGCCCGCTCAGGCCGGGAGGAGTCAAGTACACGCCGCGGTCGAGCAGCTCGAGCAAGTTGTTCGGCAGGAGGCCCTCGATGGTGTCGCCGTTGTCCCGGAACTTCAGCCGCACCCACAAGCCTTCCAGTTTCGGCCGGCTCTGGAAGGCTTTGCGTTCCGGCTCGAAGTTTTCGCCGAACTCGCGCACGAAGTACACGCTGCGCACGTCCGGCAGGGCCACCGGGGCGTGCGTGCCGTCCGGAGTCAACAGGTTGAACTTCTCCTCGGCGCGGAGCTGGGCGGGATTCAGGTAACCACGCAGGCGAGTGCGGTCCTGGAGCAGGACGATGACCTTTTTCAGCGTCGCGGCTGGCGGACGGTTTTTCACAAAGTGAAGGCTCGCAGGCGCAGATTGCGAGTTTCGGAAAAGTATGCTATCCTTCCCTCGCCGGGGCTGTCAAGTGCTTGTGTTTCTTTGGGTTACACCGGGGGTTCAGCCGATTGTCCGAAAAAAAGCAGATCCTCAAATCGGCTTCCATCATTACCCTCGTCACTATCGCCAGCCGGATCTTCGGCTACCTCCGGGACCAGCGCATCGCCCTGCTGCTGGGCACTTCGCCCTTGGCCGACGCTTTCTGGTTGGCCTACAGTATACCCAATCTCCTGCGCCGGCTGGTGGCAGAAGGAGCCATGACGGCTTCTTTCATCCCCGTGTTTACGCGCTACCAGGCCGATCGCACTCCGGAAGAGATCTGGGATTTTGCCAACCGCATGTTCTGGACGCTGGCCGTCACGGTGGCCGCACTGACCGTGCTGGGCATGCTGTTCTCGAGCCAGGTGGTGCACGTGTTCACCATCCTCGACCAGCGGCCGGGGCAGTGGGAATACGCTGTCAAGCTGAATCGCATCGTCTTCCCATACATCTTCTTCATCGCCCTGGCGGCCATGGCCTCGGCGGTGCTGAACTCGTTTCACCTGTTCGGGGTGCCCGCGGCCACGCCCATCCTGCTGAATGTCTCGATCATTGCCTTCTCGGTGGGCGCGGTGTGGCGCTACTTCAACAATCCCGCAGAAGCCCTGGCGGTGGCCGTGCTGGTCGGGGGAGCGCTCCAGTTCCTCATCCAGGTGCCGCTGCTGGTGCGTCAGGGCATGCGGTTTGATTTCGGCGTGTCCCTGAAGCACCCGGGCATCCGTTCGGTGGGCCGGCTGATGCTCCCGGCATTCTTCGGCATCGGCGTGTATCAGGTGAACTTCCTCATCAACCGGGTTTTCATCACGGCGAAAAAGATGCCGACGGGGAGTTTGACCTCGCTGCAATATGCCGATCGGGTGATGGAGCTGGTGCTGGGAGGCTACGCCATTGCCGTGGCGACAGCCATCCTGCCGATGATGTCGCACCAAGCCGCCGCGCACGACTACGAGGCTTTGAAGAAGACCTTTGCTTTCTCCCTGCGCATCGTCAGTTTCATCACCGTGCCCGCGGCGGTCGGGCTGATCATCCTGCGCGAGCCCATCATCGAGATGCTGTTCCAGTACGGCGAATTCCGTGCCGAGTCCACCGAGCTGACCGCGCGCGCGCTGCTGTACTATGCGGTGGGCCTGCCGGCATTTTCCGCCGTCAAGCTGATTGTGCCGGCCTTCTACTCGACGCAGGATACGCGCACTCCGGTGCGGGTGGCCGCCTACGCGCTGGTGCTTAACATCCTGCTGAACCTGCTCTTTCTGAGCTTCTTCTTCGAGACCTTCGGCAACGGTGGGCCGGCACTGGCCACCTCGCTCGCCGCCGTGATGAATTTCTTCATGCTGTTTGTGATTTTCCGGCAGCGCTTTGGGCGCCTGGGGACGGTGCAGATTCTGCTGTCGCTGTTCAAAATCTGCGTATGCTCGGCCCTGATGGGCGCGGTGTGCTACGGGGCCCTGCAGTACGCGGGCTTCGACGCCTACCGGAGCTTCGTGGCCCGGCTGGCGGTGTTCGTTGGACTGATCCTAGCAGCCACGCTGATCTACCTGGCTCTGGCCTGGGTGCTGCGCTGCGAAGAGCTGGAGGAAGTCTACGGCATCGCCACTCGCCGGGAAAAAGAGCCGCCGTTTGCGAGGAGAGCTTAGCGTGGAAGCGCTGCTGCGCAGCTTTCTGACCTATCAGCGGGTCGAAAAAGGCTTGGCGGAAAACACGGTGGCCGCCTACGGGCGCGACCTGCGCAAGTTCGCCGCGTGGGCGGCCAAGAACGGCCGAGAGCCGGAAGCCATCACGCGGGACGACATCGTGGACTTCCTCGGCAGCCTGTACCGGCTGAAGCTGGACAGCCGCAGCGTGGCGCGCCACCTGGTTACTTTGCGGAATTTCTTCCGCTTTGCTCTGAACGAAGGGGCCGTCCGGCGCGACCCCACGCTGAACATCGAATCGCCGAAGGTCTGGAAATCGCTGCCCGGCTTTCTGTCCCTGGCCGAAGTGGATCGGCTGCTGGCCTTGCCCGACGCATCTACGCCGCTCGGGCTGCGCGATAAGGCCATGCTCGAACTGCTGTACTCCACCGGGCTGCGCGTTTCCGAGCTGGTCGGCGTGCGTTTGGGCGATCTGGATCGTCACTCCGGGTGCCTGCGCTGCACGGGCAAGGGCAACAAGGAGCGGCTGGTGCCGGTGGGGCGCAAGGCCCTGGCGGCCATCGAAGAATACCTGCGCGAGGGCCGCCCGGCGCTACTCACTGGGCGCGGTGCGGCTCCGACCTGGCTGTTTGTCAACCGGCGCGGCGGCAAGCTGAGCCGCGTCGGCTTCTGGAAGATTCTGCGCGGCTACGGCCGGCAAGCCGGCTTGGCTCGCAAGCTCAGCCCGCACAAGCTGCGCCACAGCTTTGCGACTCACCTGCTCGAGCGCGGCGCCGATCTGCGGTCGGTGCAGTTGATGCTGGGCCACGCGGATATCTCCACGACGCAGATTTACACGCACGTGATCCAGGAGCGCTTGAAGCAGATCTACCGGGCGCATCACCCGCGCGCCTGACGCGCCCGGACGCCAAGCGACACGTCGTAATGACGCGGGAAGGGAAGAAAGCACGCCATGCCTGACTACATGTTCCTGCTCGAGAGCCGGCTTTCCCCCGAACAGCGCGCGGCGCTGGTGCGCGTTCAGGAAATCGCCCAGGGACAGGGAACCAACGTCTATCTGAGCGGCGGAGCGGTGCGCGACCTGATTACCGGACTGCCCATCCGCGACCTGGACTTCACCGTCGAGGGCAACCCGGCGCGCATCGCCCGCGAACTGGAAAAGGGCGGGGCGCGGTTGCGCAGCGAAGACGAGCGTTTGCGCCACATCGAAGTGCTCTTCCACGGAGACGTAGACGGCAGCTTGGCCGCCGCGCGCGATGAATACTACGCGCGGCCCGGCTCCCGCCCCGAAATGCGCTGGTCCACCATCATCGAAGACCTCCGCCGGCGCGACTTCTCCTGCAACGCCATCGCCCTTTCCCTCAATCTGGCTTCGCGCGGCCTGCTGCTCGACCCCACCAACGGCCTCGCCGACCTGGAAAAACGCGAGGTTCGTCTGCTCAGCATGCATGGATTCACGAACCAGCCGGCGCGCCTGTTGCGCGTGCTGCGCTACCAGGTGCGGCTGGACTTTGCCATCGAGGCGCGCACCAAGGAATGGTTTGCGCTGGCGCTGGAACGCGACCTGCACCACGCCATGGCCCCGGAAGACATCGGCCGCGAGTTGCGCCAGCTCGGCCGGGAAGACCGCCCCGGGGCCATCCTGAAAGCGTGGGCCGCGCACGGCCTGCTGGAAGCGATCCACGAGCGGCTGGGCCGCCGCGGCGCCGATTACCACGGTCTGGCCAAACTGATGAAGACGCGCGAAGCCATGGTTTCGGCCGGCTACCGCCAGCTCATCGGCGATACGGTTCTGCCCCGGATGTTCGCTCCGGTGGCTTACTACGTCTTCGCCAAGCTCACCCCGCGCGAGCGCAACGCACTGCTCAGCCGCACCGGCTTCCGCAGCGCAGAGATCGAGCAGGTGGCCTCGTTCGAAGAGGGAGCGCGCAAGGCCGTCCGGCTGCTGTCCACTCGCCAGATGGAAAAGCCGCGCGAGGCCTACCATTACCTGGAAAAACTCCCGCTCAGTTGGCTGGCCTTTATTCAGGCGGAGTTCCCCAAGCCGCGCGTGCTGAACAAAATCCGCAACTTCCTCTACAAATGGAAGCCGCTGCGCGCCGCCCTGCCGGTGGCCGAGCTGGATGCCCTGGGGCTTCCCCGCGGGCCGAAGTTCGACCGCGTCCTGGAAAGCTTCTTCGACCTCCAACTGGCGGGAAAGGGCAAGACGCCGGAAGAACGCACCAAGCTGCTCAGGAAGCTGGCCGGGATCAAGCCACCGGCCAAGAAGAAAGAGAAGAAAGAAAAAGAAAAGAAAAAAGCGGCCAGGAAGGAAAAACCAAAGGCAGAGCACCGCGCGGCCCCAACGCCGCCGGCGGAGCCTGCTGTGCCTCTTGCACCTCCGGCCAGGCCCCCGGCGGAAAAGCCTGCGGCTCCGCCGCCTCAAGCTGAGCCCGCCAAGCCGGCGAGAAAACCAGTCCCCAAGAAGCGGATGCGCCCGGCCAAAAAAAGACGCCGATGAAAGGCAGGCACAAGAGAGAAAAGATCACGCTCTGTTCTGCAGGACAACAGCCTGTCCTTTTCTCCTTCACCCTGTCGTGACAACGGATCAGCCCGTCACTGAGCTGCGCACACTTCTCGAGGGGCGCGGCGCCCTGCCGGCAGCGCGTCTGCGCGACTGGATGGCTTCCGATGACCGGGAAGTGCTGGGCGCGGTAGCTCGGCTCCTGCGCGAGCACGCCGACCGGCTCGACGCGGCGATAACCGCTGACGAGCTGGCAGGGTTCGCTGTGCGCTACTACCGTCGCTGCCTGGCGGAGGATTCCGGCGGGGAATTCGCGGAGACGCGCGAGCAGGCCGCGCAGAGCCTCTGGCAGTGGTACGTGGCTCTCGCGGCGCAGGAGCCCGTGCCGCAGGCCGTGCTCGACGCGCTGCGCAGGTTGCTAGCCGAACTGCTCTGCCAAGGCGACGCGGAGCTGAGCCGCGTGCTCGTGTCCTCCTGCCTGGAGCATCTGTTTGAAAGCCGCCGCATCGCCCTGAGTTTCGTCGCCTGGTACGACGACCCCGCCCTGCGCCCGGCCTACGAGCAGGCGCTGGCCTGGGGCAGCGCCTTCTGGGAGCGAAACTAGTCTGCTAGAATGCGGCTGGCATGGCCGCTCCCCGGTTTGTTCACCTGCATCTGCACACCGACTATAGTCTTCTCGACGGCGCCTGCGAGATCACCGAGCTGGTCAGCGAAGCGGCGCGGCGGGGCATGCCCGCGGTGGCCGTCACCGACCACGGGAACCTGTTTGCGGCCGAGTATTTCTTCCACGAGGCCACTACGCGCGGCGTCCAACCCATCATCGGCTGCGAAGTGTACGTAGCTCGCGGCAGCCGGCTCGACCGCGGCACCGAAACCCCGGGCGACGCCCCGGGCGCCGGCCGCTCGAATCACCTGCTGCTGCTTTGCGAGAACAACGAGGGCTATCGCAACCTGATCAAGCTGGTCTCCGCCGGGTTCCTGGAAGGCTTCTACTACAAGCCGCGGATTGACTACGAGTTGCTCAGCCGGCACTCGCGCGGGCTCATTGCGCTTTCCGCCTGCCTGCGTGGGGAAGTGGCAGACAACCTGGTCGCCGAACGCTACGAGCAGGCGCGCGAGACGGCTTACCGGCTGCGCGACATCTTCGGCAAGGGCAACTTCTTCCTCGAAGTGCAGGACCAGGGCATCGAAATCGAGCAGCGCGTCAATCAGGACCTCGTCCGCCTGTCGAAGGAGACCGGCATCCCACTGGTGGTCACCAACGACTGCCACTACCTGAGCCGCGCCGACGCCCGCGCCCAGGAAGTGCTGTTGTGCATCCAGACCGGCAAGACGATGAGCGACTCCGCACGGATGCGCTTTGCCACCGACCAGTTCTACTTCAAGACGGCCGCGGAGATGGCGCAGGTCTTCCGCGAGCTGCCCGAGGCCCTTGAACGCACCGTGCAGATTGCCGACCGCTGCAGCGTCAAAATCGAGCGCATTGCCAATCCCTTCCCCGAGTTCCGGGTGCCGGAAGGCCATACTACGGAGAGCTACTTCGAGCAGGTGGCCCGCGAAGGATTCGCCCGCCGCCTCCCGCACCTGGAGGGCCTGGCCCGCGAAGGCCGGCTGCGCCAGCCGCTGGCCGCCTACGAGCAGCGGCTGACCGATGAAATCCGCATGATCCGGCAGATGCGCTTTGCGGGTTATTTCCTGATTGTATGGGATTTTATTCACTACGCCAGGGCGCAGGGTGTGCCGGTGGGCCCGGGACGCGGCTCAGCCGCGGGCAGCCTGGTCAGTTACGCGCTGGGGATCACCGACGTGGACCCCCTGCAGTACGGGCTGCTGTTCGAGCGCTTCCTGAATCCGGAGCGTCTGACGCTGCCGGACATTGACATTGATTTCTGCATGCGGCGGCGTGGCGAGGTGATCGAATACGTGACGCAGCGTTACGGCCGGGAAAACGTCGCGCAGATCATCACCTTCGGCACCATGGCGGCCAAGGCAGCCCTCAAGGACGTGGGGCGCGCTCTGGATATGCCTTACGGGGAGGTGGACCGCTTGGCCAAGCTCGTGCCGCCGCAGTTGAACATCACGCTCGAGGACGCCCTGAAGCAGTCGGCGCAACTGCGTCAGGCGGCCGAGCGCGACGAGCGCGTCAAAGAGCTGATCGAAATTGCCCTGCGCTTGGAAGGCTTGGCGCGCCACGCCTCGACGCACGCCGCCGGCGTAGTGATTTCCCCGCAGCCGCTCACCGAATTTGTGCCCCTGTACCGCACGAACCGCGACGAAATCATCACCCAGTACGACATGAACGCGCTCGAGCGCATCGGCCTGCTGAAGATGGATTTTCTCGGCCTGCGGACGCTCACCATTCTCGACGACACGGTCCGGCTGATTCGGCAGAACCGCGGGGTCACCCTGACCCTCGAGGACATCCCCTTGGACGACCCGGAAACCTACCAACTGTTCTCCCGCAGCGATACCAGCGGCATTTTCCAGTTTGAGTCGCACGGCATGCGCGAGATTCTTCGGCGCTACCAGCCCACGCGTCTGGAAGACCTGACCGCGTTGAATGCCCTGTACCGACCGGGGCCGCTGCAGGGCGGCATGGTCGAAGATTTCATCGAGCGCAAACACGGCCGCCGCAAGGTCAGCTACGAACTGCCCGAGCTGAAGGAGATTCTCGAAGAAACCTACGGAGTGATCATCTACCAGGAACAGGTGATGCAGATCGCCAATCGACTGGCGGGCTTCTCCCTGGGCGAAGCCGACATCCTGCGGCGAGCCATGGGCAAGAAGAAAAAGGAAGA
>Ga0209172_10002633_pt1 | contig 30746 bp, 27 predicted proteins | sample LarsenN4metaG_FD_184113 | JGI IMG/M metagenome (GOLD analysis project Ga0209172, IMG submission 184113) | Hot spring sediment bacterial and archeal communities from British Columbia, Canada, to study Microbial Dark Matter (Phase II) - Larsen... ... | reverse complement strand
CGCCCCGCATGTGGTCGGGGTGGCGGCGCTGCTGATCTCGGCCAACCCAGGCCTTTCCGGGCAGGTCGATTCGCTCGAGACCCTGATCGAGCGCAGCGCCTTGCCCAGGACCAGCGCCGAGACCTGCGGCGGGATTCCCGGCAGCCAGGTGCCCAACAACACCTACGGCTGGGGGAGAGTGGACGCCTGGGCGGCGCTGCAGGAGAACGTGCTCTCCCTGCGGGGGGGAGTCTCATCTCAGCAGATCGAGCCCGGCGGCTCCCTGACCTACACCTTCAGCCTGACCCACACCGCCGTCCTGACCCCCACCTCCAACGCGGTGCTGTTCGATCCGCTGCCGGCGGGGGTTACCTTCGTTACTGCCACCCTGCCGCACACCTTCGACGGCAGCAGCGTGCGCTGGGATTTTGTCAGCCTGGGCCCGCTGGAGAGCCACCGGGTGGAGCTGGTGGTGCGCCTGCCGCTGACCGCCAGCGGAACGCTCACCAACTCGGGCTACAGCGCCTGGAGCGACCAGGTCTCCCCCGTGGGTGGAGCCGCGCTCTCCACCCAGGTGGTGCCCTTCAGCCTGGGGCTGCACAAGGCCGCCTCCGCCCAGACCATCCTGCCGGGCGAGCTGCTGACCTACACGCTGACGCTGAGCAACCAACACCCCTTCGCCGCCGCCCACAGCCTGGTGCTCACCGACACCCTGCCGGCCCAGGCCAACTTCGTGAGCGCCACCTCCCCCTTTACCCGGCAGGAGAGGCTGCTGCGCTGGGAGTTCCCCCTGCTGGGGCCTGGCGCCAGCCAGGTGGTGCGCCTGGTGGTGCGCGTCTCACCCAGCGCCCGCGGCGCAATCATCAACCGTCTCTACGCCGCCAGCAGCCGGGAGGCGCCCGTGCCACTGTGGGGCAGTGCGGTGCGCGCCCTGGTGCCCAGCCTGTACCTGCCGTGGCTGGGGAGGGAGCCTTGAAACTCGACTCAATGCTGTAAATGTTGAACAAGGCTGCAATGATCCACAGCCTCATTTATAAATTATGCTTATAGATTTGCAGACTGGTCCGAATACCTTTATCGATTTATACCATTGTAACTATTTGCCAGGTCATCTACTGTAATTGCAGGACTCGATTGGTTATTCACGACAGTTATCGTTACACTATTCGTTGATACAATGTTGGCTGAGCCATACCTGGGTGTCGTTCCACATAATTCTTCTGAGGGGAGATAAAACATGTGGCTCCCATTCTTAGGTATGATCGTATAGTACTAATTGCACCCTTCGAAAACTCCGCTATAGCTTTGTCTTTATCCGTTGCCGACCAATAGGGGCAACTCTGGTTTACCACCACAGTAACCAGCCATTCTGAAGTAATATTGGCAGAGCCAATCCAGTTCGATGGTAATCCTTCCGAGCCAGAGTAGATTGACTGGGTGGCATAGCCAGGGATCTTGTATGTTTTTGTTAATATCGGATTTTCACCAACTTCCGGAGGAAAATATTTAATAGTTGTCCAATTCGGATAACTATCCGTATTTTGAATGTTTATGCTTGTCATCCATCCCCATTGATAGTTCAGTATCACCGTGACATAGGCTTTTTTTGCTCCAGAGGAGAGTGCATTATATGTTTCATATACGGTTGGGATATACGGATTATTAAATTATCTCCCAACCGCTGCTAATTGCTCGCTATTCGATGAGTATATATAGCCGGTATAAACTATCTCATCACTCGGTGGTACATGTAAACGAGAATCGAATACTTGGGATGCGAATGGTGCCAGTTCAAAATATTCAGAGCTTACGAAACAGCTGGGAGAATAATATTGAACATACCCTTTATTAATTGTCGTACTGGTATTCATCAACACCAGGTCGCTGAACCAACCATAATAATCATTCAGCATAACCGGTGCATATAATCTTACTCCCCTTTCCCCCCACCCGCTGTTCTTCGCATCTGCTGCCACGATCCCGTTATAAGCATACGATACATTATGGATCAAGTCTTTATCTGACCTTCGGACGAGAGTTCGGACATTTTCAAAACAAAGGGGAACCTCTACACTATATTGGTCGAACCAAACCGATATAGTGTGAAAGCAAGAGGCTCCCATGGACAAGTTTATCCGTATCTTCGAATTTGCGCAGCAGCTCTTTACCGATGAACATACCGCTCGACAAGCAAGTGTGATTATTGCTGGGATCATGGAAGCCCGCTCGCCCCGTCTGAGCGATATTGCCGCCAAAATGGCGGGGAGTGAAGCCGCAGGTTACAAGCGCATCCAGCGCTTCCTGCAAGACAACGATCCGCGGGAAGCACTCAAAACGCTCTTCAACGAAGAAGCAGAATTTGTGATCGCGGATCCGACGGAGATCGAGCGCCCGCACGCCGACCGACCGAGTATGTGGGTACATTGATGGACGGGCAAACCAAAGGGTTTTGGGTGCCCACTATCCGCTTGAACATGGGCGCCAATCCGCCGCTCTTCTACTACGATGCCGAACGCAAACAGCGCCTGCAGTTGTTTGTCGCACCGCTCAACAAGCCCCAAATCTACCGCCAGGTGTATTACATGGGAGAAGTACGCCTGAACGTGGTTGGCATCTGGCGCTATGGCTTCAGTCAACCCATGTGGATCCTCACCAACATGGAATCCGAAGCGGGCCTGGCTCTCTACCTCCAACGCATGAAAATCGAAATCTGTTTCCGGGATTTCGGGATTTGAAGAGCCTGTTGCACATCCACAAGGTGATGAACAAATCCCAGGCCTACCTCAACAAAATGCTCGCCATGCTCATGCTGGCCTATGCCATTGCCCTGTTCGTGGGGGAAGCCATCCGTGACGTGCAATATGCCCAGGTCATCCCGCATGAATTGAACCTGTTGGCTGTCCCGAAGGTCGATAAACAGTCCCGTTGGTTCCTATATCCAGGCCCTTTCTTGTTGCTCAAGCAGCGCTACCGGTTGCGTCCAAGCGTTTTGCGTCAGATTGTCAAGGCCGCCTTATTGCTTTTCACTCATCTCGTCTTTGCCAATGTCCGATCTCTTATCCGAATATGAGTTAAAAAAAGTATGAGTTACGTCTCCGTCCCAGCCATCAGCATTAAAAAAAAATTTCCCCCACCTCACTTCTGTCTCAGCAAACACGAGGAATTGGCCAGCTTGCCCAGGTCAGGCAGGGACCAGGCGGCTGCTCAACGGTTGTCAGCAGTGCAACCTGCGTTTGGGCATGAGAACCACCCCCTAGGGCCCTACATAGAAATTGTCGAGCAAGATATTCATGCCAGCCGAGGCATCCCAAACTTTGGCATTGGCAAAGCGCACGGCGTAAACATGATTGTATCTGAGGGTAGTAGAGGCGTCGGGCAGCCACAGGCCAACTCGATAATTCCCGGGTGAGATATTCTGCGGCAGGTCGATCGGCAGTGCGATGATGCTCTCCCGTCCTGGCTGCCAGAGGCGGGGATCTACACCGGCAAGGGGAAGTTCATAACGGCTGGCGCCCTGTAAGACCAGGTATGCCGGGCGAGGATTGAACATGGCGGCAAAACCGACATTTCTCAATTTAATATTGATAGTGAAACTGCTGCCGGCTTTAACCGAGCGCGGAATGTAGGCTTCGATTAATTCGAACCGATAGCCCAGTCTGCGGCGGATCTCGGGCATGCAGCCTTGCGCAACCCAGCTATCCAATAGGGTTTTGTTGAAGCCATTGTTCTGAAGAGACCAGTGCATGTTGGCAAGTTGCGTCAAGGCATTGGGGCAATCACTGCGGGGAGAATTGGGCACGCTGGCTTCGCCGCCGACCGGCGTAAACCTGGTATCCAAGTTGACATAATCCCGCCAACACTGGGCTTCCCCTCCCGGATAGCCGTCGCAGTAATCGGTAATTTTCACTCCGGCCGTATTCGATTTGAAGGTGCCATCATCGATTTCATCTTTGAGGAAGGCGTCATCGTGAATCCCGATTCTGGCAAGATTGGACTGGGAATATGCCTGGGCGTCCGTCAACGGACCGCCGTACCAAAGCTGCTTGTACCGGGGGTAACGCAGCATGATCATTCTGTCTTGGGGAACGGCAGCCAATACTGCTTCAAGGACGGCTTTTCTACTGGCAAGGTCACCCATATATTTTGAGCTGTGCCACTCACCCCAGTAGCCGATAAAGCCTGTCTGTACAGCCACGATCACATCTTTATTCTCCTGCAACAGGGGAGCGAGCTGGTTAATATGCTGAAGGACCAATTCAAGGGGGGCATCGGGTTCAGTCTGATTTGGATCCTTGGTGGAGCCGATGCCGGGATAGCCTACATAGACAAACCGGATAACCAGCTTTAAGCCCTTTTTCCTGGCTTCAATAAATGAGTCGTTTACCGTATCCAACCCTATCCCGGATCCTATTGGCTCCAGGAGTCTGCCCCGGTAATCGGTTAAATTAACTCCCTTGCCATCACGCACATCCTTATACTTGTCCAGAAAAAAATAAATCCAGGCCACCGTATCTGTGGGCTGTTTGGCAATTATCTTATGCGCATCCAGTGGCTGATCAACAGGGATCGATGACTGCTTCATGAACCCGCGTTCCGGATTGGGGATGTCTTCATCGAATGGATAAAATAAGATTTTGTCGCCCGGTAGAGGTGGCGGAGGGAGGGGAGGTTCCAAATTCAGGAGCAGAGGAAAGAGGACAGGTGAGGGAGAAATGACTCCACCATTTTCGCGCAGATAAGGCGTGGCCGTAGCATCCGGCGAGGTCTTTCCCCCGGGTGCAGCACCTACACTGGCGGCCGAGAGAAGCAAGCCGAATAAAGCCAGGACCCTCACAGACATGCCCCTGCTCATCCAATCCTTCCTAATAGGATTTAATTGCACTTAGCAAGGTCGCCTTATCTTCAACAGCATCTCAGTTTCTAGTGCCCATGCATTGGACACTTTCTCCAGGGAGAAAGCGCTTTATATCAATTTTAATCGCACTTTTTTCATTTTGACCTAAAATTTTTGTTAAGTTCTCGTTTCGAAATCATTAAAGCAAGATTATGCCTGACTGGGTCTTTCTGGTTCCTCCTGCCAAGGCCAGGCTTCTGACATTGTGTACTTTGTAATTAAATTGACAATTTAGATAATTATTGTACAATAGATTTATTGCGATTGCCGGTGTTATCTCCTTCTCACTATCTATTCCTTGTCGTTCGTTAGGGGTCAAAATAATCTCCTGGCCTCTCTGTCGTCGTCGACGATTCCGCATTCCCCACCAAAGAAGACCACTGCCAGGTAAGTTGACGTTTTTTCATAAAGCCAAACACGCAAATTATTTCGTTGACCATTACTGTATCTCGCCTCGCTTTATGGTTTACCAAGGTGTGTCTCTTAGCCGTAGCTGGCCGATGATCGGCTTTAGCTGAGACCATCGGCCAAACAGAGACAATCTCATGGCAAAGACATTCATTTTCCTGATTACAGTTTCCTCGGCGCTGGGAAGTTCGACCTTATTGCCAGAGATATTTGTGACTCGGATCGCTGACCCTGTCTTGGTCGGAGCAGGCGACATCGCCAACTGTAGTCGGACCCAGGACGAGGCAACCGGAAATCTTCTCGACAGCATTGCAGGCACCGTGGTCACCCTGGGTGACAATGCCTACCCCGATGGAACGTTGACTCAATTCAACAACTGTTACAGTCAAGCCTGGGGTCGCTTCAAGAATCGCACCCGCCCCTCGCCGGGAAACCACGACTACCATACACCCGGCTCGTCTGGCTACTATACCTATTTTGGTCCAGCGGCCTCGCCCCAGGATGTTAACTGTACCAGCAATTGCAAGGGTTACTACTCCTACAACCTGGGGGCGTGGCATGTCATCACCCTCAACAGCGAGATCGACCACAGCACCGGCTCGGTCCAGGTGCAGTGGCTGCGGGCTGACCTGGCTGCCAATGCGAGTAAGTGTACCCTGGCCTACTGGCACAGGCCGCGCTTCAGCTCGGGCAAACACGGCAACAACGCCGGTTTTCAACCGTTCTGGCAGGCGCTCTACGATTATGGAGCCGACGTGGTGCTGAACGCCCACGACCATACCTACGAGCGGTTTGCGCCGCAAAACCCGAGCGGACAGGCTGACCCGAATCGGGGCATCCGCGAGTTCGTCGTGGGCACGGGTGGAGCTGCCCTATATTCCTTCCCCACCGTCCAGCCCAACAGCGAGGTGCGCAACAACACCACCTGGGGCGTGCTGAAGTTAACTCTCCATCCCTCCAGCTACGAATGGAAGTTCATCCCAATCGCTGGGCAGACCTTCACTGATTCGGGCAGCGCCAACTGCATCGATGCCGGTTCGGACCTGATTTTCGCCGATGGCTTCGAGTCAGGTAATTTGTCGGTCTGGTCATCCAGCACAACCGATAGCGGCGATCTCAACGTCCATGGAGCGGCGGCATTGGTCGGCAGCAAGGGGCTGCGGGTGATGATAGACGATAATAACCCCATTTACGTCACCGATGACCGGCCCAACGCCGAGCGGCGCTATCGGGCACGCTTCTACTTCGATCCCAACTCAATCTCGATGGCTAACGGAGATGCTCATTTCCTCTTCAATGGGTATAACGGCACATCCAGAAGGGTACTGCGGGTGGAATTCCACCGATCCTCGGGGAATTATCAAATCAGGGCAGGTTTGCTGAACGACGGCACAGCCTGGTCACAGACCAATCGGTTTACTATAAGCAATGGAGCGCATTTTATCGAACTGGACTGGCGAGCAGCAACCGGAGCCGGCGCAAATAATGGCGGGTTGACCCTGTGGATAGATGGTACTCTACGATCCAACCTGACCGGAGTGGATAATGATACCCGGCGAATAGATCGCATCCGGCTGGGGGCAGTAGCTACGATAGACGCCGGCACTCGCGGGACCTGCTACTTCGATGCCTTCGAGTCGCGGCGGCAGACCTATATTGGGCCAGCGGCCAGCTTGTCGGCGCTAACAATATCTTCGATATATTTACCGAGATATTCCGGGTTTCGTTGATACTCCTGATTTGGTCAAATTAGCGCGCACAATAAAACTATTGGGGCAGCGTACGGCCTCCTGCGTCAAGTGGAAGGAGGTGATGGAAAATTGATGGTTTATAAAAATATGTCAAGGGCAAAATCAATCGGTGATTACCACTCTCTTTAGAAAGCGGTTAAATGAAAGGCATTTGCAAAAGAACGATTATGATCTTGGCCTGTACACTCCTGGCAGTGGTGTTGATACATCCAGGGCCAGCGGCAACCACATACGCTAAACAAAGGGCACAACCCTGGTTTCCAGAAAAGATGAGGGAACAGGTCAAGTATCTCAGCAGTGAGCCTATGATGTTGGGTGCAGACACTCTGGGCATAAAGACAATCGAAGGCAAGGATATAAGCATAAGCGGCAGCCCACCAGCCAAGCGTGGGCACAGCCGGGTGGATGATGTACCCATCGGCGGGAAGCCATTACCTGAACTTTGAGGTAACTTGTGTGGCCTACTCCAGTTCTAACAGTGGTGCCAATTGGACGCTACCAGTCGTAATGCCTCAATTGAAAGAATCTAGCTTTTGCAGCGATCCGGTGCTGGCATATGCCTCGGATGGCAGCCGGGTTTACTACGCCTATATGGACATTAAGTCTTTCTTTGAGGAAACAGAAACCACCTTCACCATCATCGACGACTGGGACATTGTGGTCAGTTTCTCAGACGACAACGGAAAGACCTGGGCGGGCCCGGTCGTAGCGCTGGACGGCAATCCGACAAGCACCGCTTTCGATATCAATACGGGCGAGATCATCGCATTCGACCCGGGTTTCCTGTATGACAAGCCCTAGATTGCTACCTCTCTGGAATCTGCCCAGAAGGATTGGGCGTACGTCACTGCCACCCGTTTCGATAATTTCGAATCCTTTGACTGCCACATCAACTTTGCCCGATCAATGGACAAAAGCGCAACATAGGAGGCTCCAGTATTGCTGGACGAAAGCTCGGGCGGATGCGGGAATCTGGTTGTTGTACAGGGTTCCCGGCCCAGCGGAGGGAAGGGCGGTAATGTGCTGGCGGCCTGGTACAATTCCGGCTCGGATGGCTGGCTTGACGGAGGATTTGAGATCCGCACCAGCCTCTCCACCAATTACGGGGCGACATGGGGCAATATCGTAACCGCTGCAATGGATTCCTATGAGGCGCCGTTCTGGTTGGGTCCGGAGAATTTCTACCACCGCTGGTGGGGTGTGATGTTCCGAGATGTGGAGATTGAGGGCGGGGGCGCGGCTCATATCGCCTACGCACACGACCCAGCAGCAAATCCACTCCCTGGTTTCTCCGACACTCCAGAGGATGGCGATGTCCGCTACATCACCAGCTCTGGCCAGCCATATAATAATTGGTCAGCGCCGATCACTGTCAACGACGATGGAATGGTGAGAGCCCAGGGCTGGGTTACGTTGGAAACCCAGACAAAGAACAAAGCCACAACCGTATATCTCTTCTGGGAGGACCACCGCTTATCTACCGAATTTCCAACAGTGTTCCCCAGCTCCCCGAACCTGTACTATGATATCTTCTCCGCAAAGAAGGGTCCCAACGGTTCAGGCTGGTCCTCAAACCAGCGCGTCTCCGATGCCTCTTCCATTGTCGACTATGTCTTCATCGGCGACAACTTCGACCTGACTGCCAACAACGCGATGGTCTTTGGGATCTGGACAGACCGAAGGGACAAAAATGATATCTTTGACCTTGAAGATGACGTGTTTGGCAGTTGGAAATTGAAGTAGAGTTTCGCCGCGTATCACTTCTGTCTCAGCAAACGCGAGGAATTGGCAAGTATGCCCAGGTCGGGCAGGGACTGGGCGGCGGCGGCGAAGATGGGCGGCAGGTAGCCGAAGGCCGCCAGGCCGATGCCAGCCAGGTTGTACAGGGCGGTAAAGGCCAAGTTGGCCTGCACCACGCGCAGGGTGCGCCGGGCGATGCGCAGCGCCTGCGGCACCAGCGCCCAGTCGTCGCGCAGCAGGGCGACGTGGGCGGCCTCGACGGCCACGTCGCTGCCAGCGGCACCCAGGGCGATGCCCACGTCAGCCTGGGCCAGGGCAGGGGCGTCGTTCACCCCGTCGCCCACCATGACCACGGTATGCCCAGCGGCCTGGTAGCGGCGCACGATCTCAATCTTGTCCTCCGGCAACAGGCCGGCCCGGTACGGCAGGTTCCCATCTTCTTGTATCTGGCGCGCCAGCTCCGCCGCGCTGTGTTCGTGGTCGCCGGTCAGCAGCTCGATGCGGCGGATGCCCAGCGCCCGCAGCTCGGCCAGGGCACGCGGCACCTCCGGGCGCAGGGTGTCGCAGGCTGCCAGCAGCCCGGCCAGCCTGCCGTCCAGCGCCACATAGAGCAGCGAGCGGCCGCGCGCTTCCAGGTCTTCTATCAGCGCCGCAGCGCGGCCATTTTCCCCGCTTATCACGGCCTCCAAATCCGGCTGCACTGCCAGCAGCCTGCGGCTCCCCACCATTACGTTTAGACCGTCGACCTGGGCTTGCACGCCCAACCCGGGCAGGGCGGCGAAGCCCTCTGGCTCCAGCAGGGGCAGGCCGCGCCGGCGGGCTTCCTGGCGCACGGCCTCGGCCAGCGGGTGCTCCGAATAGCGCTCCGCCGAAGCGGCCAGTTGCAGCAGGCGCGCTTCAGCCTCCCCATCCCGCGCTTCCTGTCCATCCAGCACCACCACCTCGCTGATGCGTGGTCGGCCCAGGGTGAGCGTGCCGGTCTTGTCGATCAGAAACACGTCCGCGTGGGCCAGTGCCTCCAGGTATCTGCCGCCCTTGATCAGCAGCCCGCGCCGGGCGCCGGCGCCGATCGAGGCCAGCATGGCGATCGGCGTGGCCAGGGCAAAGGAGCAGGAACAGGCCACCACCAACACCGCCGCAGCAGCCAGCGGGTCACGACTCAGCAGCAGGGTCAGCCCGGCGATGCCGGCCACGATGGGCAGGTAATAGCCGGAGAAGCGGTCGGCCAGGCGCTGCACCCGGGCGCGCTGGGCCTCGGCTTCCTCCACCATGCGGATCACGCGCCCGAAGGTGGTGTCCGGGCCAACGCGGGTGGCGCGCACCCGCAGGCTGCCCATGCGCACCAGGCTAGCGGCGTAGACCTGGCTACCCGGCCCGGCTTCCACCGGCATGGCCTCGCCGGTCAGGGTGGCCTGGTCTACACTGGCCTGCCCGGCGATCACTTCCCCATCCACCGGCACCTTCTCGCCCGGGCGGACGACGACCACCTGCCCCGGTTGGACGGCCTCCAATGGCAGCTCGATCTCTTCCCTGTCCTGTTCCACGCGGGCGGTCTGGGGGGCCAGCGCGGCCAGGCCCTTCACCGCCCGGCGCGCCCGCTCAGTGGTGAATCGCTCGGCATAGTCGCCCACCTGCATGAAGAGCACCACCACGGCTGCGGTGGCCCACTCGCCCACTGCCAGGGCGGCGATCGCCCCCAGGGTCATCAGGCTGTGGGCGATCACCTGGCCTTTCAGCGCTGCCCGCAGCACGTTGCGGAAGACCGGGTAGCCGCCCGCCAGCACCAGCACCAGGCCGATCGCCCAGGGCACCCGGCGGGTCAGCGCTGCGAACAGCCCCAGCCACTCGCCGGCCACCACCACGAACAGCACCGCCCCAAAGGCCAGCCCCAGGAAGGCCAGCACCGGCCTGGCGAAGCGCTGGTAGAAGGCCTCCCCGGCTTGGGAGGCCGGTTGCAGGGGTACGGAATAGCCTGCCTGCCGCACGGCCAGGCCCAGCTCCGGCAGGCCTACCCGAGAGGGATCCAGGCGAACGACGGCCTTCTCGGCAGCCAGGAAGACCTCCACCGCTTCGACCCCAGGCAGGGCGGCGATGGCCCGCCGCACGTGGCCCGTGCACTCGGCGCAGTCCATGCCCTGGATGGGGACCTCAACCGTTTCCAGCGTGGGCATGCTCAAACTCTATCCTTTACGGCATATCGGACGCATTCGTAGATGCCGCGCGCCGCCTCGGCGAGCAGCTCGTCCGCCAGTTGCAGCATCGCGGAGACGCGCTCGTCGCTGAGCCGGTAATAGACAGACCGGCCGCGCTGCTCCCTGGCGACCAGCCCACAATCGTGCAGACAGGCCAGGTGGTTGGACACGTTGGACTGGCTGAGCCCGGTGGCGGCGACGATCTCAGAGACCGCCAGCGGGCTGTCACGCAGCGCCTCGACGATCGAGAGACGCGAGGGATCGGCGAAACCATTGAAGAACTTGGCCTTCAGGCCGATGGCCTGGACTGCAGGAGGACTGAACATGGCATGTGCTCCGTGATTTCATTATATATTTATATTATTATTTGATGATATTTATATCTCAACAATAACCCCCTGTCAAGTTCCATTGAGTAGCGTTAATCAAAACCGTTAATGAAAGTACGATTTTTATGGGTAGTGGGTGGACATACACCCACTACCCCCAAAAGCGGTTAATATTCCGATTGTGACATTGTCAAACCATGGTGTTACACATTGACTGTTTCTTCAATTTTCGATCCAGCCATCAGCAGGCCGAGCTCGGCGCGCGTCACCGTCTCGGGATCGACCACGGCCACGATCTGTCCGCGGTACATCACGGCGATACGGTCAGCCAGGGAGAGGATCTCATCCAATTCGACGGATACCAGCAGCACCCCCACTCCCTTGTCACGCATATCGACGATCTGGCGGTGGATGTATTCGATAGAGCCAACGTCCAGGCCGCGCGTGGGCTGGTTGGCGATCAGCAGGCGGACGGGCCGGCTGAGCTCGCGCGCCACGATCACCTTCTGCTGGTTGCCGCCCGAAAGGTTGCTCGCCGGCACCAGCGGGCCGGGGGCGCGCACGTCGAAGCGCTCGATCAGCCGCAATGCGTTCTCGATCACCGCCTGCTGGTCGCGCTGCAATCCCCGGGCGAAAGGCGGTTGGTAATATGTGCACAGCACTTCATTGTCGGCGATGGAGTAAGGCAGCACCAGGCCATGCTTCTGGCGGTCCTCGGGGATGTGGGCCATCCCATTTTCGATCAGGGGACGCGGGTTCATCATCGCCACGTACTCTCCGGCCAGCTTCACCTGCCCCTTCTGGTAGGCGCGCAAGCCGGTCAGGGATTCCACCAGCTCAGTCTGTCCATTGCCCTGCACCCCGGCGATCCCCAGGATTTCACCGCTGCGCACCTGGAAGGAAATGTCTCGCAGCACGTCAACGCCGCGCTCGTCCTTCACCGACAGCCCTTCTACCTCCAGCACGACCTCACCGGGGTTGGCAGGCCCCTTGTCCACCTGCAGCAGCACCTCCCGGCCCACCATCATCGAAGCTAGCTTATGTTCGTCGCTCTCGGCAGGGGTGGTGGTGCCGACCACCTGGCCACGCCGCATCACCGTGATGCGATCGGCGACTGCCAGCACCTCTTTTAGCTTGTGGGTGATGAAGATGATCGACACGCCACGCTCGGTGAGCTGGCGCATGATGCGGAACAAGTCGTCCACTTCCTGCGGAATGAGCACAGCGGTAGGTTCATCCAGTACCAGGATGCGGGCCTCCCGATACAGCGCCTTCAGGATTTCCACCCGCTGTTGGACACCCACCGGCAGGTTCTCGATCACCGCATCCGGGTCCACCTCCAGGCCATAATCCTGGGAAAGCTTGCGGATGTGCTGGCGAGCGTTGCGCAGGTCCAGGGAAGGGCCACGCGTGACCTCCTGGCCCAGGATGATGTTCTCTGTAACCGTGAAGACCGGCACCAGCATGAAGTGCTGGTGGACCATGCCGATGCCAAGTTGGATGGCGTCGTGCGGGCTGTGAATCTCGACCGGGTGCAGCTCATTGCTATGGTCGATGCCAAGGGCGATCTGGCCTTCATCCTGGCTGTACAGGCCGTAGATGATGTTCATCAGGGTGGTCTTTCCGGCCCCGTTCTCTCCCAGCAGGGCGTGAATCTCTCCCTTGCGCAGATCGAAGTTCACATGGTCGTTGGCCAGCACCCCCGGAAATCGTTTGGTGATGTTGCGCGCCTCGAGCGCGATCGTGTTGTCCATGGGTCATTCCTTCTCGTAGGGGACGCCATCCGCCGCTGGCGGCCGGGCACGGCCCACGAAGCCTGCCAGCACCACGATCGTCAGCAGGTAGGGCAGCATACCGATGAACTGGTGCGGGATCATGACCCTGCCGAAGAATTGAAGCTGGGTCTGCAGGGCCGAGGCGAAGCCAAACAGCAGGGCTGCCCCCCAGGCTCCTAACGGCGTCCACTTGCCGAAGATCATCACCGCCAGGGCCACGAACCCGCGCCCGTTGGTCATAGCCCGCTCGAAGGAACCCACCGCTTCCAGGGTGAGGAAAGCCCCCGCCAGACCCGCCAGGGCTCCACCCAGGACCACGTTTACATACCGAATCATATAGACGTTAATCCCGACCGTATCGGCCGCGCGCGGGTGCTCGCCCACCGCGCGGGTGCGCAGCCCCCAGCGGGTGTGGAAAAGCACATAGTGCACCACGAACACCAGTAAGATCGTGATGTAGGTGATCGGCGGGTTATTGAACAACACCGGGCCGATCAAAGGGATGTCCGCTAGCGGGCCGAGCGGGATAGGTAGGAGCTTGCCCTTGGTGACCAGCCCGGCGGTGTAGAAATAACCGGTCAGGCCCAGGGCCAGAATGTTAATCACCGTCCCGCCGATGATCTGGTCGATTTTCAAGGTGACCGACATGAAAGCGTGCGCCAGGCCCAGGATGGCTCCTGTAAGCACACCCGCCAGCACCGCCAGGAGCAGGCTTCCGGTCCACACGTTGAACAAGAATCCGATGAATGCCGAGAGCAACATCTGGCCTTCGATGCCGATGTTGATCACCGCAGCTCGCTCGCCCAGCAGCCCGCACAGTGCGCCCAGCACCAGGGGCGTGGCCTGGCGCACGCTGGAAGCCAGCACCGCTTCCGTCACTCTCGGGTTGGTGGTATATCCCCACCCAATCACCACCGCCAGCCCCAGGCCGATGAGCAGAGCAGTGCCCCAACGGCGCAAGAAGCACTTGAGTCTCTCCAGGGCGAAGTTCTGTCTCATCTTCTGCCCCTCATTGCTTACCCCAACCGGTGGACAACTTGACCCCTTCCTCGATTGCCACCCGTGTGCGCAGCAGCCAGCGCACGATCAACTCGGCAGCCACGAAGAACAGGATCAGCGCCTGGATAACGTCGGTGATCTCCTTGGCCACTCCGGCGCTGAACTGCATCTGGCTTGAGCCGGCCTTCATGGCCCCAACCAACAGCGAAGCCGGGATCACACCGAAGGGGTGCGTCCGGCCCAGCAGTGCGATGGTGATGCCGTCGAAACCCAGCCCGACGTTGAAACCTGGCTGGTAGCGACCGACAACTCCCTGGGTCTCGATGGCCCCGCCGATACCCGCCAGCAGCGCGCTCAACACCATGGTCAGGATCAGCGTGCGGGCCACCCGGATGCCGGCGTAGCGCGCCGCATTCGGGTTTAACCCCACCGTGCGAATCTCGAAGCCAATCGTCGTACGCCACAACATCCACCACACCACCCCGCTGACCAGCAGGGCGATGATAAAGCCAACCGGGAGGTTCCCGATCGCCGGTATGCGGGCCGTATCCAGGATCGGTGGGGTACGAGCGACGATGTTGCCAGGCGAGGTGTCTTTAAACGGACCGTCTGCCAGATAATCGGTGATGTTGATGGCAACGTAATTCAACATGATGGTGGTGATTACCTCATGCGCCCCGGTGTACGTCTTCAAGGCGCCTGGGATGGCCCCATACAGCGCTCCGGCGAGCGCCCCGGCGAGCAAGGCTAATGGCGCATGGATGTACGCCGGCAGCCCGCTGACCTTGAAGCCAATGATTGCCGCGGTCATTGCGCCTAAGAGCAACTGCCCCTGAGCGCCGATGTTGAACATCCCGGCCTTGAAGGCGAAAGCCACCGCCAGGCCGCTGAACATCAGGGGAGTGGCCTTCTCCAGGGTGCGCCCCAGGGCGGCGCTGCTGCCAAATGATCCCTGAAATAAGGCAGCATAGGCTCGGATGGGAGACGCCCCGCTGACAAGCAGGATGACTGCGCCAACAATTCCTGCCAACAGCACAGCCAGTACCGGCACGCTGATAGCACGCCAGATACCCTTCCCCAGGGAAGCCACCCGGCGCGAAGTAAAGAGTAGTTCACGTTTGTTGACCATGAGATCGAGAACCCCATTTCAGGAGTAAATACCCGCCGCCAGGGTTGCATCTCTCCATCTTCCTCCTGGCGTAACATTAAATTATAACAAAAAGAGGACGTGCAGCATCCCCTGTTTCGCCGCACGTCCCGGATCACATCCCTACTTTGGCCAGCCTATCCACCCGGCGAGTAACCGGTGGAGATACTGCCATCCTTCAAGCCCTTGTCGATCTCCTCGAGCTTGGTCTTGACGTCGGCGGGCACCTTGCTATCGAAATCGTGGAAAGGAGCCAGTCCGACAGGGCCGACGAAGTTGCCAGACGGGAAGCTTCCTTCCTTGGCAGCTTTCACCAGGTCGAATACTCCCGGCGTAAGCAGCTTCATGGCGCTAGAAACCAGACAGGCGTGGGCCTCAGGAACAGTCTCCCACTGGTCGGTATCGACGCCGATGCAGTACAACCCAGGGTTGCCGGCGGTCTCTATCAATGCGCCGTTGCCGGTCTTACCGCCGGCGCCAAAGATCACATCGGCGCCCTGGTCGATGGCCTGCTTGGCGGTGGTGGCGCCCCACTCCGGATCGGTGAAGGCCACGTCCAGGCCGCCGGGGTGGTAGGTGGAAATCACGTTAATATCCGGCTTGATGTACTTGGCGCCGGCTTCATAGCCCTCCTTGAAGGCCACTACCGGCGGGACCAGGTCTGTACCAAGCACTGCGGCGATGGTGCCGGACTGAGTGAGCATGGCTGCCAGCGCACCTGCCAGGAAGCCAGACTTGTCCTCGCTGAAGATCAGGCCGGCCAGGTTGGGCTTCTCACTGCCCGGGGCCTGAAACTGGTCTACGCCAATGAACTTGACGTCTGGATACTTATCGGCGGCCTCGACGGTAGCCTGGCCCAGGGCAAAGCCAACGGTCACGATCACATCATAGCCCTGATCGGCGAACAAACCGATGTTGGTGGCGTAATCCTTGGCATCCTTGGTCTCGATGAAATCCACCTTGGCTCCCAGTTCCGCCTCGGCTCGCTTGACGCCCTCCCAGGATGACTGGTTGAACGACTTGTCATCGACCTCGCCTACATCGGTCACCAGGCCAACGCAAAATACCTCTTCTGACTTGCAGTCTGCCTCAGCGGCTTGGGGTTGGCAGGCAGCCAAAAGGATCGCGGCCAAGATAAGGATGACCAGCAGCACATAAGATTTTCTTGACATTTTCTCCTCCATAGTTAGAGAGAATGGTTAACACTGGACTTGGGTTGAGTAAAAGGAAGTGGAGAGCTTGTACGATATCTTATCGATCGAAGTACCTCCTTGATGGATAAGATGTGTACCAAATCCTGGGTATTCAACACCCGGGAATTACCTGTAAATAATTCCTGTGGTAAGTTTAGCACGAACCGGTGCTAAAAGCAATGAGTCTTTAGAGTTTGGGCGCACTAAAAAAGCAATTGTGTATCGCCACAGGGAAGTGCGGGTTAGCAGCTAGCGGTATTCCCCGCTTTGGGGGTCCACACCACTATCGATAAAACCATCCAATAGATCCGCAAGCATAGCCTGTACCATGCGCTGCCTGCCCGGGCTCAGCAGGAGCGGATTGACTTCGTCCAAGCTGATGGGCAGCTCGATTTCATGCCCACCTTCTCCATTCATCAGTCGCGGCCAGACTTGCTGTAGAGCCTGGGCAATGTCGCCGGGATTGATCGAAGCCACCCAATGATCGCCCAACCCGGGCGGTGCCGCGCCGTCGCCGATCAGGTTGTAGCCAGATTCGGCCAGCCTGGAGAGTAAATCGGGATTGGCTACCGCCGATTGGACGTATACGGTCTTCACCTGCCACTCGGCGAAACTGTCCAGGATGCTCTCCCAGTCCGCAGGCCTCGCATCGACGATCGTTTCTCCGTACATGGGGTAACCCGGGATCGGAAATGGCGGATAAACCGGCCGGCACAACCCGCAGAAGTAGAAAACCCCGTTTGTAAAGCCATGCCGGGCCGCCTTGCCGGCGACGGTGCCGGCTTCGCTGATCACACCCACCCGCCAGTCAGGGGTGATGGCTGCCGCCAGGTAACCAGCCGTGAAGCCGAGCAGGTCGGGACGGGCTGCCAGAGCCTCCATCCAGCTCAGGTTGGGGACGGCTTGCAGGCCGGATATTTGCACAGCCAGGAATTGGACCCGGGGCGCGGCAGCCGCCAGGCCAGCCACGCCTGGGTCGGGCGGCATAGTTACGACCAGTTGTATATCGCTGTTCAGGTCAGCAGCGCCGAGCGCCTGGAGCTCGCGAAGTTGAAGCCCACTACCTTCCGCCAGGGCAGCCAGCACAGGCCGGACGACCGAAACGAGCTGTGGATCGGCGCCCGCGGGCACAAGGAAGATCGCCTGCCTGGGGGTGGACGTGAATATGGGCGTGGGAAGCGACGTGGCGGGAACAGTGGGGTCTGGAGTGGATGGGAATGGGCTGGGTGTAGCTGTGCGCCCGGAAGAAGAAGATAATCCACAGGCTGCCAGGGACAACGCCAGCAGGCAGAAGGAGAGTGGCTTCCAGAAGGATTGAGGCATCGCAGGCAACATGAGAATCCGCCCAATGGATTCGGAATCCGCCAGGGGTTGGGGGCGGCATAGGCAAGTACAATTTTACTACTGGCCTCCGCCGCTCACACTCCAAAAAACCGAAGGGCTTACGCAATTGGTCGAAATATGGTCATTTTTCCGTTCAATTTAACATCTATGCGAAAATGAGAAAAACCTCCCAATTTTCGGATAGGTTCTTAGTAACTCCTGTATAATTGGTCTCATGATCGAGCTGAACATTTCAGGGAGGGGAACGATCCGGCTGAAATACCTGGTATGCGATGTCAATGGCACCCTGGCGATCGATGGTGGCCTGATTGAGGGACTGGCCTACACCTTGAAAACCCTGCGGGACCGCCTGGCATTACACGTCCTGACCGCCGATACCCATGGTCGCCAGGGCTTGATCGACCAACAATTGATCGTCGCCAGCCTGCGCAAATGAGCCTGTCGCAGACAGAGCTTCACCCAGAAGACCCCGACCGGCTGCCTCCGGCCCGCCGGCGCCGGGCTCATCGTCTACTCGCTCCCCTGGACGAAGACGAACGGGCGGCATTCCTGGATGAGGTGGCGCACCGCGCCTCGCCGTCCTTCGATTTTTTCCTCTTCTCGCTCCTGGCTGGGGTGGTGATTGGAACAGGGCTGTTATTCGACGCGCCCGCCGTACTGCTGCTAGGAGCGCTCCTGGCCCCCTTGATGGCCCCAGTCGCAGGCGTGGCGTTGGGCATGGTCATCGGGTCCGGGGCGTTCTTCTTGCGCAGCCTAGTAGGGCAATTGATCGGGGGAGCGCTGGTGTCGGCTGGCGGCGCGGCACTCGGTCTGCTAGGCCGGTATTGGCTGCCCGCCGATCTCAGCCTGGCGCACTATCACGCCCAGCTCTCTTTGGCCAACTTCCTGCTGCTGGCAGTGGGCGCGGTGTTCACTGTTGCAACCCTGGTGGATGGAGACCGAAATCCGGCCTTGCCCAGCGTGGCGCTGGCCTATGCTCTCTACCTGCCCCTGGCAAGCGGTGGATTCGGCCTGGCCAGCGGCGTGCCGCACCTGTGGCCCGACGGCGTTGTGATCTTCGTCGTCTACCTGGCCTGGGGCGCTATGTTCGGAGCGCTTACCCTGGCTTTATTGGGCTTCCGGCCCCAGACACTGTTTGGATACACGCTTGGAGGCGCGGTCGCCCTGTTTGGGGTGATCATCATGATCGGCATCAGCGGAGCGGGCGCAGTCTTCGGCGGCCGTATCGGCCTGCCCACGCCGATACCCTCAACCACCGCAACCATTACCCCCAGTCCTTCCTTGACACTTACCCCGCTCCCACCGACCGGGACATCGACGCCCACCCGCACCTCGACGGTTACTCCCACCATTACCCGCTCTCCCACCCCCACCGCCACCCCGGTGTACGCCGTCGTTCAGGCGATTGAAGCTTCAGGTGCCGTGTTGCGCAGCGAGCCAGGGGGGCCGATCGTGCAGAGCTACATGAACGGCGCCTTGATGCAGGTCTTGCCGGAAACCCAGGAGCTGGACGGAGTCCTGTGGGTACGGGTGATCGCCCCCGATGGGAAAACCGGCTGGATGGTGCAATCGCTCCTGCTGGCTGTGACTCCCACGCCCACACCTTGAGGCTGCGCACCTGCCTCGGACCTGAGATTAACCCAGAGGATCAGGACTTGCCCAGCTCGGCTGGTCCAAAGGCGGATGGCAACAAGTCCCCCAGGCGGGCTTCGAGCCTGACACGGCCTGCCTCGTCGGCTACCACCACCAGTGTATCCAGTCCGAATTCGGAAAGCACCTGCCGGCATGAACCGCAGGGCGTGCCCCCATTGGAGCTGACCACTGCGATGGCTTCGAACTCTCGTTCGCCCCTGGCGACCGCCTTGAATATCGCCGTTCGCTCGGCACAGATGCTGTCGGGATAGGCGGCATTTTCGACATTTACGCCGTCATACACCTGGCCCGAGGAAGATAGCAATGCGGCACCCACCCGATACCCGGAATACGGTGCATAGGCCCACTGGCGGGCTTCCACTGCGGCTTCGATTAACAGCCGGCGCGTCTCATCATCGATCGACATGGGATACCACCTCTTCACGCGATAAATTGGGCGGGATACGCCCGGCGCGCACCGTGCGGATGCGGCGGCCGATCACCTGCTCCACGGTCAGCACCAGGTCGTCCACCCGAATGGCTTCTCCACTGGCAGGCACTCGCCCGATCCGGGAATAAATGAAACCCCCCAGGGTATCCGCCTCGTTCGTTGGCAAATGGCTGGCGAGCACCTCATTGAAATCGTCTAGACCTATCCGTCCCTGGAAGAGATACTCCCCACTGGGCAGAACCTTGTAGGGCAGCTCCTCCGCCTGGTCATACTCGTCCTGGATCTCACCGAGGATCTCCTCGGCGATGTCCTCTAAGGTCACCAGGCCAGCCACTCCGCCGTACTCGTCGACCACGATTGCCATGTGGATCCTGCGGCTCTGCATCTCGGCCAGTAGCTCGTCCACCTTTTTCGCCTCGGGCACAAAGTATGCCGGGCGCAGGAGATCACGCAGGGAGCCTATCTCGTTGCCTTCCTTCCACACGCGCAGCAGATCCTTAGCATACAGCAGGCCGAGGATGTTGTCCACGTTGTCTTCATAGACCGGGACGCGCGAATGACCGGAATGCAACAGGGCTTCAACCGCCGCCTCGAGGGAAGTGTTCACCTCCAGGGCCAGCACATCGATGCGCGGCACCATCACCTCGCGCGCCAGTGTGTCACCCAGCTCGAAAATCGAATAAATCATGTTCCGTTCCCCCTGTTCGAGAAGGCCTTCTTGTTCCCCAACGTCTACCAGGTTTTTCAGCTCGTCTTCGGTTACCGTGCCGGTAACATTGTGGCCATCGTCGGAAGCGCCTGCCAGGCGCATGGGCAAGACGATGAAGGGCGCGCCCATCCACAGGGCCAGGCGGGCGAAGGCAGAGAGGCGCACAGCCCATTCGTCTGCGTTGCGCTGAACCCAGCCATCCAACAGCCACTCGGTCCAGAAGACAACTAGCGCCGCCAGCGCCATCACGCTCACGCTCCACCAGACGGATGGCCGCCAGGACTGGCGCAGCAGGGAGAACAGCAGGACTCCTGCCATCAGGAAGCGATCTAGAGTTTGAATCAGCTCCAGGCTGGCCTGCAGGCGGGGCAATACCTGGACTAAGGCCAGGCTTCGTCGAATCTGGGGAGTGGCTGTATCGCGTTGCACACGACGGGCCAAGCCGGTGTGGACATAGGCCGACCGGGTTGCGACGATCACCAACTCGAGAGCGATGAGCAGGACCAGAATGAGGCCGATGAGTCCGGTGTCAGTCACGTTTACCCAGCTTACGGATCACACGAGCAGGCATGCCCACCGCCAGCGTGTGATCGGGCACTTCGCGTGTGACGACCGCCCCCGCACCCGTGCGGGCGCCGTCACCGACCTTAACCGGCGCCACCAGCATCGTATCACTGCCGATGAACGCACCGGCCCCGATGTGGGTGGGATGCTTTCGTTCTCCATCGAAATTGCAGGTGACTGTACCCGCACCAATGTTCACATCCGGACCCGTAATGGTATCGCCCACATAGGAAAAATGGCCCATCTTGGTCCCCGGACCCAGGTACGAATTTTTAATTTCGCCAAAATTACCCACGTGCACGCCCCTTGCCAGGTGGGTGCCGGCACGCAGATGCCCATATGGCCCGATATCGACTAGCTCCTCCAAAACAGAGCCCTCCACTACCGAGGCGAAAATCCTGCACCGGTCTCCCACCTTGGTGTCGCGTATCAGGCTATTGGGCCCCAGGACGCAGTTCTGACCGATGGTGGTCTTGCCCTGCAGATAGGTGTTCGGCCAGATTGTGGTGTCTTGCCCGATGGTTACACCTGGCTCGATGTACGTGGTGTGGGGGTCGATCATCGAGACCCCCGCATCCATCCACTCCTGGTTGATGAGCTGGCGAAGCACGGCTTCTGCCTCCGCCAGATGCGTCCGGTTGTTGACGCCGATTGCCTGGAGCGGGTCTTCTAGCGCCAATGCCCGGATTGACAAGCCATCGGACGTGGCGATCCCAACCAGGTCGGTCAGGTAATACTCCCCTTTCCGGGAGAGCGGAATACGGGTCAAAGAAGGCCATAGCCAATCGGCTTTAAAACAATATACACTGGCATTGTACTCACGGATGGAGAGTTCTTCGGGGGAGGCCTGCGCCTCCTCGATGACCGCCAAAACCCTGCCCTGGGCATCACGCACAACCCTCCCAAAACCACGCGCGATTTCGCCGGTCAGGGTCAGTAAGGTCATCGGCCCCTCATGCGACGTCTGAGCTTCGATCAACCGGTGCAGGGTCTGGCTGGTGAGCAGAGGCATATCGGCAGTGGTCACCAGCACCAAATCGGCCTGGCTGCGCAGCAGGGATTCGGCTTGTAGGACTGCGTGGCCGGTCCCGCTCTGGGGCTCCTGCAAGACACAGCGGGCAGCCTCCCCCACCACCTGGCGGACCATCTCGGCGCCATGGCCGACGATCAACACCGGTTGCGATTCGGTTGCTTGCCGGGCAGCCTCGATCGAATAGAGCACCATCGGCCGGCCGAGGAGCGGGTGCAGGACCTTGGGCAGGGAGGAGCGCATACGGGTGCCCTGCCCGGCAGCCAGGATGACAGCTACAATTTTCATATTAGATCTCTTATCAAGCTTGGCAAATAGATGGGAATGGTCATTCAAGAGGTGCGATCGAGCTGGGGCGCCCGGATTCGAACCAGGATAAACGGATCCAAAGTCCGCTGTGCTACCATTGCACCACGCCCCAAGGCCCCAACCGGGAAAATGGCGGGAAGTATTGTAACACAGGCCAGTAATGGCTGGCAATAGCCACAGGCGGCTGTGACCCGCCGAGCGGCTCATTCGCCGGCATCATCCGAGACCAAGCCCAGGCGGCGCGCCTGATCAAAGGAAAGCGTGTTGCCATTGGCCTCTGGGTTGATTTCGCACTGGTCGGCAAGCTGTTCCCAAAAATCTTCAACCTCTTGGGCTGCCAGCAAGGAGGCCTTTCTGAAGACTGCTTCCAAGACACTGGCTTCTTCAGGGCTCACCGGTACATGGTCCCCAGCCTCGACTGGCGGGGAGGTCTGCATGTCTCGCTGCGGGATCATGCCTTCCCCCATTAATAGATCCACCATTCCCGCAATCCCTTGGCGCAGCATCCGCATAGCATCCAATCGTTCTCGTTCACCTGCTGTAGTCTGGGCGACGACCAACATCGCCAGGGAATAGCTGACATGAGCCGCGTATAGGTCGAAAGGCTGCCCGGAAAAATAGAGCAATTCTCCAGGGGTCTCCCGGCCCAATGAGCGAGACAGCAGGCCGCTGGCTTCCAATGCCTGGACCAATGCCGACATCACCCCAGGGTCCAGGACAATCTCTGGCAGCTCGCCCTGCCTGGCAACGACCTGGCCGCGCTCGTCCAGGAGCACGATTGCGATAGCACCCAGCTCACGGCGCAGGGAGGCCAGATGCTCTTCTACAGGGGCGGGCGTCGCCGGTTGAATGGGCTGGCCGATATGCAACCCCGGGGTAATTGGGCCTTGCGGGAGACCCAGGCTTAATTGCACGGCTACGAGGAAGGAGTCCATGTCAACGGGCTTGTAAAATACCGCCTCGGCGCCCGCGGCCTCCACCTGCCGGCGAACCTCCGGGTCAGTCAACCCGGTGAACAATATATATTTCAAGCCGGGATTGCGCTGCCTGATCTTGTCAATCAGCTCCAGCCCAGAAATGCCTGCCAGACGGACATCCACCACCAGCAGGTCCACCGGCTGGCTGCTTGCAACCAGCAAGGCCTCCTCGCCAGAAGGCACGTCCGTAATCTGAAAACCTGGTCCCAGGGTCTCCAATCCTGAACGAAGCACATATCTGGCGTCGTGCTGGTCATCGACAACGAGGATCTGGTAAGGCACCACCGGAAAAATTTTATCACGGATGGCAGCCGCTGGCATTTGATCGGTTACATGATGCGCCAACAAGCCACCCAGTGGTTCGGGCTGGCCTCGATGAATGGCGGCTCCTGGATTGCACAGTGATCGAAGGCCACCGGGCAGCGTGGGTGGAAGCGGCAGCCGTGAGGCGGATTCAACGGGCTGGGGACATCCCCCTGCAGGATGATGCGCTCTCGTTTGAGGTTCGGGTCAGGCACAGGGATCGCCGACATCAATGCCTGGGTATACGGATGAAGCGGATTGCGGAACAGCTCGTTGCGATCAGCCATCTCCACCATCTTCCCAAGATACATTACCGCCACGCGATCGGAGATGTGCTCTACCACGCTCAGGTTGTGGGCGATGAACAGGTAAGTAAGGCTGAATTCGCGCTGCAGATTGCGCAGGATGTTGAGTACCTGTGATTGAATCGAGACGTCCAGCGCCGATACCGGCTCGTCTGCCACGATGAACATGGGCAACAGTGCCAGGGCGCGGGCAATGCCAATGCGCTGGCGTTGGCCGCCCGAAAACTCGTGGGGATAGCGGCGGGCGTGATACTCTTCCAGGCCTACCTTGCGCAGCATTTCGATCACCCGGTCGTAACGATCCTTGGGATCTCCTACGCCATGGATCTTCAGGCCCTCGGCGATGGATTCGCCGATCGGCAGGCGCGGGTCCAGCGAGGCGTAGGGGTCCTGGAAGATAATCTGCATCTTGCGGCGCATCTCCTTCAGCTCGCGCCCGCGCAGCTTGAAGACCTCCACCCCCTCAAACACCACAGATCCTGAAGTAGGTTCGATCAATCGCAAGATAGTGCGCCCAACCGTGGTCTTGCCACAACCCGATTCACCCACCAGGCCCACTGTCTCGCCTTCCCGGATCGTGAAACTGACGTCGTCGACCGCCTTGACCCACCCAACCACCCGCTGGAGAAGCCCACCTCGCACAGGAAAATATTTCACCAGGTGATTGATCTGGACCAGGTCCCACCTGCCGTTTTCAGACTTTGTGCTTGTCAGGGGTAGCAGTCTTTCTTTCATCCGGTTGCCTCGTTATCCACAAGACAATTCCCCTCATGTGACCGTGGCGCGGGTCGTAAGCGGGGCTTGATGCCCTCGGTCCGCCTGATCGTGATATAGCCAGCAACGAACAGAATGTTCTGCCTCTCCCTCCACAGGCAGCAGGTCGGGTTCCACCTGGGTGCAGATCTCAAGATGATACTCCAGGCGGGATCGGCAGCGGGGGGCAAACCGGCATCCCGCCGGCAGGTCGATTAAATTGGGCACCGAGCCGGGAATCACGTCCAACTCATCCTTCACCTGGCCCAGCACCGGGATAGAGGCAATCAATCCCTGAGTATACGGATGCAGGGGGGTGGCAAAGATCGTTTTTACATCGGCCTGTTCCACGATGCGACCAGCATACATGATTGCCACCCGGTTGGCCATTTCGGCGATGATCCCCAGGTCGTGTGTGATGAGGATAACCGAAGTATTCAAGCGATTGCGCAGGTCACGCATCAGGTCCAGGATCTGAGCCTGGATGGTCACGTCTAAGGCGGTGGTCGGCTCATCGGCGATCAACAGGGTGGGATTCAGTGCCAGGGCCATGGCAATCATCACCCGCTGGGCCTGCCCGCCAGAGAGCTCATGGGGATATGCATGGGCCCGTTTATCAGGATCTGGAATTCCGACCAGGCGCAGCAGCTCCACCGCCCTCTTCCAGGCCAGTTCCTTTCCCATATGCCGGTGGATGCGCAACACCTCGGCAACCTGATCGCCCACCTTAAAGACCGGATTGAGGCTGGATTGAGGCTGCTGGAAGATCATCGAGATACGGTTGCCGCGCACGGTGACCATCTCGCTCTCGCTGAGGTCCAGCAGCTCCTGGCCCTCAAAGATGATGTTGCCTTCCACAATCTTGCCTGGGACTCCGATCAAGCGCATGATGGATAGCGAAGTGACGCTCTTACCACAGCCCGATTCGCCAACCAGGCCCAGCACTTCCCCTGTATTGACGGTAAAGTCCACCCCATCGACCGCCTTCACTACGCCGTCCTCGGTGAAGAAATAGGTTTTCAGATTCTTTACTGCGAGCAGCGATTTGGAATTTGGGTTCGCCATGTTGCCGAATTCTACCATAAGGCACGGGCAAGCCGCCGATCCGGTTTATCCCGTCAGGTGGAAGATATCCCTGCGAAACCGGCTCGCCAGATTGAACACCAGCTTACCAAGTCCCACAGTCAACAAGATGGCCCACCAGATGATGATCAGCGGGGTGAATACCAGCAGCCAGCGGCCGCTATCCAGGTAGAAATAGGCATCCTCTGGCACCACCACCCAACGGCCCATCTCTTCCTTCACATAATAAGTCGACCTGTGGTAGGTTTTGACGTCGAAGTACAGGTACTGGAAATAACCCGCCTGGTTGACATCATACAATATCGCCAGGTGGACATTGGGGTTCTGAGCAGGCGGTCTCGCCATCTTGCGCAGTCCGGTCAACTCGGCATACAACTGCATATCTCCATTGTGAATGACCTGCTCCATGGATTGAGCAACCACACCTGGGGCGAAATATTTCTCCTGGTATTGGGCATTGAAGTAGACAGGGTCAAAACGGAACTGCCCCTGGATGCGCACTAGCACGACAAACAGGCCTGTCAAGACCATGGGTAAGGCAGCCAGGAGAAAGAAAATAGTCAAGGGATTCTTGATTTTCGTATTCATCTGGTTTTGTCTTCTTGGTGGCAAGAAAAAGTTGTCCACGCCCGCCGCTTACTATATAATACCCGATTTCTAACCGGTAGCGCGCCTAACGTTTCAGCAGCCGCGGGTTGACGACCTCGTCCAGGGCGCGTCCTACCATGTAGAATGCGCCGCAGAAGGTCATGATCGCCAGCACCGGCGGCAGGATGGCGTGCCACTGTTCGCCATAGGCAGACAGCCTGAAGGTGGACTGGGTAAACCAGATCATTGTTCCCCAGCTCATCCTTAGTCTGGTGCGTCCAAAGAATGACAAGAGCGCCTCGATCAAGACGGATTGGGTGATGACGAACATCATGTTCACGAACATGAAAGAGAGCATGTTAGGTAGGTAATGCACACGCAGGACATAGAAACCGCTGCCGCCTGCCATTTTGGCTGCCTCGACGAATGGCTTGACCTTTATGGAGAGGGCATAGGTCTTGGCAATGATGGTCATCGCCCCGAATCCGGCGAAGACGCCAAAGAGCAGCCCCACCTCCAGCCAGCCCAGGTCGATCAACAAACCAATCACCAGGAGCACGATCGGCGCGGGCATCAAGACGAAGGCATCGCTGAGTCCCATGACGATTGTATCCACCCAGCCCCCGAAATGGGCAGAGAGCATGCCCAGCAAGGTCGCTATAGAAGTGGCCACGATTCCTGCAACGATTCCCAGGCCAAAGGAGGTGCCGGTGGCATACAGCAATTGGCTCAAGACGTCACGGCCCATGGCGTCGGTTCCCAGCAGGTGGCTAAAGGAGGGCGGAGTAGGATGGGGCACTATCTGATAATCAAAGCCGACCAACGGGTGGTAGGTTGGGCGGTCCCACACGGTGGCCATCAGGATTGGGTGGGTGAGAGCCATCAGCCCAAATAAGGCAACCAGGCCCAGACCAATCTGTCCGACACGGTTGCCAGCGAAAATCTGCCAGGGCGCTTGCCAACGCGTGGCACGCACCGCATGGCCCCGGCTAGTCTGGATAGGCATTTGGTGATGAAATGGCAGGCGGGTGGGCATTGTCCTGCTTAAAAACCTGCTCTATACCGGCGATCAAACAGAGAAGAGGTCTGGCTTCCTGAGGCGGGGGTCCAGCCAGACGACCAGGATATCCAGGCCAACGTGCGCCAGCAACATCAAGATCCCCACCAGAGAGAGCACTCCCATCACTACCGGCAGGTCGTACATATCGACCGCCTGGAACAACAATTCGCCCATGCCCTTCCAGAAAAAGACTCGTTCCAGGGCAAAGCTACCGATCAGGATCAATGGCAATTGAACGATGAAGCGCGCCAGCACCGGCAGCAGGGCTATCCGGGCAACATGCCGATCGCGCAGGTTGGCAGGGCTTACACCCTTGGCGCGCGCCACCAACACGTGATCGTCCGCCAACACGTCCAGCATGGTAGTGCGCATCAACAACATGGTTTCACCAAAGGATAGAAACACCAACGTGGCCAATGGCAGCAGCAAATGTTCCAGGATATCCAGGGCATAAGGTGCCCACCCGGAAGCCATCCACGCCGACCACACGGCCATAAACAGCAGCGCCAGCCCCAGCAGGTTAATCACCCGGCGAGGCCAGGCTGATCTGGCCAATATCAAGCTTGCCCGCCACAAGGAGACCATGGCCATCAACGAGACCAGCAAGGTCGCCAGCAGCCATGCAACCACGACTTCCACCAGCACCCCACTCCCGGCCCACAGGCCGGCAGTGATGATATTTTCCGGCGGAAGCCATCCGAGCCATAGGGCAAAGATATTGACCAGCACGAAAGCCAGCCAGGGCGCAAAAGAGGTATAGGAAGCCACGCCGCCCAGTGTGATTCCAAGCTCCAGCCGGGAACCTCGCCGCCAGCCAATCGTTTTTCCCAGGCTGATACCCAGCATGAAACCAAGCAGGGTGCCCGGCAGGAAAAACAGCAGGGTCGGCGGGAGGCGGTTCAAGAACAACCTCATCACCGGGGTATGACCGAGTTGGGCGGATACCCCCAGATCGCCGGTGAAGAAACCTTTCATCCAATAATAGTACTGATGCCAAAGGGGCAGGTCCATCCGCATCAGGTGGCGCAGGGTCTGCTGGTAGGCAGATGACAGCCTGGCCAGATGGAAATAGTCCCATGGCAGGGCCTGCAGGAGTATGAACAACAGAGTTTGGAATATGACCAGGGTTATCGCAGCCCGGGCAAGGCGCCGAACGACGTAGCGAGCCATGATCAATACCCCCCTTCTAGGCGGGAAGGGGGGCAAGGGGGGATGGAGGCAATGTCTTGATCAGCCCGATGATGATATTCGGTGGGTTGGGTCACACCCGGTAACATGCCACCCAATGGCCTGGACCTTTCTCTTCCAACGGTGGGTGGTCATTGTCTTCGCAAACCTTGGCCGCCATAGGGCAACGATCGTAAAAACGGCAGCGGGGCATTGGATCGATGGCCTTGGCTATGCTGCCCTTGATGTCTGGCGGTTCGCGCTTCAGGGTTGGGTCGGGCACAGGGACAGCCGAGAGCAGGGCCCGAGTGTAGGGGTGTAGAGGGTGTTGTAAGATTTCTTCGGTCCCACCCATCTCTACGATCTTCCCCAGGTACATCACCGCCAGGCGATTGGTCATGTAACGGGCAACAGCCAGGTCGTGGGTGATATAAAGATAGGTGACGCCCATCTTCTCAGCCAGGTCCTGCATCAGGTTCATGATGCCAGTGCGGATGGATACATCCAACATGGAGGTGGGCTCATCTGCCACGATGAAACTGGGCAAGACGATCAAAGCCCTGGCGATGGCCACCCGCTGGCGCTGACCTCCGGAAAGCTCATGCGGATAACGGAACATGAACGTATCCGGCGGAGTAATGCCCACCAGAGCCAATAACTCGGCAACCTGCCGCTCGCGCTCCACTACGTCGCCGATACCCTGCACCGCCAGCGGTTCGGAAACGGTGTCGAAAACCGTGCGGCGCGGGTTCAGGGATTCATAGGGATCCTGGAAGATCATCTGAACATGGCGCCGGAAGGTCTTCAATCCCCTGCCCTTCAGGTGAGCGATGTCGGTGCCGCTGCCATTGATGCGCACTTGAATCTGGCCGGCGGTGGGATCCACCAGGCGCACTAACAACTTGCCGGTGGTGGTCTTGCCGGAGCCCGACTCGCCCACCAGCCCTAGGCTTTCTCCATCGGGAATAGAGAAATTAACCCCATCGACGGCGTGGATGAAGGAGCGGGCCTCCCGAAAGATACCGGTAGTCAATGGGTAAAGTTTGCTCAAGCCCTCGACTTTGACGAGGGGTTCTTTGACCATCATATCAGCGGGCATCTTACGACACCTCCACCGGATGATAACAAGCGACGAAGTGACCCCCACCCATGTCCGTAAATTCCGGCACTTCTTTTGTACAGATCTCGGTGGCAAATGGGCAACGTGGATGAAAGCGGCAGCCAGGCGGCGGTTTTATCAAGTCGGGAGGTTCCCCGGGCAGGGTGGTCAGCTCCCTTTTGGGCCCGATAATGCTTGGGAAAGCCGACATCAGGCCATAGGTATAGGGATGGAGTGGTCGCTTGAAGATATGCTCGCTTGTGGCCAACTCGACCAGTCGACCGGCATACATGACGCCGATACGGTCACTGACCTCTGCAATTACGGCGATGTCGTGCGAGATGTAGATCATGCTCATGCCCAATTTCTTCTGCAGCGCCATCATCTCGCGCAGCAGGTTGTCCTGCACGATCACGTCCAGAGCTGTGGTGGGTTCGTCGGCGATGATCAAATCGGGATGGCAGGCCAGGGACATGGCGATCACCGCCCGTTGGCGCATACCGCCGCTGTATTCATGGGGGTACTGGTCCAGCATTTTGGGATCCAGGTCCACCAGGGTGAACAGCTCCACAATGCGCTGGCGGGCTTCTTCATTGGTGGCAAACATATGGTGGGTTTCCAGGGCTTCGATGATCTGCTCGCCCACTTTATAGACCGGGTTGAGGGCGTTCATAGCAGCCTGAAAGACCATGGATATGCGCTTCCAACGCACCTGGCGCATCTCTTCCTCCCTCAGGCTGAGCAGGTCAGTATCATCCAAATAGACGTGCCCGCCTTTGACTAAGGCATTGTCCGGCATTAGGCGCAGCAAGGTCGTCGCAATGGATGTCTTTCCACAACCCGATTCGCCTACCAGGCCCATCGCCTCGCCCTTCTTCAAAGAGAAAGAGACGTTGTCAACCGCTGAGACCTCCCCGGCGCGCGTGCTGTAGTGCATGGACAGGTCTTCGACATTTAACAGGATA